>Ga0114963_10000975_pt1 | contig 19668 bp, 12 predicted proteins | sample C_131016_EF_Meta_FD_87019 | JGI IMG/M metagenome (GOLD analysis project Ga0114963, IMG submission 87019) | Freshwater microbial communities from Lake Croche, Canada to study carbon cycling - C_131016_EF_MetaG | ecosystem: Environmental > Aquatic > Freshwater > Lake | place: Lake Croche, Canada...
AGTTTGCGGCTCATGCAACCTTTCCGGTACGGCGGACGGCCTGGAGCTCGACCCGACGGGTTTCGCCCGACACATCGCCAGCCCGGACAGCCAGCAACTGGACGGCCGCGGCGAGCATGGACAGCGTCTCGTCGAACCGCCCGGTGGCGGCCAGCGTGTTGAGGTTGGCATCCAGCGACCGCTCCAGCGCGGAGAGGTCGCGGGTGGCGTCGACGACCTTGCCGAGCAGCGTCGTCTGATCAGCCAGACTGCCTTGATGCTGCTGGAGACCACGAACGGCGTGGGCCAGCGAGTCTGCCGCCTGCGTCCAACGATCTTCACGCTGCGAGAGCAGTTTGTCGTGCGATTCGACGAGCGCGTCACTCCAGCGGCGAAGCGTGCCGTCGAGCGATGCGGAGAGGGAGTCATTGAGCGTTTTGCCCGCGTCGTCGAGCACTTTGGCGAGGTTCGTGGCCGCCGTCCGCTCAAGCGTCCGCCACGACTGAGTCTGGGCCTCGATCAGCTGGCTGGAACTGCGGCTGACGGTCTCGGCCAGCCGGGCCACAGCGAAGGTGGCACCGCCATCGCCCGCGAGCGACTGGAACCGGCCAGCCAGTGCCGACCATGCCGCCTCGTCGACGTCGCCCAGCAACGCCTGCTCGGAGCGGTCGACGATGAACTGGAGGAGCATCAGCACCATCGACAGCCCGAGAGCGATGGCCGTCGTGTCGAACGCCGTGCCGAGACCTGACACGACGCCCGTCATGTTATCGAGCTGCGACGGCGAGAGGCAGGCGATCGCGTCGGTGATGCCGATCACGGTGCCCAAAAAGCCCATGATTGGAATCGCCCAGATCACGAACCGCACCAATCCATAGCTCTGCGCAGCCCGCGCGGCATCGAGGTCAGAGAGATACTTGAGATGGTCCTCGAGGGTCTCGGCAGATCCGGTGCGAACGACGATGTCGAGCGCCTCGCGGAGGCGGCGGACCACATAGGACGATTGATTTCGCTGGTTTTTTCCATCCGCTTCCACCAGCGAGTCAGCCACCAGCTGAGCGTCGGCGGGATTCTGTCCCCCCTCGGGGATCGGTTCGAGCCACTCGCCACTGACATCCCGCCTCTGACTGCGGACTTCAACGCCCTTGATCACGAGCGCTGCGAGGCCGACGAAAAACATCACCACTTCAACGTATTCGACCCAGTGCCCCGCCAGATACCGAATCACCAACGGGTTGGTGATCACGCCCATGTGGATCAGGCCAAAAAAGCCAAAACTGAGGGCCGCCCCCCACAGAATCGGAGAGCGGATCAGGAAGGTCGTAAGGGAGTTGAGTTTCGACACGGAGATGTTCCTCAGAAACGGCGGGGAGCGACGATGCCGGAACGCATGGTCGTACCGACGTCTCTTCTCCATCGGTAGGGTCTGCCTGATCGATTGAATCGAAACGGCCGATCGAGAAAAAGATGCGGGATGGAACAACCACGCCGGCAAGCCTGGCAGCCTAGGGAGACTGCGTGCCGGAGCGGCCAAGAACCTCACGCGTGCTGACGGGCCCCTGAATTCCCTGGCCCGCAGCTCTGACTGCTTGAACGCGCTCTTTCAGCCGCCATAGACTCTCGGGCTCAGGACCCTGCTCAAACAGGCTCATCAGCTGTCAGGAATCACCATGCCCCATTTTTGGAATTCCGGGAATGTGGACACCCGCCGCGGTCTCATCGCGGCCGGATGCCTCTCTGCAGCGGTAGCCATCGCTGCCGTTCTGGGCGGCGGCGGCCTGGCAGCGCAGCGGGTAGGACGGGCCCCACAGGCTGCAGTGGGCGATCAGGCCGGCCCGCTCTGGACACTGTCGAGCCCTCTTGACGACGGCCGTCAGATGCTGCTGGTCGTCGACCAGCAGAACCGCTCACTGGCGATCTATCACGTCGATCCAGCCACGGGCACGCTCACGCTCAAGAGCACGAGGGATATCAGCTGGGACCTCCTGGTCGAAGACTTCAACTGCACGGAGCCGCGGCCGTCCGCTCTGAAGAAAATGCTGGAAATGCCGAAGTAACCGGCAGCGGTGCCCGTGCCGGGTGTATCGACTGTACCCAGGTTTGCCGGCCGGTGTGGACCCGTATAATCGAGAAGACGAATTCAGATGGAGGGAGGACGGTCTCCTCCCCACCGTCTGGCCCCGGTCACGGATCATGTCGCTCGGGTTCATGCTTTTTTGAATGTGAAGGCACCATGGCCGGCAAATTTCTGCTGATCGAAGAGGCGGCCCGCCAACTCGGCGTCACTGCGGACGAGATTCATCGCTTCGTCGAACGCAAGAAGTTGTTCCCGCTCCGCGACGGAGCCACGCTGAAGTTCAAGGCCGATGAGATTGAGCGATTGATGGCGGAGTCGGCCGAGCAGAGCGGCACGTCGGGGCTGGAGCTCGAGCTTGATCTGGATGACGAGCCAAAGACTGTGCCGGATGGTATTCCCCAGGGACAGACGATCGACCTTGAACTTGTCGACAGCGCTGTCGTTCTCGGCAGTCCGCTCCCAGGCCCGTCAGGGGAGCCCGACAGCCTGGTCATCGGTGGGAGTGGCCCGCTCGCGGGCAGTTCCGCTGGCGACGTGTCGATGGGGGAGGCCATCGGCGGAGCGGAATCGATTTTTTCGGTCGATTCGGGCTCGCAAAAGGATGTCGCGCGAGCAACGTCAGGCTCCAGCAACGTGATCGGCGGGCTTGAGTCCTTGGACCTCGACATTGATTCGATCGCAGGCCTCTCGTCTCCGGCACTCGCAGCTTCGACATCGCCCGCGGAAGGGTCGGCAGCGGGCCCTGCCGATTCCGGCACCCTCGCCATCGACCTCTCCGGCATTGGTGGAGGCTCACAGCCGAGCAACGCCTCCGGGTTGAATGCCAGCGGTTCGCTGGTGTTCGGATCGGACTTAAACCCCGCGGGCGGCTCCGGTCCACCGACCAACGCCGGATCGGCACTGTCGGGCGCACTCGATAGCGGACTGTCGTTGGAGGATGACGACGCGGCGGTGGAGGGGATCGATTTGGGGCCGCTGGATGCCGGGCTGGCCGGTGGATCTTTGGCCGCCGGGAACAGTGCCACCGACCTGTCAGGAGAGGATTTCGAGCTCGGAGACCTCGACAATGACGAAGGAAGTGCCTCCGTCATCGGAGCAGAAACGGGTTCGGGGGAAACGGGTTCGGGGGATTCGTTCTTTGGAGATGCAGTCGGCGAAAGTTCCGGCTTCAGCAGCGATATGCCGCTGTCGGCTGACGCCGCGTCGTTCGACGCCGGTGTGTTCACCGGTGGTGACATGGCCTCGGGCATGGTTCGCGACACCCGATTCAGCACCTGGCAGATCTGCGGGCTCGTCTGCTGCTCACTCCAGCTGCTCACCGGCGGCTGCGTGATGTTCGATCTGATTCGGACAATCGGCAGCCCGAACGACCTCGTTCTTTCCGGCCCGCTCCTGAACCCGCTTTCTTCCGTCTTTGGCTGGCGATAGTCGCCCCGCATGCTCCCGGCGACGGCCCACCGTGCTACCATACGAGGATGAAGCTCTTTGCACGCTCCTCGTTCTTCTGGGCGATCATCGCCAGCCTGACTGCGTCCTGCCGACCAGCCGCGGAGGTTCAGCCGAACGACGTGCGCTCTTACACGGCGCCCAAGTCGGCTAGCCCTGCGGAGAAAGCGGCGAAGCCAGCACGAAACGCCGCGGCAACTCCACCGGTTGCAGCGGCAACCGTTGGCCCGACGCTCGAATACGACCTGCCCGCGGGCTGGACGGACGTGGGAGCCAGCGGCATGCGGCTGGCCACCCTGCGCACCGGTTCGGGCGACGCCGCGGACGCCGGCGAGATCACGATCATCCCCGCCTCGGGCACGCTCCAGGGCAACGCTGCCCGTTGGCAGGAACAACTCACCCCAGGCGCCGATCCCGATCTGGTCGCCCGCGCCATCGAGAAGGCGGAAACAGTGCCGGTCAACGGCGTGGAGGGCACGATCCTCCTGCTCGTGGACAAAGCGACGGACAACCAGCAGGCAATCCTGGCCGCGATGATCCCGTTCGATTCCTCGACTTCACTATTCGTCAAATTCAAGGGCTCCGCCGCACAGGCCGCCACGCTCCGCGAACCGTTCACGGCATTCGTCCGCTCGATCCGGTGGAAGTGACTCACCGCCCTCCCCACCAGACGCTCGGCACGCAACACCCTCTTCCGCCACTTTCACCAGCACCGTCACGTCCTCTCGCACGGATCCACGCCCATGGCCACTGGCCGTCTCCCTTCGCACGACAGTGCCTCGACGCTGGGTTTTGAGGCTCGCTCTTCCGGCCGCAATAGTGGCTCGGCAGCCTGGCAAGTTCTCCGGGCCTGTGGCTCACTCAAGGTCACGGTCGCGATGTTTCTTGCCGGCATCTTCCTGCTCTTCGTCGGCACGCTGGCACAGGACGAGAAGAACCTGCCAGAGGTGAAGCAGGAGTATTTCAATAGTTGGATCGCGAATGTGCCGTTTTCCGACTTCTTCCCGGTGACGATCTTCGGGCCGTCCACACTCACCGGCTGGTTCCCCTTTCCGGGCGGCGCCACGGTCGGTTTGGTGCTGCTCGTCAACCTCGTCGCCGCCAAACTCACCCGCTTTCATGTGCACGCCGTGGGGACCCGGCTGGTGGTCGGCACTCTGGTGTCGCTCGTCGGCGGGTTGTTGACCATGTTCGTGATCCTGAGCGGGCACTATGCCGACGGGCTGCAGGGCCGGCCACCGATCGACTACGCGACCGTGTGGCGGCTGGTCCAAGGCTCTGCGGTGGGTTTGGCCGGCGGGCTGCTCTGGGCTGCGATCGCTGGCCGCGATCTCAGCCGGCTGACGCGGATCGTGCTCTGGCTGGCCATGGCGGCCGCCGCCGTGGTGGCGACGATCAGCCTGTTTGGGGGCGAGAACTGGCGGATGAGCGAGCCGGGCCTGCGGATCATGTGGCAGTTGATCCAGTCGAGTGTGGCGTCGCTCATCCTGCTGGCAGGTCTCGTGATGGTGTTCGGCAGTCGGGGTGGCAATGTGCTGATCCATCTGGGCGTGGGGCTGCTCATGCTTGGACAATTCGCCTTCGGCGACCGCCAGATCGAGGAACGCATGGCGCTCATCGAGGGGCAATCGAGCACTATGGCCCTCCGCACCGATGAAACCGAGTTGGCGGTGATCCGGCCCGACGACGCGGCAAACGATCATGTCACGGTGATCTCCGGCCGCCTGCTGAAGGCCCGCTCCGGAGGCGAGCCGATCGTCGTCGACGACCTTCCGTTCGATGTCCGGGTGCTCTCCTTCTTTCCGAATTCAAGCGTGATCCGCGTGGGCCCGGTCGCGCCCAACGTGGCGACGACGGGACTCGGCAAGAGCTGGCTGGCGACCGACAAGGCTCCCGAGGGGGGCGCAAGCTCCAAGACAAACATCGCTTCGGCCTACGTGCAACTGCGAAACCGCGCAACCGGCGCCGACATGGGCACCTTCCTCGTCAGTCAGTTCATGAACGACCAGGCGCAGATCTTCATGGGCGGCGGCCGCGACGAGGTCGATACGGCCAGCGTCGACGGCACGCCATTTCAGCTGCAATTGCGGTATCGCCGGGAATACAAGCCCTACTCCATCACGCTCACCGACGTCCGGCGGATTAACTACGGAGCCAGCGAGACGCCCCGTGACTACTCCTCCTACGTGACGTTCACCGACACCGCCACAAAGGCGCAGCAGGACGGCCGCATCTGGATGAACAATCCGGTGCGGTACCGCGGCGAAACCTTCTACCAGAGCCAGTATTCGCAGGTGGAGCTCCCCGATGGCACACGGAGCGAAATGACCGGCCTGCAGGTGGTTGAAAATGCCGGTTGGCTGATCCCCTACGTCGCCTGTGTCCTCGCCCTCTGGGGAATGCTCGCCCACTTCGGCGGCACCTTCCTGCGGTTTGCGGACCGCTACGATCGGGGCCTGGAGAGAAGCCTGGCAGCGCGACCCAATCTTGATCCGAGCCGAGCCGATGGCGATGCAGCCCTCGCAGCGAGTGCATCTGGCAGCCGTCCGGGCTCCAGCCGCAACCAGCGGCGGGCTGACCGCCGGGCCGGAGATCGGCTGGCGTCGGCCGGCGGAACAGGAATCCGCCCCACCACGACAGTATCCGATCTTGTCATGCCACTCCTGGCCCTCGGGCTCGTCGGATTCTTCTGTCTGATGGCCACCTATGACCGATCGGCACGGGGAGATACTCGTGACTGGCGTTCCGCCGCAGCGTTGCCTGTCTTGCACGAAGGACGGATCAAGCCGCTCGACACGGTGGCCCGCAACACGCTTCAGTTGCTCGGCAACAGGACAAGCGTGGTCATGCCGAAGCCGGGCGAGGCTACTCAAAAGGCTCCGGAGAGAGCGTCTGTCGATCTGCCGGCCGGCACGGTGTCGGCAACGGAGTGGATGCTGGGCATGATGGCCGGAGCCGACTGGGTGGAGCACGCTCCGGTGTTCCGGATCGACGCCCAGGAGGTCACCGACCTGTTCGATCTCTCGAGGCGAAAGGGCCATCGCTACAGCCATGCCGAACTTGAAAACGGCCTGCCCAAACTCCGCAAGCAGCTTGAGTCGATGCGGGACGTGCCACCGGAGCAGTTCAGCTTCACGCAGAAGAAATTCTCCGAGATCAACCAGAAACTGATGGCCTACGACCTGCTGCGTTACAGCTATGAGACCCCGCGGCTACCCGACCCAGGCGAAGGGGAAGAAGCGCGGAAGGAACTCCTCAGTGAGATGGAACGCGTGATGCAGATGGCCCGACGGATCGAGGCGAGCCATCCGCCCGCGGCACTCCCTCCGAAGCCAGCGGCCGGCAACTCCACCCTCCCTCAAGGCTCGCCCCGCGAGGGGGAAGGGGAGTGGCAGTCGCTCTACCCTGCCTGGGTATCTGCCATCGTCGGCCGGCTCTTGGCTGGCCGACCCGGCCAGCCGGCGTTCGAAGTGAATCCAGGTCTGCTGCCGCTGACCGAACTGCTCGGGGCCGTGAGTCGCACGCCAGCCGAATTCAATCGGGCACTGGATGCCTTCAAGGCATCCACGGCCTCGCTTCCCGAGGTTCGCGCCGTCGTCGACAAGACCGTCTACGAGGCCTGGCTCAATCGCTTCAATCCCATCGATCTGGCCAAGTGGCTCTATGTGCTGGCTGGCGTCATCTGTTTTTCGAGCTTCCTTGTCGGCAGGCGACCGCTGAACCGCTTCGTGTTCTGGATGCTCCTGGGCATTCTGATCCTCCACACGTTTGCGCTCGGCAGCCGTATTTACCTGACCGGCAGGCCACCGGTTGTGAATCTCTATTCATCGGCTGTCTTCATCGGCTGGGCTTGCGTGCTGGCGGGATTGGCTCTCGAGGCGTTGCACGCCAACGGTATCGGCAATCTCGTGGCGGCGATCAGTGGAGCCCTCACGCTGATGGTGGCATACGGCCTCGACTCGGGCGACACAATGCACGTGCTGCAGGCGGTGCTCGACACGCAGTTCTGGCTCTCCACGCACGTCATCACGGTCACCCTCGGCTACGGCGCCACCTTCCTGGCAGGAGTGCTCGGCATCTTCTCGATCGTCCAGCGGGTCGCAGAACGGTGGATGGTGTCGACCGAGTCGCAACGGATTGCGGCCCGAAGTGACCAGGATCAACTCTACCGCATGACCTATGGAGTCGTCTGCTTCGCACTCTTCTTCAGCTTCATCGGCACGGTGCTCGGAGGCCTCTGGGCAGACGACAGTTGGGGCCGCTTCTGGGGCTGGGATCCGAAGGAGAACGGCGCCCTGATGATCGTGCTCTGGAACGCCGCCGCCCTTCACGCGAGGTGGGACCGCTGGCTCGGCCCCCGCGGCTTTGCCCTCTTTGCCATCGGTGGCAACATCATCACGGCCTGGAGTTGGTTTGGCACCAATCAGCTCGGCATCGGGCTCCACAGTTATGGATTCACCAGCGGCGTGCTGATGCTACTGGCCGGTTTCGTTGCCAGCCAACTGGTGCTCATCGCGGCCGGCTGGCTCCTCACGCGGCCAGACGCCAGCGAAAAATCCCATCGCTCACGCTCCGGACTTGCATGACCGTTCCCATAAAAGCCCCGGACGGAAGTCCGGGGACTCCGGTGCGTTGGGCGATCCCGGATCTGCATGGCTCGCGGGCTGGCATTCGCACCCGGAGTCCCCCGGCTTCCGCCGGGGGCTTCTTGTCCAAGGTCGGCAGGCACCTGCCGCCAGCGGTCACCGTCAAACTGCTCCACCCTCACCGATGAGGCGGTGAGCGTGAGGGCGATGGCGCCGCCGGCTGATTCGGCGTCTGGCCCCGTCTTGATGACGCTGACCAGCCCACCATCCAGCCGCGCCCCGGCATAGGCATCGCGAACCTCCGGCCACCCAGCGGCCCCCAGGCCGCTCACGACCACCCAGTCGGCCGCCGTAGCCCGTGCGATGTCGGGGGGCAGGCTTGTGCGGCTGCCATGATGCGGCGCCACGAGCACGTCGCAACTGTCTGGGTCGGATGCCACAAACCGGGCCAGAGCCTCCCCTTCAAGGTCGCCGGTAAGGAGCAGCCTTCGGCCCGCGGATTCGACGGCGAGCACGAGACTCGTTTCGTTGTCGCTTGTCGCATCAGCCGCTGATGCCACTGCGTGCCGTTCCAGATCGCTGTCCTCGACCTCTGGATGCAGGACGCGAATCCGGCAGAGTGAATCAAGCGCGAACGAATCGCCCGCCTGCGCGGCCCGTACTCTGATCCCCGCCAGCCGCGCCTGCCGTAAAAGTTCCGTTACCGCCCACGACTCACTCACGAGGAAGGGCGGTGGCACGACGATCTCTCCTACGGTAAACCGCTCGAGCAGTTCGGGCACGGCATTGAAGTGATCCGTGTCGGCATGCGAGATGACGAGCGTATCGATCTGCGTGATACCCTCGTGCCAGAGAACGGCCGTCATGGCCCGCCTGGCTGCGGATGGCGCACCGAGCCTTCCGGCGTCGTACACCAGGCACCGCCCCGCCGGGCTTCTGACGACGATCCCGCAGCCGTGTCCCATCGCCGCCACCACTACCCGCAGTTCGGCGTGTTGTGGATAGACAAGCCGCTGCATCAGCAGGGCGGACCACCCAACGCCCGTCCATGCCGCGGCCACGACCACCCAGGTGCCGATGCGGGCCAACCGCTCCCGGGACACGATAAGCAGCGTGAACGCGAGCACCGCATACCATCCTGCCACCCACCACTCCGGCGGCCCAGTCACCCAGAAATAGCCGCCCGGCACGCCGGCGGCCCAACGCACCACCGCCCCAATGCATCGCAGCGTGGCATCGCAGGCCCAGCCGCAGCCCGCCGCCAGCGTGGCCGACACAGTCGCTGCCACCAGGCAGAGAAACCCCCACGCCATTGCCAACGCCACCAGCGGCGCGATCACCGGATTGAGGACGAGGCCCACCGGACTGACGAGGTGAAATCGGGCTGCCACCACCGGTGCCGTCACCGCCCAGACGGCGGCACCTGTGATCACCGTCTCGAGCACCTGCCGACCGATCCGTCGAAGCCGCTTTTCCAGAGGGGGGCGGCTGCGTTCGATGAGCCGTTCGATGGGATCGTCGGGATCGGTGCGGGGCAGGGCGGCCGAGGCTCCTATCAGCACGGCTGTCGACAGAAACGAGAGTTGCGAGCCGACCCGAAACAGTTCCGGCGGATGCCAGAGGAGCACGAGGATCGCCGCCAACGCCAACGAATTGGCCGCCAGCGACCGCCTTCCGATCGCCGCTCCCAGACAGGCCAGCCAGATCAACAGCGTCGCCCGCACGACGGGCGTCTCCGCCCGCACGAGCGCCATGTAGAGCCCTGTGCAACAGGCCACCGCCACGAGCGACCAGCCGCGGGGTAGGACGAGCATGCGGAGCAGCTTGAAGAGGGCCAGCGATAACAGCCCCACGTGAAGGCCCGAAATAGAGAGAATGTGGATCGTCCCGGTGACGAGAAATTCGAGCGACTCCTCGCGGGGCAGCGACTCCCGACTGCCGAGAAGCAACGCCGCCGCCAGTGGCGCACACTCCGGCGAAAGATGGCGGCGCAACACTTCCACGCCGCCGCTGCGCAACCGATCGATCCAGGTCATGAGCGACCAGCCGCCGGGCTGGACCAGCACCCGTACGCACGCAGCCGAATGAGCTCGCACGATCGACAGGCAACGCAGCAATCGGGCCCGCTCACGAAAATCAAACTCGTCCGGATTGAGAGGTGGTGGAGGCCGCATGCCCCGTCCCAGCACCCGAACCCGACATCCTGCCGAGAGATCGGGCGGCTCGCCATCCACGATCACAGCCGCCCGTCCGGACGCCGGACGCCAGGATGCGCCGCCGCGAACGGCCTGCACCGCGACCACGCATTCGCTTGAAGGTCGTTGCATCACGGCCTGCGCGGACTCACCTCGCAGCGGATCCAATTGGGGTGCCGACAGCCGCCGTGGCGATTCCAACACGATCCCCTCGATCGCTACCGGCTGCGGCGAGGATGTCAGACTCCAGGCCAGGTCGTCATGCGAAAACAGGTGAGAGCGAACCGCACACCAGCCCGCCCCGCCGCAGGCAACCGCTGCCAATAACGCCACCCCCGCCCAGCCTGGACGTGCCATGCGATCCAGAAGGCCCCAGCCAAGAATCGCCCAGGCCAGCAGGGCAGCGACGGCGGCCAGCCACCAGACAACAGGCGAAACAGCGATCATGCCACCGATCGCACAGCCCGCCGCAAGCGCAGCAGCCACCGCCACCAGCGGCCGTTCGGGCAGCGGCTCCCGACGCCCGATCGAGGCGAGCCACTCTGAACTCACATCTGAGCCAACAGTAAAGCCGACACGTCCGATCGCGTGGATACGCGATCGGACAAGCACGCGAACCATCAGCGCGAAGGAATGCAAATCTCTCATACCTGTCCTGGCGAGAGCCGCAGCCAGAAGGGGCAACGATCCCCGAGCATCCCCCCAAGGATCACCGCGTCATTCAAACGCGATGGAGTCGATAGCCACGTGGGCCTCGGGGAGCTCCAGTCGGCGATGAGACGCGTGGCCGTTGAGGCCGTCACTCGTCAGGTCAGCCCAGTCCCGGAATGATCCGTCCTTGCGCGAGCGTCGATTGAAGCGACTTTGGAAGGCTGTCGATGAGCCGCACTTCGGAGAGGTCGAGCAACGATCGCATGATGGTCCCCACGAGATCGGGGATGAACACCGGATCAGAGGCGGGTTCACCACCGTCGCGGCTCGACCGACCAATCACGTTCCCTCTCCCCAGACCGCCTCCGTAGAGGACGAGAGGAGCAAGGTTGCCCCAGTGATCACGGCCGCCAGCCGCGTTGAGCACCGGCGCACGGCCCATCTCGCCGCAGCACACCAGAAGGATCTTCTCCGACAGTCCGCGGGCCTCGATGTCGTCTATGAGGGCAGCCACAGCATGATCGAACGGGGCTCCGACGTATCTCATTCCCTCGGCGATTGGGGCATTATTGGCGTCGGCATGCATGTCCCAGACAAAGCTCGTTGTCACCGTCACGAACCCCGCTCCGTGCTCGCAGAGACGCCGGGCGAGCAGGAGCAGCTTGCCGATCGACTGCCCATGGTCAGCGTAGTTCTTGTGGTTGTTCCACTTCCTATCGATTGCCTCGGGGCGAAAGAGGGGCGCCGTGTCATACCGCTCGACGAGGCGGGGATCCTCCTTCTCGAGGTCGAAGGCGTCCGACACGCCCCGGAGGAGGGCGTCGAAGGCGGAGTCCTGAATGGCGCCAGCGCCGCGCACGGCCGCTAGGTCCCGCCACCGCCTGCCCCGGTCAAGTTCGGCGAGCAGCCCGCGCCGGTCGCTGAGCCTGTCCTGCGGGAGGCGAATCTTCATGTCCTCCTGGAATCCCGCGGCGCCGCCAGGGACGAGCGGTGCATAGGTCGGGCCGAGGTCGCCGGCGGAGGTGAAGTCGCCGAACTGGGTGATCGGCGGTCCAGCGCCGTCGAGCACGGCATGAGGGAAGAGCGTGACGTTTGTCGGCATTGCTGTGGCCGGCCGCATCGGGCCGGCCACCCGTGCATAGAGCGAGCCGATATTGGCCCGCTGCGTGGCTGCGCCAACGACTGGCTTGATGTCATGGTTGCCGTCGCCGGTGACAAACGAGCGGACGATGTTGAGGAGGTGCGCCCGCTTGGCAAGCTGAGGAAAGGTCGCGCCGAACGAAATCCCGGGGATCGACGTGGCGACGTCTCCGGTCTGAGAGTGGACGTTCGAGAGGCCTTCCGACTTGGGATCGAACGTCTCGAACTGCGACGGGCCACCGTGCATGAAGAGAAAGATGACAGAGCGGTCGCGGAGGTACGGCTTCAACGCATCAGCAGCGAACACGCGGCCGTCGGCTGCGCCAAGACCCAGAAATCTCGAAAGGCCGGCCAGCCCCGCCGATCCCACGCGCAGGAATGAACGACGAGCCTGCACTCCATCGACGCGCATCTCGTCGCCGATTGTGAGCATGTGTGCATCCTCTCCAGAAAACCGCATTTTACCCAGGGAACCGGCAGGGAAGCACGCCCATCTTTACGACTGAGTTTTTTTTCGCCTATCATCCCGCACTGGGGACCGTACTCTTTCACTCTCGCAATCGTGAGCACGAAGGCAGAAGCACCATGGACGCCTTGCTTAAAATGCCCCTGATGGCGGACCTGTCCCCCGCCGCTCGAGAACTGATCTCTGCCCGGGCGAGCAGGCGAAAGGTGCCCGCCAGCGAGAAGGTCGTGAAGCAGGGCGATCGCGACACCGACATGTACATCATCGCGGAGGGCACCTTCCGGGTGACGGTGACCTGCGAGGCGCTCGGCATCGAACGCGATCTGAAAACCCTCACCCCAGGCGACTGTTTCGGAGAAACCGCCCTGCTTTCGGGAGAGCCGCGGACGGCCACCGTCCAATCAGTCGAAGGCGGCGAGCTCTGGGTGCTCAGCCGCGCCGACCTCGAGGCCGTCGCCAAGGAGGAACCGGAGACGCTGCTGGCCCTGTGCCGCATGCTCGCCCGACGGTTCGAGGCGATGTCTCGGCGCGAGGCCACCCTCCGCTTCCTGCATCTCGAGGATTTTCCCGAAGCCCACAAGCACTGCGACACGCTGCACCAACGGGTGTCGGGATACTGCCGGGCGATTGCCCTGGAGGCCTCGGCCGACCACGCACTCGTGGCTATGGTGAACCCCTTCGACGCCACCAACCGCGGCTTCATTCGCGAAGCGCTCCGCGGCCGACGGATCGAGTTCGCCGCCATCAGCGCAGACGATTTCGAGCGGTTCGCTACCTCGCACTTCCACCAGCCCAGCCGTCCCGCAGCGGCGGACATTCAGGATGTCGGCGTTGATGTGATCGATAGCAACGGCCAGCCACAGCCGCTCGGCGAGCACCAGACCGCCGAACTGCTCAAGATGTCGTTCCGCACCGCGGCCCTCTCCGGCGGAAGCGACGTGCACTTCGAGCCCGGCGAAAAGACGGGCCAGATTCGAATGCGGCTCGACGGTGATCTGACGACCATCGAATCGGAGATTCCGATGCGGTTGTTCGAGCGGATCGTTTCCCGACTCAAGGTGATGTCGCAGTTGGACATCACGGAGCGTCGGCGCTCGCAGGACGGCCGCTTCACCCTCAACGTGGGCGAACGGCGCTTCGACGTGCGATTGAGCACGATGCCATGCGTTGCAGGCGAAAAGATCGTGCTCCGACTGCTCGACTCCAGCCAGCATCGCCAGCGACTTCGTGATCTCGTGCTCAGCGGTCCGCTCGGCGAGAAGCTGGCGGACATGTTTCACAACCCGACCGGGCTGATCATCGTCGCGGGACCAACGGGCTCCGGCAAAACAACCACGCTGTACGCCGGCATCGAAGAAATCTGGCAGTCGTCCCAGGCGGTGAACATCATCACGCTGGAAGATCCCGTCGAATATCGCCTCCCCTACGCCACGCAGGTGCAGGTTGACCGGGCGCTCGGGGTGACGTTCTCACAATCCCTCGCCACGGCGCTCCGACAGGATCCAGATGTTGTGCTCGTCGGCGAGATGCGGGACGAGGAGTCGGCCAACATCGCCGTCGAGGCGGCGACGACTGGCCACCTCGTGCTCTCGACCGTGCACTGCGACTTCGCGACCGAGGCGATCGCCCGGCTGCGCCGCCTGAACGTGAAGACGTTCCTCATCGCCGCCACCCTGCGGTGCGTGATCGCCCAGCGGCTCGTCCCGAGGATCTGCCGAGCCTGCGCCGAATCCGCTGCGGACCAGCCGATCGTCGACCGGCTCGTCGCGTCGGGGATCATCGAACCAGCGGAGCGGGCGACGCTCCGGAGGGGCATGGGGTGCGACGTCTGCCAGGGTCGCGGAACCATCGGTCGTGTCGGCCTCTACGAGGTCCTGCTGATCGACCAGACCATACGGACACTGATCGAACGGGATGCCGGGTGGAGCGAGATATCCGCCGTGCTCACCAACGAAAATTTCGTGTCGATGCAGCGATATGCAAAATTTCTGCTGACACAGGGCATCGTCGCCCCGGAGCACGCGGCTGAATGCTTTCCACTCCATCAGAGCTTCGCAGGGAACCTCTGACACGGCTGCCGTCGCTCGATCAGCCGTGGCCACAACGCGTCATCCGCGGCGGCGGGCCTGCACGATGCGAGGAAGCGCCGCCAGATCCTTGAGCGTGGGCTCGGGCACCAACTCGGCGTGCGCGGCGATGACCTGTTCGGCAGCGGTCGCAGTGGATGGCCCAACCTCCACCAGCAGCCAGCCGCCGGGAGCGAGCGTCTTCGCAGCCGCCGCAGCGAGTCGGCCGATCACCTCCACGCCGGTTGGCCCCGATACGAGCGCCGTCCGAGGTTCATGCAGCCGCACGTCACGGGGCAGGGCATCGAACTCATCCTCACGCACGTAGGGCGGGTTGCTCACGATCACGTCCCACGTCCCGACGGCTGCCGGCGTGTCAAGCAGATCACACTCCACAAACTCGATCCGATCCGCCACACCGTGTCGCGTCGCGTTGTCACGAGCCACCGCAAGCGCTGCCGGCGAGATGTCGGTGGCGACGAACGCCGCCCTTGGCATCCGCTTCGCCAGCGTCACAGCGATCGCGCCAGACCCGGTGCCCACGTCGACGATCCGAGCCTGCTCCCCGGCAGACTGGCAGATATCGATCACGCGGATCACGAGTCCCTCGGTCTCGGGCCGTGGTATCAGCACCGCCGGACTCACGCCAAAAGGCAGCGAGAAGAATTCCTTGCTGCCGACCAGATACGCCACGGGCTCCCCTTCGCCTCGCCGCTTCACAAGACCGCGAAAACGCGCCCGTTCGTCGTCGTTTACCGGCACGTCAAACGCGGTGTAGAGGGCAATCCGCTGGCAACCGCGGACGAACGCCAGCAGCACCTCCGCGTCGAGCCGCGGGGACTCGCTGCCCCGGGATGCGAGCCACTCGGTTGTCCAGGTGAGCAATCGCCCCACTGTCCAGACATCACTGTTTGCTTGTTCGCCGGCCATGCGGGGCGCTCCACCGTGTCCGTGAGGGTTGATCCAGCGTGTGTGGTGTTCCCGACACCGTCCAGAAGGTGATCCACCGGGCCTTCCCCCGGGGCATCAGGCCGGCGCCGCTTTCGATGTTCGCTCCATCTCGCTTCTCCGGAGCTCTCGGGCATACAGCTCGATGGCATCGATCACGAGGCCCAGCCGTCCGGCCATCACCTGATCCAGCGTGAAACTCTCGTTGATCCGATGGTCAGTCAGACGGTTCTGCGGAAAGTTGTACGTGCGGATTCGCTGGCTGCGGTCGCCTGAGCCGACGAGCGTCTTTCGCTCAGCGGACCGCTTATCATGCTCGATCTGCCGTCGGTATTCGTAGATTCTGGTCTTGAGCACGCGGAGCGCCTTGGCCAGATTCTTGTGCTGGCTCTTCTCATCCTGGCACTGCACCACGATGCCGGTTTCCATGTGCGTGAGGCGGACGGCTGAAGCCGTCTTGTTGACGTGCTGTCCGCCCGGCCCGCTCGCGCAAAACAGATCTTTCCGGTATTCGTCGGCCGACAGCGACACTTCCACGTCCTCCGGCTCCGGGAGCACTGCCACCGTGGCAGCAGACGTGTGAATCCGTCCCTTTGTCTCCGTGTCGGGGACCCGCTGCACGCGGTGCCCGCCGCTCTCGTGCTGCAGCTTCCGGTAGATCGCCGTTCCCGACAGCCCCAACACCAGTTCCTTGAAGCCGCCAAGTTCCGTCGGGCTCGCGTCCAGCACCTCGACATCCCAGCCCCGCTCGGTGCAGTAGCGGCGATACATTTCATAGAGGTCGCGCACGAACAGTGCCGCCTCGTCGCCCCCAGTGCCGGCCCGCAGTTCCATGATGCAGCGGCCCCGGTCAGCATCCTCGTCGTCGGAGCAGAGTTCGAGGAGTTCATCCCACTCCTGCTCCCGCCGCTGACGCAGGCTCGGCAGCTCCGACTCGGCCAGATCCTTGAGGTCGAGATCGGCGCCCGCGGCCATCTCGACATGCTCGGCAATCTCCCGCTCGAGTGACACGAACTGCCGATATTTGAGCGCCAACCGGGCGAGCGTGCCGTGCTCACGAGCGGAGGCAGAAAGCCGCGCCTGGTCCGCCAACACCACCGGATCGACGAGCGCGCGTTCAAGCTCCTCGAATCGGGAAAGCTTGGCTTCGAGTTGCTCTCGCATGGATCCTGAGAACCGCCCTCCTGCTGCGCCGGAAGCCCTTTCAGGAGGCCGGGGCTTCGACCGCGGCGACCGGCTTCTTCGACTTCTTCAGGCTGGCATAGCCCGCAGTGGCAAACTTCGACTTGAACTTCTCGATCCGGCCGGCGGTGTCGACGAACTTCAGCTTGCCCGTAAAGAAGGGGTGGCAGACGTTGCAGATGTCGACCTTGATCTCGGGTACGGTGCTGTGCGTCATGAACGTGTTGCCACATCCGCATTTGACGACCGTGTCGAGATACTTCGGGTGAATGCCTTCTTTCATGATCTTCTCTTCTTTTTCTTCTTGAATCTGGCGGCCCGCACGGCGCGGCGAACGAGAGTGGTTATCGGGTTTGAGCGGCGGGAAGCGATAACAATACCCGCTTCGCTTCCGGCGGGCAACGCAGGAAGCGAAGCCCCCGGAAAAAGCAGGGGCTGGCGGTTTCCACCACCGGCTAGGGGTTTGCCTTCTTTTCCACTTCTTCCGCGAGCAGTCGGCTCCCGAACCGCTGCGGCGAAGCATCTTCGCGGAGCAGTTTGACAGCCTCCTCCGTGCGGCCGAGCCCGATCAACGCCCGGGCCAGATTCACACGGGCCGCGTCGGTCCACCTGCTATCGGGCGCCGCCTCCAATGTCATGCGTCCCAGATAATCGACTGCCGTGGCATTCTCCCCCTCGAACAGCGTGAGCACGCCGAGCCAGTAGGTGGCGTCTTCCTTCATCTGCTCAAAGAGTCGCCTCACTCCGTCGGCCTGCTCCGGAGGAAACAGCTTCAGGGCGGCGGCAATTGCCTGCCGCCCCGGTCGGGCCGCCAGGTAGCTCGCCTTTGCCCCCTCCGGTCCGTCGAGTTCGCCACGGAATTCCCGAAGCCGGGCGGCATAGAGCGGTCGCATCACCCGCGTGCTGCGCTGCCCCTCCATGCCATCCGCCTGGGTAGGCTGGGCTACCGTCACGGACATCACCGCCAACTCCTTCCCCGCAGCCACTTGCACGCGGGCTGAGTCGGCTTGTCGCCGGGTCAGCACCTCCCAGGGAAACTCCCAAAGAGCAACCCGGCAGAGAGCAACGCGACGGTCAGCGCTGGCTTGGTCGCCTGCAGCGGCCGCCACGGACGATAAAGCCTGCGAGGCACGTGTGCCCAGGGCAGACGCATCGATCGCGAGTTTCATGCTCCGCGAGCCGACGAGTTGGTCATCCATGGCCCGCATGCGACGCGAGAGGCTCCAGGGATCGGCCGCCACGAGCACAGAGAGTCCGGCGATATCCGCCGCCTGCACCGGGTAGCTGCGGTCGGCAACCGAGAGTCGCTCCAGGATGATGGGGTCGGTCGCCGCCTGCCGGGCAGTGGCCACTCCGGTTCCATCCGGTCCCGCAATGGGGATGCCGTAGGAGGGCTCGAAGAGCCACGCCTCTCCGCTCGCAATGACCGCAGGAATCCAGGCGCGAACGCCACCGCGATCGGCGTCGCCAGTGGCCAGCATCACGCCGTCGAGCCCAGCATGCCGGAGCAATTCGAGAAAGATCCACGCCCGCTGCGCCGGGCTTGCCCGCCCCGATAGCAGAATCTCACCGGGCAGAAACCAACGAGAGCCTGGAGCGGAATCGGACGACGTCATCGGCGGATCACTGACCAGCGCCAGTGACCGCACCGTCCAGCGAAAGAGATTGACTGCGATATCGAGATCCTCGACGGCGTCTCCCCGCGCACTGGCAGCGATATCGGCCAGCCAACGCTGATCACGCAAGGCTGTCATGTCACTCGCCGCATCAAACACCGCACTGCCGAGTGTTTGCGGCGTGGCGCCGGCACGCAGGCGCTCGGGCACGGAGTCAAAGAGCGGATCAACCTGCCACTTGGACGCTGGGGTCGCCCCGGCGATCACCGCGGCATGGCTCCACTGGTTCAGCCGGTCGAACACCTGCGCGAAGGCCGACTCTTCGTCGTAGTCCTCGAGCCTATCGAGAACCGTCACCGCGCCATCAAGCAGTTGTTCTCGGACGTCCTCCGAGACCGCCGGCATCACCCGCACCTGCTCCTGGGGCTGTGCCTTGGGTGGCGGGGGTGGCGAGCCGCAGCCGACCAGCAGCACAAAGGCCACGAGCAGCGAGCCTCCGACAAGCAGGCGTTCCATGCGCGGGTGCTGCCCAACGGGCCGCGATCTTCTTCGACGACCTGCTGCCGTGCTCCCCATGCTCAAGCACCTCACGCCCAGTGCGTTGCGGCCTAATGCCCGCCGATTCATCAGGTTGCCTCCGTACCTGCCAGACCATCCAAGCGGGCCTCGTGGATCCGCAGAACCCGTTCCACCACGCCCCGCAGACTCGCCAACGGCACCATGTTGGGACCATCGCTGGGACTCTTGTCAGGATCAGGGTGCGTCTCCAGGAACAGACCGTCAATGCCGACCGCAGCCGCAGCCCTGGCGAGCGGTTCGACCAAGGCCCGATCGCCTCCGGTCGAATCGCCGCGGCTGGCGGGCTGTTGAACGGAATGGGTGGCGTCGAAGACCACGGGCACGCCCATGGCCCGCATCGTGACGAGGCCAGCGAAATCGTTGACCAGCCTACCGTAGCCGAAGAACGTGCCGCGTTCGCAGAGCAGCACGTCCCGGCAACCCCCGGCGAGCAACTTCGCCACCACGTGCTTCATGTCGACCGGCGCGACAAACTGCCCCTTCTTGACGTTGACGGCCCGCCCGGTCGCGGCGGCTGCCAGGAGCAGGTCAGTTTGACGGCAGAGAAAGGCCGGAATCTGCAGCAAGTCGCATACCTGACCGGCAGCGGTAGCCTGCTCCGGCAAGTGGACGTCGGTGGTGATCGGCAGCCCGGTCGCGGCTCGCACCCGATCCAGCACGGCCAAGCCCTCGTCCACCCCCAGCCCCCGATAGGACGACACGCTCGTGCGGTTTGCCTTGTCGAACGAGGCCTTGAA
>Ga0114963_10000977_pt1 | contig 19657 bp, 25 predicted proteins | sample C_131016_EF_Meta_FD_87019 | JGI IMG/M metagenome (GOLD analysis project Ga0114963, IMG submission 87019) | Freshwater microbial communities from Lake Croche, Canada to study carbon cycling - C_131016_EF_MetaG | ecosystem: Environmental > Aquatic > Freshwater > Lake | place: Lake Croche, Canada...
AGCACTCTCGGTGTTTGAGGGCTAATATTCAGGCCTCAGACTAAAGGAGTCCCCTATGTCCCTCGCAATCGCCTCGAATACCGTTTTGGCCCCGGCCAATCCCTGGTCTTTGGTGCCGCCGCTTGGCAACCTGGACGCTTATATCTCCGCCGCCAACCGGCTGCCCATGTTGACGCTGGAAGAAGAGCAGCGCTTTGCGCGCCAGTACCGCGACGACAATGACCTGGAAGCCGCCGGTAAATTGGTGCTTTCGCACCTGCGCTTGGTCGTGTCGGTATCGCGCCAGTACCTGGGCTATGGTTTGCCGCACGGTGACCTCATTCAGGAAGGCAACGTCGGCCTGATGAAGGCTGTCAAACGCTTTGACCCGGACCAAGGCGTGCGTCTAGTGAGTTACGCGCTGCACTGGATCAAGGCCGAAATCCACGAATACATCCTGAAAAACTGGCGCATGGTGAAAGTGGCCACTACCAAGGCCCAGCGCAAACTCTTTTTTAATTTGCGCTCCATGAAGCAGCGCTTCAAATCCGACGATGCCGCCGCCGATATGGCGACCCACCGCGACACCCTGAGCCCAACGCAGGTGCGAGCTATGGCCGATGAGTTGAACGTCAGCACCGAAGACGTGCTGGAAATGGAAACCCGACTGTCGGGCGGCGATGTTTTGCTCGACCCCATGGCTTCGGACGATGGCGACGAGGTCTATGGCCCGATTTCTTACCTGACGGATAGCAAGCACGAACCACTGGCAGTGATCGAAGCACACCGGCGCGATGTATTGGCCTCTGACGGTATCGCCAGCGCATTAGAAGTGCTCGATCCGCGCAGCCGCCGCATCGTGGAAGAGCGCTGGCTCAAGGTCAATGACGACAACAGCGGCGGCATGACGCTCCATGAGTTGGCCGCCGAGTACGGCGTCAGCGCCGAGCGTATCCGCCAGATCGAAGTGGCGGCCATGAAAAAAATGAAAACCGCCTTGGTCGATTACGCTTAATTAGCGCAACCTCCAAGCAAGCTTTCTTTTCGGGCTACGCACCACCAAGGCCAAAAATAGTGTGAAGTTGTGACGCAGCCGCGCTGCGTACGCCCTGCTTTAAAGGCCCGCGATGCGGGCCTTTTTCATTTCAGCAACTGTGCAATATCAGCGGCAAGTACCGGCGCACCGCTACCATATCGGGTGAACAAGCGCAACTGGCCCTGGGTGTCGAAAATATAACTTCCAGCCGAATGGTCCATGGTATAACTCTCGGCACTTTTACCCGGGACTTTTTTGTAATAAATCTTGAAGTCTTTGGCCAACAGCGGCAATTGCTCTAAGGTGGGGCGCAAAGCTAAAAACATGGGATCGAAATTAACCATATAGGTTTTGAGCAACTCCGCTGTGTCGCGCTCGGGGTCCAGCGTCACGAACAAGGCCTGCAGGCGCTCGCCATCGGCGCCTAATAGTTTTTTCACCTGTGCCAGTTCGACCATGGTGGCCGGGCATACATCGGGGCATTGGGTGTAACCGAAAAACATCACCACCACTTTGCCGGCGAAGTCCGTCAGGTGGCGCACCTGTCCGTTATGGTCGCTCAGTTCAAAACCTTTGGCGTAATCGGCCCCGGTCACGTCCACTGAACTGAATGTGAATTTGTTGGGCTTGCAAGCGGTCAACAGCAATGCTGCGACACCCAGGCCCATGAGGCTACGACGTTGCAACATACCTGATGCATCAGTGAAAGCGCGATGTTTCATAAGAGGTAATGGTCCAGCAACAAAGCAGCGAACAAAGCGCTCAAATGAATTAGCGAAAAGCGAAAGGTAGCGCGCGCCAGCGTGTCCGAGTAGTTGCGCAACAGGCGCCATGCGTATACGCAAAACCAAATGCTCAAAACTACGGCGGCGGCCAGGTACAGCCAGGAACTCATGCCGTACATAAAGGGCAGCAAACACGCAGCAAACAACACCCAGGTGTAAAGCAAGATATGCAATCGGGTGAACTCACTGCCGTGGGTGACAGGCAGCATGGGCAAGCCTGACTTGCGGTAATCCTCCACCCGGTACAAGGCCAGAGCCCAAAAATGCGGCGGCGTCCACAAGAAAATAATCAAGAACAAAATCAGCGCTTCGGGGCCCACGTCGCCGGTCATCGCCGCCCACCCAAGCACCGGCGGCATAGCGCCGGAAGCGCCGCCGATGACAATGTTTTGCGGCGTCAAGGGTTTCAGGATAACGGTGTAAATCACTGCATAGCCTACAAAGGTGGCAAACGTCAGCCACATGGTCAGCGGGTTGACCCAGAAGAACAAAATCGCCGAACCCGCACTGCACAGGAGTGCGGAAAAAATCAGGGTCTGCGTGTTACTCAGTTCGCCGCGTGCCGTCGGTCGCCAGGAGGTGCGCTTCATCTTGGCGTCGATTTGCTGCTCCACAATGCAATTGAAGGCAGCGGCCGCCGCCGACACCAGCCAAATGCCAAAGCAGGCAATTGCGGCTAGCCGCACTTGCGTCCAACCCGGCGCACCAGGCACGGCCAGTACCATGCCGATGAGGGCGCAAAACACGATGAGCTGAATCACGCGTGGCTTGGTCAAGGCGTTGAACTGCCGCACCACAGACATGGTGGGTAGCAGAGATGTGATGCTCGCCGGTGGGGTCACGTTGATTGTCTCAATGTTGTTGGCAATGGCACAGGGCTGGTTATGCGCACACGGCTGACGCTCAGCAGCCACACCAAGCACGCTAGCATAGCGCCGGCACCCCCGGTGTGCAGCACCGCGGCGAGCAGCGGCCAACCCAGCACGACGTTGCTCAGCCCTGTAGCCAGTTGCAAGGCTAACAGCAATCCCAATAGCTGCATGGGTACGCGCAAGGCTGGGTAAGTGCGAAGCTGCAAGAGCACAACCGCAAACACCACAACGAGGACACCGGCCATCCAGCGATGCACCATATGGATCGCCGTCAATGCCTCAAAGCCGATGGGGCTGCCATCGGGTTGCAAACCTAAGGGACGCCAAAGCGTAAAGCCCTGCGCGAAGTCCATGGCAAGCCAGTGGCTACCTTGGCAGGTGGGAAATTCCATGCACGCAAGCACTGCGTAATTCGTGCTGACCCATGCCCCCAATGCGGCCTGTACCAGCAAGGTCACCAAGGCCAGCCACAGGCCCGCGCGCATAGACACTGCGACAAGTTGCACTTGCCGCGCGCCTGACTGCAACCACAGTTGCGCGGCCTGCAATGTCAGCAGGGCCAGCAGCACATAGCCACCTAACAAATGCAAGCTGACGATGGCTGGGAAAAGCTTCATGGTGACCGTTAATGCGCCAAATGCACCTTGCACACCAACCCAAGCCAAGGTCGTCATGGCCCACGCCGGACGGATGTGGGCGCCCAGTCGCAAGGTGTGTGCTTGACGATGCGTGCGCCAGGCACTTATCGCCAGCAGCACGATCAGCATACCCACGCCCGATGCCAGATAGCGGTGCAGCATTTCGATCCACGCCTTGCCATGGGTAACCGGGCCTTCCGGGCTGACCGTCTGCGCCAGCTCAATGGCGCCGAGCGCGCCGACCGGGCTGGCGTGGCCGTAGCATCCAGGCCAATCCGGGCAACCCAAACCGCTGTCGGTTAGGCGGGTAAATGCACCGAACAGCACCAAATCAAAGGTGAGGAACAAGGTGGTCAGGGTCAAGGCATAGTGCCAGCCCCCAGCTTGGCGATAGCGTCCACGCCAAAGCAGGTAGGCAAGGGGTATGGCAGCAACGACTATGCCGATGAGCACAAGCTGGCCCAGCGGCGAGAGGTTCCAAAGCGCGGTGTCCATGGTGTTCACGACTAAGGCCTAGCGCCCGGGCGTGTCCCAAAAGGCTGAGGCTCGCAACAAGCGCTCCATATCGCGCTTGACTTTGGGTGCCTGATCTACATCCATACGGGCTGGGAAACGCATCATCCAGTTACCCAGGGGATCAACCACATACAAATGGTCTTGGATAGCAGCGCCCTGCTCAGGCCTGAGCCAAGTTTGCAATTGCGCACTTGGCACCCGCAATACAGTGGCAGTGGTTAAGGCGGGCAATAAACTTGGCGAGATAACAGAGTCATCACTGACCAACCAAACCCAATCGACGCGATCTTTTTCTTTGCCCAGACCTTCGCGCAACTGGCGTTGCATGTACAAATGATGCTGGCATTGCGCATCGCAGTCGCCGCTAGCCACACTGATCAAGAGCCACTGGCCTTTGAGGGCGCGCAAACTGGTTTGCTTGCCCCCAGTTTCCGTGGCCTGCATTTGCGGCAAGGGAATTTGCGGGTCAATCAATGTGCCGAAATTTTGGCGAGCCTGGGGACGTACCAGGTAATAGGTCACATAGGAGGCCACTACCGGTGCAGCACAGACTAGCAAAACCCATAGCATCTTCCAGCGCCCGCTGCGGGTGCCTACCGCGGGATCCATATCTTGCGGCGCGGGCAAGGAATGCACGGTCAAACCAAGGGGCTGGTCGCGTGAACTATCAGTGGGGGCCATGGCTTGCAATATTCCGAGCAATAGCCGCAGGGCGGCGAAAAAACTGAAACCACAGGTACAAGCCTGCTATCAGCAATGACAGCGCAAACCACTGGAATGCGTAGCCGTAGTGTTTTTCAATACCGAAGTTGATGACAGGCCATTGCCGGCGCAAACCCTGACTGGGCGGGCCCGACTCACGCACGGTGAACGCCGCCAGCGGCAAACCGGTTTGGCTCCGGTATTGATCTAAGTCGAGATTTTGCCGTATCGTCCCCTCGCCCGGCGCACCGGGGGCATAGAGCTTGGAAGGCGCAAGGGCAATGTCACCATCGATAACAACCGGGCCCGCAGGGGTTTGCACCTCGGGCAGTTGTTCGCGGTACTCAAAATTGCGCGGTGCCCAGCCGCGTTGCACCATCAGCACCTGTCCTTGCGGCTCCAAACGCAAAGCGGTTAGCACGAAAAAACCTACTTTGGCCTCCATTTGGCGGTTGTCCAAATACACGGTATGGTCAGGCAGCCAGCTACCGCTCAGACGTACCGGGTGGTAGAGCACGCCACTTTCTTGCATGCGGCCCTGGTCAGCCAATGCAAGTACTTCAGCATTAATGAAAGGAGCCTTGTCAACTTGGGCATGCATGGCGGCCTGTAAGCCTTCTTTTTGCGCTGCGCGGTCTAGCTGCCAAAAACCCAGCGCCACTCCCAGCAAGCTGAAAAAAACAGCCGCTGCCGTCACAAGGTAGAACTTCGGGTCGCGATTCAAAAGATAATCCTGTTCATGAGTTACTTTGTTGCCCTAGGCTTTTTAGCCGTTATCGCCAGTTTGGCCACCGCCCTCTTTTTTATGTTGCGCGGCGGAACCGGGGGGCCAACCAAGTCACGTCGCATGGCACGGGCCTTGGCTGTGCGGGTGGGCGTTTCCATTTTGCTCTTCGTTTGTATCCTCTTGTCCTGGAAGGCTGGTTGGATTCAGCCCACTGGCATACCGCCGGGCGCTTAAACCCCAAGAGAGCCCGCCTCCAAACAAAAAGGCACCTGTCGGTGCCTTTTTTTCGTCCGCAAGAACTTACATCCAGTAGACCAATATATACAAGCCAAGCCAGACCACGTCCACAAAGTGCCAATACCAAGCCGCGCCTTCAAAGCCGAAGTGACGATCCGGACTGAAATGGCCTTTTTGCAAGCGCAGGGTAATAAACAAAAGCATCAACATGCCCACAAAGACGTGGAAGCCGTGAAAACCCGTCAACATGAAGAAGGTAGAGCCGTAAATGCCGGAGCTGAGTTTGAGGTTGTACTCGGTATACGCATGGTGGTATTCAAATGCCTGCACGCCGAGAAAGGTAATTCCCAAAAGTACGGTCAGCCACATAAAGCCAACGGTTTTGCTTCGATCGCCATCGATCAGCGCGTGGTGCGCGATGGTGAGGGTGACACCCGAGCTCAGCAACAAAGCCGTGTTGATCGTTGGCAACCAAAATGGGCCCATGGTGGTGAACGGCTCGATGGTACCCGCAGGTGATGCGGTGACACCTGCAGCTAAGCTCGGCCAGACCGCTTTGAAACCGGGCCATAACAGCGCGTTGTCCAAGCTACCCAGCGCGGGCACCGAGTGCGAGCGAGCCCACCACAGGGCGCTGAAGAAAGCACCAAAGAACATGACCTCAGAGAAGATAAACCAGCTCATACTCCAGCGGAAAGACAAGTCAATTTTGCGTCCGTACTGACCCGATTCGCTTTCGCCGACTGCCTCACCGAACCACTGGAATAGCACATAAAACAAAAACAACATGCCAAAAGCCAGTGAATAACGCCCCCAGCCTACTCCGTTTATCCACTGGCCTGCACCCAAGATCACAAAAAACAATGCCAGCGACGCCATGAAGGGGTGGCGCGAAGGCTGGGGAACAAAATAATACGGGCTTGCGCCGTGTGCAGTGCTACTCATTTCAGCTCCATTTTTCCAAATACGATTTTAAGAACGCAGTGCATTGGCCTGCGATCATTTACCCACCACCCAAGTAGCCAAACCGATCAGGCTGACCACTAAAACTAATACCGTCACAAAACCTGCTAGCAACACGTGAACGGGATTGACCTTGGCGACATCTTCCTGAAAACCCACGCTGCTGCGAATTCCAAAAAACGACCAAGCAACTGCCTTCAGGCCGCGCAGTAAGGACGAGCGTTTGACCGCCGGGGCGACCTGGTCAGCACTCATGAACCTACAACCTTCGGGGTCAGTGTCGCCACCGGTGCTGCCGGCGTCTTGCCGCCCACCTCGAAAAAAGTATAGGACAAAGTGATCGTTTTCACGTCCTTTGATAACTTGGAGTCGATCACGAAAACCACCGGCCAGGATTTTTTTTCACCTGCATCCAGGGTGTACTGGTTAAAGCAAAAGCACTCCAGTTTGTTGAAGTGCGCTGCTGCTTGTTGCGGCGCATAACTGGGTATGGCCTGCGCTGCCATACGCCGGTTTTGCGTGTTCTGGAACTCGTACATCACCGTCGTCAATTCGCCTGGATGCACTTGCAATGAGCTTTGCGCCGGCTTGAAGTGCCAAGGACCGCTGGTGTTAGCGTCAAACTCAACCGTGATCGTACGGTTGGCATCGACTTGCGTGTTGGCCGGCAAAACGGACTTTTGCCCAGGCACCGTTTGCTCACCTAAAGCCAGGATGTTGACGCCGGTCATCTCGCAAATGGCGTTGTAGATCGGCACCAAGGCATAACCAAACCCAAACATCGTCAATACCACCACCGCCAGTTTACCCAGCATGGTGGAGTTTTGGTAACGCAGGTTCATGCGCAACTCAATGGCCCAGTAACACCATCTTGACCATAAAGCCGATGAAAAAAACCACAGCCACAGAGGCCAGGCTCAGGCCTAGGCGCAGGTTGGCTTTCTTTTGTTCAGGCGTCATAAAGTCAGTCGATGCATACGTTCTTAGGCAAGAATTTTGGTCGCCGTAGCATTGAGCTTAGGCGGCGTTTCAAAAGTGTGGAAAGGTGCGGGCGAAGGAACTTCCCACTCCAGCCCTTCTGCAGCTTCCCAAGGACGCTGGGGGGCTTTTTCGCCATGGCCGAGCATAGTGGGCAAAACCACAAAGAAGAAGAAATACACCTGTGCCAAGCCGAAGGCAAAACCACCAATCGACGCGACCGCATTGAAATCAGCGAACTGCATCGGGTAATCAGCGTAGCGACGTGGCATTCCGGCGAGGCCCAGAAAGTGCATGGGGAAGAAAGTCACGTTAAACGCAATCAGCGACCACCAGAAATGGATCTTGCCGCGGGTTTCGTTGTACATCACACCGGTCCATTTGGGTGACCAATAGTAGTAGCCGGCAAACATGGCATACAAAGAACCGGCTACCAGCACATAGTGGAAATGGGCCACCACGTAGTAGGTATCCTGCAACTGAATATCGATAGGTGCCATCGCCAGGATCAGTCCGGTAAAGCCGCCCATGGTGAACACAAAGATAAAGCCGACGGCAAACAGCATGGGGGTTTCAAAGGTCATGGAGCCCTGCCACATCGTCGCAATCCAGTTGAACACCTTGACCGCGGTAGGTACGGCGATCAGCATGGTGGCATACATAAAGAACAACTGGCCGGTCACCGGCATGCCGGTGGTGAACATATGGTGCGCCCAGACGATGAAGGATAAAATCGCGATGGAAGATGTGGCGTACACCATCGAGGTGTAGCCGAACAAGCGCTTACGTGCAAAAGCTGGGACGATCTGGCTGATGATGCCAAAGGCCGGCAAGATCATGATGTAGACCTCGGGGTGGCCAAAGAACCAGAAAATATGCTGGTAGAGCACCGGGTCGCCGCCACCAGCGGGGTTAAAGAAGGTGGTGCCAAAGTGGCGGTCGGTCAATGTCATGGTGATCGCGCCGGCCAAGACAGGCATCACGGCAATCAGCAAATACGCCGTAATGAGCCAGGTCCAGGCAAACATGGGCATCTTCATCAAAGTCATGCCGGGGGCGCGCATGTTCAAGATGGTCACGATGATATTGATCGAGCCCATGATGGACGAAGCGCCCAGGATGTGCATCGCAAAAATACCGGCATCCATGCTCGGGCCTTGTTGCAAGGTCAGGGGCGCATACAGCGTCCAACCGGCAGCGGGCGCACCGCCGGGCATCCAGAAGGAACTCACTAGCATCAAACCGGCAGGAATCAGCAGCCAAAAGCTGAAGTTATTCATGCGCGCAAAAGCCATATCGGCGGCTCCGATTTGCAGCGGAATCATCCAATTGGCAAAGCCCACAAAGCCGGGCATGATGGCGCCAAAAACCATGATCAAACCGTGCATGGTGGTTAGCGAATTGAACAACTCGGGGTTCACAAATTGCAAACCAGGCTGAAACAACTCGGCGCGAATCAGCATAGCCAAGATGCCACCGATGATGAACATAGTGAAGCTGAACAAGAGATAGAGCGTACCAATGTCTTTGTGGTTGGTCGCATAAACCCAACGCCTCCAACCCGTAGGGGCATGGTCGTGGTGGTCGTCATGGGCGTGATCGTGGTGGTCTAAAACTGCGCTCATACGGGTTTCCTTCTCAGTACTTCAATAATTACTCAAAATCGCTTGGCGGGTCCGCGCTTACTTGCGCAATGCCATTACGTCAGCCGGTTGCACCAATTGACCGGTCTGGTTCGACCAGTGGTTCTTGGTGTAGCTGATAACTGCTGCGATATCGGTGTCGCTCAGGGCCTTCCAGGCAGGCATAGCGCCATTGTTCTGACCGTTCAGCAGAACCTTGATCTGCTTGGCTTTGTCCGCATCTAAGACCACCGCCGCGCCATCGAGCGGCTTGACGGCGCCGCCGCCTTTGCCGTGCGTTTGATGGCAGGCAACACAGTTTTGGGCATAAACTTTTTCACCGCGCTGGGTGATTTCAGCCAAGGTCCAGACTTTGGAAGGATCATCGGCCAATGCCGCCATTTTTTTCTTCTCGCCTTCAACCCATTTGCTGTAGTCCTCGGCAGACACCACTTTCACGTGGATAGGCATATAGGCGTGCTCTTTACCGCACAATTCTTGGCATTGGCCATGGTAGTCCCCGATTTTTTCGGCGCGGAACCAAGTGTCACGCACAAAGCCAGGGATAGCATCTTGTTTGATGCCGAAGGCCGGTACCGCAAAGGCGTGGATAACGTCATTAGCGGTGGTAATGATGCGGATCTTCTTATCGACGGGCACTACCAAGGGATTATCAACTTTGAACAAATAATCATCCACGGTCTCGCCTTTTTTCGGGCCACCGTTGTTGGACATTTCGCGCTGCTCGCCATCTAGGGTTGAGACAAAGCCAATGCCTTCCCCTTCGCCTTTCACGTAGTCATAACCCCATTTCCACTGCATGCCCGTGGCTTTAATAGTGACGTCTGCGTTGCTGGTGTCTTTCATGGCGACCACTACTTTGGTCGCAGGCAAGGCCATCAAAATCACAATGATGAAGGGGATCACAGTCCAGATAATTTCCACCGTCACCGACTCATGGAAAGTGGCCGGCTTGTGGCCCAGCGACTTACGATGCTTCCAGATGGAATAAAACATCACGGCGAACACTGCAACAAAAATCACCGTGCAAAGAATCAGCATAAACCAATGCAACCATTGCTGCTCACGCGCGATGGCGGTCACCGCAGGGGGCAGATTGATTTGGTGTACCGCGGGCCCACCTGGCAGATCATTGGTCGCTGCCAGGCTCAAAGTCCCAGTCGCAGTGCCAAGCCATACGCCTGCTGTTGCCAACAGTGAAGCTAATTTTTTCCAAATGCTCTTCATCGTTTTCACTTTCAATGCCTCAAAGTTTGCAAAATTACTATGTCGCCAGCGTTACGGAGCGTCTTAGCCCATACGTACAGCGCGACGCAACTCATGCGCCAAGGCCTCGCGCCGCTCTGGGCGCACATAACGCCCGACCTGCATAGACTTACCCTGGCCAGACACGGCGATCAGCGAATGTGCGCCGCCCAGCGGCTCGATCCTGACCCATTGCCGGTGAAACTGGGCCCGCTCGCGCACGCCAGCGGCCTCATGCTCTACCACTACCTGCGAACCATCCACCACGATGCGCTCTTGATCGAGCACATGCCGGGAAAAAATCAAAAAACAAATCCCAACGGCCAAAGTCTCCAGGGCCGCGAAAGGCAGCACCAACACCGCACCTTGCAGCCAAAAGAACAAGCCGATGCACAAGGAAACCAGACTCAGCGAGGCGAAAAACACCAGCATTTGGGCCGGCGTCAGGGGCGCATGGCGCCGCAAAACCCACTCGAAACGGGGGTTTTGCACATCGGCATCAATGGAATGACTAAAGCTCACGCGGTTTAGAGTTGATGACGCAGCCCTGAAACCAGGGCCACAAAAGCGAAAAAATCAGGTCAATAAAACCCTTCAATTGTAGCCCATGCCCCCTTGGGGCTGGACTAGCGGCGCCCAATGCAACCGAAGGCCTAAAGGGCTTCGCAAGCCCGCCCCCCCAATTCAGGCTGGCTTTTGAGCGCGTAAGCTAGCCCGCATCTGCTCCAGGGGAATAAGGGTTTGCTCTTGCACCGCCATGCGCGGCACCGGTTTGAACGCATGGCCATAAATAATCTCAAAAGTCAGGCGCAAGCGCCCGCTCTGGTCGGGGTCCGGCAGCCCAGTGGCGATGGCTTGGTGCAATGCTGCGCGCCACGCCCGACCCCGCAGTCCGGCAAAGCGCCCAGGGTGCAAATTGCGGCCCAGGCCGCGCAATTCGGCCAACAGCGTCACGGGCGAGGAAAAAGACAGGGTGATGCGCTCCATGTCCATCACCGGCTCGGCAAAACCAGCCTGCACCAGCATGTCGCCCCAATCGTGCATATCGGTAAATTCATGGGCGGGGGCAGGCCAGCCCTGGCGGGCATACAGCGTGCGCAATTCATGCAAAGTGTCCGGGCCCAGGCATGAAAACATCAAAAAGCCGTCGGTTTGCACTAGGCTATGCCAGCGCTGGATGAGCGCTTGTGGGTCCGGACTCATGTGCAAAGCCATGTTGGCCCAGAGCAAGTCCACGGGTCGGGCAGGGGCTTCAAAACGAGTCGGATTTTTCCAACGCTGGGCTGACCACCAAGGCGGACGCAAGGCTGCGCGGGCCAGTTCCAACGCTTGCGGCGGGTCTTGGTGCACAAAACTGGTGGCTGCGGGATAACGCCTGCGCAATAAGGTATGCGCCTGGATACCGCCGCGCAGTGCCTCCCAATTCAAGCAGCTAGCCGGATGCTTGAGCATCCACTGCAGACGCTCCTCCATGCGCCGCGCCACTTCCTCGTGCAGCCAGGGCGAGGCCCACTGACCCGCGGGCCCGGGCCCAGCAGGCAGGGCCAATGTCTCCCAGCGCCTTGCGGCCTGAGCGTCGATAGTGGGAGGACGTTGGTTCTTCATCAAGAAGTGTTTAGGGGGCCGGGCAACGCCACGGGCGGCCTAGCCCTTGCGCATGGTCAAGCGGGCTCTGGCGCAGTATATTGGCAGCATGTTGTTTGCGCTGTTTCAAGGGCTGGCGGCGCGCCTGCCGAGCCGATGCGCTGTTTGCCATGCCTGGCCTGTCCAGCCCTTGTGCGAGGCTTGCATAGGACTTTTCGCCCAGCCCAGACCGCGCTGCACGCGCTGTGCGCTGGTGGTGGCCAACGCCGCAGAGCCCTGCCCGGCCTGCCTGGCAGAAGCGAACCCACTCGATGCAGCACTGGCCGCCGTCAGCTATGGTTACCCTTGGGCGGGCGTGGTACAGGAATTCAAATTTCGGGAGCAGCCTGCCTGGGCGCGCAGCATGGCCTTGTTGATGCGCAGTGCCCCTTGGGTAGAGCCGGCGCTGGACGCAGCCGACTGGGTGTTGCCCATGCCACTGTCTGCCCAAAGACTGCAAAGCCGAGGCTACAACCAGGCCTGGCTTTTGGCACAGGCGCTGTCCCCGGCTAAGGCACGCGCGCAGTGGCTCTTGCGAATTCGCGACACACCGGCGCAAAGCAGCCTGGCACGCAGAGACAGGCTCTCCAATGTGACCAATGCTTTCGCGATAGACCCGCTGCGCCAGCGCGACTTGGAAGGCAAAAACGTGCTGTTGGTGGACGACGTGATGACCAGCGGGGCCTCGCTGCGGGCCGCCGCACAGCCTCTACGTCAGGCGGGGGTGCGGCACATCACCGCACTGGTCTTTGCCCGGGCGGAGAGCGCCGACTAAACGATGGTGCAGCAGCGAGCGGGCCGCGCGACAATGCGCACATGTTGCATATCGTTTTGGTTCATCCGGAAATCCCACCCAACACTGGCAATGTGATCCGCCTGGCGGCCAATACCGGTTGCCACTTGCACCTGATCGAGCCGCTGGGTTTTTCCATGGACGACAAGCACATGCGCCGCGCCGGTCTGGACTACCACGAGTACGCGAGGGTCCAAAAACACACCAGCTGGCAGGCCTTTATCGATACCGCCAGCCCAAGGCCCGAGCGCATGTTCGCGCTGACGACGCGGGGAACCTGCAGCCCGTACGCGGTGCGGTTTGCGCAAGGTGACTGGCTGGTATTTGGTTCGGAAACCGCAGGCTTGCCCCAGGGCGTGCGCGCCAGCTTTGCCCCCGATCAATGCCTTAAGCTACCCATGCAAACCGGCCAGCGCAGCCTCAATCTGTCCAACGCAGTGGCAGTTACCGTGTTTGAAGCCTGGCGGCAGTTAGGTTTTGCCGTTGCTCAGCCGTAAAGACGGGAAATCGATTCCGCCACACACACCGGCTTGGCTACGCCTTCTCGCTCGGTAGTTACTTCCCAAGTAAATTGGTAACCGCCTTGGTCAATGGCATCGGCTGCCAGTAGCTTGATGTGTGCCCTCAATCGGCAGCCTACCGGCACCGGGCCGACAAAACGGACTCGATTCAAGCCGTAATTCACGCCCATACGGACCTGGTCAATATGCATTGCCGATGCAAAAAACTGCGGTAGCAACGATAGCGTCAGAAAACCATGGGCGATAGGCGCACCAAAAGGCCCCGCCTGGGCGCGTACCGGGTCCACATGTATCCACTGGTGGTCACCGGTCGCCTGCGCGAACTGGTTGATCTGCTCCTGGGTCACCGTCATCCAGTCGCTCGTGGACACGGGCTGACCAGCCAGCGCCGCTAACTGCTGCAAATTTTCAAAATTTCTCATTGGAAAGACTTTTTATAAAGAAGTACACACCCGCTATACACGTTCTAGCCATTTGCCAATGGGCTTCCATTGCTCGCGGTCCTGCTCCATGCGGCTGGTCTGCACATCAAACACCGTCAAACCGTTGGCGGCCAGGTGCACGTAGTTTTGGGTGTCGCGCAGCGTCCCCACTTTGGGCAAATCAAGCGATTTCACAAATGCCGACAATTGATCGGCCGATAGCGTGCGTTCATCCACGCGCATGGCCACGATACCGACTTCCACGTTCTCGGCGTGCCGGCTGGCGGCCAGGTCATCGAGGAAACTGCGGGTGGCGTAGATATCAAAAATACTGGCCTGCAATGGCACCAACACCTTGTCGGCCCACTTGAGCACATCTTTCAGTGCTTTGCCCGCCAGCGCCGCAGGGGTGTCAAGGACGTAATGGTCCGCGCCCTTGGGCGGCTTGCTAAATTCCTGCGGGTCCACTTCCCAATAGCTGATCGGCTTGGCCGTTGGCGGACGCAGCGAAAGCCACAAACGCGCGGAATGCTGGACATCTGCATCGCCCAACATGACGCTGTAGCCACGGGAAGCGAGATAACCCGCCACATGGGTGGATAAAGTGGATTTTCCAACACCACCTTTGGGGTTGGCAATGGCAATACGCGTCATACAGTGTTACCTCTTTGCAATGGGCGTGCCGACAGCGGCGGGGCTGCCATTATGGGGTGCACGGGCGGCTTTTGGTTTGGAATTTAGCACCACATCGACGCCCGCGGGTTGCAATCAGACAAACCCGTCCCACACCAGTTTGATGCCGGTAAGCAACATTCCGGCATACACCAGACGGTAAAACAAGACCTGGCTGATGTGGCGCGCCAGCCGCACCCCAGCCCACACGCCTACGGGTGCCAGCGGTAGCAAGACCAGGGCAGTCGCCATATTGCGGATATCAAGCAGGCCCAAAAACGCGTAGGGAATCCACTTGCACAAATTGAGCACAAAAAAGAAGAAGGACATGGTGGCGGCAAAAGCCACGGGATTGAGGCGCAGGCCGATGAAATAAGCGTTGATGGGCGGCCCGCCGGCATGGGCCACAAAGCTAGTAAAGCCGGAGATGACCGACAAAATGCGGCCCAGCCAAACCGGCGGGGTAGCTACAGTGGATGCTTTCCAAAACAGGCGTTGGGCCAGGAAGAGCAGCGTCACCATGCCCACCACGCCAGCTACCGCGTGCGGCGGCACCAGTTTGAACAACAGCGCGCCCAGCACAATGCCCAGCACCCCGAAAGGCAAGATGCGCCGCAGCAATACCGGGTCAAAATCCTTGCGAAACGCAGCGCTGCCCAGCACGTCCATCACAAGCAGCAAGGGCATCAAAATAGCCGCTGCCTCAGCGACCGTCACCGACAAGGCCATCATCGGCACCGCCAAAGACCCAAAGCCTGCACCGAAACCGCTTTTGCTCACGCCCAAAAGCAAGACGGCAGGAATGGCCACCGCATAAAAAAAGGGATCGCTGATAAGGGGCCAAGTGTCAAACATGCAGTTGCCATTGCCCCGAAAGAGCAAAAACGCCCATGGTAACCTTGACCGATGTTCAACCCTTCCCAAGAAGATGTACGCCGTTTTTTTTGCACGGTGCACGCCAAATCCCGTAATGCGCAGCCCATGGACGCCATCGAAACCCTGGCCGGCCAATGGATTGCAGAGCATCCCGAATACCACGCTGATTTGCAAGACCAGCAAGCCGCCATAAAGCGCGTTTATCCCGCAGACAAGGGGCAGACCAATCCGTTTTTGCACCTTTCTATGCATTTGTCCATTAGCGAACAATGCAGTATTGACCAGCCGCGCGGTATCCGCCAGGCGGTAGAACTGCTGACGCACACGCGCCAGTCCCTGCACTTGGCCCATCACGAAGCGATGGATTGTCTGGGCACCATGCTCTGGGAAAGCCAGCGCGCCGGGCGACCGCCCGACGGCCAAGCCTATATCGACTGCGTGCAGCGCCACGCCACGCGGGACTGAGCGTAAACACCTCTATGGCTCAGGCCTTTCATCCCTGACCCAGACGCAAAAAAACCGCCCGAAGGCGGTTTCTTAGAGACACAAGTCCGACTTAACGGAAACGACTCTGGGGCACGGTTTTGAGTGTGCCGGGCAGACTGCCCACATAGTTCGCTAATTCTTTGAGTTCGGCATTGGAGAACTGTTTGGCTACCCCGCCCATGATGGCATTGCCACGGCCCACTTGCGGGTTGCCCTCGGCCTTGTAGGATTTGAGCGCCACATACAGGTAGTCGTTGTACTGACCGGCGATCATGGGGTAGCTCGGGTCAATAGGTTTGTTCAGGTTTTCACCATGGCAGGAAGTGCAAGCGCCTTTGGCCACCAGGGCTTCGCCTGCCGAAGTGCCGCCACCTACTTTATCCAGAGGTTTGGCATTGGCATCTACACCCAGCGCGCTGAAGTAAGCTGCAAGGTCAGCCATGTCCTGGTCGTTCAGCGACACCGCGATACCGCGCATAGTGGGGTGTTTGCGCTCGCCTTTTTTGTAGGCGTTGAGCGCAGAAATAATGTATTTCTCGCCCTGGCCGGCAATCTTGGGAACCTTGTGCACCTCGGGGAAGCTGGCCTGGTAGCCTACGATGGCGTGGCAGCCCAGACACGTGGCGTTTTTCTTCTCACCGGCTTTGGCGTCGCCCTTGATGTCCTGCGCAAAAGCGGCTGTGAGGGTCACTGAAGCGACAACAAGTGCAATGAGGGAGCGGAGCAATGGGTTCATTTTGCGCGGACAATCGGGTGAATATTGGTATAAATCGAACAGCGAATTATATCGACCCCACTCCCGTCCCCCGCCTTTGCCATGCCGCATTGCCCCTCACATCCCGGGCTGCTATGGTGCATGGCAGGTTTGGCCGGGCACTTTGACCGCTTTAGCCCCTACTTTTTGCCCCGCCATGAAATTTACCGGTTCCAAGAATTACGTCGCCACCCAAGATTTGATGCTGTCGGTCAACGCGGCTTCCACCCTGCAGCGCCCGCTGCTGGTCAAGGGCGAGCCCGGCACCGGCAAAACCATGCTGGCCGAGGAAGTAGCCACTGCGCTGAACCTGCCGCTGCTGCAATGGCACATCAAATCGACCACCAAAGCGCAGCAAGGCCTGTATGAATACGATGCGGTCAGCCGCCTGCGCGACTCGCAACTATCGGACATCGACGGCGGCGAGCGGGTCAAGAACATCCACAACTACATCGTCAAAGGCGTGCTATGGCAAGCCTTTACTTCGGAAACCCCAGTGGCGCTGCTGATTGACGAGATCGACAAAGCGGATATTGAGTTTCCCAACGATTTGCTGCGCGAAATCGACCGCATGGAGTTTTATTGCTACGAGACGCGCGAGCTGATACGCGCCAAACACCGGCCGCTGGTGTTTATTACCTCAAATAACGAGAAAGAGCTGCCCGATGCATTTTTGCGGCGCTGCTTTTTCCATTACATCAAGTTTCCGGATCCGGCGACTATGCAAAGCATCGTCGATGTGCATTTCCCCGGCCTGAAAAAAGAGCTGCTCAGCGCCGCCATGAAGACTTTTTACGAGGTGCGCAACTTGCCGGGCCTGAAGAAAAAGCCCTCTACCAGCGAATTGCTGGACTGGCTCAAGCTGCTATTGGCCGAGGACATTCCACTTTCGGCCTTGCAGGCCAAGGACGACAAAATGGCCGTGCCACCGCTGGTGGGCGCCTTGCTTAAGAACGAGCAGGACGTGACGCTATTTGAAAAACTCATGTTCATGCAACGCAATAACCGCTGAGATGGCTAAAAAACCCCGCGTCAACTTTATGGCGGTTGGTATCTCTGATGCCATTGGTTTCGTTATCGGATGCCTGACGGGCTATGGCCTAGGCCAACTCATCGGTTTGGACGTGTTCGCAAGGGGTTATGACAACTCCAGCATGGGCGGCATTGTGCTGGTCGGTTTAGGCGGCGGCCTGGGTTTACAAATGGCGCGCCGATGGCAGCAAGGCCGCGACCTTAAAGACGAGGAAAGTTAAACCCATGGCCTTTGTTGAACCGGTGAACCTAAGCGGCTATGGCGTGGCGATAACGCCCTTGGCGCTAGACCATGAGGCAGGCTTGCGTACTGCTGCTGCCGATGGCGCGTTATGGAATTTGCGTGTCACCTCGGTACCCGAGCCCGAGAACACCCGCCAGTACATTGAAGACGCACTCGCTATGCGCGCAGCGGGCAACCGCTTTGCGTTTGCGGTACTGGACCAAGCCGGCGGCAAGGTGATCGGCTGCAGCAGCTACCACGACATATTGCCTGCGGTGAAGCGGGTAGAAATCGGCTACACCTGGTACGCCAAAAGCACACAGCGCACCCACGTCAACACCGCCTGCAAACTCCTGCTCATGACCCATGCCTTCGAAACTTTGGGCTGCCATGTAGTGGGCTGGCGCACCGACAACTTCAATTTTGCGTCCCAAGCGGCTATCGAGCGCCTGGGCGCACGCAAAGATGGCGTCATCCGCGGCCATGCGCTGCGCCGCGACGGCACCATCCGCGATACCGTGATGTACAGCCTGCGCTCGGGTGAATGGCCCGAAGTCAAAGCGCAATTGCTCTATTCACTGCACAAGCCCCGTTGAGGTAGCCCATGCTGATTGACTTTTTTTACACGCTGCGCTCGGCCAAGCTGCCGGTATCGGTGAAGGAATACCTGACGCTGATGGAAGCGCTGCAAAAAGGCGTGGTCGGCCCTAATGTGCCCGAACCCGCCAGCGGCGAAGAGGCGGCAGGCTACGCGATTGACGACTTTTATTTCCTCAGCCGCACCACCTTGGTCAAGGACGAAAAGCATTACGACAAATTTGATCGCGCTTTTGCGGCGTATTTCAAAGGGGTAGAGCAAATTGCGGACTTCACCAAAGAGATTCCGCTGGAGTGGCTGCGCAAAAATTTGGAATTGCAGCTCAGCCCCGAAGAACTGGCCAAAATCGAAAAAATGGGCTGGGACGAGCTGATGGAGACGCTGCGCAAGCGTTTTGAGGAGCAAAAAGAACGCCACGAAGGCGGCAGCAAGTGGATTGGCACTGGCGGCACCTCCCCCTTTGGCGCCTACGGGCACAACCCGCAAGGCATTCGCATCGGGCAAGACAAAGGGCGTAACCGCAGCGCGGTCAAAGTCTGGGACCAGCGCGCCTATAAAGACTACGACGACACCCAAGAGCTGGGCACGCGCAATATCAAAGTGGCGCTGCGTCGCCTGCGTAAATTCGCCCGCGAAGGGAATGAGGACGAGCTGGACCTGGACGAAACCATCAGCAAAACCGCAGCCAACGCAGGCTACCTGGACATCAAGATGCGCCCGGAGCGGCACAACAACGTCAAAGTGCTGCTTTTGATGGATGTGGGCGGCACGATGGACGACCATATCGCCCGCGTGGAAGAGTTGTTCAGCGCCACCAAGACCGAATTCAAGCACCTGGAGTTTTATTACTTCCACAACTGCGTGTACGACTTCATGTGGAAAAACAACCGGCGCCGCTTTGCCGAAAAGTTTGCCACCTGGGACATCATCCGCAAGTACAACAAAGACTACAAACTCATCTTCGTGGGCGACGCCACCATGAGCCCCTACGAAATATTGCAGCCCGGCGGCAGCGTGGAATACAACAACGAAGAAGCCGGCGCCGAATGGCTGCAACGCCTGACCAGCGCCTTCCCCAAATTCGCCTGGATCAACCCCGAACCCCAAGGCGTCTGGCAATACCGCCAAAGCATCAGCGTAGTGCAGCAACTGATGCAGCAACGCATGTACCCGCTCACCCTCAAAGGGCTGGAAGATGCGATGCGGATGCTGACTAAATAGGCTTTCAGCCACCCAGGTACGCAGAAGTACCGCACCTAAAATGCCGCAGCCCTCGCCGTAGCACAATGGATAGTGCGCATGCCTCCTAACGTCTCCAATTTGGCAACTAATATCC
>Ga0114963_10000983_pt1 | contig 19601 bp, 18 predicted proteins | sample C_131016_EF_Meta_FD_87019 | JGI IMG/M metagenome (GOLD analysis project Ga0114963, IMG submission 87019) | Freshwater microbial communities from Lake Croche, Canada to study carbon cycling - C_131016_EF_MetaG | ecosystem: Environmental > Aquatic > Freshwater > Lake | place: Lake Croche, Canada...
AAACTTACCTTCTAATATTGTCACTTCAGTTGTATCCATTCCTTTGTATTGAGGTAAATTACCAACATGAAGATTAATAATCCCATTATCAAACTTATTTATAAACTCTTCTGAAATTATTCCGCCTCCTGTAAATAATGCGGTGTTTGATTTTAAAGACGCAATATTGTTATCTATTTCCCGAAAACAGTTAACATTTATTAATTTTATATTTTTATTATTTATTATATTTTTAATATTTTTATCTTTAATTTTTAATTTTTTAAAAATATATTTAAGAGAAACGTCGCTGTAAGAGAAATTGTCATCACCTTTTATTATTAATTTATTAAATATTTTATTAAGCAAATTTATATAACCATCTCTTTTTACTTCTTCAAAAAATCTTTTTATAGAAAATTTTCTAATTATAATTGCTTCGATTGGAATAGAAAAACGATTACAAAGTTCGATAACACAACCTGTATATAAACTAAATGGACTTGGTGATAAAATGACTATAGGTTTAGAGTAAATAGCTTCTTGCTTTAAATTATTATAATTAAAGATAAACTCTTGACTAAAACTATTTCTATCTATGTTACTTTTTTTTTCTAGAGACAGCAAATAAAATTCTAATTTATTTATTTCATCAGCAATTTTTTTTAATAAAATACTATTTCCATTAATATACTTTTTTAAAGAAAGAATAGAATTTATAATAGCGACATCAACTAAATTCTCTTTTTTAAAAAAACTTTTTTTTACAATCTCACTAAAAATTAAATTAAATAAATTTAAATAATTAATATATGAATTACCAAATTTTTTTTTAAGATCCGTTTTTAGATATCGCGATTTTGAGGAAACATATTTTCGAATTATTTCGACAATATTATTACAAGAGCTAACCTCATTATTTTTTTTAAGATACTCTAGTAAAAAATTTAAATCATCTAAAGATAAATCTTTTATATTTTTTTTAATGAAACTCATTATTCTAAATTAATTTTCCCCGAAAAAACTTTTCCATCTATACTTTTTAAACCCTCAGCACTAAATAAAAAGTCTTTAGCATTTTGTTGACCTTCGGAAAAAGCTATAACTCCAAACTTAAATAATTTTTTTGGAAATATATCTTTTTTGAATTTATAAAATTGATTCCAGTGAATTAAATCTTTACTATAAAACAAACAAGAGTAATTGCTCTTAACTCCAGGACCTATTTCTACAGAAGTTTGCAAGACAGCAGACTGATCAGTAAAAACTTTTGAATACCAGATCGGACCAGGAAATGATTGTCCTGTTTTTAATTGTTTCGTTTTCTTATTAAATATTTTTAGAGCAGAAGTTTGTAATGGGCTATCCATTCCCCAAATAACATATTTTCTTTTAAAAAGAAGGCTAACAGCTCTCCATTCTTGAGACCCATCTCCATATTTAATAATTTTTTTAAAGTTTTTTTTGGGAACTTTAAATATAAAACACTCATTCTCAAAATCACCAGTCGTAATCCACAAACTGTTTTCAAAAGGATCCTTATAAATTCCATGAACATGTTTTATTGAATTACGTGGAAAATTATAAATAATTTTCCAATTTCTTCCATCGTTACTAGAACGCCATACTGGAATTTTACCTCTTTTATTATTGGGTCCATATTCTCCAAAAAATATTCCCCTATTAGTTACAGCTATAGAATTATGAAGTACGTTTCGATGATTTTTTAGTCTAGAAATCTTTTTTAGAATTTTTTTTTTTAAACAATAAAAATAAATAACACCCAGATATATAATTATAATTCCATCTTTTTTATAATTTAAAATAGCATTAGATTTATCTAATCGTAATAATCTTCTTAAAAGTCTAAATTTTGCAAAAAAATTAAAATGCCAATTTAATTTAATTACAAAAAAAATTTTTTTATTATCAATACTTAAATAAAATTTATTACATTCACTTAAAATTATGTCTTTATTTTCGGAGTCATAAAAATGTACAATTTCAGGATTTAAAAAATAATTATCTTGTAAAAAGTATTTAAACATTGAAATATTTAAAATACTTATTTTTTTTCATCGTAAAGGTAATATAAAAGAATTTTTTCTATACCTTTTTCTAACGAATACTGTGGTTTCCAAAATTTATTTAATAAATTATTACCTACATTAATTTTATTTCTTTGAACGTCATCAATTTGGATACCTTTAATTATTTTCACATTAATATTATAATTTTTAAAAATTTTTTTTATAACTTTAGCGATATCAATAATTTTAGTATAAATACCGTAATTAAGATCTATTGAAATGTTATTTTTTAATTTATCAAATTTATTCATAATAATTTCTAAACCACGACAGCAGTCTTCAGCATATAAAAAATCTCTTTTTTCATTTCCATCAGTAAGCATATTAATTTTTCTATTTTTCAGTCCCTTTAATAAAAAATCTGTAATAACATGTGATTTTTCGAGATTTTTTTCAATACCGTACACGTTCCAAAACCTTACAGAAATTCCACCTATTGATTTTGTCATGTCTTCTCCAATTCTTTTCAACACCCCATAAGTTGAAAAATTCATATTTGACATTTGACTAGAAGCAAAAACAAATTTTTTCTGATATTGATAAATTGCCTGAAATGTATTTTTCATAATTGAAATATTATTATTCAAGAAATTGTAAGAGTTTTGATATTTTTTTAAATATACGGAACCGCCAACATCGAATGCTAAAAAAAATATAAAATCACTTTTCTTAACTAATTTTTTAAGTTTTTCGTTATTGTTAATCCTTAGATCTTCATATTTGCTATTGACTATATCAAATTTAAGGATTTTATAATTTTTTTTTAAATTTAGATAATTTGTTAAATGTGATCCGATTTGACCAGAGGAGCCGAGTATTAGGACAGTTTTCATATGTAAGATAGAATTAAAATTTATTTAATTTCCAAAGTTCTAAACATGTATCTTTATTTGCAAAATTATCAGCGCATATTATATTTTGATTTTTATATTTTAAAGTAGATAAATAGGCTGCCCACCAATATAAAGTACTATTTGAAATAATATGATTTACACATTGGCTCATTAACCACAGGTTATCATAAGCTCCCTTAAAACCCTTGTCTTCAGTAATAATATAAAATTTATATTTTTTTATGAAATTTAAACTTATTAATAGTTTTTCAACATTAGTACTTTTTATAGAAAAAATAAAAAAAGTTGGGTTCGAAATTTTTTTTAACATTGAATTAAGGGATTTCAAGTAAAAATCTACTGGTGTTATACCTCCAACTTTATAACTGATGTTTTGCGGCATGGTTTCATGTAAACGCAAACCAATTGACACAGAGTTAGAATTATCAATTATATTTTTCATATCTAAAAATATTTTTTTAGTAGGGGTCGGTGGACTTAGTTCCTTCAAGATAGAAATTTTATTGTCATTAAAATATTTCTCCGATTGAAAATAACCAAATAAATATAAATTTTTTGATATTTTAAAATTTTTAATATTTTCGTCAAAATAATTTATGAGCATTTCATTAATTATGTCTCCAAAAAAAAAATGATTAAAAATTTTTTTTATTTTAAAAATTTTTTTGTAAATTCTATAAAACCAAAAAACTAAAATATTTTTTTTAAAAGATACGTTTTCTAATTTATCTTTATCTAAAGAGAATCTCCAAAAATCTCTAAAATCAGTAATGAAACCAGAATCGGTATCTAATATTAATTCAGAATTATTAATAATTGCTAAATTTTTTCCAGCGGCATATTGAAATAACTGATTGCCTAATCCACCACAAAGGTACAAATAAATTTTTTTTTTCATATAAATCGTTATATTTTATAAAAAATTAAATTATCTATACGTAATTTATTAAATTAAAACTGAGCAATTTTTTTCGTTTATTTGCAAGTAAGTTAAATATACATTATTTATCTGTCTTATTTAAGTAATAAATAATTTTTTATATGAAATATAATAAAATATTCTGCATTGGGCTCGGCAAGTTAGGTTTAATGTTTTCTCAAATCTTAGCAGAACATAATAATATTGTTTATGGATATGATGTTAATCCAAATATTAAATCTAAAATAAAAAATAATAATCGAGATACTGAGCCTAATTTAAATAATTTAATAAAAAAGAATAGAAAAAGATTTTTTATTTCTAAGAACCACGAACAAGCTATTAACAATACAAATGCAACATTTATATTGGTTCCAACACCGTCAAAAAAAAATTATGAGTTTGATAACAGCTTTATAATTTCTTCGCTTAAACAGATTGGTGGCTATTTACAAAATAGAAGAAAATATTTGATTAACATTACATCAACGGTTAATCCTGGATCTTGCGAATATTTTATAAAATATTTAGAAAAAAAATTTAATTTAAAACATGGCAGAGAATTTATTTTAACTTACAATCCTCATTTAATTGCCTTAGGATCCATATATGATAATGTAATCAATAGCGATTTAGTGATTGCCGGATCAGACTTATCGTCTGGGCACAAAATTTTAAAAAGTATTTATTCAAACATTTATAAAAAAAATATAAACAAACTAAATTTTTTAAATTTAAAAGAAGCTGAAGTTTCCAAAATTGCTATTAACTCTTATGTAACATTAAAAATTTCATATACCAATTGCTTAAGCCAAATTGCGGATAAAGAAAAAAATATTAATATCTCAAAAATATTAAATACTATTGGTAAGGACAAGAGAATTGGTAATAAATATTTAACTTTAGGGGCTCTCTATGCTGGGCCATGTTTTCCTAGAGATAATAGAAATTTTGCAAGATATTTAAAAAAAATCAAAGTTCCAAATCATATTCCAATAACGACAGATAAAATTAACAATATTCAGCTTAATAGATACATAAATGTTTATAATAAAATTAAAAAAAACTTCAAAAGAAAAATCACAATTGGAATATGTGGGTTAAGTTATAAAATCAATACTCCAATTACAATTGAATCGCCAGGAGAAAAATTATTAAATTATTTTAGTAATAAGAATAAAGTGATCGTTTACGATGAACAATATCCGGATACAAATAGTTCAATAAATTTTTATAGAGATATTAAAAAATTTTTTCAGACTGCTGATGTTATTTTTGTTTGCTATCAAAATGACAAATTTAAGAAAATTGAAAAATTAACTAGTAATAAAACGAAAATAATTATTGATTTGTGGAATTATATAAATATTAAAAATAAAAATATTATATTAGAGAAAATCGGCGTAAATTCATATTAAATTTTAGTGGAATTTTTTTAAAAAATATAAAATTTCATTACATACTCTTTTGATATCACCTGCGCTCATATTTGGAGCTGATGGCAATGTGATTGCATTTTCAGAAACAAATCTTGAATTAATATTGGAGTATCTTTTTTTAAACATATTCATATCGCTCATTGGGGGGAACATCTTTCTTGCAAAAATTTTTTTTGTTTCTAGATAATTAATAATTTTATCTCTTAAAGATTTACTTCCTTCATTTAAAATAATGTTAGGATATGCGTAGTTTGAAAATCCATAGCTTGGTTCTTTTATAAAACTTACGTATGAATTTTTTTCAAAAAAATCAATATATTGCGACGCTATGTTTCTCTTTATTTTAACTATTTCATTAATTCTCTGAACCTGAGCGGCACCCAAAGATGCATTTAAATTAGACATTCCATATCTGTATGCAATATGATCAGACCAGAATGTACCTTTTCTATCTGTCCTTCCTAATATTGAAAATAACTTGGCAAAGTCAAATTTTTTTTTACTATTGGTAACAAGGGCTCCACCTTCATTACTTGTAACAATTTTAGATCCTTGGAAACTGAAGCAGCCTACATCACCAAAAGTTCCTGTCATTTTTCCATTAATATGAGAACCAAGTGATGGTGCGGCATCTTCTATTAAATATAAATTATTTTTTTTGCAAATTTTTACTATCTCTTCCATATCACAAGGATGACCAAAACTATGTACTACCATAACAGCTTTTGTTTTTTTTGTAATTGCAGAAGCTATTTTTTCAGGATCTACACAAAAGGTTGAAGGATTCACATCTACAAAAACACATGTTGCTCCAGTATATGCGGCTGCTTGTGCGGTAGCTACCCAGCTAATTTCTGGAATAATTACTTCATCTCCTTTTTTTATACCACAAGATAAAAGCGCTAAATGCATTGCATGCGTGCAAGTAAAAGTTAAATGTGCATATTTAATATTTAATAATTTTTTTAATTTTTTCTCAAAAGTTATTAAATCTTTTTTCATTCCATCAAAAAAACCGTTTACTACAGAATCTAGCACATACTTTTTCTCAACATTTGTAATAGAGGGTCCACCAAAGTAGATTTTTTTCATAAATTTATTAAATCAATATTAATATATTGTAATTTTAATTTTTCTTTTTTGATTTTTATAAATAAAATAACAAAAAGGGTTATTTTTAAAAGTTCTTATTTTAATATGATTTATGAGATCGATAACTTTCATTTTACTATTTAAATTAATTTTATCAAGTGTGGTGATTTCTTTTTTAGATAAGTATCTAGTTACTTTTGATTGTTTAAAACTAAACAAAGTTTTGTTGAATATTTTACGATAATTATTTTTAAAAAGCCAGTAAATTTCTTTTTCTGCAATTTTATAAATTTCATTACCTTTGCAAAAATTTGGTATTAAAATTTTTTTTTGGCACCAAATATCTCCTGCATCTATATTAGGATTAATTTCGTGCAAAGTGACACCGTAAATGAATTTTTTTATTTGCGCATGAATATGAGGGTACCAGCCTCTACCATATGGTAAAAAGGAAGGATGAAAATTAATTGACTTACAAAATTTTGCAAAACATTCTTTTTCAACAAGCCAAGGCCAGTAAACAAGAATAATAAAATCATATTTTTTTTTTGATTTAATTAAACTATTATTAAAATCTTTTTTATTTAAAATATAAGAAATATTTGCATTTGCTCCTCGCTCTCTTTTTTTTTTCGCTACTGTAAAATTTTCTTTTAATTTTATATTTAAATTAGAGGAATATATATCTACGTCATGTTTTTTTATTAACCTGTAAATTTTTAAACCTAAATCACTGCTGATGCATAATAATATTTTTTTTATCATATATTATTTTAAAAAAAAATTTTCAATTTATAAAATATTTTTAAAGCTTTTGCAGAGTAAAATGAAATTCCTACATGCATAAATTAATTTATTTTAATAACCTCATTAAATACTCTTGTGACCCAACCTTATTTACCACTGAGCTACTTATTGATCGTGACACAATATTAACTTTACAATTTTTATTATTTATAGACTCATTTAACCAAGATTGAAAACCTCCATCTTGAAAATGATCTTCTACAACTATAATTTTTTTATATTTTTTAATATTTTTATATTGTTTTTTTTTACATTTCATACCCCAAAGCGGTAATGAATAATGTGATGAATTTTTTTTATTACTAATTTTTTTCTTTACATGCTCTATTACAGCTCCTGTGGTTAGATAAGTAAATTTATTATTTTTTTTTTCAAATATTTTGAGCCACTTCCCTGGAAAAATTTTAGGAATTTTATTATGAATCTTGTAATTAGAACTTTTGTCTAATCTTAAATATGAAGGCTGAGGATTAGACAGTAAATAATGGATGCAGGCTTTAAGTTCCATAATATCACCTGGAGATGCAATTAGCATGTTAGGAAAACTTCTTATTAAAGAATAATCTTGTAATCCATGATGAGTATAACCTAAATTCCCATACCCAACACCAGAACCAACTGACACGATAGTAACTGGTAATTTATGATAATCAACATCATTTCTTATTTGTTCGGCGCATCTAAAGGTTGGAAAATTTGCTATTGAATATACAAAAACATGCTTACCAGCTGCCGCCAATCCAGCGGCATATCCCATCATGCTTTGCTCAGAAATGCCTGCATTAAAATAGTTATTTGGAAAAAGTCTGCAAAACTTTTCTATTACTCCGAAGCCCAAATCATTAACTAATAGAATTATATTTTTATTTTTTTTGGTGGCAATTATTAGCTCATCAATAAAAACATCTCTCATTATTGTATCTCTTTAATAGCAACTTCAAGTTCTTTTAAATTTGGATACTTGTAGTGCCATGAAATGTTATTTTCCATAAAACTCACTCCTTTTCCTTTAATAGTATTAGCTATAATTACTGTTGGCTTTTTATTCTTTCTTACAAAAAAAGATTTATAAATTTGAATAAAATTATGGCCATTAATATTCTTTACGTTGCAGCCAAAAGATTGAAATTTTTTACGTAAAGGTTCTAATTTTAAAATATTTTTAGTAAAATCTAAACTTTGAATTTTATTATAATCAATAATTATAATTAAATTGTCTAATTTATGAAATGATGCAAATAATAAAGACTCCCAGGTAGTTCCTTCGTTCAGCTCACCATCGCTTATCAAGACAAAAATTTTATTATTAGTTATATTAATTTTTTCTGCCAAAGCCCTTCCAGTAGCATAAGGCAAACCATGCCCCAAAGATCCCGTAGAAAATTCTACGCCCGGAACTATATGGCTTACATGAGATAATAGAATTGTATTATTTTTACCATATGAGTTTAAAGTTTTAGTAGAAAAGTGACCAAACTTTTGCAACACACAGTAATAAGCTAAACAAGCATGACCTTTGCTTAATACAAAAATATTTTTCTTATTAATAAAATTTTTATACAAAACAACTAAAATATCAACAATAGATAAACAGCTTCCAACATGAGATGATTTTGCTCTATTGCTTATTTGAAGTATTCTAATTCTTATTTGTTTGGCTATCTCTATCGCACTAAATTTTTTTGCCATTTTTTATTTATATTTATTTGAAAAAATTTTTAAGAATATTTATTGTAAATTCTAAATGTTTAAAGATAAGGCCAGGATAAAGGCCAAGCCAAAAAGTATTATCCATAACTAGATTTGTATTTTTTAACTCTCCATGGACTCTAAAATTAGTATTTTGCATATAAGGTTGTTTAATCAAATTTCCTGCAAATAAAAGTCTAGTGCCAATTTTATTGGCATTTAAATAACTTATTAAATCAACCCTATTGAAACTTTTATTTTGTCTAAGAGTCAAAGGGAAGCCAAACCAAGAAGGTTCAGAATTTTTTTCTGGTTCTGGCAAAATTAAAAACTCTTCTAACGCTTTTAAATTTTTATATAAAAAGTTAAAATTTTCTTTTCTTTTTTTAATAAAACCCTCAAGGCGATCTAACTGGGCGAGACCACACGCTGCCTGCATATCCGTTATTTTCATATTATAACCTAGATGAGAATAAGTATATTTGTGATCATAACCAAATGGCAAATCCCCTAATTTCCAACCAAATCTTTTATTACAAGTATTGTCTTTGCCAGGTTCACAATAACAATCCCTTCCCCAATCTCTAAAAGACTCTGCTATCCGCTCTAATTTTTTACTATTAGTAAAAACTGCGCCACCCTCACCCATTGTTATGTGGTGCGCAGGATAAAAACTTAAAGTGGCTAAATCACCGAAAGTTCCAACATTTTGATTATTAAATTTAGAACCTAAGGCATCACAGCTATCCTCTACTAACCATAAATTATATTTGTCACAAATTTCTTTAATTTTTTTAACATTAAAAGGGTTACCAAGAGTGTGAGCTAACATTATAGCTTTTGTTTTATTAGTAATCGCTGACTCAACTAAATTCTCATCAATATTATAAGTTGGAATTTTTACATCAATAAAAACTGGAACTGCTCCGAATTGAATTATAGGATTGACGGTTGTTGGAAAACCAGCAGCAACAGAAATAATTTCATCACCTTTTTGAATTGCTCTTTCTTTTAATTTTGGTGATGTTAAAGTTGAAAATGCAATCAAATTTGCAGAAGATCCTGAATTCACTGTAAGCAAACATTTCACTCCTAAAAAGTTGGCTAACTTTTTTTCAAATTCTTCATTAAATCTACCCGTGGTTAACCACCCATCTAAGGATGCCTCAACCATATTCTTAAGTTCTAAAGCACCAATAACTTTTCCTGATACCGGAACATCGCTGTCACCAGGTATGAATTCTTTTTCTTTAAAATTTATATTAGAATAATCATTAACTAAACTTAATATTTTATTTCTTATTTCTAAAATATTATCTTTCATAATTTAATTAAAATAGTTTCTGATTTGATTTTGAGTTAGTTTTAAAATATTTTTATTATTTTTTTTCATAAACTCTTTAAACCATAAAGAAGTAAGTTTTAGACTTTGTTCGAGATTATATCTAGTTTTCCATTTTAGGATTTTTTTAGATTTTTCTGAATTTAACATTAGTATCTTACTTTCATAATATTTTTTTGTAATTTTTTTTTTTTTAATAACTTTTACAGAATTGTTAAAATTTTTATTAATTTAGTTAATAATATCTTTTACTGATTTATTATTTGATTTATTAGGACCAAAATTAAAACTACTAGCGCTTAACTTTTGTTTTTTAGATAATTTCATTAATAATAAAAGATAACCATACAATGGATCTAGTACGTGCTGCCATGGCCTTATTGAATTCGGTGATCTTAAAACTATTTCTTTATTTGTAGATAAAGATCGAAAATAATCAGGCAAAATTCTATCTTTTGAAAAATCGCCTCCTCCTATAACATTTCCTGCTCTAGCTGTTGCGACAAAAATATTTTTTTCTTTAAAAAATGAATGATTATAAGAATTTACTGCTAACTCAGCACAAGATTTAGAATTACTATAAGGATCAATACCTCCCAAGATATGACTTTCTTTGCGGTAGCTTTTTTTATTATTATTAGAATAAACTTTATCGGTCGTAACTATCAGTGCAGATTTAATATAATTTAGTTCATTTAAAATATTTAAAATATTAATAGTTCCTAAAGTATTTACTTCATAAGTATACTTTGGGCAAACATAGGACTCTCTGACTAACGACTGAGCAGCCATATGAACAATAAAATCAGGCGAAAATTTACGAATAGATTTTTTTAATTTATTATAATCTCTAATATCACCAATTATGGACTTATGAATTTCTCTATTTAATTTAGCCAAATCAAAAAAGTTTTTTTTTGTATTAGGTTTCAAAGAGTAGCCTACAATTTTAGCTCCTAGTAAATTTAACAAAATAGAAAACCAACTTCCTTTGAATCCTGTATGCCCTGTTAAAAAAACTTTTTTTCCTTTCCAGAATTTACTTAAGGATTTTAGATTATTTCTCATTCCAAATTTTCCAAGGAGCTTTTTTTGATGACCAAAGATTATTTAAATATCTTTTATCCCTTAATGTATCCATACAATACCAAAAGTCTTTATGTTTATAAGCTGCTAATTTATTTTTTTGAGCTAAAACACTCAAAACATCAATTTCAAATATACAATTTTTTTTATTTAAATATTTAAAGATTTCTTGTTCACAAACAAAAAAACCACCATTAATCCAATTTTCTTTTTTTTGATTTTTCTCCAAGAATTTAGTTACCTTACTTCCTTTAAAAATAATCTTTCCAAAATGAGGTGTGGGTTTGACGGTCGTTAATGTGGCTATCGATTTATTTTTTTTATGAAAATGTATCAATTTACTTATATCCACATTGCATAATCCATCCCCATAGGTTAAGCAAAAAGTACCATCAGTATATTTTTTAATTTTTTTTAATCTTTCTCCAGTGTTGCTATTAATGCCAGTATTAATTACCTGGACATTCCATGATTTATTTAATTCTTTTTTAAACTTTTTAAAATAATTATTGATAACATTTATTTTGTACCCGCCGCAGACTATAAACTCTGTAAATCCAAAAACTGAATAATATTTGATAATGTGCCATAATATTGGTTTTTTTCCAATTTTAACCATGGGCTTTGGAACGTAATCGGTTTCTTCTGAAATTCTTGTTCCTAAACCACCTGCAAAAATAATTAATTTCATTTTAATAATAAAGATTAAGAAAAGTATTAAATTATTTATGCTAAATGTGTATCAAAAAATTGTATTTTTTAATTATTTTTATGTATTTGTAGCATTTTTAAAATAATATAGTTTATAAAAAAAAATTTTACTTTGGTAACCAATTTAATTGATAAAAGATAAAAATTTTAAATAACTCAAGATCTAAATTTTGAAATTGTTTTTATAAGGAAATATGGAAAAAAAAATTATAATTTTTTTATCAACTATGAAAAAGAGTCCAAGACTTAAATATATTACTAAAAGATTAAAACAGCTTAATTTAAAATACAAAATTTTTTATGGGATTGTAGGTAAAAATGAGAGAGAGAGAGAAATTATATATTCCCAATATGATAGAGAAAAGGTTTTAAACTATCTTGGCAGGGAAATGGGATTTAATGAAATAGCCAGTCAGTGGAAAATGATTAAAATGTTTAAATATGCTGTAAAAAAAAAATATCAAAATATTATTTACATCGACGATGATTTTTACCCATCTTACTTATTTAAAGAATGGATTAATAAAAAAATTTATTTTAAAGGCAATAAAATTATTCAATTTCAATGTATGCCACCTGGATTTTTAGAGAAGAGATCAATAAGTGTTTTGAATGATAAGATTAAAGTACACTATGCTCGAACACATTTATTTAATTCTGGTGGTGCGCAAGTTACAATTGGTTACATAAAAAAATTTTTAAAAGTCACGAGAGGTAAGACAATAGGTCTTGGAGATTATCCTTTTAATTTATTTAAAAATGATATTCAATTGATGCAAACAATACCTTTTATGAGTTATCCGGATGAAAGAGGATTTTCTTACTTATCTGAAGAAAGAAAATATACTGAGCGAACTATTTTTAAAAAAAGTAGAAAATTTATTTACAAATATTTTTCTACAGAAAAAGTAAATTATATTTTAAATTTTATTCGAATCCCTTATTATTTTTTTTTTATTCCTTTTTTATTAGGAAAATATAAAAATTTTGATTACTATGTAGAATACTATTTTGATAAACAACTTTGTAAAATCAAAAATTTCTTCTTGAATTGCTATATTGATGTTGAGAAAATATACGCGTTGAAGTCAACTTATCCGAAAGACTTAAAAAAATATGCAAAGCCAAGAGCATTTAACGTTTAATATTGTTAATTTTTTTATCTGTTAACTCAAATAACTCAAATTCTTTTTCAATAACTAGCTTTTTATGCGAAACCACAATAATGGTTATAAATTCTTGCAATTCTAACATTTCTTTTAATAACAAACGTTCAGTTTCTTCATCGAGCGCGCTGGTTGCCTCATCTAAAATAAGAATTTTTGGATTTTTGTACAACGCTCTTGCTATTCCTAATCTTTGCTGTTCGCCGCCTGACAATGAGGTTCCTTTTTCTCCAACAATTGAATTTAAGCCTAAAGGTAATTTTTTAATTAATTTATTTAATTTGGATTGATTGATTACTTTTTTTACTAAATTTTGATCATGACTTTCAACATTGTGACCAAAAATAATATTTTCTAGAACAGTATCTTCTAGAAGCAACGTTTTTTGCGGCACATAACCTATTTTACTTTGGTAGGATCTTAAAAAAGAATTAATATTTTTGTTATCAACTAATACCTCTCCATTTGTGGGTAATAATAAGCCACATAAAATATTAAGTAAAGTGCTTTTACCCGATCCACTTTCACCTTTTATAAAATTTATAGAATTTTTTCTTATTATCAAATTAACATCGTCTAAAATAATTGGAGAGTTTTTTTCGTAATAAAAAGAAATATTTTTTAATTCAATTTGCTTATGAAATTCAAAATAGTTGTCATTTTCTTTTTTGTCGATAACTTCGTTCGTTCGACTAATAGATAATTCATCATAAATAAAATCTATAGAGTTAGAAAAAAATTTAAAGGTGTTAAAAGAATTTAACAGGCGGTTTAAAGAAGGTAAAAATCTAAAAATAGCAACAGCAAATGTTCCGAGTATTAAAACTATATTTTCGCGAAACAAATCAAAGTAAGTAAAACCAACGTATACTGTTACTGCAAAGCTTATAAGAACAGTTAATTCCCACACAGGTTTCAGGAGATCATTAAAAGTAGTTAGATATGCAAATTTTTTAGACGAAGTAGTATTACTTTCATTAAATTTTTTAATAAAAAAATTTTCTATATTATCTAATTTAATTGACTGAACCACATGAAAACTATTTTGAAGATTACTTATCTTATTTCTATCGGCAATAGATTTTTCTAATCCAATTTTTTTTAATTTTCTTTTAAATATATATGCAGATAATAAGAATAGTAAAAAACAAAATAATACTAATATCAAACTGAATTGAAAAAATTTAAAAAAAAGAAATAAAGCAATTGCTAAAACCAAAAAGACTTCAGTTAAAAATATAAAGAAACAATCTATTACTCTATAAGAGAAATTATCAATTTCAGTAGTAACATTTGAAATAAGTTTTGATGAACTATTTCTTAGAAAAAAAATATAATTTTTATTAAGATAAGAGGAATAGATTGAATTTGAAATATCAATATGTAAATTTTTAACGAAAGAACTTTTAAAAAAAATTGTAGCGGCATAGAAAATATTTCTTGATACAATACAAATTGCGAATAATATAATTAATAATTTCCCAGAAATATTTGTACTAAATAAAAAAAAATTTATATTATAGGACGTAGTTTTGATATTTAATAGAAGCTGAAGTAAAGGTTGAATAAAAAACAACACTATGACCTCTAAAAAAGAAGTTAATAAAATTAAATTTAATACGACTATAGCTGTTAATTTCTGCCGAAAATTTAAAATTCTAAATATTTTTTTCATTTAATTATTATTAATAATTTAAAATTACATTTAAATTATATAGCTGTTATATCTATTAATTAACATAAAATATGAAGAAAATTAAAATCTCAACTTTATGGTCTCCAGATATTAAAAATAGTTTAATTTTTAAATTAATAGAAAACATAAGCAAAAGAGAAATCGAAATCGTTTCAATAGAAAAGTCAGATATTCTTATTTTTGGTCCATACGACACGCAAAGTTTAAAAAGAAGACTTATGAACTTTGCTGAAAGAAAGATTAACTCAATATATAATATATTTCCAAATATTGATTTGTATCTTCTCAATAGAAAAATTAAACCTATACGAATTTTTTACTCTCAAGAAAATTTTTCTTTTCCTAAAGTCAAATATGATTTTTCAATAACAAGTCATTTTGGGATAAATAATGACAAACATTTAAGATTCCCTTTATGGAAAGATTTAATTAATTGGGGTCATTTAGGAATTATAAGAGAAAAAAATAAATTCATCAGAAGATTCGGTGATTTTTACAGTATAAAAGATATGACATATCCCCAAGGAGATGCTTTTTTAAATAAAGAAAGAAAAGTTTGTCTTATAACAAGTCACTTAAATGAACCCCGCAAGAGTATGTATTCTATTATTTCTAAAAATCTTACTATAGATGGATACGGTCCTTATTTTGATAAAAAAATAAAAAATCACAGCGATAGCAAATTGAGTAAAAAAGAAATTCTTAAAAAATATGCTTTTAATTTATGCCCTGAGAATAGTTTATTCCCCGGCTACTATACCGAAAAAGTACCGGAAGCTTTTTTATGTAAAAGTTTGCCAATTTCCTGGATGGATAACAATGTAAACTTTGATTTTAATGAAAAATCTTTCATTAATTTATTAAATTATTCTAAAGATAACTATCTGGAGATAATTCATTTATTAAAGGATGACAACTTTTTAAAAAAATTTATAAATGAACCCTTACTATTAAAAGAACCTAATTTAGAAAATGAGATTTCATTTGTAAAAAAAATAATAAACTGTATTTAAATATAGTAAGTTTTTTCGAATAAAATTGATGAAAAAAAAGGTAGCCTTAATTACAGGAATTACTGGACAAGATGGATCCTATCTTGCGGAGTTATTATTAAAAAAAAAATATATTGTACATGGAATAAAAAGAAGATCTTCTTCAATAAATACTAGCCGTTTGGATCATCTTTATGTGGATCCTCATAACCAAACTAATTTATTTTTACACTATGGCGATGTGTCTGACGCTAACAATATATTAGATTTAATTAAAAAAATAAGACCAGATGAAATTTATAATCTTGCAGCTCAAAGTCATGTTTTAACCAGCTTCGCGATTCCTGATTATACTACTCAAGTAAATTCCTTGGGTACATTAAGAATTCTTGAATCTATTCGCGTTTTAGGGCTAAAAAAAACTAAATTTTATCAAGCGTCTACCTCAGAATTATTTGGAAACATTAATAAAAAAAATCAATCTGAAATAACTCAGTTCTCACCTCAAAGTCCTTATGCAACTTCTAAACTTTTTGCTTTTTGGATTACTAAAAATTACCGTGATGCTTATGGTTTATATGCGGTAAATGGAATTTTATTTAATCATGAATCTCCTAGAAGAGGAGAAACATTTGTGACACGAAAAATTACAATAGGATTAAATAAAATTGCGATAGGTATACAAAAAAAGTTATATCTTGGAAATCTTTATGCTTATAGAGACTGGGGTCATGCAAAAGATTATGCAGAAATGCAATGGAAAATGTTACAGCAAAAAAAACCAGAAGATTTTGTTATTGCAACTGGTAAGCCCTATACGGTAAAATTTTTTGCCGAAGCCTGTTGTAAATTTTTAGAAATTGATATCGGCTGGTCTGGAAAAGGTACAAATGAATTTGCATATATAAAAAAGTTTAACAAATCTAAAACACCTCATTTAAAAAAGGGACAAAAAATAATTGAAATAGATAAAAATTATTTTAGACCTAATGAGGTTGATTTTTTAAGAGGAAATGCCACAAAAGCTAGAAAAAAGTTAAATTGGCAAGCAAAGATAAGTATTCATCAATTAATTGATGAAATGATGATGGAAGATTATAAATTCATAAAAAAAAACAACCGTTAATGCTAAGTTGATAAGACACAAAGTTTATATAGCAGGACAAGAAGGAATGGTTGGGCAGGCAATCTTCAAATTACTTATAAGTAAAAAATATAATGTTATTGATTGCAAAAGAAGGGATCTTGACCTTACTAATCAGACTCAAGTTGAATCCTGGTTTAATAAACACAGACCTAATATTGTTATTAATGCTGCAGGGAAAGTAGGTGGAATTTTAGACAACAGCTTATATCCGCATGAATATTTATACACAAATGCAATGATTGGATTTAATCTTATAAAAAGTAGCTTATCTTATAAAGTAAAAAAATTTATTAACCTAGGATCCGCTTGTATTTATCCCAAAAAAATAAAACAGCCCATAAAGGAGGAATATTTACTATCTTCAGAACTCGAAAAAAGCAATGAAGGGTATGCAATTGCCAAAATTGCTACACTCAAATACTGCGAATATATAAATAAAAAATTTAAAAAATATTTTATCACTCTTCAGCCAGCAAATCTTTACGGTGAAGGAGATAATTTTGACCTTAAATCTAGCCATGTAATACCAGCTTTAATAAGAAAATTTCATGACGCAAAATTAAATAAAAAAAATTACGTAGAAGTTTGGGGGTCGGGATTAATAAAAAGAGAGTTTTTAAATGTAAGGGATTTAGCAGAAGCAGTTTTTTTTGTTTTAAATAAAAAAATTTCTAATAGTCATATTAATATTGGAGGAACAGAGCATATAACAATAAAAAAATTAGCTAATATAATTAAAAAGACTACAAATTTTGATGGAAAAATTATTTTTAACAAAAAATATCCTGACGGTGTGAAGGAAAGAAGATTAGATGTTAGTTTAATAAATAAATTGGGCTGGAAATATAAAACTAAGTTAAAAGAGGGTTTAAAAGATTATTACAAATATTTCTTAACAATTAATAAAAATTTAAGTTAAAAATTTATTAAAATGAAAAAAGTTTTCAAAAAAATATTTCAACAATGCAATTTAGGTTTAATTCGTTTTGATAGATTAGAACGATTAAAACAATTACCAAACGATATTTCATCAATTTTACAACTTTCAAATAATCAATTGGCTAAAATTTTAGAAATAAAAGGGAAAACAAAAGCTCAACTAAAACAAGATCTTTTCGTTTTGTTAGAAACTAACTTTAAGAAAAACGGATTTTTTGTTGAATTTGGAGCTACCAATGGACTAGATTTAAGCAACACCTGGTTGCTTGAAAAGGAATATGGGTGGAATGGAATTCTTGCAGAGCCAGCTAAAGCTTATCATGAATCCATAAGAAAAAATAGATCTTGCCATATTGATGAGGGTTGTGTTTGGAGTGAATCAAATTCATTTATCGATTTTATGGAATGTCAAAGTGGAGAACTTTCAACAATTAGCAAATTTAAAAATTTGGATTTTCACAAACGAGAGGAGTCTGAAATTTACAAGGTTAAAACAATAAGTCTTAATGATCTCTTAAAAAAATATAATGCCCCAAAAAAAATTGAATATTTATCAATTGACACTGAAGGCAGCGAACTAGAGATATTAAATAATTTTAATTTTAAGGAGTATGAATTTGGGATAATAACTTGCGAACATAATTTTAACAATAATAGACAAAAAATAAAAAATCTATTGTTCAAAAATGGTTATAAGCAAAAATATGCTGGATTTTCAGATTTTGATGATTGGTACGTTAAAATAAGTTAATCATATAAATCTAAAAATTAATCTTCACTACTAAATTGTGAATTATAATATAAAACATCATAAGCTTTTTCTCCTCTATAATTTTGCGCAATAACCACTTTTTTAATTTCTTTAAATCCGAATAAAGATAAATACTCTGATATTTCGTTATAAAAACAGTTTTGTTTATACATTTCAAATTCTGATGCTTCTAATTTAATATATCTAAATTTATAAATTTTATTACCAGCCCCTTTTAAAACAGATAATTCTGCTCCCTGAACATCTAATACTAAACAATTAAAATTGCTTAAGTTTATTTTTTTTTTTCGAATTATTGTTTGTAAATTTTTACTGTTTAAAAAAACCTTTTTTATATAGTTTAGTCCGGGATATAATCTTTTAGCTTGTTTTAGTTTTAGTACAGAAGAACTGTTAGAATTATTATTGGCAATATTAAATTGCACATTAGATTTATTTTCTTCAGAAACTAAATAATTATAAGCATTATTATTTTTATAGTTTTTTATATTTTTGGATAATATTTTATATACTTGTGGATCAGCTTCAATCCAAATTACTCTTTTGACCCCTAGTTTTTTATAATGATTCCTTTCTTGTCCAGAATTAGCGCCAATATGAATAAGTCCGCTTGAATTTTTTAGAAATTTATCAAAACGACCAAAAATTAAAAAAGATACAAACTTTACAATTAAATTAAACGCATTAATAAACATAATTGTAATTTTGATTTTATTTAAAAATCAGTTTTTGAATTCCTCGCATTGTAATTTGTATCAAAAAAAATTTTTCAGTGCATAAATCAAGCCAATTGAGCTATTAGTAACGGTAAGCTTAACGTGTTACCACGCTTCCACACCCGTCCTATCAACGTCGTAGTCTACGACGGCTCTATAGGAAGA
>Ga0114963_10000984_pt1 | contig 19591 bp, 18 predicted proteins | sample C_131016_EF_Meta_FD_87019 | JGI IMG/M metagenome (GOLD analysis project Ga0114963, IMG submission 87019) | Freshwater microbial communities from Lake Croche, Canada to study carbon cycling - C_131016_EF_MetaG | ecosystem: Environmental > Aquatic > Freshwater > Lake | place: Lake Croche, Canada...
CACCAACACATCAAACTGAGCTTGGGTAATCGCCATTAAAATCCTAATTAGAGTCAGGGCCTGGGGCCGCTATACGAATATCTTTTGCGTATAAGGTGATCGTTCTGCCCCGCGCAAAAAATCGAATTTGAACAGGGAGCAAATGGTATTTCTCGCCCAACCAAATATCGAAGCTATCTTCATTTAATCCAGTTAATCGACTGACGTGCAATGCATCTACTTCTCCCAAGGGTAACTTAAGTCTTATTTTCTCGGTCAATTCGTAGCTATAACGATCTAATTTTCGGCCATTGGTAATAGACCGGGTTACGCTTTCTGTTTCAGGCGGAACGATGCTGAATTGAAAAAAGAAACTCAATAAGTCCTGAGTGCCTTCGGGCATGGGGAAAACAGTATTACTGGGTTGCAAAGTTAAGGTCTGTGCGGTCCAATCAAATTGTGCCATCGCCTCATCCGTTTCACTGATTCGGCCCAATACGCGATACTGATCTGGAATTAATCCTTGTGGGCCAATACGCCCTTCACTGATCTGAGTCACCGGATTGGATTTCAAAAGGCGCGCAATACCTACTGTGCGTGCCTCAAGATCCAAATGGTAGCGCTGACCGGTAATTTTCCAGCGTAGCGTGCCTCTTGCAACAGATACGTCCAAGCTACCCAAAGACACTTGATAGTCAATTTCCCCTTGGGGTGGGAGCGCTGCGAAGCGCACCTCCCCAATAGTTTTGGGGCGCTCAATAATAGGAAGGGGCGAAGGGGGTACTACTGGAGCGGGGTCTTCCGCTTTACCAGGCGCTACACCAGATAGCACTGCAGGAGCAGTAGTAGTTGAGGTTTGATCCGCTAACCCTACTGCTGCAGCAAGTGATGGAACTTCATTGGGAACAGCAGGCCGGACAATCGGCTCTGACCTTTTTAATTGTGGTGGTTTAGGGGTGGGGCTTCTTTTAGGGAAAGGCTTCATTACTTCTGGTGCAAGTTGCACGTCTAATACGGGCAGAGGGGGAGTCGCCGCGGGAAAAGGAATCACGCCCAAGATCATAAGATGCAGCAGCACAGCCAGCACCAAGCTGACAAAAATAACTCGATCCTTTGTGCGGGTTAAAGGTTTAAGAAATTTCAAGCGAGGGAATATGTAACGAGAGCATGGGGTCTTGTGCATATCCCCAATGTGGCCGTCCATCCTCATCAATACAGAGCGCGCCCAGGGCCCAGGCCCTTAGTACGCGAGGGTAGAGCAGATGCTCCTGTCGCAATACTCTTGCGGCAAGGGTTTGCGCATCATCGCCCTCTAAGACAGGCACAGCGCCCTGAGCCAATATAGGGCCATGGTCTAACTCAGCTGTCACTAAATGCACCGTACATCCATGAATCTTCACCCCCTCATCTAAGGCACGCTGATGCGTGTGCAATCCAGTAAAAGAGGGTAAGAGCGATGGATGGATATTCATCATCCTCCCAGCAAAATGCTGCGTGAAAGCAGGAGAAAAAATACGCATGAATCCAGCCAGAATCACCAAGCCTTTTTCTCTAATATCACTTGAATCTGGTTTTGCCTGAAGATAGCTCTCAATGCGCTCAGCCAAGGCCTGATCAAAGGTTTCTCGGCTATCAAAATCGAGATGGCTGACGACTTCAGTGGGGATGCCGGATTGCTTTGCCGCAAGCAATCCGCCTGCATCTGCTTTATTGCTGATCACCGCAGCAAAATGTACGGGCAAATTTGCAGCCAGTAAGGCGCTGAGATTACTGCCGCGCCCAGAAATCAGAACCACCACTCGAGGTAAAGGCTGCTTAGGCAAGTCTGTATTCATTGCACTAGGGTCATCAAACAACCACGGTTGGGGCCTCGCCCGCCGCCGAAGCACGAATATGACCTATCTCCCAAACCGCCAAATGATGGCTTTCCAGTATGGCCTGTGCCATTTCTGCGTGGGCCTGATCCATGATCACAACCATGCCGATGCCGCAGTTAAACACTCTGTGCATTTCTGCTTCATCAACCCCACCCTGTTCCTGCAACCAGTTGAATACCGCTGGACGAACCCAGCGCGCACGATGAACTTCAGCCGTTAGTCCTTCAGGCAACACGCGAGGAATATTTTCTGTTAAACCACCACCTGTGATGTGCGCCATCCCCTTTACTTGAAGACGCGCAATTAAATCAAGAATGGGCTTAACATAAATTTGGGTGGGCTCGATCAGTAAGGCACCCAGGGTGCGATGTAAAGGATCATGAGGAAAGGGCGCGTTTAAATCTGCACCTGACTCTTTCACAATGCGTCTGATTAAAGAATACCCATTGGAATGAGGCCCGCTTGAGGCAATCCCTAAAACCTTATCTCCCTCCTTAATCGTGCTACCCGTAATAATCTTATTTTTTTCTACCACCCCAACCGCAAAACCGGCTAAATCGTATTCACCGTCTGGGTACATATCGGGCATTTCAGCCGTTTCACCGCCAATCAGTGCACATCCTGCTTCCTCGCAGCCTAGTGCAATGCCCTGCACCACTGTTGCTGCAGTGTCTACATCTAACCGTCCGCAGGCAAAGTAATCCAAGAAAAATAGAGGCTCTGCACCCTGTACCAGAATGTCATTCACACTCATCGCCACCAAGTCTATGCCTACAGTAGCATGCGCACCAAGCTCAAAAGCTAGGCGCAATTTTGTTCCCACGCCATCGGTGCCCGAGACCAAAACAGGTTGCTCATAGCGTTGATTGATTTCAACTAAACCACCAAAGCCCCCTATCCCCTCAAGGACTTCAGGGCGCATAGTCCGACGTGCGAAGGGTTTGATACGTTCGACAAGTGCATCTCCAGCTTCGATATCGACACCAGCGTCACGGTAGGACAAGCCACGGGAGGGAAATTGAGTATTCGTCATGAGGAAAGGATCTCAGGAATTCGGCGAAGGGTTACTGTTAGAATCACCCTTTAAGTTTAACACTCGCAGCACCGGAGCGTTTCATTGCACCAGCTGGCCCTTCCAATTCAAGCACTCATCCAACCGACGCTAGATAACTTTGTCTGCGGGCGCAATCACGAGGCACTGGCTGCCTTGCGTACGGTTACGACCCATCCTGAGGCACAAACCTTGATGTACTTTTGGGGGCCAAAGGGCAGCGGTAAAAGCCATCTATTAATAGGCTTAAATACTGCCCTTAAACAGCACTTCAAACTTTCTCCGTTGTTGGTCGATGCTCAACATGATCCATTTGACCCTATTAGTGAGGCCTGTGGCTTATTGATTGACAATGTCCATCTCGCTTCCCCTGCGCTGGGGGAAAGCTTATTTCATGCTTGGAATCGCATTCGTGAACTAGGCGGGCTGATGATTTGCACGGGCGATTCCCCGCCCGCACAGTTACCCCTAGCCCCAGAATTGAGCTCTCGCTTGGCTTGGGGACAGGTATATCGACTTCATAATCTTGATGATGAAGAAAAGTGGGCAGCGCTTAAACTAAAAGCCACATCCAGTGCGATACCTATTTCGGATGACGCAATCTCTTATCTCATGATGCATGCTAATCGCGATATGCCCTCACTCATGCAATCTTTAGAACAACTGGATCACTTAAGTTTATCTTCTCAACGCACCATTACTGTTCCCACTGTTCGCGCTTATCTTGCGACAATACCTACTTAAAACCGAAGGAGTTTTCTTTGCGTCTTACCCTTTTTGACCTCGACAACACACTACTGCATGGTGACAGTGACTATGAGTGGGGTCAGTATTTGATTGAAGTTGGAGCCGTGGATCGAATGTTGTACGAGCAGGCCAATCAACGTTTCTACGATGAATACAAAGCTGGAACCCTCAACATTCAAGAGTTCCTTGCTTTTGCATTAAAACCGCTTGCCAGTTTTCCTCTAAGCCAACTGGAAGCATGGCGAACTGATTTCTTAGAGACACGCATTAAACCCCGCATTACTGACAAAGCTTTAGCGCTGGTTAAAGAAGAACAAAAGCGATCCCATTTTGTTGCCATCGTTACTGCCACCAATCGCTTCGTCACTGCTCCGATTGCAGCACTATTTGGTGTGCAACATCTCATCGCCACCGAACCCGAAAAAAACCATAACGGAGAATTCACTGGCAAAGTGACTGGAACGCCAAGTTTTCGTGAAGGTAAAATTCTTAGGGTAGACGAGTGGTTATCCGAGCTCAATCACGCATGGTCTGACTTTGATGAAACCTGTTTTTATAGCGATTCTCTCAATGATTTGCCACTTCTAGAGCGCGTTAAAGAAGCGATTGCCGTTAATCCTGATCCCACACTTAAACAACATGCTCTTCAATCAGGCTGGCCTATTTTGGTCTTGCACCAAGCGGCTGGGGAACCCCCTCAATGATTACAGCGCTATTTAGAAAAGTCTTGGGGCGGGGACGAAACGTCACTCAACCTAAACGCATCATTCATTCTGTCAAAAGTCACCACATTCGTCGCGAAGATATAAGTTCTTGTGCTTTGCGCGTAACAGAATCCCTGCAAAAAGCGGGTTTCGAAGCTTTTGTGGTGGGCGGAGCGGTGCGCGATTTGCTCATTGGACGTGTACCAAAAGATTTCGATGTGGCGACCAATGCGACCCCAGATCAGGTCAAAAAGGTGATTCGTCGTTCACGCATCATTGGCCGACGTTTTCAGATTGTTCATGCGCTGTGCAATGATGAAGTGGTAGAAGTTTCTACCTTCCGTGCTCTTCAAGCTGCACCAGACGAAGATCAAGCAGCCGACGAACATGGCCGATTGATCCGCGACAATGTCTTTGGAAGTCAAGAAGAAGATGCGCTGCGCCGTGATTTTACGGTTAATGCCTTGTTCTACGACCCACTTAAAGAAGAGGTTTGGGATTACTTTGATGGATTAAGTGATATCCGATCCAAACGATTACGTATGATTGGCGACCCTGCTCAGCGCTACCGTGAAGATCCCGTCCGTATGCTGCGTGCAGTTCGATTTGCAGCGAAGTTGGACTTCACCATAGATAAGGCGGCACGCAAGCCCATATTGGAATTAGCCGACTTACTCTCCAATGTTCCCTCTGCGCGCTTATTTGATGAGATGCTAAAGCTCTTACTCTCTGGCCATTCCGTTGAATGTCTGCGTCAACTCAGAGCCGAGGGATTACATCACGGCCTGCTACCACTGCTGGATGTGGTGCTGGACGAACCCGATGGCGCGCGCTTTGTTGAACTTGCGCTCAGTAATACTGATCGTCGCATTGCCGAAGACAAACCTATTAGCCCAGGCTTTCTGTTTGCCACCCTTTTATGGCATCAGGTTCGGTTAGGTGCCGCTCGCATTGAATCAAAGGGAGAACTCCCCACCCCGGCCCTCTATCAAGCCATGGACGAAGTGCTGGATGCACAAAAAGAAAAACTCGCCATCCCGCGCCGCTTCGATGCAGTGATGAAAGAGATCTGGAGTATGCAGCCCCGCTTCCTGCAACGCGCAGGGCAAAGGCCATACCGGCTTCTTGAACATCCACGCTTCCGTGCCGCATTTGATTTTTATGTTTTACGTGCCGCTTCAGGTGAAGTTGAAGAAGAAATTGCACGCTGGTGGGAAGACTTTCAAACCGCAGAGGATAGCGAGCGCGAATCGATGCTTGTGGTTGAGGACAAACCCAAGCGTAAAAGAAGGCGCGGGCCAAGAAGAAAAAAAACTGCTTCGACAGATGGCGCAGCATCCTCAGAGAAACTCCCCAGTGAATTCACGCACAGTGAGGGTGATCACGATGAATGAACCTACTTTTAAGCGCGCTTATATCGGACTTGGGGGTAATTTGGATGATCCCTCCACCCGCATACAACGTGCTTTTATTGCTTTGAATGGATTGCCCAATAGTCGACTCGTGAAGCAGTCTTCCTTATACCGCACTGCGCCGGTAGGTTATTTAGATCAACCAGATTTTATCAATGCGGTGGTCGCTTTAGATACCACCCTGGAGCCCATCGCGTTACTCGATGCACTTTTACATTTAGAGTTGGATGAGGGACGGGCGCGATCTTTTAAGAACGCCCCTCGCACCTTGGATCTAGATGTGCTGATGTATGGTGATCTTCAACTCAATCATGAACGGTTGGTGGTACCCCATCCGCGCATGGGTACACGTGCCTTTGTTTTATTTCCTCTTCAAGAAATTGCCCCTGATTTATTGATCCCGGGAATGGGATCTGTCAAACAACTTGCGGCAGAGTGTTTGGATCAGGATATTGAGCGTTTATAATCCAGCAAACCATGAACGTGACGCGCTCCCCTGATACTGCATTGCCCACTGGCCTTGAGCGTTTTCGCTATATCGCTGTTGAGGGCCCCATCGCCGTAGGTAAAACTACGCTGGCAAGACGTCTTGCTGAGCGCATAGGTGGCAGTCTTCTGCTAGAAGACTTTGAGTCCAATCCTTTTTTACCCAAGTTTTATCGAGACATGTCACGTTGGGCGTTTGCCACGCAAATGTTCTTCCTGTTTCAACGTGTCGGGCAGGCGGCTGATCTAAAACAGCGTGATCTCTTTGACCACCCCACTGTGTCTGATTTTTTGCTCGACAAGGATCCTTTGTTCGCCCGACTCACTCTGGGTGACGAAGAATATCAACTGTATCAGCAGGTCTTTCAACATTTGGCTCCGCAAACGTCCACACCCGACCTAGTCATTTATCTGCAAGCCCCTGCAGATGTTCTGATCGACCGGGTCAGAAGGCGCGGGCTCGATATGGAACGCCCTGTCAGTAGCGATTATCTGTATCGTCTTGCTGCCCTCTATGCTGACTATTTTCATAGCTATGTGAATTCGCCCTTGCTCATTGTGAACAGTGAAAATCTTAACTTTGCTGATCACCCACAAGATTTCGAATACCTGCTCGAAAAGATCGCCGGCATGCGAGGTCAGCGCGAATTTTTTAGTCGAGGCTAAGATGGAAATCGTGCACACCCTGCGGGATTTACGGCTGCGACTAGCAGGGGAAGGCTTAGTGGGCTTGGTACCCACCATGGGAAGTTTGCACGATGGACATTTGGCTTTAGTTAGAGAAGCCAGCAATCATGCCTCTTGCGTGGTCACCAGTATCTTCGTAAACCGCCTACAGTTTGGACCTGGCGAGGATTTTGATCGCTATCCCCGCGATCTAGAGGCGGATACCAAACGTCTTGCCAGCGCAGGATGCCAAGTGGTGTTTGCTCCACCAGAATCTGAAATGTACCCCAGCCCTCAGCGCTATCATGTATCGCCTCCTCCACTTCAACATGATTTGGAGGGCGCAGTGCGCCCGGGGCACTTCCGGGGAGTGTGCACGGTCGTACTGAAACTCTTTCACATGGTGCAGCCCCAAGTTGCCGTTTTCGGAAAAAAAGACTACCAGCAGTGGACGCTTCTTAGAGAAATGGTGGAATCACTTGCACTCCCCATTCGCATGATTCCTGGAGAAACTATTCGAGCCGAAGATGGTTTAGCACTGAGCAGCCGCAATGCCTATTTAAGTAATGATGAGCGCGCTGAGGCACCGCAACTCTATTTGGCCCTAAAGAGAATTTCCAGTGCGATTCATGCTGGAAACATGTCCGATCATAAGCTGATCATTGAGCAAGAGGAACAGGCCTTGCGCCAGCGAGGCTGGCATGTTGACTATCTGACCCTTCGCTCACAACACGCGCTATCGGAGCCCCAAGCAGCTGAAAGAGAACTGGTCATTCTGGCCGCAGCGCGATTAGGCTCTACGCGCCTACTCGATAATCTTGAATGTTTTCTACCAGCAGTCCCATAGATTCTCGTGTCACGAAATTTCGCAAAAGGTAAGTTGCGTTGCGCTCGCAGACCATCTTTTAATGCTCCTGGCTGCAAAATTGCTGCTTCTAATCCGGCTAGTTTTTTCTTGATCTCCGTGCCTATTTGCATCTGAGGTAAACCTAATTTTTTGGCCGGGCCCTGCTGTGTTTGCAGGTCTGCAAGCGTTGCATTAAATGCAGCCGTGATACCCACTGCTTTTTTTAGATAGGTATCAAAAAAAGTCCGGGTAAAAGCAGTGCTTCCTTTTTTCTCAACACATCCCATCCCCTCTTCAGTTTTATCACTTGAGGTGATGATCAAAGTGTTGGGATCTTGCAAGGCATCAATAAACCCGCCGGAGTAACACGCAGAAATGACAATTATTCGCCATTTAATTTCTGCTACATCGAGCAAATTTTTAAGACCCTTTGGGTCAATATCACTTAAAGCTAAACCTGGCTGAGACAGAACAAACGAAGAAGATTGGGTGCCGCGACTCGTCAAAAACAAAAAGAGCACGTCATCCTCTACATCCATCATCTCACCGATACGATTGAGTGTTCCCGAGAAGTTATTGTGGGTGGCAAAAGGATAGCGAATGAACTCACTCGCGCTATTCGCCAAGATAGCGGCTCGGCCATCTGTTCCATACACATCCCTTACCACCTCAATCGCTAACTCCGCTTCCTTCAAGTAAAGTGGATTACCCGCTTCTCCTGCTACCCCAAGAAAAAAAACATCCTCTACCCCGGTTCGTTCTGCTTCAAAAGTATCCAACATGCCATCAAACATCAGTGATTGGGCTGTGAAGGTATCTTCCGACATCACTTGTGAATAGTGTTTAGGATCACTATCTGCACCCTCTGCCTGCCACAAATCAGCAGGTTGAAATAACACTAACCAAAACATCCAAGGTCCCAAAAAAGCGCCCCAAACCAGCAAAGCTTCCTGCTTACGTTGAATTTTTCCTTCAAAGGGCAGTCGGCCCAAGCGCACCATCACTGCAAGTAGCCACCAAAGCTCTGTCCCTTCTTGTATCCAGTCAGTAAAACCGTTGCCGACAATAGGCGCAAATACCCCATGCGTCATTGACTGCGCCCCAATCTGGAACAGTAGGATGATGAGACGAGCGCTGAGAAGATCAATGAGCAAATCGAGCAACAAGGTTTTCTCGTTCACCATCACGGTGATGGCCCAACAAGAAAACGCCAATAACACGATGGGAAAAGTCAGATCAGGCAGAGCTAACCATTCAATGTGTCCTGGCTGACCATTGATGAAATAGCTCAGAAAACCCTGTTCAACTAATAGTGCAGAGGCTGTGAATACAAGGATAGAGGAATCACTGCAGGCAACACGAGTCCCTGCATGCCGAAAGCGCAGGAGAGAGAGACCATTAATAAGGGATTGAATCATCGCCACAGGAAAACCAATCAATCAGCAAGTTGAGAAGGCTAGAGCCGCTATAATGCACGGTTATGAATGCAGACGCACACCCACGCCTCGCCTGGGCAATTACAGGCTCCGGTCATTTTCTGAAGGAATCGCTCGAGCTCGCTCGGCGTTTCCCAGATGTCGATCTCTTTTTATCCAGCGCTGGAGAAGAAATTCTTAGCATGTATGACTACAAGCTGGCCGACCTCAAAAAAGAGTTTAAAGTGTATCGCGACAATACGGCGAGTTCAGCGCCCGTTGGCTTGTTTTATCACGGTCATTATCACGGGGTGGTCATTGCACCTGCCACCTCTAACACCGTAGCCAAATGTGCCCTGGGTATTTCTGACACCTTGCCCACCAATATATTTGCGCAAGCGGGAAAACGCCGTCTTCCCGCCATTGTCTTTGCTTGCGATACCGCCCCTGAGGTTGAAACAGAATCTCCGTCTGAGTGGGTGACCACCTATCCTCGTGCCATCGACTTACAGTACTCAAAACAGCTGGCTACTTTTGAACGTGTCACCATTGCCGAATCCGTTGAAACGCTGAATCTTGCGCTTCAGGCACATTATTCAAATCTGTCTCATATTCAGGCACATTCGTTGAAGTGAGCAATCAGTTGGAACATCTTCTTTTTCTAACAGGGCGCTTGGCTGAACCCGGCTTGCGCAAAATTCTCGCAAGCATTGAACCCTGCCCCTTTACTTGGGAAGTCCGCGAGATCGGCTTACAGGTAGCAGGTTTGATGACGGCTGAGATGCTTAAACGGCGTTTAAAACAGGCGCATCTAGAGGGCTTTGATCGCATTGTTGTGCCTGGGCGCTGCCGGGGTGATCTTGATGCGCTTAGCGGCCAATTTGGCAAAGTGTTTGTTCGTGGCCCCGATGAAATGAAAGATCTTCCTCGCTACTTTGGTCGTGGTCGGGCACCCACAGACTTATCGCGCCAAGACGTAATGATCTTTGCAGAAATTGTGGATGCGCCCCAATCGAGCATCCAAGAAATCATAAAACGCGCTCACCGTTACCGTCGCGATGGGGCGGATGTCATCGATATTGGTTGCTTGCCTGATACGCCCTTCCCGCAATTGGAAGAGATCGTCAAAACACTCAAGCAAGAAGGGTTCAAGGTGAGTGTAGATAGCCTGGAAGCAAGCGATCTTAGGCGCGGGGCATTGGCTGGGGCGGATTATTTACTGAGTTTGCATGAGGATACCTTATGGCTTGCAGATGAAGTTGAGGCCACCCCTATCCTTATCCCCAAAAACCATGGCGATCTCGATGCTCTCATTCGTTCAGCTCATGTCTTAATGGATAAAGGCAGGCCATTTTTTGTTGATGCGATTTTAGACCCCATTCACTTTGGCTTTACCGAATCCATTGTGCGGTTTCAAAAGCTTCGTGCTGCGTTACCCGATGCCCGCATCATGATGGGTGTCGGTAATTTGACTGAACTCACTGATGCGGATACCGCAGGTATTAATGCCATTCTGTTTGGTATCATTTCAGAACTTCGTATCAACGCTGTTCTGGCTACGGAAGTCAGCCCCCATTGCAAGAGCGCAGTGCGGGAAGCGGATGCAGCCCGTCGTATGATGTTTGCTGCGCGCGAAGAGGGGGCTCTACCCAGAGATTTCTCGGATGCCCTGCTTATGCTCCGTTCGCGTCGCCCCTTCCCTGATACTCCGGAAGAAATTCTTGCAATGTCGGAATACGTGAAAGATCCTAACTTCCGTATTCAAATTAGCCGAGATGGCATTCATGCCTATAACCGGGATGGCTTCAGAAGTGCAGAAGATCCTTATGCCTTTTGGCCTCAATTGGGATTAGAAAACGATGCCAGTCATGCTTTCTATATGGGCGTGGAGCTTGCACGCGCTCATCACGCTTGGCTGCTAGGTAAACGTTACGAGCAAGATGAAGATTTAAACTGGGGTGCAGGTCTGCCACCCGCTGACGAAGACAAACTCAAACAAAAAGCAGAAGGGCTTACCTTAACGCATCAACTGCGCGAAAAGCTTCCGAAAATGACGGGAGAAAATTGCGAGCCTGATCCAAGCTCAAACGAGGTGAATGCGATGCCTAATCATGCCCAGAAAAAGCAAGCATCATGATTCTGGAATCAGTAGTCACGACACGTCAAGAAGACGGTAGCGCTTATATCGCACCGCTTGGTTTGCATGTAGAGGGATCAGATCTCATCATCGCGCCCTTTCGTCCTTCTCATACCCTAGAGAACCTGAAGCGCGAAGGCCATGCGGTAGCGAACTGGACAACCGATGTGCGGCTTTTCGCCGGACCTGTTACTGGTCGCCGTGCATGGCCTGTCATAGCGCTTGATACATTTCCTGGCTATCGCCTTGAAGCTTCTCATACGCATGCCGAGTTGAAAGTCATCGCGATTGAAGAGGATCCACAGCGCCCTCGTTTTCGTTGTGAGATCACGCACGAAGAAACACACCGCCCGTTTCGAGGTTTTGTGCGTGCACAAGCTGCAGTCGTTGAGGCCGCGATTCTAGTCACTCGATTGCATATGCTCCCTAAAGAAAAGATCGAATCCGAGCTCCTGTATTTGCAGATCGCAATCAATAAAACCGCAGGCCCCGTGGAGCTTGAGGCGTGGTCCTGGATCATGCAGCGCATCGACACTTGGCGCAACGCCTTATGAGCCCATTGATCGCACCTCCTCCTTCTGATTCGCATAAAACAGGTCTCCTTGCGAGTGTTCGTTCGGTCGATGAAGCACTCATCGCTCTTGTTTCAGGAGCCGACATCATCGATGCAAAAGACCCTGCATTGGGTGCTTTAGGTGCGCTTGACCCCAAAGAAATCAGCGCTATTGTTAAAGCGGTCAATGGGCGCTGTCCTATTTCTGCCACCACCGGTGACTGGCCTCTTGGGTCAACACAACTTCAATCCTCCTATGCATCCATTCAAAATACCGGGGTGGATTACATCAAAATAGGCTTATTTGGTGTGACCGATGCCGCTTCGCTTCTCAATGGGCTGGCACAACTTCCATCCTCTTCCAATCCTATTGGTCAACGTCCGCATCGTATTGCAGTGATCATGGCCGACCAAGGTGTTCCGCTCTGGCCTCTGAGTATCCTAAAAAAGCATGCTTTTATGGGAGTAATGCTTGATACCGCCAACAAACACTCGGGGGGCCTACGTACCGTTGAAAGCCAAGAGACACTCGCTGTATTTGTAGCCCACGCTAAAAGCCTTGGTCTGATGGTTGGGCTAGCAGGCTCACTGAGAATAGAGGACATTACCCCACTCGCCGCACTCAAGCCCCACTATCTCGGCTTTCGCACTGCTCTATGCGGCGAAGAGGGGCGTAACGGCAACCTCGACCCTAACCGTATCGCCCAACTTCGTATCGCCCTTGAACGCACGCACTCAAGCGTCCCAGACCTGTCGGCCCACTAGTTGGATGGTATAAGTCGCAGCTTGGGTCATGTCTGTAAAAGCAGCATCGACCCACCCTTTTTGATGCCACTCCTGAGGTGAACCTTGGTCTAGGCCTATGTCTAGGCTTTTCATTACACTGAGTTGCTGGGCCCCCATCTGATTGGCCAACCATGCAGCTAAGCTATCTGATGTGATGGCCCAACTAGCAGGGATAGCGCTTTGATCAAACAATAAGCGACGTGGCGACCACAAAGTCATAGGCGCACCATACTCGGAAATTGGCATGTCACGTCCTGTGGTCTGATTCCAAACTCTCTGAAGATAAATTGCAGTCTGCTCCATCGCCAACAGGGCTTGGCGATGCGCAATCACATCATCAAAACCAAGGCGCTGTTGTTGTATCCGCACAGTATCTGCATATGCTCCCCCACCGCATACCACTATGATTGAATGAGATTGCGCTTGCTGCTCTAACCATACAATTGCCGCCTGAATGGTACGAGGGTGACACAAGCTGCCTCCCAATTTAATTACCTCAATCAATTCTTTCCTAGCAATGCTTTTTTTACACTTTCTTGCACGGGGTGATCGCCCAACCAGATTTTGAGTAAGGCAGTACTCAATCCTGGCGTGGAATTGGTTCCAAGGACTTTCTTATTAAACCTAACCTCAGTTTCATTCTCACGTAAAAGCAAAACAATAACGCTCCCCTCTTTTACTTCGCCTACGGTTTTAATCACATCGTTTAACTGTTTGATCGCTAGTTGGAGATTGAGCAATTCTTCTTTTGTTTGATTGGCTTTCAGTCCGTAATCCAACTCCCCGGTAATATCGTCCCAATCCACATCGCGCAAAAAATGTAATTCAATTACAGCGGGAAAATTGATCAATGGACTATTTGTTCCGTTTGGAATGACCGGAGAAGCGTAAAGCGCAATCACCGCGACATTGAAAAAAAACTGCGTGCGCAATCCTGCTCCACTTAAGGGAAGGGTTTGTTCATTCCACTGAAAGAGTTTGTTGAGCGTCACGCCTTCAACTTGCGTGGTTAAGGAAGGCGATGGCTCAGCTGCAGAAAAAAAAGGAATGGAAAGCAGAACAAGAAAAACAGCAAAAGCTCTTAGGGTATTGATCACAAGCAACCTCAAATTTAAATTAAATTTTTTCAAGAAGGCAGGCCGCCCCCATCCCTGTTCCAATACACATTGTAATCAAAGCACGATGCGCTTCATTGCGTTGCATGGCTGCCATGACTGTGGCGCAACGAATTGCTCCTGTTGCGCCCAAAGGGTGCCCTAAGGCAATCGCCCCTCCTAAGGGATTCACCACGGCCGCATCCAGCTTCAGGCTTCGTATGACTGCTAAAGCTTGAGCTGCAAATGCTTCGTTGAGTTCAATCCAATCCAAGTCGTCTTGACGCCATCCTGATGCCTTCATTGCGATAGGAATTGCTTCTACCGGACCCATTCCCATCACCTCTGGGGGCACACCTGCAACACGGTAAGCAACCAGTCTTGCGATGGGTTCGGCTTGATAGCGTTTCAATCCCTGTTCTGACATCAATAATACTGCTGCGGCTCCATCTGACATCTGCGCGCTATTTCCGGCGGTCACTGAACCTTGAGCCGCAAAGACCGGCTTCAATTTAGCAAGCTTATCGCGCTTAGAATCCTCACGCGGGCCCTCATCGCGTGTAATGTGCTGTTTGCTTAAATTAACCTGACCATTCTCACCAGGGTTGCGATACTCAACCTCAAAAGGACTGATCTCTGCAAGGAACTTTCCATCGCGCTGGGCGGAAAGTGCTTTTTCATGTGAGAGCTGTGCAAACGCATCTTGATCTTCACGCGAGATCTCATATTGCTGAGCCACCTTCTCTGCAGTCAAACCCATACCGTAAGCAATCGCATGATGCTCCGATTGGCTAAACCAACGAGGATTAGGTCGGGGCGTATTGCCTGCCATCTGGCTCATCACACTCATACTTTCCACCCCACCCGCTACCATCACATCGGCTTCGCCTAAACGAATGCGCATCGCTGCATCGGAGATGGCTTGCACCCCTGAGGCACAAAAACGATTGAGCGTATAAGCAGGGACTGAAACTGGGATACCCGCCAATAAGCTGGCATTACGCGCTACATTCAGACCTTGCTCAGCCTCCGGTATTGCACAACCTATAATCACATCACCGATTGCATGCGGGTCCAATTCTGGTGCGAGTTGAAGAAGACTTAGTAAAACGTGCGCCAGCAAGTCATCGGGACGCGCGGTCTTCATCACACCATGACGTTTTGCAACAGGCGTGCGTGTTGCTGCAACTAAGTAGATCTCTCGGGACATTTTAAAATTTCCTTAAGATCTTATTAAGCTCAGTGCTTGCGTGCTGTGAGGAGTAAAGAAAGATCATCGAATGATCGTTTAGTTACGCAGCGCCTTGCCGGTATCGAGCATATGGTGAATCCGTGCTTGGGTTTTAGGATCCTTGAGTAACTCCATAAACAAGGTGCGCTCTACGTCTAGCAACCACTGATCATCCACTTTTGATCCCGTATCCACCTCTCCACCGCACAAAGCCACAGCCGCAGCTCGGCCAACCTTGTAATCGTGTTCTGAGATCTGCCCACCCTCGCGCATATTCAGCATCATGCTCTCTGCATAGGCAATGCCTGCTCTCCCTGCCACTTGAATTTGCTTGCCAGGAAGTGGAGCACGGACACCCGCTTCAGCCATGGCCCGCGCTCGACAAATCGCAACATACAAAACTTCATTAGGATGGAATACCACGTCGTCAGTTGGCTTACCAAAACCCATTTGAATCGCCTGGTGTGCATTACGCGATGGGATTCCTTTCGCTACAATCTCGAAGGATTTTTCGATGAAGGGCATGACTAATCCAGTTGAGGTACTCGCGGCTAACTCATGAGCACGGCGGGCAAGGAAGGCACTCCCTCCACCAGCAGGGATCACACCCACACCCACCTCAACCAAACCAACAGAAGACTCTAGTGCAAACACCCGATGTTGGGCATGCATCAAAAACTCACAACCTCCACCGAGTGCCATACCTTGTACTGCAGCCACGGTTGGCACTTGGGCATAACGTAAAGCAAATGACGCCTGCTGAAAACTTACAATCATTTGATCTAATTGCTCAAACGCGCCAGCCTGGCACCCTGCAAGTACTTCTTTCAGATTCGCTCCTACAGAAAAGAGCCCGCCATCATTCCATAGCACTGCGCCATCTAAATGGTTTTCAGCGTACTTAATCGCAGCAATTAATCCCTCGAGCACCAAAGCACTGGCACTATGCATTTTGCTTTTAAAGGAAATAATTCCGATTTGCTGATCAAGATGCGGCAACATCCATATACGCACCCCATCTTTGGCGTCTCCATTTTCCCATAGTGTTTCGCCATGACTAGGGAGCGTTTCTCCTAGCAAGCGTTCCGGCAAAGCTTGGCGAGCATACACAGGCAAGGTAGAGCGTGGCTTCCAGAGTTTAAAAGCGGGGGCCCAAGAGCCTGCAGCACTGTGCGCTGCATCCACTTCAAACACCCATGCTGGCAAGGGTACTGAGCTCATTGCTTTGCCTGCATCAATATCATCCTGAATCGCTTGTGCAATTATTTTCCAACCCGCTGCCTGCCAGATTTCAAACGGCCCCATCGTCCATGCAAACCCCCATCGCAGCGCGCAATCTATTTCCTGAGTAGAGTCGGCAATTGTGCCCAGGTGATAGGCGCAATAATGGAAAAGATCTCTAAAGATCGCCCAGAGAAACTGCGCTTGAGGATGACTGCTAGCACGCAATGCGGTAAATCTTGCATCCAGTGATTTGATCGCTAAAATCTCAGCGATCTCTGGTTCTAAGTCTGTTCTAGAGGGCCTATATTCTTGCGTAGCAAGGTCTAAAACATGGATATCTTTTTCGACTTTCTTAAATACACCGGCCTTGGTTTTTTGTCCCAGCACGCCCTTAGCAATCAGATCACTGAGCCAGTGCGGCTGTCCAAAGTGGGCATGCCACGGATCGCTCTCGGGCGTAAGGGTCGTGTCCATTGTCCTCACTACATGGGCCATGGTATCCAGGCCCACGACATCTGCTGTTCGGTAGGTGGCACTTTTAGCGCGGCCAATTTTTGGGCCAGTCAGTGCATCGACCACATCAAAACCTAATTTAAATTTTTCGGTGTGATGCATCACGGCTAATAAAGAAAAAATCCCAACGCGATTCGCAATGAAGTTGGGTGTATCTTTAGCGCGGAGCACATTCTTACCCAAACGGGTGGTACACCACGTCTCTAATGCATCGATCAAATTGGGCGAGGTGTAATGCGTGGGAATCAATTCAAGCAGCGACATATAGCGCGGTGGATTGAAGAAATGCACTCCACAGAAGTGGCTGCGCATCGCTTCAGGTAACTGCTCGGCCAACGTGGTGATCGAAAGTCCCGATGTATTCGATGCAAAAATGGCGCCGGGCTTCAAATGGGGTGCTATTTTTGCATACAGTTCGCGCTTCCAATCCATGCGCTCTGCAATGGCTTCAATGATCAAATCACATTCAGCCAAGCGTAATAGATCATGATCGTAATTGACTGCGCTCAGCGCGCTGACTCGGGCGGACTCGGTGAAGGGGGAAGGTTCAAGCTTGAGCAAATTTGCAATGGCTTTATCGATTAGCGCATTCGGCTCACCCTCTTTTGCCCCAAGATCAAACAGCAGAACCGGTATATCCGCATTGGCACAATGCGCAGCGATTTGCGCTCCCATCACGCCTGCACCCAGCACGGCTACTTTGCGAATCAACAATTTATGCGAACTCATGCGCCACCCTCTGATTAAAGACCTTGTCATCCCTATCTTAAATCAAAGCACAGCCTTGATGGTGCGGCGCATCAAATCTCACAATGATGGAAAATCAGGCGCGGCCTTCAATCCAAGCAGAGACAGAAGCCATTGCAGCAGGAAGCGCACCCAAATCCGTACCCCCCGCTTGGGCCATATCCGGCCGCCCCCCGCCTTTACCGCCTACTTGTGTCGCCACATGATTCACCAGTTCACCGGCCTTGATACGCCCGATGAGATCAGCCGTCACGCCTGCAATCAACGCCACCTTGCCATCGGCATCACTGGCTAACACAATTGCGGCACTTCCTAGCTTGGATTTCAAGGCATCCAGCGTTTCTCGCATCACGCGATTATCGGCGCCGGGAAGGGTAGCAACTAAAAGTTTCACACCTTTGACATCGATCGCTTGGTTAACCAAGTCTGCACTATCACTCGCAGCCATTTTAGATTTCAAACGGGTGAGTTCTTTTTCTAGTGCGCGCATGTGCTCTAAGGTTTGGCCTAGCTTCAGGCGAATCTCATTGGGTTGGCTTTTTAATAGATCAGCCACCCCCAATAATTCCTCACGTTCATGCTGCATCAGATTCAGCGCGTTTTCTCCTGTGGTAGCCTCGATTCTGCGAATCCCTGCGGCTACACCCGATTCGCCGATCACCCGGAATACACCGATATCCCCGGAACGATGCACGTGAGTACCACCACATAATTCAGTAGAGAAATCGCCCATCTTAATCACGCGTACTTCATCGCCATATTTCTCGCCAAATAAAGCCATGGCCCCTTTTTTAATGGCATCGTCGTAATGCATCACACTCACATCCACAGGATGATTACGGCGAATTTCCTGATTCACCAACTGCTCAATCGCCGATATCTCACTCGCACTTAAAGGCTTGCCATGGGAGAAATCGAAACGCGTCCGCGATGCATCGACCAAGGACCCTTTTTGGGTGACGTGATCGCCTAATACTTTGCGAAGCGCCGCATGCAAAAGATGGGTTGCGGAATGGTTATTGGCTGCGCGCTCGCGCAGTGCAGCATTCACAGTGGATTCAACATGGTCACCCAGCGTAATGGTTCCAGTCTCGAGTACCCCGTGATGACCAAACACATCCGCTTGAATTTTTAGGGTATCACTGACCGCAAACGTGCCCTGGGTTCCCACCAACTCGCCTTGATCTCCGACTTGACCACCTGACTCCGCATAGAAAGGAGTGCGATCTAACACGATCACGCCGGCATCCCCACGAGACAAATGATTCACTGCGCTACCATCTTTATAAATGGCCAGGACTTGTCCGCCCACCTGTAAAGTCTCATAGCCTTGGAAGTCCGTTGCCTTACCTTCGTAGCTGACTTTACCTTGGGCGGTAAATTTACCTGCAGAACGCGCCCGCTCCCGTTGTTGCTCCATCGCTTGTTCAAAGCCCGCCAGATCAACATTAAAGCCACGTTCACGCGCAATGTCTGCGGTGAGATCGATGGGAAAACCAAAGGTATCGTACAGTCGGAATACCGTCTCACCATCCAACATACGGTCTTCTTTTTTCATGGCAGCTTCAAGCACGCCCATTCCGTGTTCAAGCGTTTCAGCAAAGCGCTCTTCTTCTGTTTTCAATACATCCGCTATCTTAACTTGAGCCGCGACAAGCTCAGGGTAGGCCACCCCCATCGCTTCAGCTAAATCAGCCACCATCGAATAGAAGAAAGGCCGAGATTGGCCCAGTTTGTAACCATGGCGAATGGCTCGACGAATAATACGGCGCAGCACATACCCGCGGCCTTCGTTACTGGGGATCACCCCATCACAGACCAAGAAAGAACAGGCACGTATGTGGTCAGCGATCACCTTCAAAGAATTCGATTCGAGATCTTGATTTCCTGTCGCTCGCGCAGCCGCTTTAATCAGCGCTTGAAAAAGATCAATCTCGTAATTGCTATGCACACCCTGCATCACTGCAGAGATCCGCTCCAAGCCCATTCCCGTATCAACGGAAGGTTTTGGCAAGTGATGCAACACACCTACCTCATCCCGGTTGTATTGCATAAACACCAAATTCCAGATTTCGATGTAACGATCGCCATCGGCGTCTGGGCTTCCAGGAGGGCCACCAGG
>Ga0114963_10000987_pt1 | contig 19576 bp, 16 predicted proteins | sample C_131016_EF_Meta_FD_87019 | JGI IMG/M metagenome (GOLD analysis project Ga0114963, IMG submission 87019) | Freshwater microbial communities from Lake Croche, Canada to study carbon cycling - C_131016_EF_MetaG | ecosystem: Environmental > Aquatic > Freshwater > Lake | place: Lake Croche, Canada...
AAAGAGGAATCATTTGGATCGATCCGGGTGTAAAAAGGCTTCTCAGTTTCGGCGAGGGCGAGAAGTTCTGGGATCGTATAACTCATCCCCTCTTCTTCCCAGGTTCGCCTACATTCCTCCAACAACCACATACCCGTTACATTCTTAAGAAGTCTTACCGTACCTTCCACGCCTAATTCGTTAGTTAGATTTGCTTGCAGAGCACCCTCATTGGTTATTGCTTGCTGGGTTTCTATTCCTACCAATGACCAGGTGCCACTTGAGATGTAGGCCTCGCACTCTCTGTTTGTGAGTGGAGTTCCAGCGACAGCGCTTGCGGTGTCATGAGAAGCAGCCGCTACGACTTTTAAGCCATCGAGATCGCCATGTCCAGAGATCATGCCAATATAGGAACCAGGTTCATGTAATTCTGAAAATAATGAACGATTTAACTCTAATTTAGTGATGAGCTCTTCATCCCAACCACGAGTAGATGCGTTTAAAAGTTGGGTTGTAGAGGCATTAGTCACTTCGGTCGATTTTCTGCCAGTGAGTAGATAGTTCAACAGGTCTGGCAATAAGAGCATATCTTTGGCTCTTTGATAACCAACACTAGTTTTTGCAGCGGCCAACTGATAAATCGTATTAAATGGAAGAAAAGCTATACCTGTCGCTTGATAAATAGCGGAGCGACCCAAGCGCGAGACGGTCTCAGGGTAACTCGTTACTGTTCGATAATCGCGATAAGAAATTACCGGTTCGATTAAATCTCCATGGTTATCGAGAAGTCCGTAATCCACAGCCCAAGAATCAATGGCAATTGAGAGCGGATTAGAGCTCTTTTTTGCGATACTAATTCCAGTGAGCACTTCTGAATAAATGTGTTCCCAGTCCCAGCAGAGAACTCCGGCTGCGTTAATAACTGTATGTGTAAAACGATGAGCGATTTCTAAGGAGATAGATTTTCCATCGAAGCGACCAATGGCTATCCGGCCACTGGTCGCCCCCAAATCAACAGCTATAAAATCAGCCACAATTACCTCAAGAACGCCGCTGCTACGCCGCCGTCTACCGGAATATGTAATCCAGTGGTTAAAGCTAGTTCGGAGCTAACAAGAACAAAGACAGCAGCAGCGATATTTTCTGGAAGTACCTCGCGCTTGAGAATTGTTCGCTGGGCGTAATATTCACCGAGTTTCTCTTCCTCCACGCCATAGACGGCGGCTCGTTGAGCTCCCCATCCACTCGCAAAAATTCCAGAACCCCTGACCACACCATCTGGATTTACGCCATTGACTCGAATCTGGTGAGCTCCGAGCTCGGCGGCTAACAAACGTACCTGATGGGCCTGATCGGCTTTTGTAGCCCCATAAGCGACGTTGTTTGGCCCCGCGAAGACAGAATTCTTGGATGAGATATAGACGATATCCCCTCCCATCTTCTGAGCAATCATGACCTTTGCGCTCTCTCTAGAGGTTAAAAATGAACCGCGCGCCATGACATTATGCTGGATATCCCAATCTGAAACAGAAGTCTCCATCAATGGCTTACTGATCGACAGACCGGCGTTATTCACAACCAAATCAACTCCACCAAAAGCCAGAGAGCTCGCGGCAACTGCATCAGCCACCGCTCTTTCATCGGTGACATCCATAACGACTGCTATGGCTCTATCTGCCCCGCCCAACTCTGCGGCCACTCTGGTCGCAGACTCGAGATCTCGATCAGCCACAACAACACAGGCTCCTTCGGAGGCAAGTCGTTCGGCGGTTGCCTTACCGATACCAGAACCCGCGCCCGTAACCAACGCAATTCGACCCGCTAGCGGCTTCGCTTTTGGCATCCGCCGCAGCTTTGCTTCTTCTAGCTCCCAATATTCAATTCGAAACTTCTCTGATTCAGGAATTGGTTGATAGGTAGAGACTGATTCCGCACCTCTCATGACATTGATGGCGTTAATATAAAATTCGCCAGCCACGCGAGCGGTCTGTTTATCTTTTCCAAAACTAAACATTCCGATGCCTGGAACTAGGATGATGAGGGGATCAGCTCCACGAATTGGAGGTGATTCCGCAGTTGCATAGGTTGCGTAATAGTTCTCGTATTTTGCGCGGTAGGCCGGATGTGATTCATGGGCTTTGGCGATGATCTCTTCTACGGTGGCGGATGAATCAACATCGACAACCATGGGGGAGATCTTTGTGCGCAAAAAGTGATCCGGGCAAGAAGTGCCTAGTTCGGCAAGTCGATTGAGCGATTCGCTGGCTAGGAAATCTAAGACTAGATCATGGTCGTTGAAATGGCCGATCATTCGATTATCTTGCGATGCAATTCCACGTAGTGATGGCGCAATTGCAGCTGCCTTCACATGTCGTTCCTCTGCAGGTAGCGCAGCGCGATTGCTGACCTTCCCTCCGAACGGCTCTGCCTTCCCTCTCTCGAGAAGAAAGGCCTCAGCTTTTTCGATAGCGGCTACAGAGCGCTTTTCACATTCCTCTGAACTCTTCGCCCAGGTTGTTAAGCCATGTCCACCCAGAATGCAGCCATAGGCACCAGGGTTCTCCGAAGCAATTTTTGCGATCTCTAACCCAAGTTGGAAGCCGGGACGGCGCCAGTCAACCCATAGAATCTCATCTCCGAAGCACTCTTGCGTGAGTCGTGGGCCATCGACTGCAGTAGCCAATGCGATGATGGAATCTGGATGCAAGTGATCAACATGGGCGAAGTCGACTAAGCCATGCATGGCGGTATCAATGCTAGGCGCCGCACCGCTTTTTCCAAATGCACAATAATCAAAGAGAGCAACCATCTCATCTTCGAACTCTTCGCCACGATAGACATTGGTTAGCGCTTTAACTCGATCAAGATAGAGCGCCGCGAGTCCGGATTCTTTCAAGGTACCCAAATCACCGCCCGAACCTTTTACATAGATGACTTCTACATCGTTACCAGTAGAAGGATCATTTACCAGGCCCTTTGCAGAGGTGTTACCACCCGCATAGTTTGTAAATTTGGGATCTGATCCCAACCGATTGCTTCGTCCCAACAACTCCTCAACAGTTTTATTCTTCGACATCTGAGTTATGCTCCCCAACCAGCTTGATTGCCACCGACTCGTTCTACAGCAATTTTTTCTGCATAGCCCGAAGCGGCATATGCCTTCATTGGTTCCGGATCAATTCCACTATCTTCACGCCACTGCCGAAGGAGGGGACGTACGTCAGAGTTGTAGGCATCCATCAAAACATCATGAGCTCCTAGAACATCGCCAGCGATCTGTGCTGCCTTGAGGGCCTTTTGATCGACCAAGAGTGCTTTTGTGACGGCCTCCTGAACGTTCATAATTGAACGGATTTGACCAGGGATCTTTGCTTCGATGTTGTGGCATTGATCTAAGACAAACGAGATGGGAGTCCCAACATCAAATCCGCCGCCAATATTTACTTCATGCATGATTCGGAAAAGTTGGAATGGATCTGCTGCACCAACAATCAGGTCATCATCGGCATAAAAGCGTGAATTGAAGTCGAATGCACCGAGCTTGTTGACGCGGATTAAATTAGCAACGATGAATTCAATGTTCGTTCCTGGGGCATGATGTCCGGTATCGACAACAACCCAAGCTTTAGGACCAAGTTCAAGGCAATGCATGAGAGAAGTGCCCCAGTCAGGAACATCAGTAGTGTAAAAGGACGGCTCAAAAAATTTGTATTCCAGAAGCAACCGTTGATTTTCACCGATCTTTGCATAGGTTCGTTTTAGTGAATCCGAAAGTCGTTCTTGCCGTTCACGGATACTGTCTTGGCCTGGGTAGTTTGTACCATCGGCAAACCAGAGTTTGAGATCTTGGGATCCAGTGATATCCATGATCTCAATACACTCGTGTAGATGCGCAATTGCCTTGTCGCGGATCTTGGAGTCAGGATTACAGACGGATCCCAACTTGTAATCATCATCCTGAAAAGTATTCGAGTTGATAGTTCCTAGCACTACCCCCAACTCTTCTGCATGCGCAGCAAGCTTTGCGTAATCTTCAACTTTGTCCCAAGGAATATGCAATGCGACACTAGGAGTCGAACCGGTAAATTTATGAACTTGAGCAGCATCAGAGACTTTTTCGAAGGGATCCCGCGGGACGCCCGGCTGAGCGAAGACTTTGAAACGAGTACCCGAATTTCCATAGGCCCATGAGGGTGTTTCAATTTTTAGTCGAGAAAGTACCTTCTTCGCTTCTTCTTCTCTAGCCATGATCTACTTCCTTTGTTGGTGGGTAAATTTTAAGATAGGTAAAAAATTTGTTCGAGGGTAATAAATCCCTCATCGGGACGCTGCCCATCAAGTGCTTCAAAAAAATCAGCCATGAGAGCCTGCCACTTTTCATTGACTTCGGTGTCAGCCATGCCAGCCAGCGCTAATTGCAGATTTGGTGTTTCAAAATATCCAAAGAGCGTGGCATCACTTCTATCGAGAAATAACGAATAGTTATGCCAGCCATGGTGTGAAAGAGCAGAGAGCATTTCAGGCCAGACATTTTTGTGATGCTCAACGTATTCATCTAGGCGATCTATACGGAGCTTTAGTCTGAATCCAACTCTTTGCATGATGACCCTCTCGTTCTTATTACATTTACTGTAAGTGCGGTGGTGTTTTAGCCGGGTTGATTTGGTTGATTTGGTTGATTTGGTTGGATTGATGGCGCAGGTTTCCCTGCGCCATCAACAGAATCGCTATTGAGGACTATTAGTAAATAGCCGCAAATGTTGCGATGTTTGACTTGTCGAATGTGAAGGGATCACCTAGGTAAGTGATTCCGCCAGCAGTGACGGTGTAGGTCTTTTTCGTTGCTTTAGTATTACCAGCATAGAAAGAAGAACCGGTGGTACCTTTGAAGGTGCCGCTTGCTGCCTCAGCAGCTGCATATACAGCTACATATCCGAGGTCAATTGGGTTCCATAGACCAACCTTGAGGACTGTGCCATCTGTGATGTAAGGAGCCATCTGGCTTGGCAATCCAAGTCCGGTGATAGCAACGGTTGCGCTCTTAGCCTTCTTTTCCTGAGCTGCAGCAAGAACACCAACAGTTGTTGGTGAGATGATGCCAGCAACCTTTGGATATTGAGCCAAAATTGCATCGAACTGCTGGGTGGAAGTAGTCGCATCATCGTTTCCGTAGAAAACGGATTTATCAACTGTTCCGCCGACCCATGACATATTTGGGTACTTCTGTGTTAGGTATGGACCCATAGCAGCGATCCAAGCGTTCTGGTTAGCAGCAGTAGCGGCAGCGGAGAGAACGGCGATTGAACCCTTTTCTCCGGTCGCAGCAGCGATCCAGTCAACTTCTGCAGTACCGATACGGGTTGAAGAAGCAGGAAGAATTGCGGTGACGCGTGATGCGGCAGCCGATGGATCTACATCTGCATCCGAGGTAACGATGGTGATTCCAGCAGCTCTTGCTTTGTTGAGCGCAGGAACAATTGCGTTTTGATCAGCAGCAGAGATAACGAGTACGTTGTAGTGCTGTTGGATAACTTGGTTGATGAACTGAACCTGTGCAGCACCGGTTGCAGTGGTTGGTCCGAGATATGTGCAACGAGCACCAATCTCTTTACAAGCCTTCGTAGCGCCTTTGTTCCAAGCGGTGAAGTAACCGATATTTACTGCTTTAGGCATAATCGCAATCTTCAAGCCACCTTTGATGCCTGTAGCACCAGCATTAGCAGTTGCTGCTGTGCCAACTAGGCCAGCAACAGCGACGATTGCAATTGCAACTCGTACGAGTTTCTTTTGCATATTTTTCTCCTTGTATGAGGGACTCTCGAAGAATTCGAGAGTTCTATCCTTTTTTCTCTATAGAAACTAGCTTGCGCCGGCTTCGTGAAATCTCAATTGCGCGTGGAACTGCAACCGAGAGAAGCAACAAACCACCACTCACGACGAGTAATGTGTTTGCTGAGACATTGATTAACTGCAACACGGAGCGAATTACTCCAAGTTCCAGCACTGCAGCGAGAACGCCCCACATTGTGCCGACGCCTCCCGCAATTGAGACCCCCCCGAAGAGAACCGACGCGATTACAGAGAGTTCGTAACCCGTAGCTCCATCCGGTGATGCGCTAGCGAAGCGGAACGTGTAAACAATTCCAGCTACTCCAGCCATCAATCCAGTCATTGCAAATAAAGCAAGCTTTAGTCGCATAACTGGAATTCCACTGAATTTGGCCGCTTCTACGTTAATTCCTACAGCGAACGTCCAGCGGCCTAGACGTGAGTAGTGCAGAGCGATCCAACCCATAGCACCAAAAATAAAAATCAATATCGTGACATAGGGTAAAAATGTATGGGGGATCGAATTTGATCCTAGATCCGTGTACGAGAGAGGCATCTGATTTACTGGTTGGTTTCCTAGCAAGACAAAGCAGAGACCTCGGTAGAGCGCAAGCGTTCCAATAGTTACTGCCAGAGATTGAAGCCCGAAATAGGTTACCAAAATTCCGTTTATCAACCCACAGAGCAAGCCCACAACTAACGCAATAACTAGACAGAGCCAAAACGGAATTCCTTGCCTATAGGAATAACCGAGCGCTGCACTCGAAAGACAGATGGTCGAACCAATTGATAAATCAATCTCTCCGGCGATGATCAGAAATGTCATTGGAATAGCCATTAGCATGAATTCGCCAATATCTTGGATCACAAAACTAAAATTGGAAGCGTTTGCGAAATATGGCGTAACAAAAGAGCCCACAATTGTTGTTAAAACGAGGAATACCAGAATGCCTTTATCCCAGCCAAAGATCGCACGTTTCATGACTTTACCCTCAATATTCGAGTCGGTTTGATGCGCAAGGTCAGGTAGCGATCTAACGAGATAGCAGAAATCAATAAAACACCGTTAACGGCTAATTGCCAAAACTGCGAGACTCCCAAGGCGCCTAAAGCTTGTGTGATTGACTGAAGCAAGAGAGCGCCGATGAGCGCTCCGTACGGCGTGCCAACGCCGCCTGCAACCGCTACCCCGCCAACTACGCAAGCAGCGATAACGTTTAATTCCAAACCGAGACCAGAGTTGGAATCGGCGGAGTGGAACCTAGCCAAGAGAATTGCGCCACCCAAACCACTCACCGCACCGGAAGCCAAAAACGCGAAGAATGTACGTTTAATTACCGGGATTCCCGCTAATTCACTTGCGGGTGGATTGGAACCCATGGCATAGAGATCTCGAGCTGGCCGGGAACTGTGCATAATGAAAGAGGCGAAGAGAACCAGAGCAAAGGCGATAATAAAAATATAGGGAATATATGCAAACGAGTGACGTCCCAGATAGCCCAGGGCTGATGGAACCTGGTTGTCGGTAATGGTGTTACCGCCAGCAACTTGATTAAAAATTCCGCGAACAATCCATAACGAAGCCAACGTCACTACCAGGCTAGGTAATCGCAAATAAGCAACCAAAAATCCGTTGACGGCTCCAACCAGAAGCCCAATTGCTAAAGCAACAAGTAAAGAAATACCTAAACCATGATGATCGCCTGAAACTTTTCCGATCATATATGCCGTGAATCCAGCTGTTGAACCTACTGACAAATCAATATGACGCATTGTGATCACAAATGTTTGACCTACGCACAATGTGGCTATGACGGCAACGCCTAGAAAAATATCTTGCGCACCTGATGCGCTCACAAATTGTGGGTTAGCAATTCCAGTAACGATTAAAACGAGGAGGAGTGCTAGAAATACTGGGACTTCGCGTACCGCAACCAGGCGGGAAAGGATTATCTTCATACTGTCACCGCCCCGGTTGCGGCAGCGATGACTTTTTCGGATGTTGCTTCTGATCGAGAGAGCTCCTGCACCATCACGCCTTCGCGCATGACCAAAATCCGATCTGCCATTCCTAGCACCTCTGGAAGCTCGCTAGAGATCATCAAAATCGCAAGGCCTTTACTTGCCTCATCACTTAAAAGTCTATGAACTTGTGCTTTCGTTCCAACGTCAATGCCTCTGGTTGGCTCATCGATAATGAGAAGCGAGGGTTTCGTTGCTAACCATTTGGCAAGGACTATCTTCTGTTGATTGCCGCCAGATAATCGTTCAACCGGATCAGTAATATCCGCATATTTTAATTCCAGAGTTTCACCCCACGAGGTGGCGGTCCGCTCCTCTGATTTCGACTGTAACCAGAACCCGCGCTGCAATCGTTTGAGAACCGTCACCGATACATTTTTTGCAATAGAGGCCGCCATAAAGAGTCCTTGTTGACGTCTATCTTCTGGAACGAGCGCGATGCCGGCAGCCATCGATTCTGAAGGGGAGCCAATAGCTAATCTATTTTCATTCATGGTGATAGTGCCATGGGTGTATTTATCGATACCAAAGATTGCTCGAGCAATCTCTGAACGCCCCGAACCTACAAGTCCAGCCAGTGCCACGATTTCTCCGGCGTGGACATCAAAAGATATGTTTTCAAAGAGACCATCATGAGCAAGTTCTTTTACGGAAAGAACTACCCGACCAGGAGTGGTTACGATTTTGGGATAGAGATCTGATATTTCTCGCCCAACCATCATATGAATCACATCTTTTTCGGTCAGGTCTAATGTGATACCAGTGCCGACAGTCGCCCCGTCTCGCATGACAGTGATTCGTGTAGTTAACTCAAAAACTTCATCTAACCTGTGAGAGACAAAGACAACCGCTGCATCTCGAGCAGCCAAACCTCGAGCGACGGTAAATAATCGCTCTACCTCTTTTGATGAGAGCGCAGCGGTGGGTTCATCCATAACAATAACTTTTGCGTTGAGCGAGAGCGCCTTGGCAATTTCTACAATCTGTTGATCTGCTATGGAGAGCCCTCGAGCTTTTGATCGAGGATTGAGCGGCACACCTAATTGGTTGAAGAGCTCCTGAGCCGCAGATTGCATACCGGCCCAGTCGACAAATTTGCCATGATTTAACTGCAACTGGCGGCCAGCGAAAACATTTTCTGCCAAAGTTAAGTCTGGGAAGAGATTAGGTTCCTGATAGATAACCGCAATGCCCTGTTCTCTGGCTAATTTGGTTGATCCTTCGTGAAAAACCTTGCCATCCAGGATGATTTCGCCGGAATCTAATCGATGAACCCCTGCGAGCGTTTTGAGGAGTGTTGACTTACCTGCCCCATTTTCACCCAAGAGGGCGTGAATTTCGCCTTTGAAAAGCGAGAGGCTGGCCCCATTGAGAGCCCTAACGCCGCCAAAATTCTTGGTCGCTCCAGAGATAGTTAGCACGGGTACCGCCTCCGTAACCACCAGATCTCCTTTGATCGCTTTATGAAAGGTTTTCGCTTGCTGAAACACTAAAAATCATGACAATTTTGAAACGATTCATTAATGATAGCCCTAACGTAAATCGTCGCGGTGCCAATGTCAATGCTTCAGAAGATCACAATTTGATATCAATTTTTCGGCAAGAATCTTTAGAAGGGTAATCGCTTAGCTTCCTTGACAGTGTTCAATTGAACAAAGCAGACTTGTTCAATGACTGCGAGTTTGAGGGACGTTGCCCGTACAGCCGGAGTTTCCGTGGGAACCGTCTCCAACGTTTTGAACCGACCAAGCCTAGTTTCTCCCCAAACCCTTGAACGCGTTCAATCGGTAATCAACGAGTTGGGTTTCGTCCCTAACGGTTTTGCGCGCCATCTGCGCTCCGGATATAGCCGCACGATTGGTCTGGTTGTGCCAGATGTTGCTAACCCTTTCTTTACGGAGGTCGCCCGCGGTGTCGAGGATGCAGCAAGCAAGCGAGATTACGCGGTGTTTTTATGTAATTCCGATGAAAGCACCATCAAAGAGACGAAATATCTCAACGCTTTGGTCGAACAAAAAGTTAGAGGGGTTTTGATCACCCCTGCGGACAATAAACCTCAACGGTTGGATATGTTGACGGAGCGAGGGATAGCCGTAACGCTGCTCGATCGGGAATCTATGACGGGCGACCAATGTTCGGTGGCCGTTGACGATGTTCGTGGCGGAGAGATTGCCATCGAACATCTAGCTTCGTTGGGGCATAGAACGATTGCATGGGTGAATGGACCCGAGAGCATTCCTCAATGCGCAGATCGGGGAATCGGCGTCAATAATGCCGCCCAGGTCGCTGGTGTAAATATTTCTACAATCCGGGTGCCTTTAATGAATGGTGATCAAGGAGTGATGGCGGTAAAAGCGATATTGGCGCTAGAAAAACCAGCGACCGCGATCTTTTGTGCCAACGATTTGGTAGCTCTCGGAGTGATGAGAGCTCTGCTCGCTGAAGGAATCACAATACCGGGCGATCTTTCGATCATGGGATATGACGATATTGCTTTTGCACCGTCGGCGACTGTTCCGTTAACGTCAATTTCTCAACCGGCCTATCAATTGGGCGTAGCCGCCGCGGAGCTATTATTGGCCGAATGCGAAGAAGCAACGCCACACTCGCATCAACAGATCAGATTTCAACCGAGGTTGGCAATCCGTCAATCCACTGGTTTGCTGGAGGTAGCCGAGCTAGTTGAGCAAGTGGAGCTACCGGAGTCAGGGCTTAAGCCCGGTGCAAAAACCTCACATGCTTTGGCTCCAACTCCTCTAGTGAATTAACCCCAAGTAGTTTCATATTGCGAATCATCTGCCCCTGCAAAATCTCCAAAGAGCGTTCCACGCCAGCCTGGCCGCCAGCCATTAAGCCATACAAATAAGCCCGACCAACGTAGGTATATTGCGCTCCCAATGCAATCGCAGCCAGCACATCTGCCCCATGCATAATCCCGGTATCCAGGTGAATCTCCATATCCTTTTTCAATTCACCCGCTACATCGGCCAATAAATGAAGCGGCACTGGCGCACGATCCAATTGGCGCCCACCGTGATTCGAAAGAACAATCGCATCTGCTCCGTAGTCAGCAGATTTCTTTGCATCCTCCAAATTCTGGATGCCTTTGATGGTTAACGTACCTTTCCAGTTGGCGCGTACCCATTTGAGATCTTCAAAGGTCATCGTTGGATCAAAGAGATGATCGAGTAGCTCACCAACGGTGCCGTTCCACTCCGATAACGATGCAAATTGAAGAGGCGGTGTGGTCAGAAAATTTATCCACCAGGCTGGACGCGGAATTGCATTAAGGACGGTTTTCGCGGAAAGCCTCGGAGGAATAGCAAAGCCATTGCGGTAATCGCGTAACCGTTGCCCCGCAGCTGGTACATCCACAGTAAGGATGAGGTTTTTTACGCCAGCTTTCTGTGCGCGATCAACCAACGCCATCGACCCTTCGCGGTCTTTCCACATGTAGAGCTGGAACCAGTTTGTTCCGGTTGGCGACGCTGCAACGACATCTTCGATCGTCGAGGTACCAAGGGTGGATAGACAGAATGGAATTCCAAATTTTTCTGCAGCTCGTGATCCGGCGATCTCGCCTTCGGTCTGCATCATCCGCGTAAAGCCGGTCGGGGCTATTCCTACCGGCATCTTGAAATCGTGACCGAGAGCCGAGCGATCCAGGCTCGCGCCAGAGACATCATGCAAAATGCTAGGGATGAACTCCAAATCCCGAAACGCCTGTCGGGCCCGATCCAGGCTGGCCTCGCTCTCCGCAGCGCCATCGGTGTAGTCGAAAGCACCCTGTGGTGTTCGCCTCTTTGCGATATCACGCAGATCCCAGATGGTTAAAGCCTGGGCTAGGCGCTTCTCTTTCAATTTCAGAGTAGGCCCTGCGAATTTTAGAAGCGGAGCCAATTCTTTAGGATTTGGAAACTGCCGCTTAACATTTTTAGCCATGGTTGCAGTGTAAAACCTGAGACGCTTTGAGCAACACTTAAAGAGAGCTATGAGCTCTGATTAAGCCTTGCGCAGCTCTGAATTAGCCATGCGGGAATAAAATTCTCGACCATTCTGTTCCCTCTTTATCTCGAACCTGAGTCTATCCGACTCAATCTTTTGACAGTTTGTGACTCAAGGACGAGAATTCAGTCAGACCCGAAAAGAAACAGGGTAAGTAACAGTCACGTTACATAAAAGGAGTAGTAAAAATGGCAAGAGCCGTAGGTATTGATCTAGGAACAACAAACAGCTGCGTCAGCGTGCTTGAAGGTGGCGAACCAACGGTAATCGCCAACGCTGAGGGCGCCCGCACCACCCCATCAATTGTGGCTTTCGCCAAAAACGGTGAAGTCCTGGTTGGAGAAGTTGCCAAGCGCCAGTCTGTGACCAACGTCGAGCGCACCATCCGTTCGGTGAAGCGTCATATCGGTACACAGTGGACCCAAGATATTGATGGCAAAAAGTACACACCACAAGAAATATCTGCACGTATCTTGATGAAACTCAAGCGCGATGCTGAAGCATATTTAGGGGATACCGTCTCCGATGCGGTTATCACCGTCCCGGCATATTTTGATGATGCCCAACGTCAGGCAACGAAAGAAGCTGGTGAGATCGCCGGACTCAATGTCTTACGTATCGTTAACGAGCCAACCGCAGCAGCTTTTGCCTATGGCTTCGACAAAGGTGACAAAGAACAGACAATTTTGGTCTTCGATCTTGGAGGCGGAACTTTCGACGTTTCACTACTAGAAATGGGCGAAGGCGTAATCGAAGTTAAAGCGACGAATGGCGACAATCACCTAGGTGGAGACGATTGGGATCAGGCACTCGTTGATCATTTGATCTCGGTCTTCAAGGCGAAAAATGGAATTGATTTAGCAAAAGATAAAATGGCGATGCAACGTGTTCGTGAAGCCGCCGAGAAGGCAAAGATTGAACTCTCCTCATCCGCACAAACATCGATCAACCTTCCTTACATCACCGTTGATGCCGAGAAGAACCCATTGTTCTTAGACGAAACCATCACTAGAGCGCAGTTCCAAGGAATGACAGCAGATCTTTTGGCACGATGCAAAGTACCTTTCCAGACCGTTCTCAAAGATGCTGGAATCCCTATTGCAGATATCGACCATGTTGTACTTGTGGGTGGATCAACTCGTATGCCAGCAGTGGTGGATTTGGTTCGGGACCTCACTGGTGGCAAAGAACCAAATAAGGGTGTTAACCCAGATGAGGTGGTTGCTGTTGGCGCCGCGCTGCAAGCAGGCGTGCTCAAAGGCGATGTTAAAGATATCTTGCTACTCGATGTCACACCGTTATCTCTCGGTATTGAAACCAAGGGTGGCGTCATGACAAAGTTGATCGAGAAGAACACAACGATTCCAACAAAGCGTTCAGAGATCTTCACTACGGCCGATGACAATCAGCCAGCGGTACAGATCCAGGTATTCCAGGGAGAACGCGACATTGCAAATGCCAACAAGCGTTTGGGAATGTTTGAACTCACTGGAATCGCACCTGCGCCACGTGGCGTGCCACAGATCGAAGTGACATTCGATATTGACGCTAACGGCATCTTGCATGTTGCCGCAAAAGATCTAGGCACCGGCAAAGAACAAAAAATCACTATCAGCGGTGGATCATCTCTGTCGAAAGAAGAGATCGATCGCATGATTAAAGATGCCGAAGCACACGCTGAAGAAGATAAGCAACGCCGTGATGAAGCCGACGCACGTAACGCTGGTGATTCACTTGTGTATCAGACCGAAAAGTTCATCAAGGATAATGAAGAAAAATTGTCCGAAGGTGAAGCCGCAAGCAAAAAGGCGGAGGTCGAGGCTGCACTGACAGAGCTAAAGGGTGCTCTGGAAGGAACCGATATTAGCGCCATCAAGAGCGCGACCGAAAAAGTTGCAACGCTAAGCCAAGAAATGGGAGCTTCGCTCTATGCCGCTAACGCTGAACAGCCTGCGGATGCTTCACAGAACGATGATGGTGTCGAAGACGCCGAAATCGTCGAAGAAAAGTAGGCGGGAGTTCAATAATGGCTGACAAGAAATCGAAATCCAACGAAACTCACTCTGCATCTGAAAATCTAGAAAATCTAGAGAATCTAGAAAAGACGGTTGAACCAGAGAGCGCCGAACAGGCGCTCTCTGATGCAGTCGCTGAGGCAATCGCAGATGTAGAAGCAACCGAAATCGACCAAGTTGCAACGCTTACGGAAGATATTCAGCGGTTACAAGCCGATTTTCAAAACTACCGAAAGCGTGTAGATAAAGAGCGGTTGGAGTCTGCAGAAGTCATTACCGGTTTGGTTATTACACAATTTTTAGGTGCGCTTGACGATATTGATCGCGCCGAAGAACATGGTGAATTAACCGGTGGCTTTAAGGCAGTCGCAGATCAAATCGTCAATACGACGACAAAGCTAGGCTTAGCAAAATTTGTTGATATCAATGTAGCTTTTGATCCGATGATTCATGAAGCATTGATGCATGAAACATCAGCAGAGGTTACCGAGACACTAGTTACCAAAGTAGTTCGTCCTGGTTACACATTCAAAGGTCGCACCATCCGTCCTGCCCAGGTTGTTGTGACAGATCCAGAGAGCGAATAGAAAACCATGGCCGCCAAGGACTTATACGAAAAAGATCTCTATAAGATCCTTGGCGTCTCCAAAAAAGATGATGCAGCAACGGTCAAAAAGGCTTATCGCAAACTCGCTAAAGATTTACATCCGGATAAAACCAAAGGCGACAAAAAACTAGAGGATCGCTTCAAAGAGGTCTCGGAAGCTTACGAAGTTCTCAGCGATGATAAAAAACGCGCGGAATATAATGAAATGCGCGATGCCTTCACCACAGGCCGAATTCCCCGTGGGGGTCCAGGCGCTGGTCCAGGTGGAGGAGGTTTCCCGGGCGGATTTCAGGGCGGCGGATTTGAAGATATTTTTGGAGGCGGATCCCAAAACGATATATTTTCAACGCTTTTTGGCGGCGGTCGTCGGGGACCAACAAAGGGTCAAGACCTGCAATCAGAGACCACCATTAGCTTTCGAGACTCTATATTTGGCAGAGATATAAATCTGCGGATCGATAATCAAACTGTAACAACAAGGGTTCCGGCTGGCATTAAAGATGGTGGAAAGATCAAATTAAAAGGACGTGGGGCACCAGGTCAAGCGGGTCCAGGTGACCTTTTTGTCATAGTGCACGTTACCAAACATCCAGTTTTTACCCGCGATGGAAATAATTTGTTGATGACCCTTCCTGTGACATTTAGCGAAGCTGCATTGGGTGCAGATATCCCAGTCCCAACTCTGAAAGGTGAGGATGTTACGGTCCGATTGGCACCTGGAACCTCCAATGGAAAAGTTTTGCGAGTCAAGGGCCGTGGCGTAGCAAAGGATCACGAGAGTGGTGATTTATTGATTACCGTAGAGGTTCAGGTTCCACAGAGATTAAGTGCCGCTGCCAAAAAATCGCTAGAACTCTTTGCCGATGAAACCAAAGACGATTCTCCGCGCCGTGATCTTAAAGAGCGGGCGGGAGCATGACCATTGATGGAGTTCCAGAAGATGAACAAGCGGTCTACGTTATCTCTGTAGCGGCAGAACTCTCTGGAATGCACCCACAAACATTGCGTCAGTATGATCGTATGGGTTTGGTAACACCGGGTCGGGCTTCAGGCCGTGGCCGTAGATATTCGTTGCGGGATATCGCATCGCTGCGCAACATTCAGCGATTAGTCGGTGATGGAATTAATCTCGCAGGAATCAAACGGATCATTGAATTGGAATCCGCGGTCTCACAGATGGCTGTAGAAATGGCAAAGCTTCGAATTGAAGTTGATGCTCTGTTGGCGGTCACACCAGCGGCGAGGAAACAACCAAAGAACTCTGGCCTCGAACTTCCAGCACCTGTGGATAGGATCCAACCATGAACTCCCGTGAAACTCTGAAGCAGGAAATCCTGAGCAAAGCTGTGGTGCATGGCAAGGTAATTTTGTCCTCGGGTAAAGAGGCCGATTACTACGTTGATTTGCGACGCATAACACTTGATGCTGTTGCTGCTCCACTTGTTGGAGAAGTCATGTTAGAGCTCACCAAAGATTGGGATTATGAAGCCGTCGGTGGCCTAACACTCGGAGCAGACCCGGTGGCGACCGCGATGATGCATGTGGCTGCACAGCAGGGCCGCCGACTTGATGCTTTTGTTGTTCGCAAAGCCGAGAAAGCGCATGGTTTACAGCGCCGAATCGAAGGGCCAGATGTTGTTGGAAAGCGCGTTCTAGCAGTAGAAGATACCTCGACAACCGGGGGTTCGGTCATGACTGCGGTAGAAGCACTGAAAGAAGCCGGCGCGATTGTTGTGGGTGTCGCTGTCATTGTCGAACGTGGAGCCGCGCCTTTAATTGCCGAAAACGGTTTGGAATATCGTGCCGCTTTTCAGCTAGCCGATTTGGGACTGTAATCTCTTCAAAAAATACCTAGCTAGCAAAACCGGTGACAGAGAATCACGAGAGATGTTTGCGTGTACGCCATTCTTTGAAAACTTCCCATACCAACGGAATCACCGTTACTCCTGCAATCACTAAAATGATGTAGGTGAGATATTTCGAGATTGAATCTGCAAAAGTCGTTCCAGCTGCATAAGCGCCCCAAATTAACGATTCGGTCCAAAGAAGCGCCCCGACAACGTTCCAGAATGCAAAGGTTTTAAACGGTACTCTGACTATTCCTGAAAGCGGATTAATCAGGCCTCGTACAACAGGTATAAAGCGACCAAAGACGATTGCACGGCCGGTGCCATATTTGGTCATGTATTTTTCGGCAGATTTGATTTTGTTGGGATCAAAGAATCGAGAGTTCTCACGGCTAAAGATTTTAATTCCAAAGTGCCATCCCAACCAATGCCCGAAAGCGGAGCCCAGGATTGCAAAGAGTGGCGCGCCAATCGCTACCACCCAAATATTGAGGTGGTGATGACCGGGTTCGACGCCGACGCCACTGGCAAATAGCCCCACGCTAATTAACAAGGTATCACCGGGTAGGCCGATGATGAGTGGCAGGCCGGTTTCGACCGCCAGAATTGCAAAAATGATCACCAGGGCATAATTCGAATTCAAAGCCGAAGTCACGTTGATGAAACTCATACGCCTGAGCCTACCGATAATCAGCGATTGCGTGGTTGCGACTTGGATACCCATGACCACTGGATGCCCGATAGATGTGCGTTGGGACACACTCCTCGCGTGAGGGGTAAGGTCTAATCCACCTTTGTTCTTTCACATACCTAATAGATATGTGTAACCTGATAACCCTAGGCTTCCCGGTCCATGCGGGGGCGAAACCACGTTCAACCCAATGAGGAGTTAAAACTGTGTCGACACCTGTTCATGTGACTGGCTCAAACCTGGTTTATGTATGTATTGTCCTAGCGATCTCACTTGTCGCTTTGGCTATCGCTTTTGGGCTTCGCGCTCAGGTTCTGGCTCAATCCGACGGAACCCCGAAGATGAGGGAGATCGCAGAGGCCGTTCAAGAGGGCGCCGCCGCTTACCTCAATCGCCAATTCAAGACACTCTCTGTCTTTGTGGCAATCGTCTTTCTCTTACTCTTTACTCTGCCTGGTCATGCCGACGTCAGAATCGGACGATCAATCTTCTTCCTACTCGGCGCGCTCTTTAGCGCCGCCGTCGGATACAACGGAATGTGGCTTGCGGTGCGCGCAAATGTCCGCGTAGCGGAAGCTGCTCGTCAGAAATCCGCAGAGAATGCGGTCCGAATCGCATTTCGTACCGGCGGAGTTGTGGGTATGACGACCGTGGGACTAGGACTACTCGGCGCCTCACTTGTTGTGATTATCTATCGTGAGAATGCCCCTGATGTACTCGAAGGCTTTGGTTTTGGCGCCGCCATGTTGGCGATGTTCATGCGTGTTGGCGGCGGTATTTTCACCAAAGCAGCGGATGTTGGCGCTGACTTGGTCGGAAAAGTCGAACAAAATATTCCAGAAGATGACCCACGTAACGCTGCCACGATCGCAGATAACGTTGGTGACAATGTGGGCGACTGCGCTGGTATGGCAGCTGACCTCTTCGAATCCTATGCAGTAACCCTCGTAGCCGCGCTAGTTCTCGGTAAGGCAGGGTTCGGCGATGCCGGTCTGATCTATCCATTGATCGTTCCTGCGATCGGAATCCTGACCGCTGTTATCGGAATTTTTATCACCAAACTCCGCTCAACCGACAAATCAGCTATGCAGGCGATCAACCGATCATTCTTTATCTCAGCAATTATTTCGGCAGTTTTGGTCGGATTTGCAACATTTACCTACCTGCCTGGTTCTATGAAGCTATTGACGGGACTAGCTCCTGAAAACGCTCCGGATAATGTCAATCCTCGGATCTTGACATTTGGTGCGGTGCTTATCGGAATCGTTCTAGCGGCAACAATTCAAGTTCTCACCGGATTCTTCACAGAAGTTGGAAAGCGTCCAGTAAATGACGTAGCTGCGTCATCAAAGACTGGAGCCGCAACTGTCATTCTCGCTGGTATCTCTATCGGATTTGAATCTGCCGTCTACTCTGCGCTCTTGATCGCCGCCGCTGTCTATGGTGCGTTCGTCTTGGGTCACGGTTCGATCATTCTGAGCTTGTTTGCAGTTGCGCTCGCTGGTACCGGATTGTTGACGACCGTAGGTGTAATTGTTGCGATGGATACCTTTGGACCGATCTCCGATAACGCCCAAGGCATCGCCGAGATGTCTGGCGATGTAAAAGATGAAGGTGCTCAGATCCTGACTCAATTGGATGCAGTCGGTAACACCACCAAAGCGATTACCAAAGGAATTGCGATTGCAACCGCCGTCTTGGCCGCAACCGCGCTCTTCGGTGCCTTTACAAATGCAATCCTCAAAGCAGTCAAAGATGCACATGTTTCAGCTCTGACTGATCCTCAATACCAAGGCATATTGGATATCGCTAACCCACGTAACCTTGTTGGTCTTATTATCGGCGCAGCGGTTGTCTTCTTATTCTCTGGTCTCGCGGTCAACGCGGTTTCACGCGCAGCTAGCGCTGTTGTCGTAGAAGTCCGCGAACAGTTCCGACTTCACCCAGGAATCATGGAAGGCACCGAGAAGCCAGAATATGGCCGTGTTGTCGATATTTGTACTCGCGACTCTCTCCGTGAACTCGTTGCACCAGGGTTACTCGCAGTAATGGCACCGATCGCGGTCGGATTCGGACTTGGGGTTGGAGCCCTCGGTTCATATCTAGCTGGTGCGATTGGTACCGGCACCTTGATGGCGGTCTTCCTCGCCAATTCTGGTGGAGCGTGGGATAACGCAAAGAAGATGGTCGAAGATGGACATCATGGTGGAAAGGGCAGCGAGGCTCACCACGCAACGATTGTTGGAGATACCGTTGGTGATCCGTTCAAAGATACTGCCGGCCCCGCAATTAACCCATTGATCAAAGTGATGAACCTCGTAGGATTGCTAATCACCCCTGCGATCGTCTCGTTTGCTCTGGGTAATCACAAAGTCGAGAGCGAATTAATCTCGCTCTTGGCCGTTCTTGTTATTGTCTACGCATTGGTGCGTAGTCGCAAGGCATCTACAGCTATCCTGTAACCAACGTTGTTGATACTCGTTTCCGTCCCCTGACGTAGGAAGCTGTAGGAGCGAAAATAGTGGGTAAAAAGCTAGTTATTGTGGAATCCCCCGCAAAGGCCCGGAAAATCGGTGCCTTT
>Ga0114963_10000988_pt1 | contig 19558 bp, 25 predicted proteins | sample C_131016_EF_Meta_FD_87019 | JGI IMG/M metagenome (GOLD analysis project Ga0114963, IMG submission 87019) | Freshwater microbial communities from Lake Croche, Canada to study carbon cycling - C_131016_EF_MetaG | ecosystem: Environmental > Aquatic > Freshwater > Lake | place: Lake Croche, Canada...
AGGTAGACCGAGAAACGGACTACTGCGTTCAGCGCCGACGCAACGGACATGTCTGCCGTCGGAACAAACTTATACCAGGTGGACTGGCTAAAAAGGACGTTTGGTTCAGAATACCAGAAAGGCTCAGTCATCTCTTATCTTCACTTGCGAGACTTTTCCTGCTGCTTCCTCTGTAGCCGTGCCAACATGCGAGCACGACGGGCCTCGGGGGTGTTTGAAAGGATCTGGCGAGAGGTATTTCCTGTGGCGGGCTGTTCACGCTCGCCGACAACCATCTCATTCATATATTTTCCAAAAGCAGACGTCATCTTTGCACGAAGCATCTCAATCTCACGAACGAGTTCCTGTTGGTTGATCTTACCCGACTGAATGCGGTCCTTGAGGATCTCCTGTGCACGATTCATGATCTCACGAAGAGCGTCACTATCCTGCGGGTTGCGCATAAGGCGGATCAGCTCATCGGGGTCCTCGAGGTTGATGTCCAGGTCCTCAAACTTGATGGACTGTACGAGGTCGCCGACAACAGACACGAGGCGGGTGTTCATCACCAGATCAATGATCTCCTTGAGCGAGTCCTGAGTTGCCTTATCCTCCAGAATGGCGGCCACCTCATCCTGACGACCGCCAGGCAGGGCGCTCTTCAGCTGCTCAAAGATTGCACCAAACTTCTCCTTGGGGTCTCCGTGCATGACGGAATACATGAGTGCCATGCGAACCTTGCTCCACGACTCATCGCTGCCATCCCACTTGACCTTGATGCCAGGGAACAGCTCGGGTGCAAGATCCGTGTCCGTGAACAGCGTATTGTCCTTCTTCATAATCTTCATCAAATGGGGAAGGAGTTCCTTCTCAATGTGAACGAACAGTTCATCGGATGCCTTCGGAAATGCAGTGTCAGGCATCTGCTCCTTGAAATGCTTAACGAGGTTCCGAAGATGCTCCATATTCTTTGTAGTAGACTAGGTTTGTAAGTGTCTTTTTATAACTCAGGGCTGATATCGGCATACAGAAGACTAAATACCACAGACATAGTTCCAAGCAACAGGGTCAAGATAATGCACGGCTCAAGATCAATCTGATCATCAAGATCAATGTCAAATATCATTGCTCTTTAGGCGGCGGTATTCTTTAAGCAGAACGGTTTCCTCCACGAGAAGCGAACTCGGCCTTCTGCTCCTTCGTCAGGCAGACGCATCCCAGGTCACCCGAGAACGGCGACGGGCAGCAGTCGGCACTCTGCTTGTTGTTCGCAAACGTATAGAGCTTGGCATCATCCGTCTGATCATATGCATGAAGGGGCGTCGCATGCGGCTCCGATCCGAGGATAGGAGACGATCCACTGTATCCCTGAACGGCCTGGGTGTCGAGAGGCATGCCCTTCTCCTGCTGCATGAACTTCTCCTTGACCGCAGGTGACGAAGCAAGCAATGTGGAATTCACAAAAAGGCCCGCAAGGAGGGCGGCAACAAAAAACGCAAGAACGGCTACAGTTCGCTTCATACTTGTGTTTGTGGTGAGAAGCTTTTTGCAACGTGTGCCGACGTCCAAAATGGATCCGTTACGTCCAAGACTTTGACTGGCAGCCACCATGGAGCCCAATTACCAAGAAATGTATCTCGCCGACCTGAAGCTTCTCGCCAAGACCCGCCGCATCAAGCTCTATTATATCAAGACCAAGGATGAGCTGATTGAACTACTTAAGATGCCTGAACTACCGCTGGCAATGAGGATTGAGAAGATGACCATTCACCAACTTCGAGCCGAGGCAAAGAAGCGTGGCATGAGTGGATACTTTAGTCTTCGCCGTGACGCACTTGTAAAGCTGCTATTTCCTCAGGATGTCAACGAGGCTGCCCCGAACAAGAATGAGAAGGATCAAGGCGAGGCAAACAAACATCATGAGCCAGAGGAGCATGATCCCAAAGAGGTAGGGGTAGAGGATTGTTAGAATACGTGAGATCATTGGACGCAGTACTTGGGTTTCAAGAGAAGATTGGACGTCGGGGGACCTTATTTTTTCCAGTATGTCTTGGATGAGTGGGTCCAAAAACTTCGTCATCACGAAATTTGTCTCTTCGTCAGTATAAACATACAATGAAGCTCACGCAGCCGAAACTTATCCGTCTGGGCATGGTGCTCGCTGGTGTTGTCGTCCTCTACAGTCTTTTTACCTCGTACGGCGGTGCGAAGGGGTCGCTCCTCGACCGTGCCGAGGAGCTTGGTGGCAGCGGCCCGACTGCCCCTGTGTCTGAGTCGGGTCCGTCCATGGGGCTGCCCTTCAGCATGGGTGGCAATGCCGCCTCGGCCGAGGGTCTCCAGGGACGCACGCCGTCGTCGCAGCAGACCTACCAGGAGACGACGCTGGACTCGGCTGAGCTGCTCCCCAAGGGTCAGATGGGCGCCTCGTGGGCCGCCGTGAACCCTGCGAGTGGCGAGGACCTCAAGGGCCAGAACTTCCTCCAGTCTGGCTACCACTCCAACGTGAACGTCATCGGTATCTCGCAGACGAACAGGAACCCGACGTACGACATCCGCTCGGAGCAGCCGAACCCGCAGGGCAAGGTTGGACCGTTCCTGCAGACGACGATTGACCCTGACCCTTTCAAGTCCACCCGTGGCCTGGAGGGACTTAGTGCTTAAATCTCTTGTCTAAGTAATGTTGCCCGTTGTCGCTGTAGGAGTCACGGCACTGGCTCTTTCTTACTTTGCAGGACCTAGGAATACGATCCCAATGCAGGGACCAGATGGAAAGACCTATGAAATACAGAACTTGCCGAATAAGGAAGAAGCTGTGAAGCGTATGTCTGCTATTTGCACAAACCTTACCAAACTCCGTGACCACTATAAGAGTGAGCCAGCTCTATCAGCAGATCCTGCAGTAGGACGGTTTCTTGCAAGGTTTAACCCTGATTGTTTTGTGGAAAACGATATGGCGTCAAATGATACCTCTTATTCCGAGAACAAGGGTCAGAAAATTGTAGTCTGTCTGCGTGACAAGACCAAGGCACCCGAGTATCCGCTCATTGAAGAGAACACCGTGATGTTCGTCATGCTTCACGAGATGTCCCATCTTATGACAGAGACAATAGGTCACACGCAGGAGTTCTGGAATAACTTTAAGCGGATGCTCCATGATGCTGTGAAGCTGGGTATCTACAAGCAAGTCAACTATGCACAGAAACCGACGCCCTATTGTGGCATGGTTATTTCGGGTTCACCTATCTAAAAAGAACCGCTCCACACTATAATGGAGTTGCCCCTCGCAGGCTCATCTACAATTCTGTCGTTTTTTCCTGACGACACAATTGAAACAATCAGACAACACGTTGCACTTGCAAAGAATACTCATCCCGATCGCCTCTTCATTCAGGTTCAGTTGGAGTTCCCCAAGGACTACTACTCAACCAACCCGAAACGATGGATGGACTTGTTCTTCAGGATGTCGTACGGCAAGAACTTGATTAAGAAGGATACGTTGGATGCATATGTCTCTCATATTCGCACAGGAACTGGAGTAGCCGCCCGTGATGTGACACGGGAAGAGTGGGAGGCCAAGGAACCTTACTTGCTGCCTATCTTTGACCCGTCATCCGATTTCAAGGAGTGGCGTATTCTCGGTGTACCTGAGGACAAGTCGGTGATTCTCCCGATCCCTGCAAAGGATGTTGTGATCCCCGAAGCCTACCGACCCGTTCCGAAACGCCAGTCACTGTTTGAGACGATGCATCGTGAGGAAGCTGTGGGGATTATGGCAGAGGAAATTGATTCTACTGCAACTGATCAGGTCAAGCAGATCTATGTACCCTTTTTCCAGTCCAACACACCTCCGAACATTGAAACCCTGCGTGCGCCTCTCAAGGCAGTCACAAAGCAAGTAGGTGAGTTACTTGATCTCAAGTCGGCCAAACCATCCAATGTCTCTATCCTGCGAGCCAAGTGGTATATCCCTCTGATCTCCACAAAGTTCCCTGCACCTCGTACTCGGTTTGAGCAGATCTTTTACGGACAGACCGTAAGCCCAGAGACACCTGTGATCAGTTACTTTACGTCCAAGGGCGAGACGACACGCCACAAGTTCTATGTTGAGGATCCCAAGGCAAAGGAGCCGAAGCTTGATGTGCCCATGTGGAAGGGGTGGACTTCAAATACTCAGCCTCAGCGTCGTCTTCCTACACTCTTGCTCTATCGTGGTATGTCTCGTGTCTCATTTGATCGTATTGCTGTGACCCCGAAGGATATCACGGTTTCTACCTATCGCAGCAAGGACTCCAAGGAAACCCTGGAGGAGCTTCAAGAATCCATGTTAGGCTGGTTGATGTCTCTTGATGCGGTGATGCCGTTTGTTGTGGACTCTGATCTTGATCTCCCACGATGGGTTCTGAATGACCTTTCGGTGATTGCCTCGTACACCAAGGAGATCAATGAGTTCGATCTGCGTCGGTTCCCATGCATGCAGTCAATCTTTAGTTACCAAGACAATGCGTTCCGTCTTCTTCGTGCCGACCGAGAAACGGATATCCCGCAAGAGGTTCTGCGTGCCTACACGATCCTGAAGAATGGAGACGCAAGTTTGGAAACTGAAATGGGAGTTTCACCTGCCGAAGCAGCAGCCCTTACAGAAAAGGTCAAGGATCTGGAAGCCGATGAGAACTTTAACTTTGAAAAGGCAACTGCTGGATACCCAGTGATCACATTCTCTGCAAAGGAAGTGATGATCAAGTTCGTGAACAATCTGGACCGTGTTGTGAAGTATGCGAGCATGTTACGGCATGTTCTGACATCTGATTCTGCTGCAGTGGATGCAGTATGCCCTCGTCGCATGGAGACCGTTGAAGCCTCAGCAGGAGTAGCTCCTACAACAGTTGCAGTGGAGGATGAGTTTGATATGAGTGCATTTGCAGATGAGGTTGTTGAGGAAAAGCCAGTGGAAGTAACTGGGCCAGTGAAGTCAGAGAAACTCAAGGTCAAGGCAACAGGTCCCCTTGGAACCCACAACTACTTCAACAACCGAATTATACAAATCGATCCAGATCTGATTGACAATGAATACTCGAAGAAGTGTGAGAAGCTTACTCAGGTTGTGGTTCTGACCCCCGAAGATCAGGCTCGTATTCCTGCGCAGTACAACTACTCGTCTGCACCTGACAATGAGAAGATGGCTGTAGATAAGGGCATCGCAATCTGCCCGCAGTATTGGTGTATGAAGGACGAAATTCCTCTTAGCGAAGATCAGTTAGTTGTGGACGATGAGGGTCGTCATTGCCCCGTTTGCAACGGCAAGGTCCGTGTCACAGAAAAGGAAGATCCTCGTGAGTTTCCAGTCATTGAGCGTAAGAAGGATTTCAAGTACCCCGATTTCAAGGATCCTTCTGCAAAGACGACTAGCAAGAAGCGTGTCCCATGCTGCTATCGTAAACCTGCTGGCTCTGAAGTTCTTCCTCCAAAAGTTCCCGTGGATGACTATTATGTTCTGACCTCTGGCACAATCCCCGCTCTGCGTATTGCATACTTACCTGACGAGCTGTCCTCACGTCTAGGGATCAAAACCAACTATGCAAAGACCACACCTAAGAGTCGTATTGAGGCTTCAACATCTGACATGTTTCGTATTGGGTTAGGTCAGCCGCGTGAAAGCTTACCTATATTGCTGGGTGACAAGCGATCGATCCCCACACCGGCTCATGCAAAGGACAAGATTATGCAGTGTTCCTTCTTCCGCACATGGAAGAATGTTGGTGAAGGCGATGACCCAATCGAACGTATTGTAGACGGCATTGATCGTGCTTACAAGAACAAGGAACTGCATGTGTTGGACGAGATTGAATACGTTACTCTGATCTTGGATTGCCGTGTCATGCGAATCAATACGTCAACCAACACAATGACTTGCGGATTTTGGTCTGAGCGCACCAGTGCTCGTTCAAGGACAATTACGTTGCTTGATAACGATGTTCTTGGAAAGGCCACTCGTCGTCAGGGCAAGGTAGGATCAAAGTTTGACTATGTTGTGGATGTGAATAAGTTCGAAGAAGCAACCAAAAAGACCATTCAGGCACTTCACTTGCAATCATGTGAAAATGATGTACCTACCTTTGAGAATGCTGTGACCGAGCTTATGGCAAAGAACATCTCATCCTATCAGGTGATCCTAGATCCTTTCCATCGTGTTCAGGCAGTGTTTGTTCCTCAAGAGGTTGTCTTACCAGTTAGTCCTGTCAACATGGAAGTCCCGAATGGGGTTGCTGTTCGATCTGGATATGCCGACATTAAAGACGAGGAACTGCCTACAAGCAAGACTCTTGGAGAGTTTTTGAAGAATACCAAGCATTCTGGATTCAAGCGGACTGAAGTTCTATTTTCAGCCGATGGATTTTACACAGAGTTCCTTCTTGCATCTGGATATCGTGCTGCGTTCCGTCCTGAAGAGGGAGAAGACGATGAAATTGCAAAAGAAGTTACGAAAACGATCAGGGACCATTCTGAAGAGGAACTTGTAAATTCGCCTCCGAATGCCTCAGATCTCAAACTTGCAAGCCAGATCACCTATTCGTCTGAGGTGTTTGAGTTTCTGATGTTTTCCTTATCCAAGGATCTCGAGTCAGCTGATCATGCTGATCTTCGTGAATCCATCAAGGCAGGAAAGCCTAGTCTGTACAATGACTTGAAAGTTTGGGTTGATTCCCAGGCCTATTGGGATGAAGTGGATGAACCTGTTCAGTTTGTGAACAAAGTTCGCACACCTTGTGGTCAGATGCTCAAGGATACATGTAAGAAATCTACCCTGTGCGGATGGCATAAGAATTCATGCAAAATCAAGGTAAAGTCAATTGTAGATAAGCGTCAAGTTCTGGTGCGGCTGACCAAGGTACTCAAGGACAATAGCAAGCAGCGTGCTCTGGTCTTGGATGGTCGTCTTTCGCCATTCTTCAGCAGCATCCTCTACTTGGAGATGCCTCATGAACTGATCACAACGACACCTTAAACGTAATCATGAAACGCCGCAAACCTAGAATCAACTGACTTGGTCGACAGATTATTCCACGTAGTCCCTGCATTATCAGAGTAGCCATCCTCTGATGCAATACACTGCGGACTGATTGCATAGCACTTGAACTCGGTTCCACGCTGAATGACATCCACTAAATATCGGTCAACTTCCATTGGATATGACGTTCCGTAGACGTTGACCATATGCTGCATCATCCGTTCACTCATCGCATATCCCATCATGCTCCAGAGATTATGAGGCCGCACAAAGTTGGGCTTCTCACCAGATCCGTCTACAAGACCATACGTCCACATAGACTGGTCATCGGAAAGAGGAATATACGCAAAGTATAGCAGATCCCAGTCACTCGGCAAGTCCTTGAATGCCTTACGGGTCATTGCATCACTGTTGCGATGGATACGCACGTCATCCTCAATGACAAAAATACTCTTCTGCTTCCGAGCTAGCGCAGTCGCATACATCTGAACGTGACCAATCGCACAGGCAAGATAGTTAGGAGTCGTGAAATACTTGTTCGTCTGATAAAATGCATCATACAGTGGCTTGATGATCGCACCAGAGAGGGCATTTGCTCGCTCAACCTTCAGTCCAAAATAGTTGAAACGCCTCTCCATTGCATCCATCCGATCTGGACGAGATGCAAGATTCAGGCAGTACATTCCATCAAAAAACTCATTCCAGGCATGCATTGCTACTTATAGCTTCGCTTCCGTAAGCGCCTTGTGCGACCCTTTCCCTTCTTAAACAACCGAGCGTGTTCCATCACTAGCAAATGAAGCTTCTTTTCCTCCTCTGTAGTTGGAGCTCCCAACCTACGCGGCTTCATCGTCTTGCGAAGATTCGTAATAGTGTGGTAGCGAGCATCCTGAACTCTCTGAATCTGCTTATTGCGAATAATCGCTGCTGGATTGTCCATTACAATAACACGGGTTTCCGTTTTATTGTAGTGTGTGCAGGAACGAGCCTGCGAGTGTGCGTCCATCGGGAATCGAACCCGAGCTAAAAGAATGGAAATCTTTGATCCTACCACTAGACCATGGATGCGTGTGCGCTAACGGGGCACATAAATCTTCATAATCCCGATCTGAATACAGTTTGACTGGGCCTCACGTTCAGCTTTCCGTGCCTTTGCTGCGTCGTATCCTTTCTTGCGTTCCAAGAAGTCTGCTAGCTGTCTCTGTCTGAGAGCCAGATCCACTCGCAGCTTAGAGCGTTTACTACCGTTTTCATTCATTTTTTTACCGATCTCAACTACAGGTTCTCTCATCTTTTCGTAAGCCTTCCAAGCTAGCTTCCTATCTTCATCTTGGGCAGTTGTGTATACCTGATATGCTAAAATTGCAGGTTTGTCCGCTTCATCAAGTTCAGCCTTCAGTTTATAGTAGGCTGCATTAAGCTCTGTCATTTCGTTCTCAGCCTTCGCAAGTGCTTTGTGGAATCGTGAAGTCATTTTTGACTGTGCTTATCCAGTTCGTTGGATAGTTCAAATCCATTTTACTGGCGACGAGTGTGGCGGCGGGTTCCACGACGACCACGACCGGTCTTATGCTTCTTGTAGGTCCTCTGGATCTTGCTCGCAGCCGCATGGGCCTTGTTCGCATTCTCCTTGAATTCAAGTTTGATTGCACGCTCGGTCTTCCCTGTGTGCTTAGCAAGAGACTTAATCAACGCCTCCTGCGCTGCATTGAACCGATTCGTATTTCCCTTTGCCCAAGACCTAAAAGTGGGGTTCTTTGCAAAAAACTTGGCGTCCATAATCATGGGACCCCTTGCTGCATTGTACTCCAACTGAGCCGCTTCGAGATGGTGTGCTGGGTATGTCCTTGGATAATCATTCCGATACTCGGGTGCGTCATATCCAGTTGCGTTCTCACGGGGCATTTATCTTTTACGCATAAAAAATTACGCTTTACGCCTTCTGGGCGGGCTTGACGAAGTGAACCTTCAGGAACGACTGGAGGTTCAGGTACGTCACCTCATCCTTGTCGCCGACACGGAGGAGCTTGGCGAGCGCAGCGTTCGGGAGGATGCGGCGCTTGAACGACGGGTCGAAGCACGAGTGCGACTTGACGTACTCGCTGATGAACTTCGTCACCTGCGTCTGCGAGCGCGTCTCGCCCGACTTGAGGCCCATGAAGTGGCACAGCTCGTCCGTGAGAGGGCGCTGGACCAGGAAGGCGTTGTTCGCACGGCGCTTCTCGTACGCCGCACGCTGCTCCTCCGTCATCGTCGACGGGTCAACCTTCTTCTTCTTCTTGGAGTCGCGAGCCTCGCGCTTGGCCGTCTTCGCCGCCTCCTGAACGGCGCGGACGGCATCACGGACCTTCGTGCTGAGCTCCGAGCTGAGCGACTTGAGCTGCTCGGCGAGCGCCGCCAGCTGGGTCTCCGACGACGTCGTCGGGGCGGGGGCCTCCGTCGAGGACGGGGCAGCCGAAACAGGGGCGGCAACCGTCGGGACCGTCACAACCGCCTTGGCGGGGGTGGCAGCCTTGGCGGCCTTGGGGGCCTTCGGCTCGGCCTTGGGGGCGGGGGCGGCGACGGGGGCAGCGGGGGCAGCGGACTTCGGGGCATCCTTCTTGGCGGCAGGCATCTTGTTTGACTTAGAAACAGAAGAAGAGGACGACATCTTTAACGCACTGGTATACTCTTACCATCGGCGGTCATGTAAGCCCTTTTCTTTTCCACGAATGGGGGAGGGGGTCGTTTTGAGAAAGTCAGCATCCGTTCCTTGGCGCCGAGGTAGTATGCATGGTAGGCTAGGACGGGGTCGGCATTCTTAAACTCGTCTGGCATGGCCATTCGAAAGGGCGTCCGCTCAACAGTAGGCAGCGGCGGGAAGTTGTTCGAGAGCCATTTCAGGTGTTCCTCGGTCTTGTGAGTCTTTCCATACCGATATGTGTATTCACGGCAGAGACAGAGACCGAGCTCAGAGAGCCAGCGATAGTTCTCAATGGACTCACGTGCCCAGATTGCACATGGATGATTGACATGGGTCTTGCGATATGCAGTTGGAGGTAGAGTTTCTGGATCCAAGATCCAGTGAGCGGTGTAGAGTAGTTGGGCAGTTTCAAGTATCATCTTGACGACATGCTTGTCGCAATGATACTCGGCGGCTTCGCTTGGGATAACGGACAGTACGAAGATATTCATTCTGTAAATTGGTCTCCCATGATAAAAACGTATTCGTTTTAGCAACGGTAAATAGCAGACATGACATTGAAAATATCAGTGTACGACTCCTTCTTAATGGTCACGATCCTCATGAGAAGTCGCACAGAGTTAATGATGTAGGTTGCGGAATTTCTGTTTACCATCCGTGGCTCCAACATATAGGTCGCATACACTCTTGCAGAAGGAATATCGTCACGAATAAAACTCCACATTACAATATGTGATCCCTTGTTCAGACGTGTGAGCTGACTCAGTGTTACATCTGTGAACCCGTTATCTGCAAAGGTCTGACACAGCATTGTCCATCGTGTGTTTATGCGTTCTTGTGGAACGACTGGCTCTGCAGGAATCGGAAGCTTACGGCGGCCTCGCATCGCCCACATCTCTCTCAGACGTATTCTGGTTTCCTTTGACAACGGGACCTTCGTATACGGATTTGATGGCTCTGCAGATTTCAACGACCATACCCAAAGAGACCCAAAGTCAAACCACCAGGTCTTGTCTCCTTCAATAAACGCAAAGTAGTCAAACGGATACTGACGACCGCTTTCTTCACACGTCACCAGTTCTTCATCATTTGCAAGATCCTTACGGTTCAGCACACCTGGACCTGCGAGTCGCAAATGGCTACGAACCAACCAACCTCGTGCAATCGCCTGACACTTTACAACACGACCATCCTTATCACGCACATCCTTCCAGATCTCCACGTGTTTTGCCTTCGCATGTGTGCCACAAAGTGAATGTCCGAATATAGTCTTATTAGGACATTGATTTGTTGTACCCTTCTTCTTGACTGCCGCACAACGAACCATTACCTTTCATCGGATAGTTCTTGAAAGTAGAAACGTGCGCGGACAAAATGGATCTACAGGTAGCCAGCATTATAGGATCACACAACCAGAACAAAATGTCCGTCACTGCCATCATCAACGCTTCCAACCTCGACATCAACAAGGTCAGCTTCGCCGAGATCCGCTCTAACAAGAACAATGGTTCTAAGAGCGTAGGGATCAAGTACAATGGTCAGAACTTCCAGATGCGTATTCCCAAGCTGCAGTATCCGATGGGCGTCTCAGTCAAGGAGACTGAGAACGGCACCAACTACACGATGCTCGCAAGCCTCCGTGGCTGCGACTCGTACGCCAAGGAGCGTGCCTCAACGGAGGCAGGCGAGATTGGTCAGATGTACAACTTCCTCAAGGACCTTGAGGAGAAGATCATCAAGACCGCAACCACCCAGTCCAAGAACTGGTTCGGTCGTGAGCGCAAGGAGGACGTGCTGCGTGACAGCATGAAGAGCATCGTGAGCCCGTGCGTGGAGAAGCAGGGTTCAGAGTGGGTTCCTTGCAACAAGTACCCGCCGAGCTTCCGCATGAAGGTTCCTGTCTACCCTGACCAGAACGGCGTGCCCAAGGTCAACATGGATGTTGTTGACATGGCGACTCGCCCGATTGCGGTCACGACGGAGAACCTGCAGCAGGTCTTCCCGAAGCGCATGGAAGCTCGCTTCATCGTCAGCCCGAGTATCTACGTTTCGGGGCAGGGCTTTGGAGTGACGTGGCGAATCTCGTACGCTCAGGTGTCGGCTCAGTCTCGAGTGTCGGCTTCTGAGCTGTTTGAGGCTGAGGATGAGCCTGAGGATGCGCCTCAGACTGCACAGGTTCCTCAGGCTGAGGAGCAGATCCAGGAGGAGCAGCAGGAAGAGAGTCCATCGGCTCCGTCACCTGCACCAGCTCCCGCTCCTGCAAAGCAGGCACGTCGTCGGGTAGTGGGTGCGGCGATCTAAAGCCAAGTAACTCCCAAACACGTGAACCCGCTGGAGGTTCACACACATACAAATCATCATCAATAAACACAATTTTTTCCTTGTCTGGGAAGCTGATACGGAACACCGTGTCTTCGCAGGCGAAGGTCTTGAGTGACTTGATTCCACAACATGAACATGTGTGAACATTCGGAGGGTTGAGAAGTGTCTCAACGGTTACAATACGGCAATCCCCATGCAGACAGGGTTCTAGGATTGTTTTTGGAGTAACCCACCCTTCTGCAAAGAACCGCTCTGTCGTAGTCAACGGTAAAACAGACCACAAACTCTGCTCGTTCGTCCAACCCTCTTCTTGCAAGAGTGTTGCAAAAGGATTGTCGTGGAACCACAGAATCCTAAAGTCAGCGTGATTGCTCTGTGAATGCTCAACAAGACCTACTCGGGTCAGATCTTCATCATATAACCAATAAACATTTGCGTGAGTGTACTGTATATCACGGGATCCCCGATATACATCACGATCATCCATGTTCCATAAATCTGAAACTACATCTACATCATGTTCAACGATATCCCTAGACAGATCCGTGTACAATACATTGGGATCCAGGATTGACTGCATTACTCAAAAGACACGACAACTTTGACATCGTGATGACGCACTGCCTTTGTTGCGGAACGGCTGAGTTCATGACGCTTACGACGAGCACCATCCTCAGTTGTCTTGGGCTGGATTGTGGTGGAGCAGGCCTCCATATCTGCGTGAACTGCATCATAGTTCTCCTCAAGATACTTCAGGACATCATCCTGGATCGCCCACTCAAAGAAGTTCAGCTGTCCAACCGTCGTGTCCATACCCATAAACTGAATACGCTTCCAACGGCAGAAGGGGTCAAACATCTTTTTGCTATACGCCTTCAGGTGAGACTTGTAGGCAAGATAGACAATGACGTGACGACCCCCGACCACATACGAAACATTGTGCTTCTTTGCATAGTTGGTCACAAGCCAATCCAAAAGACGAAGGCTGATGCGAGACTCTCCTGAGAGGATTGTTTGAACTTTCTTGAGATGCTCTTGGTTGGAATAGAAGCCCTCCAATCGGTGGAGGACCCAATGATCGCGATTTTGAATGACCTCCATTTGTATTCTTACTTCGGTATTCTCGCTTAAAGTGCTTGGGTAGGATAAAGACAAATGGCTCAAGAAGAACTTGGAGTTGGAATTGCAGTGTGTGTCGGAGACGTCATTGATCGTGTTCGCAAGTCAGGTGGAGTCATGGAGGCAACTACGCCAGGTGTTTTTATGATGCCCGAGGGTGACAAGGAGTACGCTAACTTCCTGGAGATGCTTCGTGATCAACCTCCGCTCCCTGATCCTGTTTTCAAGGAGGGTGATTGTTTGCCAACGATTGAGGACGCTGGGTTTCCCCTTGACAAACTAGATGAGTATGACAATGAGTTCAAGAAGATGTATGAGGATATGTTCAGCCGTCTCGATGAGTTTGGGACCATGGGTGCAGGAGAGTTTGAGATGCGCCTAAAGCAACGACAAAACGAACTTTCGGAGAGCAAGGATATAGACAGCAATGGAGGAGGCACTTGCTTCCCATCTTCTAGAGAATCGTCCGTATACACATCTGAACATCCGACTACGCCAGTTCATGGTCCTGTGCCGCTCGCTTCATCCGGAACTTTCTTACACCCGTCTGAAGAGGGAAGTTATGAAGCTGGTGCAGAAGCTGATGACGAGCGAGCTGGGACGCCTGTGGATGCGTGATCGCTGTTTTGAGCGTGTGATTCGGTTGTATGGCAAGAATGATCAGCGAACGGACGCTTGGTTGAATCAGCGTGGCACAATGATCACTGCCTCTGAAGTGTCCAAGGTCTGGACAACTCCTGCGTCTCGCCTTGAGCTGCTAACAAAGAAACTTGAACCGCCTGTGAGGGCAGAGGGTTCAAATCCTATTGCTGCATTGATTTGGGGAACTCGCTTTGAGCCTGTGGCAAAGAAGATCTACGAGGATAAGACTGCGTGCAACATTATAGACGTAGGGTGCTGTCGACATCCAGTCTACGACTTTCTGGGTGCTTCTCCTGACGGGCTTATTGTTCCACGATTTGCAGATTCCGATCCTCTGCGTTATGGTCGCTTGGTCGAATTTAAGTGCCCGATGAGTCGTGTTCGCAAGGATGAGATCCCGATCTATTACGTGGACCAAATGCAGATGCAGATGGAGTGCACGGGGATTGACGAGTGCGAGTATGTTGAGTTCCGTTTCAAGCAGGTGAACTTTACGGCCTGGGACGAGAGCACACTGAAGAAGGGAGTCTTTGCTGTGGATGAGAAGGAGACGGTCGAGTACAAGCCTGATGACATTGATCTCCATGACTGGCAGTGTGCGCTCCAGGGAGATCAGCAGTACGTGTATTGGGTCCTCTCAGATATCAAGGAGGACTTTGTTCCTAAGGATCCTAACTGGCTGCCTAGCCATCTGCCCGATCTGAAGGCCTTCTGGGATGATGTCGTTCGTCACCGTGAGAACGGAACAAAACCAGAGCCACTTCCTCCTAAGGTACCGATACTCGACATTTAATCCACTGCCAAACAGTGCGTGGTGGTGCAAACTTGGTATTCCATTCATCAATTGTGTATTGACTCCCCATGCTCAAGTTACATCTCGAGCAAATTGGGATCAAATTTTGAACATCAGTTTTTCCACCTTTGGCCTCTGGGATATTGTGACCACATTGAAAGTCAAACACATTCATGGTATTCGTACACCACGAGACCTTGCATTTGCTTTGAAACTTTGGTCCTATACGAACCAACCAAACCTGTTCACGAAGTGCTCTTGGGATTTTTGATTTCATTGGTTCTTCTTACTTGCGACCCTTAAGCTTCTTGCTCCTACGCCTCCGACGAGTTTTACGGCCGCCAAGGTTGTTCATCTCAGCAATGATATCCTTGTGCATCGGATTAACAATTTCATTTAACTTTTTAGACCTTTCCATTTCAACCTTAACACCCTTTATCTCTTTTTTCATACGAGCATCCTGATCTTTCTTAAGTGCAGCAGTTTTCTGCTTCATTTCAGCAAGATATGCGTCATCATCGCACGTTTGCTTTGACCCGCATGCTCCCTTCCCCTTCATTATCTAATGTGCCGATTAAACTTTGGAGTTCCACTGATTCACCTGCCAAGGAGACGTGGATCCAACTGCCTCACCAACGCTGCTAGGGATCACAAAGTGGTTGGTCCGCTGAGAATAGGACGAATCCTCAAGGGCCATCGCACGCTTCTGCTGGCTGGTGTCAATCATCTTACCTTCAGGGGGTCCACCATAGAACTTCTCCATTCCAGGGACGAGTTTCAGAACAAGGGCAACGACTACAATAGCAACTAAAAACCAGACCCACTGCTTCATTGTTCAACTACCCGAAAAAAACGAATGTCGTACTCTGTAAGTAGAGAGACTACACAATGGAGGAAACCGCACTATCTACTCTTCGCACTATGCTTGAGCGCCGTAAGCTGGCCACCACGACTGAACGGATTACAACTGACAACAAGAAGATGGAGAAGGTCACTCTCTACACAATTGGTGACGTGCTTGTCTGCTTCAGCCAGAAGGACAAGGTTCTTGCGGGTGACATCACGAATGTGTTGTCATTTGCCGAAGAAAACGGTCACAAGAATGGAATCATCATGGTTGCAATGAGTCCACCGTCGGAGAATGTTCTGCGGGTCGCAAAGTCATATTCGAAGAATCGTCTAATGTTCTTCCACATTTGGCAGCTTCAGTTTGACATCACAACGCACCGCATGGCAATGCCTCACCGAATCCTTGCAGAGGATGAGCGCACGGCCGTATTTGATAAGTTCAAGATCTCGGATCCTGAGAATCAGCTGCCATGGATTGATTCGCAAGATACGATGATCAAGTGGATTGGTGCGATCCCTGGTGATGTGATTGAAGTGACTCGCCACTCAGACACTGCGGGTCGGAGTTTGTATTATCGCTACTGCGTTGAAGATGTTAATGTCGCTCAGTAATAATGGATACTTTGGAAAACACATACCTCCAAAAGCGTTCTCGGTACGACTCGCTCATTGCACAGAATGACCCTACAAAGGTCACTGAAATCAAGAGTCTCAACTCAGAACTTGCAGCCCTCCTTCAGAAGATGCTCGTTGAGGTTTCTAGGGTCAAGGAAGACGCTGGCAAGATTGATACGTATCGCAATGAGTTGATTGCTAAGCTGATCAAGGTTCAGAATGACCACAACATCATGCTTCAGCAGAAGGATCAACTTGAAACACTTAAGCTGCTTCAGGGTCACGAGAAAGTCAAGTTTGACGCCACCTTTTTTTGGTATGCATTCTTCCTAGGAGTCGTGTCGATTGCATTTGTACTTGTATTGATGTGGAAAGGTCACAAGGCGCCTGCAATGCCTGCGATGATAAGTAGTCCAGCAATGACACCGCCCTTGATGTAGAGGTGAGTGTTGTCAATGGCCTCAATCTGCTTCTCGTAGATCCTCTTTGATTGAGCATACTCACTTTCAAGTTGAGGACCCTTCTGCTTGATCTCTTTCATAGCAGCATCAAGTTTTGTGACGTTCTTGTTACTGCGTTCATACGACTCCATAAAGTCTTTGATACGTTCGCTATCTTGAGCCACAGATGCGTTTTCCATCTCAATGACTCGGTTCATCCAGGCTGAAGCCCATTCATAAGCAGCCTTGTGTGATGCATTACCAGAAACCTTGTATGCTGCGTAATTCTGTTTGTATATGTTAGTAATCTGGTCAAACCAAGGCGGAACACTCATTATCTTCTTGTTCCTAAAACAAAATGCCAACTTCTCCATTTGGACAGATAAACCCCCCTGTTCGCAGGGCGATGGTTGGTGACGCATCTGAACACACACGATTTGTTCGCATGGCGGCTACGATTGCACCGTATATCTCACAGGGTCAGTCTGCGAGGCCTAATGGACTTGGATGGCGTAGTATGGATGCAAACCGTGACGCAAAACTCTTCTACCTGCAGTTTGGAACATACAAGTCTTTTATTCCGAACCGTTAAACAATGGGAGCAGGTACATCGTGTCCGTCCGATTTTGATCAAGGATTCTTCTCCTGCCGCATGAAGTGTCCTCCTGGATTCAAGTATGCACAGGATCCGCCTCAAACAGATAAGTGTGTTCTGTTTACGGATAATTCAAAGAGTTTCCCCCTTAGAAACCTTCCCATGGCACCTCCCACATCGCCAGTCTATGACCAAGAACGTCAACGTGTTGCCACTGTGTTAGCAGGCATGACCTCGGTAGCTCCCTTTCAGGATAATGCGGTGGCTGCGACACGAGAGCATGACACCCTAAAGTCACAGTATGCTGGATATGCAGTTCAATCAGATGCAGGTAAGAAGATCAAGGAAGTTTCCGATACGTTAAAGATGCCTCGTCCTCATGTTCAGCCAAATGAGATTCAGACAGTGCGAACGAAGATCCTTCACCCTCCGAATATGAATGTTATCCAAACGGCACTCTTCACAATCTTGATTGCCCTTGTGGTGTTTCTGGTCATACCAACTGAGTATGCTTCTGGGGTTGCGTTCCTGACGTTGTGCATTGGAACTTCCGTCGGAATCTATCTGAGTACTAGATAATGGGAAACTGTCCATCCGAGTTTGTGGTGGCGCCAAGTGGCTTTGGATGTATTATCCAATGCCCTGCTTCAAAGAACTATCAGTTGACGGCGAACGGACAAAAGCTCTCCTGTACGTATACGGCCGACCCTTCGATCAGTGTTCCGTTGAGCGTAGTTCCAATGGCTCAAGGTCATGTAGCTAGTTACACTACGTTACAAAACAAGTCCGTATACCAAACTGAAATTGATCGCTTTACCAACGCAATGGCAATTGCAGATGCGAAGATTGATAAGGAAGTCAAGGTAAGGACTGCATTCAACACCCTTCAGGACGCTGAGAATGCTCGTGATCAAGCACCCGATGCATACGAAGCCGCCAGGGTATCCTACTACACGATGGTCAAGGGTGATAAGTGGATTGAAGAGGAGAGGGACCGTATTGCAAAGATAGAGGCACAGCCAGTTGTTAATGATTTCCTCAACAAGTTCAGGGATATTCAGAATAAGAAGTCTCAACAGAAGTCAACCCTTGAGGTCGCCGAAGGTGTTCGCAATAAGCTCTTGAGCGTCCAAGGTGATCTTCAGTATTCTGTCTCTGCATTTGAGAAGCAGATCTCAAACATCAAGAACCAGATCAACATGGAGAAGAAGCAACAGATTGAACAGGCAGAATCAACTACGTCTTGGATTGATTCATTGTTGAATTGGCTCATCGTGGTTTCTACCCTGATTGCGATTGTTGTCATCGTTCGGCACTTTACGAACCGCGTTCAGTCACCTATTCCTTCTACCATGATACCAACATAATGGAGGTAACGGATCCTCGCTCAGTCGCAGACTTTCAAAAAACAACCTTTTGTGGACACCCAAGGTCACACGTCGTGAAGGTTCTCCTTCAGAACGTGCAACTCGGTCATGCGGATTACGCATGTTATTGGTCTCTTGAACTTCTTTGTTCGGGACTTGTTCATAGCTTGTGGGCAACCTTCTTTGATGCCGCAGCACTTCACATCAATCGAGCAAACCCAAACGTGTTTCTGTACTTGGCTAATGCATACGAACGATATGCTCCGATTGAGCAGGTCTTCAGTGTTAGCAACATGACGTCTATCCGTAACAATGTAGATGTTCGTCAGCTCGTCTGCGAGGTTGCTGCTACGTTGTCCATGTGTCGCAAAAATAAATTGCCTTCACTTCCAACAATCAAGCCTGTTCATGATTTCGATCCTCAGACCATTCAGGAGCATCTCAAAGCCCCGTCTCAGCTTTATGGGAGGCTTTCGCTTCGGCCCGCAGATCCCTTGCCTGTCGCAGTTCCGATCAACGAGTTTGTATATTGCTTACGATCCGATGTTCGTGATGCGACACGGGCGCTGTATTGGATGGCCTGGGTGTTCGCCTATTGCCGAGAGCATAAAAAACAAGCCAAACAAGCACTCATCTTTGCAAACCGATTTGATGAATTTGTGTCGGAGCCCCATGGAGCCCATCCTGTTTGGATCTTCTGGGACGCCATCCGAAAGCAAGCTCAAGGCAACGCAAAGGCGGTTATCGAAATCCTTTACAAGATGTACTGTTTGCGATGGAGCCCTACGGAAGCAAAGTCTAAGCAGCATCTCCTCATCGCCGCCGTTGTGATCGTCTGTGAAGGAACTACGTTTGATGCAAGTGTGGTGTCTGGAAGCACGATTGCAGTGTCAAATGTCCTTCAGGGGATGCCTGGATGGATTGATGCAATTGTGAGAATGAAGCAGAGTTTTGCTTAAAATGGATGTGGTTTTATGAAGGGTCTGTATATCAACTGTTAAAATGAACTTCAATCCCGAAATCTCAGCATCCAAGGTCGCAGCACTCATCGGACTCAACCCCTACCAACAGCCAAATGAGGTCATGTATGATCTCCTCGCAAAGCACCTCCCAACCAAGATCCGCATGGCCAAGATTGAGTCAGATGA
>Ga0114963_10000989_pt1 | contig 19548 bp, 37 predicted proteins | sample C_131016_EF_Meta_FD_87019 | JGI IMG/M metagenome (GOLD analysis project Ga0114963, IMG submission 87019) | Freshwater microbial communities from Lake Croche, Canada to study carbon cycling - C_131016_EF_MetaG | ecosystem: Environmental > Aquatic > Freshwater > Lake | place: Lake Croche, Canada...
TCATACAACTGACGCGGCCGAGAAAAGTATTAAACGAGCTGGTTGTGGTATCCAACCAGTAAATGTCGTCAATGTATGTCGTCCAGCCGAGATCTGCAGTACCGCTGGTGCCGGCAGAATTGTGCCCCCAGACAATACCGAACATCAGCTTCTGGTACGTATTTGTTGCCTGCGTGCTTGTACGCACGTTGCTGACGTTTAAATCTAGCGTGGCGTCCTCGGCGTTGCGGTTGATTTTTACCTGCACGCTGCCCGTGTTGCTTGAACTGGCGTTGTCCAGCGCAAATTTAACCTCAATGTAGTTCCACTGGTTTGGCACAATCAAATTGCCAGACGCGCTGCTTGCAGTTCCAACCAGTTCAAATTTTGTGCTGGAAGCAGCGGCGTAGGGCCACGTTGAATTTATACTGGCGCAAGAAATTGTGGTAGGCGCCGTGACAAAATGCTCGTACCCGACTGGGCCGCTGCTGCAGTATTGGCCCCCATTAAAACCAACAGCCACGTGATCCTGATTCCACGTGTAGTTGGCTGTGGTTACCCTATTGGTTGCAGACATCGTCGCTGAGGTATTCCAACGACGAATCTCAATCTGATAATTGCCGTTTATGCAAATGTAAAAATGTGGCTTATTGTCGGCGCCTACAATTGCAGCGATTGGGGTAAACGGGCCCCAACCGCCACCGCTAGGCAGCTTGGAATAGAAAGCAAAACCAACTACGCCCGTTGTGTACGTCGAATTTGTTGGCGACGTTAACGCAAATTTTGGATAGTAATCGCGCGCTGTATATGCGTCACCCCAAGTGCCTGAATACCCGCGGCTGCTGACCATTTTCAGGCAGCTCATATAATTACGCGCGTAAATAGCACCATCTGTGTAAGAGAAGATGCTAGGCGTCTGGTAATTTGAAAATCCTACAAACGATTTAACGTCATTGTAGGAGCTGTAATTTTCAAAGCCTTCGTAAGTAATCAACGCCATGTGTCACCTCAAGAAATTATTTCGTACGCGCATACCGCATTTAACTTGTTTGCCGCATCAGCTGTTATCCGTAGACTGTCGCCAGGCTCGAGATACATGTATCGGTCGAATATGCTCAAACTTTCATCCGGGTTGATGCTCACCGTTTTTGCCACAAAGTATTCCACGCTGTTTCTGTAAATACTGATATTCACAGAACCAGCTGTCGCGCCGTTGACGTTGCTCACAGACAATGAGTTAATGCGTACCGTCGCGTTGCTGCCTGACGAATTCGCTACAAGGTTTGTAGGCGACGCGGTTACAGCAAGCGTGGCAACTTTACCCTCTACGTTCGTCGGGCTATTTAAATTTGGGGCGGGCATATTTTGTCCTCAATAGCTATTTTACGTACTGCCCTGTTTGCCACACACCAGCGGGCAACAGAAAACCAAACATTACTAAAATTCTTGGCGCCGTCCCGTGGCACGTTGTGACCTCATGGTCGTAATCGGTAGACGGGTACATGATTACGTCGCCCGGCTGAAGCGGATAAATGGTGTCATCAACAATGACATCTCCGCCTGTTTCTGCAGCGGAAACTAAAAGATTGCAGCGCAATACCGCAGTATCGGCCGCATCGTCAGTCAGCAGAAACGTATCTTTGTGGCGAAACACGTCGCCGCCGTCATATATCAGGCTAACAACAATTCCATCCGTGGCGTAGTTCAGCAGCAATGCGTCTTGCAGATTGTAGGTTGAAATAAGACGCTGGCGGATGTTGTAAATCTCAGCAGGGTATTGGCTGTCTGTTTTGTGGCTATTTGTGATGCGCGCAGCAGTCGTGCCGGTTTCGGTCCGGGCGTTTTTGAAATCCCCGGCCGCAACACGGGATAACGCCCAGGCGCTAATTGCCGCTAATTCTTCCGAGGTGGCAACCGCATTTACAACACAAACTTTGCCGTCAAACGTAGCCATTAGTTAATTGCTCCACATATAAGAGAATTCTCTGCTTGCTGCTATCCATTTTGATAGTGTAGCAACATTAGAAGCATTAGCGCTAGAGCTGGAACTGGACAGAGAGCTGGAACTTGAGCTAGATAGCGAACTAGAGCTAGAACTCGAGCTAGATAGCGAACTAGAGCTAGAACTCGAGCTGGAGCTGGAGCTAGAGCTGGAACTAGAACTGGAACTGGAACTGGAACTGGAACTGGACAGAGAGCTAGAACTAGAGCTAGATAGCGAACTAGAACTAGAACTGGAGCTGGAGCTGGAGCTAGAGCTGGAACTAGAACTGGAACTGGAACTGGACAGAGAGCTAGAACTAGAGCTAGATAGCGAACTAGAGCTAGAGCTGGAACTGGAACTGGACAGAGAGCTAGAACTAGAGCTAGATAGCGAACTAGAACTGGAGCTGGAGCTGGATAGAGAGCTAGAACTCGAGCTCGAGCTCGCCATAAAACCAGGACTCGAGCTCGACAGAGAACTAAAGCTGGAGCTAGAACTAGAACTAGAGCTTGAGCTAGCAAACAGATTAGGCCACAGGTTGGCGCGGACATAAAGTTCGTATTCGCGAAGTGACCAAATGCCTATAGCCGCTGATCTTGATGGCGCTGTATTTGCGCCAACTGTTCTGCCGCGCCTGTATAGCGAGTCGGAGCGCAGAGACCAAATACTGCCCGCTGCTGGACCGCTCGCGAGGGCCGCGTTGCCGGACCCTATAATTCCAGCGCGGGGCCGCATCAGGAAAGTTCCTTCCAGTTGGCAGTCACTTTAAGCTTTGACGCGGCGCCAGCGGTGACGTAGATAGACTGCGCCTCTAGAAGCGAGATACCCTGCGACTTGTCTACGACGATTAAACTAGCAGCGCCGGGCACGCTTACGGCAGACGCCAGTTCAAACGCCGTGCCAGAGTTATCAGCAGTCCTGTAGAACGTCACAGTAACAGTCACAGCATTTGTCGGGTCAATATTGGCTACCGTAATGCCGTCAAGCAGAAACGTCTTACCAGATGACGCCGCATTGCTCACAAGCTGCGTAGCTGACGTGCTAGTTAAAGACAAATTAGCGTTATTGGCGTAGACGGTACTAGCCGAGTTTAAATTAGGGTTGGCCACGCGTTAACTCCCAAAAATAATTGCGGAAACTGTTGGAGATAAAGAAGATGAAACACTCACACTAATCGGGCCAAGCTCGGCGTACGTTGAGCCCGTCCAACCGTACATTCTACCGGAATCAGTAGCGATGTAAATAACAGCGCTGGAACCAGTGGCGGGAAAACTCGCGGGGGTAGCATAAGCGTAAACGTCTACGCTACCCGAGCTCCCGCCCCCTGTAATCTGAGCCATTGTGCCGGCAGCGTTCTTGATATACAGCGACCCAGCGCTTGAATCAAACGCCGGCTCCCCAGTCACGAAGTCAGACGCAGAGGGCGCGCCTGTCCCCGTCCGGATGATTATTTTATTCTTACGTGGCATGATGTGAACTTATATCACGGGTAACTGCCGCCGTCGATGTCGCTGCTGGGGGAGAGATAATCAGTACCTGCCACCGCTGCTGAAACACTCCCACTGCCAGCACCCTTTAAAAGCCCCGTGGCAGAGATCTGGCTCTGGGCGTCTGTGATTCCGTAGCCAGAAAGCGTGCTAGGATTCGTGCCAGCTGTGATTCGGCCGTACGTGTCTACCGTGACTGACTTATACGTGCCCGCTGTCGCTACGCCAGAAGCCAGCCCAATTGTGCTGCCGGATTTACTTAACGTGGCATCTACTGAAATAGTGCCGGCCCCAGAGAATTGCGCAAACGCTAAGCTGGTTGTGCCAAGGGTGATCGTAGAGTTCGTAGAAAGCACCCAGCCAGAATCGGCGTTGCTCGTGCCTTCTTCTACAAACGTAAACATCCCCGGCGTGACTTCAGTACTGGTATCCGCATCAGTCGCTCGAGCCCACGCCCCTGCCGCCACCACGTAAATACCGTTCTGCGAGCCCGAGGTCTGGTCTTTAACTAATACTCTATCTCCGGCTGTGAGAGCTACGCCGTCAACGGTCTGAGTACCCGAGAGCGTAATGTTGGCCGTAGTTGCTGCCCTGACTGACTGCTTTACGTCCAAGCCAGAACGCGCAGCATCCACATAGGCTTTCGTGGCGGCGTCTGAGTCGCTGGTGGGCGTAGCCAGGTTCGTGAGCTTATTGCTGTTAAATGACACGTCAGTAGTGGGCGCAGCAAACTGGTCTAATCTGTACCCCTGAGCTGTTGTGGCAAAATCACTGATCTTGCTGGCTGTGAGCGTGGGAATATCAGTAGCTACAAGGGCCCTGAACGTAGGCGCGCCAGTAGCCCCAGAAGGCGCTGCAAACACTGTAGCCGCTGTTTGATTCGCAAGCGCGGCCGAAAGCGTGCCAGAGCTAGACACAGGGCTGCCAGAGACCGTGAAGATACTGGGCAGAGACAAGGCTACGCTAGTAACCGTGCCCGTATAAGTCTCAGCTGTTAAATATCCCTGTGATTTAACAAACGCCGTGGTGGCTACTTTGGTGGAATTATCAGAGCTGGATTGGGTGGTCGCTGTGGCTGCGCCTAAAGAAGTCGTCCCAGAGAACGTCACAGCGCCAGAGAAGGTGTAGGTCCCAGCGGCTGTTTGAGTGAGGCTGTTGGAAAGCCCCAGAAAAGCCCCAGTACCGCCAACGTCTATGATACTAGTGGCCGAACCTGAAGCCCCGCCCGTTCCAGTGCCATACACGAGGATCTGGCTGCCCTCAATGAACGCCAGCTCCGCATTGGCTAAGCTTGCTGGGCGATTACTGGATGTCGTGCGCTTTATACGTATGGTGTTGGCCATGGTTAGTTAATTCCTAGAAGTGGGCATAGTTGACGTATTATTCGCCGTAACGAGGACCGGTGGGTCTGCGTGTGCGCGAGAAAATAGCTTTAAGCGCGCTATTGCTAACGGGCGTTTTCGGCGCGCCAGGCGAATGAAATGTTCCTGTGCCGTCGCCAGTCCGAGAATATGTTCCGCCGTCCATACCCTTTGTGACGACCGGCGCAGTTCGGGGCGATACTGCCGGCTTCGGACCGTCAATTGCGTTAGGTGCAGCCGCCATTTTCATACCAAATTCATACGGGGTCATAAGTTAATTCCTAGAAGTTTCCGCCGTCAGTTAAATTGATCTCATTGTAGTTACGCCATTTATCGCCAGCCCAGCGTAACACATCGCCGGTATTTAATGCACCTAATTGCACGTCTGTCAGCTGGCCAAGATTTGTGGGGGCTGTGTAGGCCGGCGTAGAACTGTTATTTCCCATGGGGCCAATAGAGCCTACCACAGTGTTCACGTCAGCCAGAACAGATCCAGATACGCTTGCAGGATCTTCCGGGAGTTGCTTTGCTGGTGACGGCCCAAAGCGTTTTACCCAGGGAGCTCCGGCGCTTCTGGCAATCCGTATTTCTGGTGGCGTATCTGGCATGAATACAAGCACTCCGAAAAAGGGCCAATAGTGTGATTGTAATTTATTGGCCTGTAGATATGAAGCCCAGGGAAATACCTCTGATAGCAAAAGAAAAGCGCAGAGCTGGAGTTTCCCCCAGGTGCGCAGTTTCTCAGATTAATTTATCGTTAACTTATCGACTAGCGTGCAATCGGCATATCGAGCACTTTGCGGTGCTCATCCCAAGCGCGGTCAACCGCTGTGTTAGCATCGGTATAGGCAGCGTGGTCAGTCACGGAGATATTGTTCCGAGCTGCGCACTTCTGCTGCCAGACTTCCCGCGATTCTTTTACAGCCTTTTGCCAGGCCGCAATCGACGGGAACACCGAGGGCAGCTCCGAAACCGGCTTGACGGCCGGCTTGAGCTTCTTGGGCTTGGGAGCGGAAGTGCGGCGACTCTCAATCGCCTCACGCTGCTCCTGGCACACCGCCTTGTGTGCCGCGTCCACCACGTTCCTCGTCCACGTCATCGCGCCAGGGCAGATCTCCCAAAGCGCACTCTCGAGCGCCCTGTGAAGTCTGACCATGACAATGATGGCGATGGCGGCGAGGGTGACGACGATCTTCAGGAACTTTTCCATGGCTTGTTTCTCCTGTGTGGTTGCCATGACGTCCTAGCGCTTGGAGAACGGGTGGCTAGGTTACCCATTTAATATGCCTGCAAATACCGCGCAATTTAGTCAGTACGCGCAAAATCGATATACAAGCGATCAGGCGGATTAAATTAAATTTCCCTGGGAACGCATGCGGGGAGGCTGGCGTTTAATCAATACATTCCACGAGCCCGAGCCCAATATTTACCGAGCGGGAAAGAATCAATAAAATTCCATGTGATTCGCCCATATGTTCCCGTACGGTAAAGTTCCCAAGGATATACGAATAAATTCCTGTACGGGAAAGCTACGCATAAACCTCTGATAGCAAAAGAAAAGCGCAGAGCTGGAGTTTCCCCCAGATGCGCTTCGCCTGTCGTGGCGTGGTGGTGCTTGAACGATTACTTGGCAGGCGTCACAGAAACGCTCGCCGTACCAACCGGGGTCTCGACCGCAACCGTATTGGCAGCGGGCTTATTCAGCCATTCGCCAACCTTCGCCACCGGATACGTCACAACGCCAACGACTGCACCATCGGCAGCCTTTGCGCCTTTGTACGTCTCAGTGGTGGCGTAGACAATGCCGTCCTTGATGTAGGCGGCAGTGAGCACGACACGCTGATAAGCAGTCGGACCATTCGGGTAGACTCGGACAGAGCCATCCCGATTGATCACGATCTTGCCACCAGTCGTCTCGAGCTCCTTGTGGGCCTCGTTGATCTTCGCCTGCTCCGCCTCGCTGCTCTTCTGCACAGCTGCCGAGACGACTTCCGCTGTGGAAGCCGCCAAGGCGAACTGCGAGTAGGAGAACGAGAACATGGAGAAGACGGCAACGAGGACCAGCTTGGAATACGTGTTCATGGGATTATTCCTTATTGTTGAACACTTAAGGGGAATCACAGCATCGTCGCCAACTACTCACAGCAATTGGTGATACCGTAATCCTCCTTACTTCATATACCGTGTTTTTGCCCGATATTTAGGCTTATTCCCCGTAAAGCCATATATTCCACGTGTATCCCTGTATAACCACAGAAATACCCACGTATACGAGAATATGTACACGGGAAAAGAAAAACCCGGCACACTCTGATGCAGCTCTTTTGAATAAGCGCGTCAGAGGGCCGGGTCCGGAGATACAGATGATTATACCAGTTCGCTTGGCTATTACTGCAATTTACCCTCGGAGACCAAAGACTCGAATATCTGGAATACTTTGTCGTTCCTGAGCTTAGCTAATTCTTTGATTCCAATAAGGATGTTTGCAATCTTGTCAGGGTCGATTGGCGTTTCAAGAACAGCCTCAATAACAAGATTTAAATCATCCGCAGTAGCCCAAGTTGATGTGATAGCTTCTTCAAGGTCGAATCTGGTAGGCATAAGGAAATAACCTCTGTTTGGTATCGAGCTACAAAGATTGTTTTAGCCTATGTTGGAGCCTGCGATTTGTCCAGATTGCCCGAAAGATGCATTTCCTGTGACGTCTTGATCCTGGGTGGGAACTCCATGCCGGCTATTCATTGGGCCGTGTTCGCCTATGACATTTCCAGCCAATTGATTGCTCATAACATTTGGCTGCTTTTGCGGTTTTGTTCCAGCATATGAAGCTACTGGGCCGTCTTGGGATTTAGATGGTTTTGGCTGGTCTGGCGCGCCGTAGACTCTGTTTCTGTATTCCTCCCAAGCGCGATTAGCCTTGGCCTGGTCTGCCGCTTGCTGGATCTGCTGATGGTTAATTCCTTTGACATCCGGACCAGCTTTATGCCCCTTTTGCCGGTGCTTCTTTCCTAGCCGAATATCTACAGCGAATTTCTCGAGGATTTGGGCTATTTTCTGCGCAGCACTCGGGGTGTCGTGGTCTTTCTTGTCCTGGAGGTTAAATAGCTTTAAAACAGCATGGTTGTTTTGCTGCTTTTTAGCCGGATTTGTATCCCCAAGCGCATTTCCCTTGGCCGTCACATGCTCATCACCCGCAGCTACCGGCTTTTCAGAGTGCGGAACCTGAACTGTCTTTAAAATACTCTCGCTGGTTTTATTTAATTCACGCTGATTAGCTTGTGAATTAAAACGAGCCAAAGCGGTCTTTAATACCCCCAGCGCTGCCTCTTTTTCGGGCTGGGAAGAGGTAGAATTATCGCTAGAGTTTTCACTATGGGTTTTATGCGCATACATGGGCAGTTTTTTCTGGTTTGGGTACTCATCGGCCCAGCGTTTTGCAATGTCTGGATGCTCGGCCCAGAGAAATCGCCGCTGTTTTTCAGACTTAAATGGCATAACTCAGTATTAGCTCCCAAGCTGGATACTGGTATTTTGACAGATAGAAAGAAGAAATGAAAGGGAGTTCGAAATGCTGGCAAATATACGCAAAACAACAAGTGCTGATTATTCCGCTATAAATGCCCTCGGAAATGCGAATTACCCGCTAAATTACGATGAAACTGACGAGAGCTTTAATAGCAAAATGGCCGGGTATCCAGAAGGCTGTTTTGTGGCAGATCTCGATGGAATAATCGGTTACGTTATTTCGTTTCCGTATTTAGTGGGCAAGCAGTATCCCCTCAATGAACCTTACTCCCCAATTACCGCCCCAGACTGCTATTACATCCATGATTTATGCGTCAGCCCAGATTTTCGCCGCAAAGGCATAGCCACGCAGCTCGCCAAGAGAGTGCTACAGGCGCACTGGGAAGTAACTGGGCTCGTGGCTGTAGCCGGCTCGAGGCGCTTTTGGCACACACTCGGCTTTAGAGGCTTTGCCCACGTAGATTATTACGGGCTCAAAGCTGAGTACATGTTGCTTATTCGCGATTAATGCAACACGTTAATAGCTCGTGTTACCCAGCGCGACATATTTTTCCATTCCATATTCTGGAAAGTGGAAAATACCCTTTTGCTATCGAGCTACAAAGACTTCTGATAGCAAAAGAAAAGCCGAAGCTTTTGCGGAGCCATAGCCTCACGCTGCTATTTATTAGTCGCGGCGGCCTACGCGGCTTAGTCGCGCTGAAGACTCGATAACCCAATTCATGACCGCCGAATTATTTCCCGGCATTTCAGAGATTACTTTGCCCATAACTATCAGCACTACGACAAGTGCTTGTTTATCCTCCCCCGACGTTTTTATTGCATGGGCTATCATGCCGGCAATAATGTCCATCGGGGTGCTAGCAGTTTTCATGCTACACCTTTGCTTTGCGCCGACGAGTGAGCGCAGAGAATTAAACTCGTCTATGTAATATGCCCGAATAAACGGCTATATGTAGCGTTTTTAGTATCGAGCTACAAAGACTTATTCCAGCACAATATTTCTGGAACTTAGCTCTTCGTGGAGTTTGTCGCGCACAGCTTGATACACAGCGTCTATAGCCGGAGGATAATCGCAGTACTTTATTTGCTGGCGTAAATACTCGTCCATTGCCCACAGCACCAAACGCATATCGCCGGCCTGGGACGCTGCTGTGAATTCTGCTTGTTCTTCAGGTAAATCAAACTTGAGCATAGCTTTTGGCATAGATAGATCTCCTTGCCGGCTAGTATAGCGCCCTGATAGCAAAGAAAAAGCGCACAGGAGCATGCGCGCTTTTTCCCCCACGTAGCACAAGCTAGCGCGGGTTTAACATTACCGCGGGTATTGCGCCCGCCTCTGCGTTGGCCTACTGGCCAGCTAACTCTCGTGGGTAAAAGCCACACGCCGGGAGCGACCCGACTCGTTAGCCCGCATACACACTTGTGGGTAATGCGCCCAGCTGACGGCTGGGCCATCGCCAGGTCTACAGTTCGCTGAGCAGACCGGCGTACTGCTCAACGTCCGCAAGGCGGGCGGAGGCGGCAGCAATCGCTTCACGGCGATTGCTGTGGAACGACGTTGGCTGGAGCTTGAGCGGATCCAGCTGCGCGCCCTCAACAACGCTTTCGTAGCGCATGTCGAAGGTGCCGTGATCGTTCACCACATAGAACAACCAGACTTCCGGCTGATTGTTCTTTCCACGGAGTTTAAGTTCCGCGACGAGTTGCGCTTCCATTTTCTTATCTCCTGTATAGAAAGCACTAATAAATATCCACTGCTTGCACAGGCAACGTCCACAGGAAAGAGCAGCGTTACGGGGGCAAACCCGCTTCACGTCTTCCAACTCCCGTCACGTATAGTCCCTTAAGCTACATGCCCATCTGCACTTGATTTGCTGTCAAGTACAGGAGCTAGTCTGTTACAAACGTTATGCTGCAGGCAAAACGTTTTATAAGAAACTAAATGCTCGGAACATGGCCGGTGTGATTACCGGTACCGAACCCTCCTCTAGCGTCAGTTGTTTTGAGCTAGCGGTCCGGGGCGCTTGGAAATGCATTTTGCGCGGCTTCACACGCCACCACGGAGAGCTTGCGGCTCTCGACATTTCCTCCTTCCGCTTTTGACCTCGCGTGACAGGTATTTCACTTGCGTGGTGTCTCACGCAATACCTTCGGGCCAAGGATCGCCCGTCTTTCAGTCACTGAGGACGCTGCCTGTGCAAGCAGCTAGGATTCCCATTACTTAATATGCCCGAAAAATCGGTTTTATTTAGCTGCCGTGTTATAAAGCTACGATAGCTAAAAAAAAGGCGGGGGATCTGGAGCGAACCAAATCCCCCGCCATAAGCGCGCAAGGCGCAGGAGAACACCTGCGCGGCTTTTACCGGATCACTTCATGATCGGCGCAACACGACGAACAATCCGCGTCGGAGAGGCGCGGCGCTTGACGGTTTTGACGGTCTTAGTGATCTTGGTGATCTTGATACGACCATTGGGCTTCGCTTCCCCGACCACCTTGTACAGGTACTTGTCGACCTTTGGCTTCTTGTGGCCGCTGTACATGTTCAACCAGCTTTTGGGCAGCGGGTTCAAGAACTGCGGGCCCGGCTTAAGCTTCCAAGTGCCGAACTTAGTACCTCTGGGCCTGTCCCACTTCTTGATCTGAGTACTCAACTCGATCGGTGTAGCAAACCGCACGAAGACCTTGTTAGTCTCATCAATAATCTTCGTGATCGCGGCACCGACCTCGTATTCGTACTGATCGCCAAAGGCTGCTCGCAGCGCCAACGCAACGGGGCATTCCGTTGAATCAGCCGGAATGCCGTTGTCGATGTGTTCCTGCGTCACGACGAACATCTGCTTCATCGTGCCATTAACTATCGTCCACCCGCCATTGCCCTTGACCCGCTTCCCAAGCTTCAGCAGCTTGCAGCGCGTCTTGCGCTTCTTCTTAGTGATTGTTGCCATCTTGGCGTTCTCCTGCAAAGGCATGAAAATAAAAAAAGCTCTCACCCACACATGCCTAATGTGAGTGAGAGCTCCGGTACCAACTAATATGCCGGGTTTTTCCCGGTTTTTTAGGTCTTTGCTATCGACCTACAAAGACTGAAAATTACAGATATCGAGACAGCGCGGCGAACGTGCTCGCGGGAACCGTCGGCTCATCCGTCATTTTCAGAATACGCACCGCTTGCGCGATCTCTTCTACCATGTGCTTGTAACGATGATCACTCATGGGTTCTTGGTCGTACGGGCGGCGAGGTTCCGGGGGAAGATCGGCGGCGATAGACCGTGCGTCAATTCGCGCGCTGACCATACCAGCCTCACGTCCTGCCCATACCTCAACATTGACATCGTTTTTCAAAGCATCGAGCAGAATCTTACGCCCCGAGGTCTTGAGCACTTTGTACCAAGCAGTGTGCCGCTTTTGAAACTCGGCCTCCTGCTTTTGCTGCTCCTCGTACTCTTTCTTGAGCTGAACGAGCCGCTCCTCAAGAGCATCTATTGCCTTCTTGGTCGAGATCTTTACCGTCAGAATCCTATCTTTCTTTGCCACGATAGTTCTTTCTTAAACAGGAATAGGCATAAAAGAGAAAGCCCCCGCCTGCACATGCCTAATGCGGGCGGGGGCTGGTGTAAATCAACCGACAAAGACTAGATCCGGTGTGCCAGAATCACAGCGTCGTGCTCGGCTTCCTCAAGCTGAGGAAATCGCGCCAGCACGCCGTTGATAGTCTTCACACGCTGCTCTTTCGGCGTGCAGGACGTGAAGAAACCAGCGCCGGGACTGCACAGCTGCCGCATACGCCTAACCAGCTCTGCCCTATTCGCGAAGCTCAACCGCCTGATCGCCACCTTGTAATAGATCTCGTCCTCCCGAGCAGCATCGTCAGGCAGCGTTTCCAGGTAAGGCCAGAATTGAGCCAGACTGAACGCCAGCCGGCCCAAGTACTCATCCATGAATTCTTCTTTGGTCATATTTAATCCCAAAGTGCTTGGAAATATTTACCGAATAACGCAAAACCACGAGTTTTGCGCTCTTGCCACTTGGTGTGGTTTTCATGGTCATAGCCGGCGACAAAGAATTGATCGTCGGCTTCTGGGGCCATTTGCTCAAATGCCCAGATCATCTCATCCATTACCCAATTCCACCTTGGCAGGCCATTGTCGTCAGGCCAGCCGCTGTTGAGCTGTTCTTCGGTTAGTTGGGTAGCTGCCGTACTACGCAGCTCCTCGGGCACGTCGTCATCGTCAACCATCGGATATCCCTGCTTTTTCTCTTTGAGGAGTTTCAGCATAGGTAGGATGATATGACTCAACGTATCATCCATGCTCCACACGTCGTAGTTATGGATCTTGACACGCACTTTACGCTCAACGCGGTTATCAACCCAGCTCTCAATGCGCATGAGCTTGACGTAGAACCAGTCGTCGTAAATCGCTTCTGTAACCTTGTCCATAGCAGCAATGTCGATTTTTTTGTAATCAACACTGCGACCAAAACCGTACCACCAGAGCACCCATTCTTTGTACCACTGACCGGGCCGAAACCAGTGGCTATAAGGGCCGATATAAACCTTCACGGCTATACTCCTTTGATTAATTCATTTCCACGTATTCGCGCTTTTTATTCGACATCGTCTGGTACAGCTCTTCGAAAGACTCGTCGATCTTAGCGAGTATCGGATTCAATTCTTCCAGCTCGTCTGCAACGCTTAGAACTGTGGCAGAATCACCGCCGCAATCTTTCAGCTTTTCAAACATGTTGTTGAGCTTATGTTGGGCGTCTCTGATCATTTTGCCGTGTTCGCCCTCGCTCGCTTCGATGATGAAATTTGCGGCAAAATTGTTTAACGGGCTTGGCTTAAACTTAGCCGTGCGCGCCTGTTCAACAAGATACTGCAGGCGCATATGCAAAGCGTCTGTACTTGTTTTCAGTTTGCTGACGGTGTACACAATTGCCAGCTTCACCTCGATTGGAATATCTCCCACAAATCACCTCTTGGTTAAATCAACGCATTCGGTCAATGTCTGCGGCGGTCGGATACTTTTCCGACGCTTTTTTGTACCGCGTGAACAGCTCAATGAACTTGTCGCAATCTTCTGGATTTAACAAGAACTCGTCAAAATGCCCGTAACGGCATTTGTAGCCAAGTATGTATTTAATTGAGTTCCAGATTCGCTGCCACCAAGGGTCAGGACTCAAGAACACATGCGCATACAATACAGGCGGCTTATCTTCATCCATCCAGAACTGCATCGTGTGCTCCGGAGAACGGCACCAGCACTCTATGTACTCAGGTTTGTTCAAAACTCATTTCCTTTCTGAGTCTTTTATGCACTTTCTCTTTCAGTTCACCCATTTCTTCAGAATTGGCGTAGCACAGGTGCCAATCCTGTTTTCCGTCCGCAGAATGTCGCAGGACGTGATCGTGGTAGATAGAGCCCGCCATAAAGACTTTGTCAGGCTGGTTGTGTGGCGTGACCTTGAAACTCCAGTCACCGCCTTCACAGAGGAACTCCCACACCTGCTGCAAACTCAGGTTGACGGTCATATCGATCGTTTTAAATCCGCCGCCTGAATACGGATCGGCAAGCAGAATATCAAACCCTGTCACTTTTTCGCAGGGTTCTGTATAAAAGAGCTGGATTTCTTCGCTCATATTTCCTTTTCTTTCTTTACGCGCAAAATAAATTCGCGCAGTTTCGGTAGGTCAGAAAGCAGCAGCGCTATGTCGGCTAGATTGCCCTGGTATCTGGGATGCAGATACGTCTCAGGGTATTTCCAGCCAAACTTGAGCTGCTGGCACGTGTAGTTAAAAGACAGCTCGAGCAACCCCGTGAGGTGCTGAAAACCTATGTGGGCCTTGCGCATATTCTCAAGCGTAACTGGCTGACGAAAATCATCCTTTACAACCTGAAGGAATAGCTCCTGCGTATAGGGCCCAATTTCAGTTAATTCACCAAAATACTTTAGCGTCATTTCCGGAGTGATCATTAATCGCTCAGGATAATTCGTAGAGCAATTTGGGTTATAAACGAGAACGAGACGGCGCAACTCTATTTGGTGCGCCGTCTCGTCTGCAATGACCGTTTCGGTTTCAGCCAAGTTGTCTCCTAATTAGTTGCGAAACGATAAAACATCAAAGTGGAGGCGGCGGGAATCGAACCCGCGTCCAGAGATGTATCCAATAAGAACGTCTACATGCGTATCCTGTTGATGCTTACACTACAGGCAAAGCCAGCCGATTATCGGCGTCAGGTGGACTACCACCATCTTTGGCTGTCTCTCCAGCCTGTCCGCCGTCTTCCCAGCTTCCAGCGTGATGGGCGATAGCGTCACGCGCGCTACCCGATCACTGCACTAGGCAGCGAGAGCGGGGGCAGTGTTGAAGCTGCCAGATAACCTTTAATCGGCTTTTAACGTGGCCAACCGATCAACCACGGCACGCAGTCCAAACTTTCCTCATCCTGTCGATACCAGTACGCCCCCAATAACCCGGGCGGGAGTCGAACCCGCAACAAGTAGATCCTAAGTCTACCGCCTCTGCCAATTGGGCTACCGAGTTATACGCGTTATGCGTAATTGGACATGATCTCGTCTACTTGCCCCGTAATTAACCGCACTGGGGCGCAACCGCAGTGGATGGCCATGAGTTCTTGGCCGTCATCGAGCTGATCGCGGATGTGAGCATACGTCTCGTAGTTGCACATACGCTTGTCCAATAAATCCCCAACTGCTTTTTTAGCCTGCGCTATTTTTTGCGCAACTTTTGCCATCACCTCGACTGTGTCTCTGTCCATTCAGTCCTTAAATACAAGTGGTGGATCGAACTTGGTGAACACAGCACCGTTACGAATAGCGTCAGCCTCTTCGGGATCGCTGAGGCCAACGTAGTGCGCAGCAGCTTCACGATACTGTTCTGGTGTTTCTCCTGGCTGTGGCTTGCGCCAGCTCCAGATATTCACAACACGTTTAAATACAGTCTCCATGCTTGCAAAATCAATTGGCATAACAACTCCTGGGTGTGAAATATTTTGACAGGCAGTACAATTACCTGACCGCTTACAATCGTTAACGCCGCGAACAAAAATTTAAAATGCGTTGCAAAACCTGCGATAAAGAGACTACAAACTCAAAATTTTGCTCACGTTCTTGTGCGGCAATCTTAAACAACAGCCTTACACCAAAACGCAATAAAACATTAGATGCTTGCAGTAATTGCGGTAAACCCTGCAAAAGAATTAGCGCAAACAAAAACAATTACTGTGATGCATCGTGCCTTAAAAATAGTAGGCTTACTCAAATTTTGCGCGCAAATCGTTTTGACGTGAAAGGTTGTCCAAGCAGTAAAACGGTGAGAAAATACCTGCAAAAACTTAACGGCAATAACTGCGCTGTATGTAAACAATCTGCAACTAACTGGTGTGGCGCGCCACTTACTCTTATTGTCGATCATATCGATGGTGACGCGCACAATTGGACGTTGACTAATGTACGCCTAGTTTGCCCTAACTGCGACAGCCAATTGCCAACATTTAAAGGTCGCAATAAAGGTAAAAGCACACGAAAATACACAATAACACAAAAATAATCCGCGCACAGGGATTCGAACCCCGACCTACAGGTAATCAGCCTGTACCCTTACGGGCCGAGAATATAAATCTCGTGTGCTTACCATTACACCATGCGCGGCTTATGTTTGTGCTTATTCCATCTCGGCTATGGCTTTCATATCTGCCGTATAGCCCGAGTCGTCGCAGACACGTTGCCTGTCTTCAATGAACAGCCAGGTTTTTTGCCTGTCGTCCATAGGATGATTGAACCGGCGGAACTCCTGAGGGCTGCAACAAAACGCAGCCGCGTCAAACAACGGATTTTTAACCACGCAGATAACTGCTCCCCGCTGTGCGTCAACTAAATCCTCAGCGGTATCTTTGTCTATTTCTTTTGCGCCGTACAGTTTCTCAAGCTGCTCGGCTTTATTCATTCTTTCTGGCGTCTCGAGATAATTTCCCACTGGAAACTCCTTTGGTATCGAACTACAAAGATTCCATCATGGTAATCTCGCAGTCAGGAATGTATTCGTCGTATGGTATAAACATAATTTCGTTATGCTTGCCGATACGCATTTCATCCCACCTACCCATCGTGTCGCGGTAGATTACGCGTCTACCGCGATAGGCTGCCTGCATCTCCTCGCAGACAGCCTCAGCATCGTTCGTAACAGATCTACCGCCCAGATCAAGGTCGACCAGGAAAACCCTGTCAGTATCTACCTGAATCACGGCATAATCCGCTTTCGCCATACACTTCCTTTCGTTGAATGGGCCATTAGCCGCAGAGGGACTCGAACCCCCGACATCCTGCGTGTAAAGCAGGCGCTCTAACCAACTGAGCTATGCGGCTTTGTTTTGCTAACGCTGTTCCCGCCGCCATTGCCACATGGGCCCGCGGTAAAACACTGTTTCCCACAACCGCCATTGCCTTTTAACATAGCGCCACGCACGATGGCGCCACGTGTTTAAACCTTTTTCGTTTATGTACCGCTGATAATAGTACGCGTAATACTCATCAGCGCTAGCGTCCATCGTAGCTGTGCCGCAATCTTCGCAGCGATGGCAGGGCACACGGCGTACGCCCACCGGATGCAATTTGCCGTCAATGCGCATATTAACAGTTGCGCTGTACTCTGATACAAGCAGCCGGCCGTTACAGCGGTGGCATTTACATACCGAATATTCAACGTTTTCTTGCTCCGTCATTTGTTGCTCCGAAACGAGGAAATCTTGCGTTACAGTCTGGACAGGCGTACTCCCATACGCCGTCGTATCTATCCCTGTACTCAATACCTCTCAGCCGACTAAACCGATACGGCGGCGCGTAACGCTGTTCGACAAACTCGAGCAACTCCGCATCTGTTTTATCGGCGCACCATTCCTGCGGGCGTAACGCGTCGAAGACGCTGCCTGCGTCCCAATTGCTGTTACATTTTGGGCACTTGCCGTGGTGATCCATGTTCTCTCCTGATAGTTAAAGAAATCGCGCACGTGAGCACAAATGTGCTCGATAAATAGGAGCGGTGGGACTCGAACCCACACTGTAAGGATTTTAAGTCCTTTGTCTCTGCCATTGGACTACGCTCCCCCACATTTACGCCAGTGGGTGGCGTGCTTGTTAAGCAGTGACCGGCTTTTCAGCCAGCCACTTTTTCATGGCGTCCCTCGAACCAATAGCGGAACCAGCGACTCGAGTGCTGAACCACCGCACGTACAGCGGTATCAGCGGCAAATTCGTGTCGTCCGCACCGAGTACTGCGCCGCTGAGATCGTTCGTGATCACCGCGGTCAAGAATCCGCCGGGTTCAAGATGATCCTTGACGTAACGCAACATTCCAGGACGCATGTATTCCGGGATAGCGGCGTAATCGCCGCTAAACCATTCCGACTCGGGCGGGATGTCAGAAAACAAATTGAACACCACAGGGCCTCCTAAGGTTGGCGGTTTTCTCGCCAAATCCACCACTGGCCGTTCCAGTGGCAGTACAAATTCTGGCCGTCGAACCAATACTGCGGAACCGGCTCCGCAGCTTTCGGCGGCTGTTGCTGCGCTTGCTGCATCCTTTGCTGCACGCGCTGCTGGACGTTCTGCACACCTTGTTGGACAGCGGGTTGTACCACCGGCCACATAAACGACAAAACGATAAATAGCCAATTCATTATTTCCTCCGTGAAATGCTAGGACGCTTGGTGGGTCCGCTGGGGCTCGAACCCAGGACCAACGGATTAAAAGTCCGATGCTCTACCGACTGAGCTACAGACCCACCAAACGCCCTATATGAAAAAAACAAAACAACGTCGTCGCCAGACTTCCCTTAGCTTTAAGCGACTCTCATACAGCAGTTGTGCGCTGCCGGCCTGCCCTCCCCATCCTGCACAAGTCGCGATGGGGCATGGAACGTTGTCTTACGTAGCATGCGTTCTGGTGATCAGCCATACATGACATGCTATGCCTATGCGGGCGTTTTTACACGCCCGCCGCTGCCAGCCTAAAGGCCTTTTTGTTTTCCGCGGCTGGCACCGCGTTTCTGCTTTTTCCATGTCTCTCTGACAAAAGCAGAATTGAACAACATCGCCTCAAATTCCAACTCGCGCTGGAGATCAGGCGAAACTTTCGGTGTTAGCTCAACAAAGCGTCTCTTGTCCGCATTGTCGAGGCTACTTGCTCGAATTACCTTCATGCGTCAACCTCCTGGAACGCATGTTCTACGAACACGGACTTGTGGACAAGTTCCTCCACATACGGCTTTGCCGGCCGCAAGTGATCGTCCACAAGGCTGCTGATGGTGTCCAGCAGCTGGACCAGTTCACGGTTGACAACGCTGTCAGCCGCTGACTGGGGTACCATGTTGTGGGCCGTCTCGAGAAGACCGCTCACAACTTTCACATACCGATCCCGTTTGACGTTGATCATTACGTCACACTCCCTTTACGGGTTACCCAGTGCGATAACAAAACCGCACAGCACTAAATAATATGCCCGGAAAATGGCAATTATTTAGCTGCCCCGTCGCCCCACTCAAACATTTTTTGCGCGTCTTCGGCCGCAGAATTATTTGAGCAAAGCGCAGACAGTTTAAGACCAGCTTCTAACAAGACGAGCGCGTATCGTGGAATGTCGTGCTCAGCGATCGCTACGTTTAAACTGTACTGGTTTTTATCGCCAAACGTGATTGTGAGTTGCTGCATGTGATTAGTCCATAGAAAGACGAACACGCGGGGCATTAAGCGATAATTCTTTAGGGCTGAATACTGGTACTTGGTATGCGCGCAATTCAGCCCCTCGAGTACGCGCGTCTTTTTTGGTCCAACGCAGCCTAATTTCAGCAGCCCGTTTTTCAATTTCCTCAGGAGTAGGATCAGCCGCCCGTAAACCTCGCAGACCCATAGAATCCTTTCTATGCGAAGAGTGTTACTAAACCTATACCCAAAAAATTTAAAACATAGGTTGTGTAACAGGAAGAGAATGCGCGCAGGATACCACGCCGAACATAGCTGTCAATAGCCTACACCAGCGCAGTTTTTTGCTGTGTTTTGAGGTAGGCCATATAGCGAGCATGGCGTAGCTGGTAGCAGTTTGCGCACACAGGCAAATACTTTTCTTCACAACCAAGCTCGATTGTTGGGCCATCTAATTCGGGCTGATTGTTTTGCAGCTTTAAATTAAACA
>Ga0114963_10000990_pt1 | contig 19548 bp, 16 predicted proteins | sample C_131016_EF_Meta_FD_87019 | JGI IMG/M metagenome (GOLD analysis project Ga0114963, IMG submission 87019) | Freshwater microbial communities from Lake Croche, Canada to study carbon cycling - C_131016_EF_MetaG | ecosystem: Environmental > Aquatic > Freshwater > Lake | place: Lake Croche, Canada...
AGCGTGCCATCCAGAGCCATGCGGGCCATGTCGTCTGCCGCTTGGGCGTAGCGGGCGCGGTGATCGAGGACGATAAAGCCGCTCCATGTCAGGCGGCGGGTCATGATTTCGCGCTCGTTGCGCGGACCTGTCGGGAGCGGGCTCCAGGAACCGATCGAGGCTGTGCCGCATTGCACGATCCGTCCGGCCACATTCATCTGCCGCAGCACCGTATCGAGGATCGGGCCGCCGGTATTGTCGAAATAGACATCGACCCCCTGGGGAGCCAGCTTTTGAAGATCGGGGGCGAGATCGGCCGTCTTGTAATTGAGGGCCTGGTCATAGCCGTAACGGGCCTGACAGCGCGCGATCTTGTCGTCACTGCCGGTCAGGCCGATGGTGTGGCAGCCCATCTGTTTGCCCAGCTGCCCGACAAAACTGCCGACCGATCCAGCCGCGGTCGACACGACCAGCGTATCGCCTGCTTGCGGACGCCCGCACAGGGTGAGTGCCAGATAAGCGGTGATGCCGCTGATGCCGAACAGGGCCAGTTGCGCCTCCAGCGGCAGCGGATGATGCGCTTTGAGAATTATCTGGTCCGGCGTGGCCACAGCATAGTCCTGCCAGCCGAAAAACCCGTAAAGGCAATCACCGGCCTGATAGTCGGGGCACAGGCTTTCCACCACCACGCCTATCGCCAGGGCCCGCATCGGGCTGCCCAGAGCCACGGGGCTGGCATAATTGGCTTCCGCCGATGCCCAGCCCCGTTGGGCGGGATCAACCGAGAGCAACAGGTTGCGGATCAGGACCTCGCCATGGCGCGGGCTTGGAACCGCTTGGATCGATAGCGCGAAATCTTCAGCCAGCGGCACGCCTTGCGGGCGCCGGACCAGTTGGACCTGCCGGTTGGTTGCTGGCAAATCATAAGACGGTAATGGCACAGTCACGCTACGCTCCCTCGCTGCAAGATTTCCAACAGTAACGCGATTTGCGGTTGAGCAAACAAAAAACCCGAAACGGTATCCGTTTCGGGTTGTCATTCATGCGACTGCTCTCGAGCAAGCCTCCGTCACACCACGCCGATCCGTGCCGGATCGGGTGCGATTCAGGAGACTTTGGAGCCCTTCTTGCGGCCGGCATTGGCCTGGCGCTTCTGGCCGAGGCCCATCGCGAGAGCCAGATTGCTGCGTGCTGCGGCATAGTTAGGTGCAACCATCGGATAGTCGGATGGAAGGCCCCATTTGGCGCGGTATTCTTCAGGGCTCATTTCATACTTGGTGCGCAGGTGGCGCTTCAGCGATTTGAACTTTTTTCCGTCTTCCAGGCAGATGATGTAATCGGGGGTTACCGACTTCTTCACCGAAACTGCCGGTTCCTGATTTTTGACTTCTTCGACCACAGTTTGACCCAATGAGGTCAGTGCCGAATGGACGTTATGAATGAGATGAGCCAATTCGCTGGCTGGTACAGAGTTGTGGGCCACGTAGCTGGCAACAATTTCAGCAGCCAATTCGACGATATCTGAATGGTAATGATTGTGTTCGGTTTCCATTTTCTTCTCCTAAATATTCAATATGGCCAAGGGCAAAGCACTCAATACACTGCACATAATCGCATTTGATTGATTAATCAATAAATCTGTTGAGATTTTTTTTGAAAAATAAGATTACAGGATATATGCCTTGATAAATTTTCTATAAAAATGTTGTTTTTTCATATATTTATCAGATGAGCAGATGGTTTTGGGATCAAAATCAATCATTCGGGAGGTTGCCTCTGTATAATATTATTCTAATTCGAGTATGAGGCTTTGCTGTAAAATTTAGATTTTTTTTACTTTATCCGAATCTGTTCAATTCCCGACCTGACATTCATTTTAGCAGTATTATGTTCGATCATTTTCTCCCCGACAAGAAATGATGGGCAGAGCATAGAGCCATCACAGCCTGCGAACTGCAATGGTCTCGAAATTACAGTGGTTTAAAATCCAGACAATCGCTGGCGTTGATTTGTGATCGACCGGATAATCCAACGCCGGCATATCGATGCATCTTGACAAAATTTTGGATCGGATCAAAAATCCAAAACGTTTTGGATTCATCGGCCCACCCATCAATAAACAATGGCCGGGACTGGAACGGGGAGGATGAAAGCGCGTTATGTCGACCATTCGGGAGCTGGCACATTCGTTGGGCCTGTCGATCACGACGGTGTCGCGCGCGCTTGACGATTATACCGATGTATCCGCGCTGACACGCGCCCGGGTGCGGGCTGCGGCCGAGGCCTCGGGCTATCGCCCCAATGCGGCAGCGAGACGCTTGCGGCGCGGGTTGACCGAGGTGGTCACGATGGTTCTGCCCACCGCGCATGGCCGGTTTGACGAGCCGCTCTACATCGAATTGCTGGCGGCGATGGGTCCGCATTTCGTCAAGGCGGGCTATGACCTGACCTTGCTGGCTGCCCCTCCGGGTGACGAGGAAATCAAGACCTATCGGCGGATTGTCGAGGGACGCCGTGCCGATGGCATTATTGTGGTGCGTGCGCGCCGCGATGACGCGCGCATCCGCTATCTGCTGGGGACGGACACGCCTTTCGTGGTGATGGGCCGCTCGGATGTGGCGGGTGATTATTCGCTGCTGGATGGCGACGGGACGAAGGCTTTCGGGGTCGCAACCGAACGCTTGCTGGCTCTGGGCCACCGGCGCATCGTGCATCTGGCCGCCCCTTCGGCCTTTACTTTTGCCACCTTGCGCCGCACGGGCTACGAGGCGGCGATGCAGGCGGCGGGCCTGCAACCCTGCTCGGTTGAAAGTGCGGCCGAGACCGATCCGGCCTATGCCGTTGCCCTGACCCTTCTGGGCGAAGCGAACCGCCCCACAGCCTTGTTGTGTGCAACCGACCGCATGGCCTATGGCGTGCTGAAAGCCGCCAGAGATCTGGGGCTGAGGGTGCCCGAAGATCTCTCGGTGATCGGGCATGACAACCTGCCTGCTTCGGCACGGACCGATCCGGCTTTGACGACCATGGAATTACCGCCCGCCGATACCGGCGAGCGGCTGGCCCTGATGCTGCTGGCCCGCATCAAGACCCCCGATGCCAAACCCGTTCACGATATCAGAGAGGTGCATCTGATCGAGCGTGGATCCATCGCACCGCCCATGACCCAATGACGACCAAGAAACCCTTTTAGACAATGACCATCCCAGGAGGAGACAAGATGCGTAAATCGATTTTGCTGACCGGCGTTGCCGCCGTTTTCACGCTGGCTCTGGCCGGCACGATGCCTGTGGCCAAGGCCCAGGATCTGATCTTTCTGTCGACCCAGCTGCGGCCGATCGACGAGGCCCAGAAGGTGCGCGACGTGATTCTGAAAGGCGCGCCCAAAACCAGCTATGTGGTGGACGAGCCGTCGCCTTTTACCGTGCGCATGAAGGCAGAAGTTGAGGCCAACAAGCACACGATCAGCCTTGTGGGCGCGCTGCACGGCGAATTGCAGCCTTTGCTGCCGATGGGCGCACTTGATCCGATCGACGATGTGGCCGCAAGCCTGAAGGACCGCGGTATTCCTGCCGGCCTGATGGAACTCGGCAAGCTCGGCACGGGCAAGCAGATGTATATTCCGTGGATGCAGGCGACCTATGTAATGGTCGTCAACAAAAAGGCCCTGCCGTTCCTGCCCGCGGGCGCCGATGTCAACGCCTTGACCTATCAGCAACTGGCTGAATGGGGCAAAGCCATGAACGAGAAAACCGGACAGCGCCGTCTCGGCTTCCCGGTCGGCCCCAAGGGCCTGTTTGCCCGCTTCCTGCAGGGCAATCTCTATCCGTCCTACACCGCCTCGATGGTGACCGAATACCGCTCGGCCGAAGCCGAAACGATGTGGAACGATTTCAAAGCCGTTTGGGCGCAATCCAACCCCAATTCGACCTCCTATGACTTCATGCAGGAGCCTTTGATGGCGGGTGAAGTCTGGGTGGCCTGGGACCATATTGCCCGCGTCAAGGATGCCCTGCAGCAGGCTCCCAATGACTATATGGTCGTCGCCCCGCCAGCCGGCCCGAAGGGCCGCTCCTATATGCCGGTCATCGCAGGTCTGGCGATTGCCAAAGGTGCGCCCGACCGCAAGGGGGCTGCCGAGCTGATCGCGCATCTGACCAAGCCGGAAACCCAGCTGATCACCGCCTCCGAGGTTGGCTTCTTCCCCGTGGTCAATGCCACTCTGCCGGCGACACTGTCTCCCGGTGTGAAACTGCTGGCCGAAGGCGTGGCCAAGACCCAGACGGCCAAGGATGCCGTGGTGGCCTTGCTGCCCGTGGGCTTGGGTGACAAGGGCGGCGAGTTCAACAAGGTCTATGTCGACACGTTCCAGCGCATTGTCCTGCGCAACGAGCCGGTGCGCGCAACCCTTGATGCACAGGCCGAAGTCATGCGCTCGATCATGGCTGCCACCAAGGCCCCATGCTGGGCGCCCGACAAGGCCAGCGAAGGCGCTTGCCCGGTTAAATAAGACCTGACACCGAACAACCGGCACGCGGGTCTCGTCCCGCGTGCCAATCCCCCTCCCACCGTTGCGGACACACCATGCCGACCTCACGCTGGCTGCCCTATCTGCTGATTGCTCCGGCAAGTGTGTTTCTTGCCGTGTTTTTTGCGGTGCCGCTGGTGCAGACAATTGTGCTGTCCTTCGATGGCGGCACGGCAGGGCTATGGGGCAATTACCAGCGGATGCTGGGTGATCTGAATTTCAACGCCTCGCTGCGCAATACCTTCATGCTGGTGCTGACGGTGGTGCCCCTGCAAATGATGCTGGCCATCGGCATGGGGCTGATGCTGCAAAAAATGCAGAAAGGCCGCGATGTGGTGCTGTGGATCTGGACGATCCCTCTGGGCGTGTCCGATCTGGCGGCAGGCTTGGTCTGGTTGGCGATCTTGCAAAATACCGGCTATCTCAACACAGTGTTGTTTCACCTCGGTGTGATTGACGGGCCGACGGCCTGGCTGAATTCCGAAACACCTGTCACCTTGTTCATTGCGGTGGTGGTGGCCGAAATCTGGCGTTCGACGGCGGTGGTGCTGGTGATCATTGTCGCCGGCCTCCAACTCATTCCCAAGGAATTCGGTGAGGCTGCCGATATTTTCGGGGCGAGCGCGTGGCAGAAATTGACCCGCGTGACCCTGCCGATGCTCAAGCCCAGCCTGCAATCGGCGCTGATCCTGCGCACGGTGCTGGCCTTCGAGGTGTTTGCCGCGGTCTATGCGATCGGCGGGCGTAATATTCCGGTGCTGGTAGGCGAGGCCTATGTCTGGCAACGCGAGAACCAGAATTACAGCGTGGCGGCGGCCTATGCGGTGCTGATCATGGTGATTTCGCTGGCGGCAACGGCGGTCTATCTACGCCTGCTCCGCCAGAAGCCGGAGGCACAGGCATGACAAAACCGGCGGGATCCTCTTTGAAGAGCTGGCTCTACGGTTCGGGCGTGGCGGTGCTGTGCGTCTGGGTGCTGTTGCCGATCGGCCTGATCGGTCTGGGGGCATTTGGCGGTCGGCCTGCCGTCTACCAATGGCCCAAAACCCTGATGCCGGCCAGTCTGTCCCTGGATCAGCTGGCGGTATTTTTGAAAATCGAGGGGGTCTGGAATGCCGCGCTCAATTCGGTGCTGGCGGCCAGCATGACCATGATCATGGCCTTGTTGCTGGGGGCACCGGCAGGCTATGCGCTGGCGCGTTTTTCGTTCCGGGGCGCGACGATGTTCCGGCTGATGATCCTGCTGACCCGCGCCTTTCCTCTGGCCATTCTGGCTTTGCCTTTGACGGTCCTGTTCATCCGCGCGGGCCTGTATGACACCGCCTTCGGCGTGTCGCTGGTCCATACAGCGCTGGCTTTGCCGTTTGCCGCGATGATCACCGCCAGCCTGTTTGCCGGTATTCCGCGCGAATTGGAGGAGGCCGCCTGGGTGTTCGGTTGCACCCGCTGGCAGGCCTTTGTCAAAGTCGTGCTGCCTCTGGCTCTGCCGGGCATGGCGGCGGCAGCGATTTTTGCCTTTGTGATTTCATGGAACGAGGTGTTTGCCGCCTCGGTCCTGACCGTGCAACAGCGCACATTGACGGCCTATCTGCTGACCGTGCTGTCGGAATCCCCGCTGCATTACCGCTTTGCGGGCGGGTTCATTCTGATCGTGCCGTCGGTGGTGTTTATTTTTGCGGTGCGCCGCTATTTGTTCGCCCTGTGGGGCGTCACCAGTCGCTAGGGGAGGCGCACGCTATGGCAGCGATTACGATTGAAGGCGTCAGCAAGCGCTTCGGGGCCGTGATGGCCCTCGAACAACTCGATCTGACAGTTGCGGATGGCGAATTTGTCGCGCTGCTCGGCCCTTCGGGCTGCGGCAAGACCACCTTGCTGCGGATCATCGCCGGGCTCGAAACCCGCAGTTCGGGGCGCGTGCTGATCGGGGATCGGGATGTCTCGGATCTGCCGCCCGCCCAGCGCGGTCTGGCCATGGTGTTCCAGAATTATGCGGTGTTTCCGCATCTCACCGTGTTTGAAAATGTCGCCTTCGGCCTCAGAATGCAAAAGCGGGATGAGGCGACCATCAACCGGCAGGTCAAACGGGCTGCGGATCTGTTGCAGATCGGGCCCTATCTCGACCGCTATCCGGCCAAATTGTCGGGCGGCCAACGCCAGCGTGTCGCGGTGGCGCGGGCTTTGGCGGTCGAACCGGCGGTGCTGCTGATGGACGAGCCTTTGTCCAATCTTGACGCCCTGTTGCGGCTGGAAATGCGTGCCGAGCTCAAAAGCGTGCTGAAAGAGGCCGGCACGACCACGCTGTATGTCACCCACGACCAGACCGAAGCGATGGGGCTGGCCGACCGGATTGCGGTGATGCACAAAGGGGTGATCGAGCAGATCGACGAGCCGACCCGCATCTATTCCAAGCCGTCGAGCCTTTTTGTCGGTGGTTTTGTCGGCTCGCCGCCCATGAATTTCCTCAATCTGGTGGCGTCCGGCGGCTCGCTGTCGTGCGAGGGGTTTTCGATGCCGCTGGCCCATGACGGACCGGTTCTGCTGGGCTTTCGCGGTGAGGATGTGAGCTTGGTCGAGGCCTCTCGAGGGGTGGCTTTCGCGGTCAAGGTCATCGAGCCGATGGGCTCGCATCTGTTGGTGACGGGTGTGGTCAACGGCGAGCGGATCAGGGTGGTGGCGCCGCCACAGGCCGACATTGCCAGAGGCATGACAATCGGCCTGCAATTGGATGCGGCACGCGTGGTGGTGATGGATACACAGACAGGGAAAGCGTTGTAAAATGAGTGCGCAGACAGAGCCGATGACACCGCAAGCCTGTACCGATCTCGCTTATACCATTTTGCGGCAGAATGACCGCGGCGGCTATACGGTCCCCAACCATTCGGTCTATCCGTTCCAGTGGAATTGGGATTCGGCCTTTGTGGCGATGGGGTTTGCGACCTTCGACCGCGACCGCGCCTGGCAGGAGCTCGAGACGCTGTTTACCGGCCAATGGCCTGATGGCATGGTGCCCAGCATCGTGTTCCACGCGCCCGCCGACCATTATTATCCCGGGCCCTCGGCCTGGGGCACCCATCACCAGCCCCCGACAACCGGCATTACCCAGCCGCCTGTTGCCGCTACCGCAGCACGGATGATTGTCGAGGCCGAACCGGACCGGCAGGCAGCTCTGGCCCGGCTTGAAGGCGTCTTCGACCCGATTTTTGCCTCGCATCGCTGGTGGCATACGGTGCGCGATCCCGAGGGCAGCGGCTTGGTGACCGTCGTGCATCCGTGGGAGACAGGCCGCGACAATTCACCCGATTGGGACGGGCCTTTGTCGGCCATCGTGCCCACCGTCGATGTCTCGGGCTTGCGCAAGGACAACAAGGTGGTCGATCCTTCCGAGCGGCCGACCGATCTGTTCTACAACCGTGTGATGACACTGGTGGAAGAGGCCAAGGCCCTGAACTGGGACGGTGTTTCCGTTGCTCGCCAGCTCTCGATGCGGGTGTGCGACCTCGGGATCCAGTGTATTCTGCTGCGGGCCGACCATGATCTGCTGGAACTGGCAGAGCTGTTGGGCCGCAAGGCCGAGGCACAGCAGTTGCGCGACTGGATCGCCCGTTCCACCAAAGCCTTTGCCCGTTTGAAGGCGGCTGACGGCACCTATCGCTCGCTCGATCTGGTCACCGGCCAACTGGCCCCGTGCGCCACCTCGGCCTCGTTCCTGCCGCTCTATGCCAGGGTGGCGAGCCCGCAAGAGGCTGATGCTTTGATCGCCCTGATGACGGCATGGCTGGCCGATACACCCTATATGGTGCCGAGTTCCGACCCCCGTCATGCCAGCTATGATGCGCGCCGCTATTGGCGGGGACCGGTCTGGATCGTCGTCAACCGGATGATTGCCGATGGTCTGGCCCATTACGGTTTTGTCGAGGCGGCCGAACGGCTGCGCCAGACCTCGGCGACCAGCATCATGACCCATGGCTTCCGGGAGGCCTTCGATCCGCGCAACGGTGACGGTTTGGGCGGGCGTGATTTCTCCTGGACTGCCGCGATGTGGCTCGAATGGGCAGGTCAGCCGGCCAAAGCCGATCCTGCCGGTCTGGCCCGTCTGACCTGACGGGGATATCCGACTAGTGTTTGGGCAGCCGTGCCATGAATTTAGCGAGTTCCGGTGCCCATAATTGGGCCAGCGAGCCGGTTGTGCCATGTCCGCGCGTGTCGGCACTGGCCGGGATCAGATACAATCGGGCCCGTTTGATCTGCTTGATGCTGGAGGCCATCAGCCCGCTGGCCACGGGATTGCGCTCGTCATCGGCGGAATTGATCGCCAGCACCCGGGCTTTGATCCGCCCCAGATTCGGCGAGACATCGTAATCGGCCGAGGACTGCCACTGGTAGATAAAGTCGTTGGTGTCGGCCGGGGGCGAGGCTTTGAGGGCCTTGTCGACCAGTGCGTCGGCCTTGGCGCGGGTGGGGGCCTGGCCCTGCCAGCCCAGATCGCCGCCATTGGTGCCGGTGGCATAAAACGCATTGGCATAGCGCGTCAGTTTGGGCTGGGATGTATAGTTGCCGTCATGATAGTCGGGGTCGGCCTTGATGGTTTCGATCATCAAACGGCGCATCATCCAGTTGCGGCTGGCCATGGCGGTAGGTTGCGAGGCGAGGGGCACCAGCGCATCCATCATGTCGGGATAGCGCACGCCCCAGACCCAGGCATGCATGCCGCCCATCGAATTGCCGATCACCAGCCGCAGATGCGAGATGCCCAGGCCCTCGGTGACCAGCCTGTATTGGGCATTGACCATGTCGTCGTAATTATAGGCGGGGAATTTGGCTTTGAGCCCGTCCGAGGGCTTGGATGATTGTCCTGCCCCCAGCGCATCCGGCAGGATGATGAAGTAGCGGTCGGCATCCAGAGCCTGCCCCTTGCCGAACAATTGCCCGCCGAACCCCTCGCCGAGCATGTTCTGCGCCGAGCCCGCCGTGCCATGCAGGACCAGTACGGCCGGATTTTTGGGGTCACCCAGCGTTTTATAGGCCAGTCTGATCTCGTCGAACACTTCGCCGCTATGGAATGTGAAGGAACGGGCAAGATAGACGCCGTCTTTGGCGACGGGGCGGTCGGCTGCTCGGGCATTGATCCCGAAGACACAAAACACCAGCCCGCACAGGAGCCATTGATGCCATTTTGCCATGGTCGTTTCCCCTCAAATCATTTTGGACAATTGCTGGTTTCAACAGACCGATCACAGCATAGGACAGCACGATATTCAATCGCCGGGCATGGTGTGCACCTAAGGCTTGCCCTGCATGTCAATTTAAGGGACAGTTGATGGATGTGAAAAACAATAGAACAAGGGTGAGGATATGCTGCTCAAAGGAAAAACAGCCGTAATTTCGGGCGCGGCCAGCCGTCGCGGGATCGGTCTTGCCACCGCACGCCTGTTTGCCGAACACGGCGCCCGTATTGCGATTCTCGACCTTGATGGCGTCGCCGCCCGACAGGCGGCCGCCGAATTGGGCGCAGACCATATCGGTCTGGCCTGTGATGTGACCGATGCGGAGGCCTGCCGCCATGCGGCTGATGAGGCGATCAAGGCTTTCGGGCATGTCGATATCCTGCTCAACAATGCCGGCATTACCCAGCCTGTCAAAACCATGGAGATCACCGACAAGGACTGGCACCGGATCCTGGATGTGAACCTGTCGGGCGTGCTCTATCTGTCGCAGGCGTTCATTCCGCACATGCGCTCGCGCAAGCAGGGCTCGATTGCCTGCATGTCGTCGGTGTCGGCCCAGCGGGGCGGCGGCATTTTCGGCGGGCCGCATTATTCGGCCGCCAAAGCCGGGGTGTTGGGCCTCGCCAAAGCGATGGCGCGGGAACTGGGCAGCGACAATATCCGTGTCAACTGCATCTGCCCCGGCCTGATCCAGACCGATATCACCGGCGACAAGCTGACCGACGAGATGCGCAAGGATATTATCAAGGGCATCCCGCTGGCCCGTCTCGGCGAGGCGCGCGATGTGGCGGGCGCCTATCTGTTCCTCGCTTCCGACCTGTCAGCCTATATCACCGGTGCGGTCATCGATGTGAATGGCGGCATGCTGATCCATTGACGGCCCTTGATCATTTGCAGGAGAGACACGTGACCAATCTCAAAGGGCATAACCGCGATCTGGCCGAACGGGCCTATCGCGTCCGCCGCAATGCGGTTTTGATGGGTGAAGTGCAGGGGCAAGGCTATATCGCGCAAGCGCTGGATATTGCCGATGCGCTGGCTGTGGCCTATTTTCACGCCATGACCTATCGGCCCGAAGATCCCGAATGGGAGGGCCGCGACCGTTTTCTGCTGTCGAACGGCCATTATGCCATTGCCCTCTATGCGGCCCTGATCGAAGCGGGGATCATTCCTGCCGACGAGCTCGAAAGCTATGGCAGTGACGAAAGCCGGCTGCCGATGTCCGGCATGGCCGCCTACACGCCCGGAATGGAAATGTCGGGCGGCTCGCTCGGCGTCGGCATGTCGATTGCGGTCGGCATGGCTTTGGGTCTCAAACGCAAGAAATCCTCCTCGCGCGTCTATATCCTGTTCTCAGATGGCGAACTCGATGAAGGCGCGGTCTGGGAAGCCCTGATGTCGGCGGCCCATTACAAGCTCGACAATCTGATCGCGATTGTCGATGTTAACAACCAGCAGGCCGACGGCCCCTCCACGCAAGTGATGGCTTTCGAGCCTTTGGTGGAGAAGCTGGAAGCCTTCGGTTGGTTCACTCAGCGCATCGACGGCAATGATCTTGATGCCGTTGTCGGGGCTTTCGATGCCGCCAAGGACCATGCCGAGGCCAAACCGCGCATCATCATTGCCGATACGCTGATGGGCAAGGGCGTGCCATTCTTGGAGGCGCGCGAGAAAAACCACTTTATCCGGGTCGATCCGCACGAATGGCAACTGGCTCTGGCCGCTTTGGAAGAAGGACGCCAATCATGACAAAGCCGGTGTCTCATCCTGCCAAGCCGCGCCTGACCACTTCAGCGATGATCGCCTCGATTGCCTCCGAGGGCCAACGCACCCAAGCGGCTCCGTTCGGCACCGCGCTGGTCGAACTGGCCAAGACGCGCCCCGACATCATCGGCATGACCGCCGATCTCGGCAAATATACCGATCTGCATCTGTTCGTGCAGGCCTATCCCGACCGCTATTACCAGATGGGCATGGCGGAGCAGCTCCTGTTTGGCGCGGCCTCGGGGCTGGCGGCGGAGGGCTTTGTGCCGTTTGCCACAACCTATGCAGTGTTTGCGACGCGGCGGGCCTATGACTTCATCCACCAGACCATTGCGGAAGAGGACCGCAATGTGAAAATCGTCTGCGCCTTGCCCGGCCTTACGTCCGGCTACGGGCCAAGCCATCAGGCTGCCGAAGATCTGGCTTTGATGCGGGCCATGCCGAATATGACGGTGATCGATCCCTGCGATGCCTGCGAGATCACGCAGGTGGTCCCCGCCATGGCCGCCCATCAGGGCCCTGTCTATATGCGCCTGCTGCGCGGGCAGGTGCCTCTGGTCCTCGACGAGTACAATTACACCTTCGAATTGGGCAAAGCCAAGATGATCCGGGGTGGCCGCGATGTGCTGTTCATCTCGACGGGGCTGATGACCATGCGCGCCTTGGAGGCGGCCAAGCAGCTTGAAAGCGACAAGATCGATGTCGCCGTGTTGCATGTGCCGACCATCAAGCCGCTTGATGTCGAAACCATCCTGAAAGAAGCCCAAAAGACCGGACGCATGGTGGTGGTGGCAGAAAACCATACCATTGTCGGCGGCTTGGGCGAGGCTGTCGCGCGCCATATGATGCTGAATGATGTGGCCGCCCGCTTCCGCCACATCGGTCTTCCCGACGAGTTTCTGGCCGCCGGAGCTTTGCCGACCCTGCATGACCGTTACGGGATTTCAACCCAGTCGCTGGTCGACCAGATCAAGGCATGGCAGGCCTGATAGGCTGAGGCCACCTCAATAAAAACGGGCGCAAGCAATGATGCCTGCGCCCGTTTTTGTTCGCCCTCTGTCCGTTCAGGACATCAATTCCATTTGGACAGATAGAAGCGTGGCAGCTCGTCCGGATAGGGGGTGAAGTTGAGGGTTTTGCTGTAGCCGTAGGTGGTCACATAGGTGTGCAGGGGCAACCAGTAGGCTTGCTCGGTCGCGCGTTTAATGGCGGCCGAATAGGACTTCTTGCGGAATTCGGGATCGATGCTCGATCCTGCTTCTTCCAATATCCGCTTCATTTCGGGGTCACGCGCATAGTCATCGCCGCCGGATGAGAAGAAATTCGGCATGATGGCCGAGACGTCATTGATCGAATAGGATCCCCAGCTGGCCATATAAAGCGGGTTCTTGCCTTCCCATGACCGGGCCACAGCCGCCTGGATCTGCAGCTGGCTGACACGCGCATTGATGCCGACAGCCTGCAGATAGCCCTGCACGGAGGCTGTCCATTGCGGCAGCACATAGCTCACCAGTTCCGTTTCGAAGCCGTTGGGAAAGCCGGCCTCGGCCAGCAAGGCCTTGGCTTTGGCGGGGTCATATTCATAGGTGGTGGCCGCACTGCTGTCACAGCCGAACTGTCCGGGGTAGCACGGCGCCAGAGGCACACGCGAACCGCCCGTCACCAGCTTTTCGGCAATGGTCTTGCGGTCGATGGCATGGGCAATGGCCTGACGGACCTTCTGGTTGGTCAATGGATTGCCCGCGCCAGAACGGCCTGCGGCATCCAGCGAGAGATAGCCGATCCGCATCGATTCCTTGCGGGTGACCTGCAGGGTGGGCATTTTGGCCAGATTATCGAACTGATCGGGATTGACGTTCCAGATCCAGTCGACGCGCTGGGCCAGCAATTCGGTCATCTCGGTTGTGGCATCGGGCACGAAACGCACATAGAGATTTTTAATGGCGGGCTTGCCTTTGGGGCTTGCGGCCCAATAGCCTTCGTAGCGCTCGAAATTGATTTCCTTGCCGGCTTCCCATTTGGTGATGCGATAGGGGCCGGAGCCGATCGGTGCCTTGGCATAGCCATCGGCCCCGACCTGTTCACGATAGGCCTTCGGATAGATCGGCACAACCAAGGCGAAATATTCAAGGGCGGCGGGATTGGGCTTCTTGAAGGTCACCCGCACGCTGAGATCGCCGGTCTTCTCGGCCTTTTCGATCCAGTTGGTATTGGTGGGCACCGAGACCTTGCTGTCGGCCGAGGAGACCAGATTGATGGTGTAGACCACATCATCGGCACTCAGCGGACTGCCGTCATGGAAGGTCACACCGGAGCGCAACTGGAAATCGATGGTCTTGTCATCCACCAGCGTCCACGAACTTGCCAGCAACGGCTTGATCGCGAAACTGTCGGGGTCGCGATAGACCAGCATGTCCCAGGCCTGATGCGACATCACCACGCCGGTTCTGAGATTGTTGTAATAGGGATCGACATTGGTCAGCGCGTCGCGCATGGCGATGCGCAGCGTGTCGCTGGCTTTCTGGGCCTGGGCGTCCGGAAGGCCCGCGCCCAACAGGGCGGCACCGAGGAGAAAGCTGTAAACCGATTTTCTGAGCATGGGCATGTCCTTCAATGCGAGGGTGAGCGGATGAGGTCAGAACAGATGGCACTCGACTGTGGCGTGATCGGACGGGTGCGTGGTTAATGGCTCTATGGTGGCGCATTGCGGTTGGGCTTTCAAGCAACGCGGATGGAAGCGGCAGCCCGAGGGAATATTGGCGGGATCCGGCATGATGTCGCCCAAACCGACATCGGGCAGGCCCAACCCCGGTTCGGGCGTCAGGACACTGGCGAGCAGGGCTTGGGTATAGGGATGGCGCGGTTCCTTGAACAGACGGGCGGTGGCGTTGTGCTCGACCATGCGGCCCAGATACATCACCATGACTTCACTGGCGACATGTTCGACCACTGCGAGATTGTGGCTGATGAATACATAAGTGAGGTTGAGGTCGCGGCGTAACTCGCCCAACAGGTTCAGGATCTGCGCCTGGACGGACACATCCAGCGCCGAGGTCGGCTCGTCACACACCACGATACGCGGCTCGAGGATCAGCGCGCGGGCAATCGCCACACGTTGCCGCTGGCCACCCGACAATTCGGCCGGCAGGCGGCGTCCTTGTTCCGTGGATAGACCGACCCGCTCCAAAATAGCCGCCGTCCGGCGTTCGATCTCGTGCGGTTCGAAACTGCCCTGGGCGCGCAAGGGCAGGGCGATGATGTCCTCGATGCGGTGTTTGGGATTGAGCGAGGAAAACGGATCCTGGAACACCGGTTGGATCAGGCGTGCGCGGGCGCGCCGGTCCAGTTCCGACAGGCGCTGGCCATGCACGAAAGCCTCGCCGGCGGTCGGGCTTTGCAGGCCCAAAATCATCCGCGCCAGAGTGGTCTTGCCGCAGCCCGATTCCCCGACAATGCCGAGCACGCCGCCTTCCTCGAGCGAGACGCTGATCCGGTCGACCGCGCGCACATGGCGGGCCGGCTGTAACAGCCCGCCCTGGACATGGAAGGTGCAGGACAGATTCTTGAGGGTCAGGGCGGGTGTCCGACTCATTGTCCGGCCCCCTGTCGGGACGGCAAATGGCATTGCACCAGATGATCGGGGCCGACCTCGTGGCGCGGCACGGTTTGGGTGCAGACCTCGGAGGCCAGCGGGCAACGGAAGCGGAAGGCGCAGCCGGAGAACCCGTCTTTCATCACCGGCACCGTCCCGGGTATCGACCCCAAAGCCTCGCCCGGCTTGATCTTGCCCGGTACCGGTACGCAGTCGATCAATCCGCGGGTATAGGGATGGCTCGGATTGGCAAACAGGTCGGCCGTGCGGCCCGTTTCGATCACTTCGCCCGCATACATCACCGAGACATGGTCGGCCACACGCGCCACAATGCCGAGATCATGGGTGATCAGCAAAATGCCCAGGCCCAGTTCCTGTTTCAATTCGGCCAGCAGCCGCAAAATCTGGGCTTGAACGGTGACATCCAGCGCGGTGGTCGGCTCGTCGGCGATCAGCAGTTCCGGATCGCACATCAAGGCCATGGCGATCATCACCCGTTGCCGTAAACCGCCCGACAACTGGTGCGGATACTGGCCCAGCCGCATCTCGGGAGCCGTAATACCCACCCGTTGCATCAGGCCGATGGCGCGCTGTTCTGCAAGGTCTTTGGTGGTGTTGTGATGGCGGCGCAGCACCTCGGTCATCTGCGAGCCGATGGTGTAGGACGGGTTGAGACTGGTCATTGGTTCCTGGAAGATCATCGCCATGCGGTTGCCGCGCACGTCCTCCATCTGCCGGTCCGAATAGGCCAGAATATCCCGCCCGGCAAAGGTAATGGATTTGGCATCGCGTCGGGCATTGCGGGCCAGCAGGTTCATGATCGCCAGTGCGGTCACCGATTTGCCGCATCCCGATTCCCCGACGATGCAATGGGTCTCGCCCTTCTGCACGATAAAACTGGCATCGCGAACCGCCAGTGTCGGGCCGAAGCGCACCGCCAGATTTTGGACATCGAGGATTGCGGTCATTTGATCACCTGTGTGCCGAATGCCCGCCGCAACCCGTCACCCACCATATTCATACCCAGCACGAGGGTGAACAGCGCGATTCCGGGGATCATGATCACCCAAGCGCTGAAGAACATATAATCCTTGCCCTCGGCAATCATCAGCCCCCAGGACGGCAAAGGCGGGGGCACTCCAAGCCCCAGAAACGACAGCGAGGCTTCCAGCAAAATCGCCAGAGCGATTTCAAGGGTGCACACCACCATCAGATGGCTGGAAATATTGGGCAGAATTTCATGACGCATGATGTCGAGTGGCGAACAGCCCGAACACCACGCCGCATTGACATAATCCAGCGAGCGGATCTGCATGGTCGTTGCGCGGGCGACCACCGCAAAGCGGTCCCACAGCAACAGGCCCAGCGTCGTGACCACGAGGGTCAGGCTCGATCCGACCAGTCCCACCACCGCCAGAGCCACCAGCACCACCGGAATCGACAGGCGGCAGGTGATGACAAACAGGACCGCATCATCAATCCGTCCGCCGTAAAAGCCGCCCAACACTCCGAGGGTTGTGCCGATGATGCCGGAGGTGATGACCGTCAAAATCCCGATGAACAGCGAGATGCGGGCGCCATAGAGCAGGCGGGTCAGATAGTCGCGGCCTATCTGGTCCGTTCCCAGCCAATGCTGGCTTGATCCGCCCTCCATCCAGAACGGCGGGATCAGACGGGCGTTGAGATTTTGGGCGAAGGCATCATGGCCGGTCAGCCACGGCCCGATCACGGCGGCCACAAACACCACACCGACAATCACGAGGCCGATCACGAAACCGATTTCTTTGAGACGCGGCATGCTCAAGCCCCCCTCAGGCGGGGATCAAGCAGGGCATTGAGAATGTCGGAGACCAGCGTCAACCCGATATAGATGCTTGCCAACACCAGCACGACGGCTTGAACGACCGGAAAATCATTCTTCGAGATGCTTTCCCACGCCAGATAGCCGACCCCGTGCAGCGCGAACACGGTTTCGATCACGATCGAGCCGCCCAGCATGAAGCCGAGCTGGACAGCGGCAATCGACACAACCGGGATGGCCGCATTGCGCAGGGCATGTTTGAAAATGATGCTGGAGCGGCTCAGGCCCTTGGCCCGTGCGGTGCGGATATAATCGGATCCGAGTGCCTCGATCATGCCCGAGCGCATCAGGCGGGTCAGGGCAGGCACCGCCGTAAAGGCCAGCACGATGGCGGGCATCACGAAATGCTGCCAACTGCCGGTGCCCGAAATCGGCAGCCAGCCGAGTTGCAAGCCGAACACGATCATCAGGATCAGGCCGAGCCAGAAACTCGGCATGGCCTGACCGACCATCACCAGCAACGAGACCGAGCGGTCGATCCAGGTGTTCTCGTTCAAAGCCGCCAGAATCCCCAGAGGCAAGGAGATCACCAAAGCAACGGCAAGGCCGGTAAAACCGAGCGTGAAGGTCACCGGCATTCGCTGGCCGATCAGGTTCGAGACCTTGTCCTTGAAGAAAAAGCTGTTGCCGAAATCGCCGGTCAGCGCGAGGCGGGTCCAGTCAAAAAACTGCACCAGCACCGGCCGGTCGAGCCCATAGGCTTTGCGGATGACCTCGACATCGGCCTGGGTCGATCCGGGACCGGCAATCGAGATCGCCAGATCACCCGACAGCCGCGTCAGCACAAAGGCCATCGCCATCACCGTCATCACAACGGACAAAGCAAGCAGAGCGCGGCGGAATATAAATCGTGTCATGGTGTCAGGCTAACATCCCGATGAGTGGCTGTCGTGTCAAAAAACACCGGATTATGGTGGATGATGTGGGCAAATGGCTCGAATTGAGGCTGTGCTTTGTCGCTTTGGACGGCACATCCTCAAACAGCTGGTGCATTTTCCCCCAGATCCCAATAAAGACCCGCCATCATGCCCAAGCCCTCGCGGGCGATGGCAACCGGAAGATGCTCGTTGGGGGCATGCTGCGAACAGCCCGGATAGGAATGGGGCACCCAGATAGTGCGAAGGCCCAAAATCTCCGAGAAAATATCATTGGGCAGCGAACCGCCCAGATTGGGCAGCAAAGCCGGTTTCTTGTTGGTGGTGCGGGCCAGCGAGGCCAGAGCCCATGTCACCCAGGCGTCATCGGGATCAAGGCGGGTGGCATGGAACACCTCGTCACGACTCTGGTTGACAGTGACCATGCCGAACCCGTGCCGGTCGAGATGGCGGCGCAAGGCTGGAAGGATGTCCTCGACATCGATGCCGACCACAAACCGGAGCTGGCAACGGGCCCAGGCCTTGGGCGGAACCGCATTGACCGGCGTTTCGGGGTTGCCGACTTTCATGGCCAGAATATCGAACGAACACCAGCCGAACACCTGTTCGGCAGGGGTAAGATCGGGTTCGCCCCAAGACGCATCGATGGTCGGGCCGTCACTGCCGCCGTCGATCTCGCAATCCACCAATACGCGCCTGACGGCAGCAGGCAGTTCCTTGGGCACCCATTCATGGATACGGATCTGTCCGGTGGGCGAGGTGATCGTCGCCAGTGCATGCGCCAGCTGGATGCCGGGATCGGACAGGATGCCGCCCCAATTGCCGGAATGGTGCCCGCCCTCGCGGGCATCAATGGCCAGATCAAAGGTCATCCCGCCGCGCGAACCCAAAAAGATGGTGGGGCGGTCCTGATTCAGCCGGGGGCCGTCGGACGCAATCAGCACATCGGCTTTGAACAGCTCCGCATGCTCCATGCACAATTCGCGCAAGCCAGGCGAGCCCATTTCCTCGCCCATTTCGATCAGGTATTTGGCGTTGAAGCCCAGCGCGCCACGCAGGTCCAGAACACATTTCAACGCCTGCAGATTGATAAGGTGTTGGCCCTTGTTGTCGACCACGCCACGGCCATACCAGCGGTCTCCGATTTCTTTCAATTCCCAGGGAGAGAGGCCCTCATGCCAGTCTTTGTCGAGGCCCCGGATCACGTCGCCGTGGCCATAACCGAAAATGGTCGGCAGGCCTTTGGCCTCGAAGCGTTCGGCAAACAGAAACGGCCCCTTGGCCCTGGGATGGGTCATGATACGGCAGGTAAAGCCGAGGCTTTCGAGCAGGGGCGTCATTTCATCGGCAATGTAGCGGGGCAATTCGTCTGCCCTGTCCGGGTTCTGGCTCTCGGTCGGGATCGCCACCAACCGGGTCAGATCGGCTTTCATCATCCCTGAGTCAAAATAGGCCTGGGCCCTAGCAACGGCTTGTTCTCTCGACATGGTCAACCCTTCGATCTGATCCCGATAAAGACTGCAGGTTGGCATGAACGCGTCTTCGCGTCACCTTCAAACATGACGGGTCCGGTATGAGCGAAAAGCCATCATCATCCCATAAAAGCAGGTGTCAGCACCGTTCAAATTTCTGGAAGCGTCTGAATGTGTCGGGCATCACGGTATCGGGAAACACCGCCGCCCAATCGGCCTGTCCCACTTCACCGACATAGAGATCTCCCCGGGAAT
>Ga0114963_10000991_pt1 | contig 19545 bp, 15 predicted proteins | sample C_131016_EF_Meta_FD_87019 | JGI IMG/M metagenome (GOLD analysis project Ga0114963, IMG submission 87019) | Freshwater microbial communities from Lake Croche, Canada to study carbon cycling - C_131016_EF_MetaG | ecosystem: Environmental > Aquatic > Freshwater > Lake | place: Lake Croche, Canada...
CGGCCTCTCAACGAAGCTGAGTTACTACGGTGGTGGTCGTTTGAACGGTACTGCCGTCTGGCCGAACTGCCCTGTAGACCCTGAGTTTGATTTTTACAGCCCTCTTATTATCAACTACAACGCTACTGGCTTTAAGGGTCAGCAGAGTTGGGCTGAGAACTGCGTTGCCGCCGTCCGCGAAGGCATCCATGGCTGCAAACGCAATGATACAAAAGAGGCAAGCATCGACATGGTGGTGCTTGACCGTCCGCTGTATATCACTTATCTCAACGCTCTTGAGTCGAAGGAGCGGGCGATTGTAACGCGGGAAAACGGTCTTCGGGCCTATGGCTTTTCGGATGTGTTTGAACAGGACGGATGTGAGATCACTTCTGAGTACGCTGTACCATCCGGCTACGGCTACGGTATCAGCATCGGCAACATGGAACTCCGATGCCTTGAGAACCAGTTGTTCGTCGCGGAAGGCCCATTTTATTCGGAAGAATTGCAATCGTACCGGTACAGTTGTTCATCTCTTGGCAACTTCCGTTTCCGTTCGCCGCGTAACTTTTTTCTGCTTGCCCCAATCACTGCTTCGGCTGCGATCACTGGTGGCGTCAACGACGGTCAGGCCGCAACGTAATAACCCCAGAAGGAACCACCCATGTCCAGCCTGTTTTCCGATCCGCAGTGGCAGCGCGGTAGTACGCTTCTCAACGGTGAGAACATTGATCTTGATGTCAACGGCAATCCGATTGCCGGCACCGAAACCATTGGTTCGATCAAGGTCTTCCAAGACGTTGATCCTGTTACCAAAAAGAAGCTGTCCAACCGTCTGGTGTACTGTGTTGCTGCCCGCTACGTCGGCTCCAGCAGCAGCTTCAATGCCAGCGGTGCCGATAAGGGTAAGTCGTATCTCCTTGATTCGTCCAACCCCCTTGGTACGTTCCAGACGGCTGCGGTAGTTGCTGACTCCAACAACTACAAGGCAATCGGTGTCCTTGACGAATACCTCAACACCACCGTTCGCCCGAACGACATTGTGTGGCTGGTCATCAAGGGTCCGGTGACGGTCAACAAGGCGACGGGTACGGCACTTGTGGCCGGGGCCGCGACCATGCTGACTACGGGCGGTTCGACCACCGCTTGGTCTTCGACCAACGTCCCGAACGGCTACGCTCTGGCTGCTGCGGCTTCTGCCGACACTACCGCCCGGGTGTATCTGGTCAGCGATGAAGTCTGACGCTGGCTGACATAACGACACAGGTAGCAGCCTGCGGGGCAGACCCGCAGGCTGTTATCATTTGGTCATGGAAGAACCTACAAAAGCCTGTACCCACTGTGCCAAGACGCTCCCCGTTACGCTGGCCCACTTCCGGCGTTACCAGCGGGACGGCAAGAGTGGCTGGTCTAGTGTCTGCAATAACTGCACCAAGGTAGCGGCCAAGGCTGCGGCCAAGAAGGAAGCGAAGAAGCGGTCTGCCGCACTCCGCAAGATCGAAGCCGCCGGCGTAGACCTGTACACCCAGAGTGTGCAGTCTGGCGGCAGCAATATCCCGCACTCTGCGGAAGTAATCGAACGGGTGATGCAGTATTTCGGCGGGGTATCCGGGTTCGCCAGCATCATGGTGAAACAGTATTGGGACAGCCCCCCGGGAGGCAGTGCCCGCAACCGGATACTGGAAACCCTCTGCCGGCTAGTGTCGAAGAACGTCGAACTGGGCGGGGCGAAGAAGCCATTGACCCTCTGGACAGAGGACGAATTGGAGCAGGAGTTGGATACGCGGTTTGAACAAGCACTCCAGACGTACAGGATCACCATAGATGGCAAAGCGCAAGAAGCATCCCAAAACCTCCCCGCCCCCGTCGATACCGGCGACCCCGGAACTGACAACGTACCAGCGGGAAGAACTGCGGAATTTGCAGAGCGAATTGAAGGAGAGGCGGCTAGAAGCCTTGAAGCTCTACAAGCCGAACCCGAACCAAGAACCGATCCACCAGTGTCGGGCCAGTGAAATCCTAGTTATCGGAGGCAACCGCTCCGGTAAGAGTCTCTGCACTTTTGTTGAGGACGCCCGGGCAGTAACCGGCCAAGACCCTTACAAGAAGTACCCGGAACGGGACGGGGTACTTGTCATCGTTGGGAAGGATTGGCGACATATCGGGATGGTGGTCTACCCCATGTTATTTAAGGCAGGGGCATTTAAGATCATCAAAGACCTGCATAGTAAAGAGTGGCGCGCGTATGACCATGTAGCGGATGCCGCCCGCAAGGCAGAGGCCAAGCCGGCCCCGCCGCTGATCCCGCCCCGCATGGTCGCGTCCACCAGTTGGGTACTCAAGAGTGCCAACTACATACAGAAATGCACCCTGCACAACGGCTGGGAAATCTTCTTCTTCAGCAGTGAGGGCGACCCCGTCCAAGGGTTCCAAGCCACCAGATGCCATTTGGACGAAGACTTGAACTCAGAGGCTTGGATTCCCGAAATGCAGGCCCGTCTTGCTGACCGCAAGGGTGTCTTCTGCTGGTCGGCTATGCCCCATAGCGCCAATAACGCACTGCTGGGACTCAAGGAGCGGGCTGACGCTGCGGAAGAGTTGGGCATAGAGAACCCCACCATCAAACAGTTCAAGCTGCGCTTTTTGGATAATCCCGCGATAGATGATGAGGAAAAGCGGAAGAGTCTGGAACGCTGGAGTGCGGTGGGTGAGGACGTTCTTCGCATGAGAGCGGAGGGCGATTTCATCACCGACAGTGTGCTGGTCTACCCCAACTTCGATATGCGAATCCATGGGATGGATCGCAGTGAGTTGCCGGAAGGCCAGATACCCCGGAACTGGACTAGGTATGCAGTAATCGACCCGGGCCATACGGTAACGGCGGTGCTGTTTGCAGCCGTCCCGCCCGATGAGAAGTTCGTTCTGGTCTATGACCAACTCTACCTACGCCAGTGCAACGCCAGCATCTTCGGGGAGAAGTTCGCGGCCAAGGCTATTGGCCAGCACTTCCATGCGTTTCTGATCGACGCCCATGGTGGACGCCTCCGGGATATTGGGTCTGGCCGGCTCCCTGTTGAGCAATACACCGAACAGCTTGCCATGCGCAAGATTCGCAGCCACACAACCGGGGCCAGTTTCTTGGCCGGCTGCGATGACATTCTGGCCCGCACAGAGGCTACGCGGGTCGCCCTGCACATTCGCCCGTCTGGCAGTCCGCAGCTACGGGTGCTGTGCAACGCTGTGCCAGACCTAGAGCGGGAACTGAAACGCTACCGCAAGAAGGTGAATTACATAGCCGGTACGGCCATTGTCACAGATATGCCCAACACCCGGGGCGAAGTCCACTTGTGCCAGACGCTTGAGTATCTGTGTGCCTACCGCCCCCGATACCATTCCCCGCCCATCGCTCCAGAGAGCGAACCATGGTGGGTCAAGTGGCAGGCTGACCGGCGAAAACGGCTGGGGAACGGCCAAGCCCCGTTCGTATATTTGGGTCCACAAGGAGACAGGAATGACAACTCCCAACAGTAATTGGGCGATGCCCCGCCCCCAGATTGGCGATGTGGTGCTGTTCAGCGCCGACGCACAGACATTCTCAAACCCCGCACTGGGCTGGGTTGTTGCCCCCCCCGGTGACCGCACTATCTGCTGTCTGGTGTTTGGCCGGGGCGGGTTTGTTGAACAGCGGGGGGTCCACCATAAGGATGACCCCCAGCTTCAAGACGATAACGGCTGGGCTGGCATGGGCGTATGGGAACTAGCGCCGGCAACCGCTGCCGTATACAAGGCGCTTGATTTGGCCGAAAAGACCTCCCCGCAAGAGAAGGTGAACAGTGGCCGACACCCCAGCAAATAACCCCCTGCGGCAGATCACCAACACTTGGGTGAAAAAGCTGGAGGCTGCGCTGAAATATAAGAAGCCGTTCACAGAGGACGGCAAAGAAGCGTCCATGTTTTTCGATGGCGACCACAACGCCATGTGGAAAGATGCGTACAGCCGGGGTGAAAGAGGCTTTAACAATTCGATTGCGCCCCCCGCCTTTCGTATGCAGGTCAATAAGGTTTTTGAACTGTGTGAGATATTTGGAAGTGTAATCTACCACCGTAACCCAGTTCGTACTGTTACTGTGATGGAACACCCGGACGTTTCGCCGGCTGCGTTGGGCCTGCCCCCGGGTGGGCAGATGGACGCGATGCAGATGACGCCGGAACAGCAGCAGATTGTTCAGATGGCGATGCAGCAGGCAGAGGGTATGGAGAGTCGCGCCACCGCTGCCAAGATGATGGAAGCCTACTTGAACTGGACTCCGCAGGAATTGGACTTGAAGCGGCAGGCCAAGAAGGTTGTCAATGAAGCAATGATAAAAGGGATGGGGATATTCTGGACTGAGATGCTGGAGATCGATACTTCCGGCGATGCCCAGCGTCCTCCCATGAAGGTTGTCGGTAGTTTCTATGACACCGTTGATAACCTTCTGATCGACCCCGATTTTGACAATATGGACGATATGTTGTGGTGCGCCCGCAAGTGCGTCCACCCGCTGGAAGAAGTAGCACACAAGTACGGCATCGACCCCGCCGAACTTCGCAAGCACATTGACGGCTCAACAGAAATCAAGGCCGACAACGAACCCCGCAACTCAAAGAAGAAGAGCGGCAAGACCAATGAGTTGGTGACCTACTGGAAAATCTGGAGCAAGACGGGGATCGGAGATCGGTTCAAGGATTCCCCCAAGGAGTCGCGGGGCGTATTCGATGGGCTGGGGAAATACGTCTACTTGGTGATTTGCGAAGGCGTTCCCTACCCACTCAATCTGCCGCCGTCACTCTTGGACGAAGAGGTAGACCCGCAGACCGGTGTGCCGCCCACCATGCTGACACAGTGCAGTTGGCCGATCCCGTACTACGCGGACCCGCAGGGATGGCCTTTCACTCCGCTCATGTTCCACCCCAAGCCCGGGTACGCATGGCCCGTATCCCATATCCGGCCAGCTATCGGGGAATTGAGGCTGCTGAACTGGGGAATGAGCTTCCTAGCCACCCGCATTGCCACTAGCTGCGAAACGATTCTGGCGGTGCAGAAAGCAGCCGACCAAGATTTGAAGAATCAGTTGCTCAACCCCGCAGAAGGTGGGTTCAAGGTTGTTGAACTCAGTGAGTTGCTGGGCCGCAGGATCGAAGACGTTATCTCCGTTTTCCAGTTCCCGCAGGTGTCAAAAGACCTTTGGGACATTTTGACCGCGACTGCCGAAATGTTTGCTCAAAGAACTGGATTATCAGAGCTAGTGTACGGATATACCCGTAACCAGTTCAGAAGTGCGGCAGAGGCGCAGATCAAGCAAGAGAACATTTCGGTTCGCCCAGACTCCATGGCGAACGACTTGGAAGACTGTATGTCGTTGCTCTCCCGCCGCGAAGCACTTGCTGCCCGCTGGCTGCTTGAGCCTGCTGACGTTGTGCCAGTGCTGGGGCCGCTTGGTGCCGCCGCATGGGAGCGCCATGTGTTCAAGCGGGACATTGTTGACCTCACCAGAGACTTCCTATTCCGGGTGGAAGCGGGGAGTGCCAGAAAGCCAAACAAGGCATCCCGCGTCGAACAGATGCAGATGGCAGTGCAGACCCTTGGCCCGATCCTGTCGGGTCTGGTCAGTGCCGGCATCACAGACCCGTTCAATGCTCTCATCTCCGATTGGGCAGACAGCTTGGACATTGATGCCACTCCGTATTTGGTGCCCCCACCTGCGCCACCAGTACCGCCCCCGCCGCCGATGACTCCCAAGAACCTGCCTTCTCCCGCTGGTTCCAAAGAAGAGGCGGCGGGGGCTGGTGGTGGTGAGCCGCCGCCGCCGGCCATCCCCGATGAACTCCAACCCGCGTAATGGGCAAGCAGGAGCGTAAGAGGCGTAGCAATCTTTGGGTGAGGTACGGCATTTCCTTGGAACAATTCCAAGACTTGCAGGCCAAGAACAATGGTAAATGCCAAATATGCTGCCACAAGGTTGGGTTTTGCGTCGATCACTGCCACCAAACCCGGGCAGTTCGCGGCCTGCTGTGCAAGGGTTGTAACTCCGGTCTGGCATTACTAGGCGACAATGCTGCCGGAATAACCAAGGCTTTACGGTATCTACAAAACCATGACAGACGTTCCAAGCAACATAAAGCGGGCGGGCGAAGAAGCCGTCGAACGCTACACAAGATTGAGACGCGACGGCTACAGTCACAACTGGGCAGAAATGTGCGCCCTCCAGCAGCCGCCGGGGCTACGCGGAACGGATCGGGCCGTAATGGAGCGGAGAAACAACGGGGAATGGCTAGACGATATGCCGGCGATGCAGGCCCGCAACCTACTGGCCCGGGCGAAAAAGGCCGGCATATCGACAAGCGGCAGGTATTACATGGCAGGGCTAGCCGACAAGCGCGGCCCGGGCGATCCGGCTGCTTGGGTGGACAGTGCGTCGGACATCAGAAAAGTCGCCCGGGATCGAAACCTCACCGTTCGCGGAATTGTGGACGTTCAAGGGCAGCAGATGCCGCCGCCCAAGAGCAAGCCCTTGAGCGACAAGCTGGTGAAGGAGATGGCCCAGAAGGAGATTGCCAATAACCCCAACCTCAAACTCAAGAAGGCTGGGGAGATTAAAGAAATGGTCATCGACAAGTACGCCCCAAGGTATAAGAAATGATCTACACCGCGCAAGATGTAGTCGATTATCTGCTGACAGCCACAGGGGGTGGTGGTCAAGACGGGGAAGCCCGGGCTGTGCGGCAGGCGGTAATTGCGGGGGCGCGGGAAGTCCTACAGGCCAGAGATTGGCTGTGGCATACCAAGACGGGATGGTTTCTCACCAATGCCGTCACTGCCACTGCGCAGGTCACTAAGGACAGTAACCAGATTACGGTCAACAGTGCCGCCAGTATGGTGCCGGGACGCATCCTGTACTTCGATGCCCTGTGTTTTGGCAATCGGGTGGTGCGGGTGACCAGCGTCAGCGGTCTGACCGTCACTGTGGACTACACCGCCGACGCCACTGTGTCCAACGCGCTGGTGCGGGTGCAGACCTACTACGATCTGCCCGACAACCTCAAGGACATTGACGCTCTGGTGACTGATACGGTCGGAACCCTCCACTGCTACATCACTCCGCAGGAATGGCAGCGGTTGGAAGTGAACACCAAGGGGGCCGGCGAACCCTTCTACTACACCATAATGCGTTCGGATACTAACCCAGACCGCTACCAGATTCGCTTCGTTGGGGTGCCCACCAACAACACCCTAGTCCACTACACCTACCGGTATATCCCGCAGCCGCTCCGGTTGCTGGGGTATGAGGCGACCTGCCGGCAGGGAACCGTCACCATCGCGGCCAACAGCACCACAGTTACCGGAACCGGGACAGCCTTCCCGGAAGCCTGTGTTGGTTCGCTCATCCGGTTCGGCACAGCCACTACGGAAGCGGAGCCGCTGGGGGCACTGACACCCTTTGTGGCACAGCGGAACATTACCGCCCGGGCCAGCACCACTAGCCTGACGATTGACACCGCCATGACTGCGGCGACCACCGTCAAATACGCCATCACTGACATTCTTGATTGCTCACCGCAGATGTACACCGCCATCTTGAGTGCCAGTGAAATGTGGTACGCGCGTCTGGCCGGCAAGAGTGCCGCCGATCCCATGGCCATGTTCAACCGGGATATGCGGCTGGCTATGGAGAGCGATGCCGTATCCCCGCTGGCGGGCAGGCCCAAAGACATTGGCTACCCAACCCCAAGAACCCAAGGCTGGCACTCCCCCCAGCTACCGGATCAAGGCTAATGAAAATCAACAAATGGTTGGGGCTAATCACAGCCGCGTCACCGTACTCCATCCCGGCAGGTGCCGCAGCCGCTCAAACGAATCTCCAGATTCGCAAGCCCGGGCAGCTTATCCCCCGCCCGGGTCTGACCCGACTCTATGGCAGCGGCGACAAGCAGACTATCTACGCCATCTACCGTCTGGCCGGCGGTTCGTATGGCACCGATATTCTGTTCATCTACTACGCCCAGCGTCAGCCCAAGCTGACCCCAGACCTACCGACCACCTACAAGTACGCCATCGCAGCTCTAACCAACTCCAGCGGCTCCCTTAGTGGAAGCACAATCTGGACTACTGGCCTGACGCAAGCATGGGCACCGACGTTCACAGAGGATCGCTTTGGCCGGCTGTTCGTCTTTTTTGGCCATGGTGAGCCTCCGATCATGTACCGGCGGGGGGCAACCTCTGCGGTCACCATGGGTGTGCCGGCCCCCAACGTCGCACCGGTTGTGACTCCCAGCGGTGCGGGCTACTTCCTTGAGCGGGTAGACGTTGTCAGCGGCGGCGGTGCGTACTGGACACCCCCATCCATTACCTTCACCGGCGGTACGCCTGTACGCGCTGCCAAGGTCAAGGGTGTGGTGCAGGGCGGGAACCTTGTCGCGGTGGACATTATCGACGGCGGCAACAACTACTCCACCGCCCCGTCAGTCTCCATTGATGCCACCAACATTGGCCGGGGCTTCCGGGGTGTTGGCGTTATTGCAGTGGACAACAACATCAACGGGTTCACCAGTGCTGTAACGCCGGCAGTGACGGGCACCGCGTTGTCTACCAGCCCCAAGTACACCCATGGGTACAGTCTCAGCACCACCGCCCCCAAGATCGCAGTCAAGAACGCTGCGGGTGGGGTGGATGCGATTGACTGTGTCTACGACGCTACGGCCAACCGCTACACCGCCATCATTCCCGTTACTGGAACCACAAACTCTGCTACCGGACTAGCGACGGCAGGCATCAACGCCAAGGCTAGGTTTGAGTTTTCGGCTATCGGGCTGACATTCCAGATTGCCAGCGCTTTCGACACCGCATCGACCGGGGTGGTGAATTGGTATTTCGGCACCGGCTATACCAGCGCGTCCTCCACCGCCACCTACCGCAGAACTGTTGACGAAAAGTTCTTCGCCATCACTGCATCCAGTACGGTCTACCGTTGGGGCGGTGAGGCCCGGGGCGGCGATGCCAAGAACTGGCTGGGCGTTCCAATCTACCCATTTCGGGATGCCTACTTCCCGGACTATCGGTATCTGTCCTACCGTCTGTGCAGCGGCGTATTCAGCAACGACGCCGCCCAGTGGACCCGCTATCAAGTTGCCGTCCAGAAGGATGCCACCAGCTACTTCATCGACATTGGCCTAGTCCCGGCCAAGAAAGCGGACGGCAGTGCGTATACCCGCACCGCTACGGCAGTGGCACCCACTGTACGGGTGCGGTTCAACCAGTGTCCTGCCAGTTGGTTGCTGTCGCCCGTTACCCAGCGCCCGTACCAATACTGGGAGAAGGTCAAGTACAACCAAGCGGGGGTCGCTTGGTGGGGTAACAACAGCAATGTCCTGTCGCGCCCCATCGTTGACTTCTGGAACTCTGCCAGCACCTACGGATTCGGTGCCGGCTCAGTGACCGTACTCACACAGGGCACAGGCTGGGAGCAGGGCACCATGTTCGTCCTGCGGTTTGAACAGGGCGATGCGTATGACCAGACCTACATTGAGAACGGCACCCATGTTGCAAACATCGCCCGCGTACACCCGCCCGTAGATGGATTCGCCAAGCACTACCGGGAGTTTTATTTCTACGCCAACACTGCGGAAGCCGTATCTGGTGGTGGCCCCGCTGGTGCGGTCTATGGCACCCCGTCAATCACCATCCCGGGGTCCAGCTACAACTTGAATGATCGGGTCAAGGTCACTCTGATGAGCCGACCCACCGACCCCACATGGACTACCGCAGTCAGTCCGTATGTTGAAACGCAGACCTACACTTTCACCGCCATCACTGTGCGGCAGGCTACCCAGCTATCGCGGATAGCGTCTGTGACGGTGGTCACTCCGGGGTCTGGCTACTACTCCCCGCCGGAACTGCTGCCCTCCGGTGGCGGCGGCTACGGTCTGCGGCTGGAAGCGGTGGTCAACAACGGGCAGGTCACTAGCGTCAACGTCTTGGATGGCGGCACCGGCTTCGTAGCCCAGCCCGACATTTATACGTCTGACCAAGGGGCGACGGCGATCCCCGTCATGCGTAGTTCCATGCGGGGAATCTACCGCTGTGCGTACCGCTACGCCGATTGGACACAGACGGTAGTGGACATTGCACAGATTACGGCTATCTCTGGCGACACCGTCACTCTGGACGATGCTACGCCGATCATGCCCGATATGATTCTGGAAGGCACCAGAATCCCGTTCATGGCCAAGGTCATCAGCGTTACGGGCAATAGCGTTAGGTTATCGCAAACGCCAACCAACGTAACCGGTGGCCTGTCGCGGGTGAGCATCACCGCAGCCGGCAGCGGGTACACCTCTGCACCTACAGTGACGGTGGGCGGCACAGGAACCGGGGCAAGTGTCAGCGCAGTTTTGGATGCCACTGGTGCGGTCGCTTCTGTCAGCATTGACCAAGCCGGCACCGGCTACGGGCTTGGCCCGATCACCTTGACGCTATCGGCACCGTCCTCTGGGACCACAGCTACGGCTGTGGCGTACATAGATGACGCTGTTACCGTCCGGGATATGACGCAGCCGATTGCGTACTCTGACTTCAGCCCGATCACAGACGTTGACGCCGGCCCCAATTCCGACCGGCAGCGATGCAGTGAAATGATCTGGAACCTGTCCGGGGCTGTGCCCCCATCCCGCGCACAGATTGTGGAGTTCTACCGCACTTCCGGCGACGAAAGTCTGGTGTTCTACCGGCTAGAGATGTACGGCACTGTTGCGGACACCATCCAGATACAGGGCACTGACACCCTCAACGACGAAGAACTGTTCAACCCGGATCGTCCGTTCTATGCCGCCCTGCCGGTTGTTTTGCCTAACGGTGCTGTGAACGCATATCGGTTCGGCGTACCCCGCACCGACATGGCTGTTGCCGTCCAGTATCAAGACCGCATCTGGTATGCAGTCTCCACCAGCGGCAACGATCTGAACACTGTTCTGTTCTCAGAATACGATGAGTTTGAGAGTTGCCCCGATGTGAACGAACTGCCGATCCAGAACAACCTCAAGACCACAGACTACCTAACGGCCCTAGTCCCATTTGGGTCTTTTCTGGTTGCCTACCAGACTAGCCATGCCTATGCGATTTCCTACAACACCGACCCGATTGTGGACTCCACAGTTCAGATGCTCTCCCATCGGGGATGCGTTTCGCAGCAGTGTTGGGACATACATGACAATGTGATCTACGCCATGGATGAGCGGGGCATCTACAGCCTTGACCGCAGTGGCGAAGTCGCGGTCTTGTCGGAAGCCATCCGCAACCTGTTCGATGAAGAACTAATTGATTGGGAGCGGAAGGAAAGGTTCTTCCTCAAGGTAGACAACCGCACCAATATCTTGCGGGCGTTTGTCTCACTGGGAGAATCCGCTGGCCCCAACCCAGAAATCGCTCTGTGCTACCACATCACCAACAATACTTGGTGGACAGAAAGCTGGCCCAACGGCTTGACCGGCTGCACCGTTCACAGGCCCGCCAGTGATAGGGCCAACGTCCCTATCTACGGGGCCATCGACGGCAACCTCTATGAGATGAAGGGGGATCGGGACCAGCTATTCCGATCTATCCAGAGCGTCACCGTCACCAGCGGCGGCTCCGGGTATCTCACCGCCCCCACTGTCACTGTCACCGCCGGCCAAGAGGGTCAGGGTGCAGAGTTCGCCGCCTTGGTGGTAGACGGCCAAGTGACCGAAATCCTCATCATCCGGCCCGGGTTTGGCTACGGCTCACTGAACCAGCTTGTGGACCCGGAAGTGTGGACGGGCACCGTCAACCTCACCATATCGCCCCCACCCTCCGGGACAACGGCAACCGCCACCGCAACGGCCAGCCAGCCCGACAACCTCAAGCAGTCCACTGTTGGCTGGTTGATGAAGACCGGGGCCATGGAGCTTGTTTCGGACGGCCACACCAAGAAGGGCGAATCCCTCATCGACCGCTCTGTTGTGCTGACCTACAAGCCTACGGACGTTTCCTGCACCCTTGACCTGCGGGAGTATTACAACAACTCCCCTACTCCCCGCCGCAACACCATGATGCGGGACCGGGGCACTGGCTTCGTCCACCAGACTTCGCAGGCCAAAACGACCTTGGATATGTTGGCAACCCGATCTTCTTTGGGGCTAGCTACTGGCGTTGCAAAAGCCCAGTTTGCAGGCCGCTCACTGGAGGATACCGCAGGGGGTGACCGGCATATTGCCGTACAGATTTCCTACGCGCCCGTAGCTGCCGACGCTGGCAATCCTGCCCCGCCGCAGCCCATCGTCTACGGGCTAGAAGTCCGGGGGGTGGTGGATGGCAACTAAGGCCGGCGACCTACAGCAGAACCTAGTCAACGGTGGCTTGCCCGCCACCGCTGCCAGCATCATCGCCAACGCTATCGCCAACGCTGCCACCCCGCAGTATTCGCAGACCCGCGACTTAGCCGACGCTACGCCTATCGACCAGTTGCGGCTCATCACTGCGAACACCCGCAAGTACCAGTTGACCAATCTGGACTACTCATCGGAGCAGCCCTTCCAAGACCGACTATCCCGGAACCCGGGCCAGTTTAGTGACACCAAACTGGATCATCCCTACAAGGATGCCCAGCCGGCTTCGTCTACGCCGCCACTGTCCCGGCCATCTATTCGGGGCGGCGACTACATCACCGTCACCAACGACATTCAAGACGGGGCTGTGCAGTCCACCATCACCTTGAATCTGGTGCAGCCCCGGGGCACCCACCTGCGGCTGAACCCAGCCAGCAAGACGGTGGAATCGGTGGAATACAGCACTGACATTCCCCAAGAGCAATTCCTGTCGGCTGCGTTTGTGGAGAAGCAGAACGGCACTCAACTGCAAATAGTGCTGAAAAATCTGCAAACCCTGTCTGTACGAATGGCAGACGGGACTACCAAAAACATACTGGCATGGGTGCCATAACTATGATGCCAAACTCCCCACTAACGTCATTGGTCAGCACCAATAGCCCCTATGCGGGGTCAGCGGCCCGCAAGGCTGCGCAGATGCCGCAAACCTATCGCAGCGGTGCCACCACCGGGGGCAGCGCTTCCCGCGATGCCATGGCCCGGGGGATGGCTGACGCGGGCCGCAACCAGAATCTCCAGCAGCAATCGGAGTTCGGGCAGGCGTTCCAGCAGAAGGCTGAACAGGCCCGCAGTGAGGACATTTACAACCAGCGGAACAACCAACTCCAGCAATACGGTTTGAGCAAGGACAAGGAAACCGCCCAGCGTCAGCAAGACCTGCAAGCACAGCAGGCCCAGATGGACGTTGCCGCCTACATGGATCGGGCCAAGAAGGATGCCCGCATGAGGAAGACCGAAGGCATTATGAACATGATTGTCGGCGGTGGCTTGCTCAATGCGAACGCTTCTTTGGGTCTGGCCAAGAGTGCGTTCGGCAGCGGGTTTGGTCGTATGTCTGGTGGCATTGGCGGCGGCGGTGCTGCTGCTGGTCTGGGTGGCCTTTTGGACTAACACAATGTTTGCACCAGACAGCTACACATCGACCTATTCCGGCCCCATCGTCGCTAGCGGTGACACCTACCGACGCGCTGCCAACGACGCACAGGCTCAAGGTGCGTTGGCCGGCAATAGGCGGGCGTTTCTCCAGACCGGCAACCGGGGGATTCGGGCCGGCTCAAAGATGACCAATTACTTGGCGGGCCTGCAATCAGATGCAGCAGCCGGCCAAGGGTTCCTGTCTGCCGCGCAGGCGCAGATGGGTGGCATCGAAAACAACGCCGAATCGGGCCTGCGATACCAGACCAACATGGCCGGGGAACAGCAGCGCATCCGGGACTTGCTGCTGAACCGGGACACCACCAATCAACAGTTTGACATTGCCCAAGCGGGCGACGTTGTGGCTACCAACAACGCCGCTCTGCAACGCAAGGCACAGAACGACGCTTCCAATCTGAATCGCCGCAGCTCCATCCCCGGCCTGTTGGGCGGCTTACTCTAAGAGGGCACCATGGCTACTGAACCTTTCCAAGTCAATCTGTCGGATATGACCCGTTCGGCCACCCACCGGCTGGTGCGGCACATCTTGAAGACCGACACCATTGCTTCCCTCCCGATCCACAAGCGGGCAGAGGCCAAGAAGCAGCAGGAAGAGGATGACGAAGTAGACGATCCCTCTGAGATTGAAGAGGAAACGGAAGCCGAAAAGACTGCCGACCTCCATGCGGAGCGGGGCGATGCCAAAACCCCAAAGGTTACGGAAGACGATTTCGACCCCAAGGCGCTGGCCAGTGCGACGAAGAAGATGATGCCCAGCACTGCCAGCAAGGAAGCAAAGAAGAATGGGTAGGAAGCCAGCCCCCAAGGTATCCCCAACGTCGAAGGCCAAGCCCAAGGCGAAGCCACCAAAGACGGCCCCCAAGCAACTGTTTGGGCAGGACATTCCAGCCGTTGGTGAAGATGACCTGCTGGCTGCGCCTCCCCGCAATCTAGCTACGCAGAACACTATTCGCGGCGACTTGTTCAACATTATGAACAAGACCCCGATGGATTCGCCCCGGATGGAGCAGCTTATTGACTCCATGCAGCGGGCCATGCTGGAAGAAACCAAGGCACCCGGGGAAGGCGTTGGTGAACCCTACCGCCAAGCGTTCCAATCCCTGCCGCGAAACAAGCGGGATGCCATCGTCAAGCGGGCCGCAAATGCTGGGGCCGACCCCGGACAGTTTCAAGCGTTCTTTGGACCGCAGCCAACTGTGACTACGGCGGCACCTGCCGTCGAAGGTCTGACCCCGGCCAAGATGGCGGCACTACAGCAGGCCAGCGACCTGTTCGCGGACTACCAAATCAAAGAGCGGATGGCGGGTCAGCAAGGCCAGTGGGACTTCGACAAGACCCCGGAGGGTGCCCGCATCCTCAATCGGCTGGATGCTATTGCGGAAGCCAATCCCGACATTGTGGATTTGATTGGGAACGAAGACCTGCCAACACAGCAGCGGGCTTCCGAAGTCAATCTAGTGAGGACGCGCCGCGACGATTTCCCGCTGGAGGATCAGCTTACTAGCTATCTGGGAGCGGACGAATCCAAGCGGTTTGATCCAGAGATGCGGTTAGACAGACGCGACACTGCGAAGCCGAACCGTCGCGGCATCCAGCAGGTCGAACAGATTGTTGCCGCAGGTGGCCAGCCTATTCTCCCGGACTTCGACAACCCAGCCGCATCCCCTAATCAGTTCTCCAAAGAACTCTTGGCAGCTTTGACAGAGCAGAAGAAGGCAGGCGTTGATACCACAGGTACGCCTGTCACTGTTACCGAAGGGACGTTTGGCACTCCCTATGAAGAGTTTGAGGCTATGGCCGAAATGCGGCCAGCCGGCGACAAGATTCGGGAACACATATTCAACACCGCCAAGCCATCGACTCCGCTGGCTGACGTAGTGGGGAACAGTGCTGATCTCCCAGACCAGCCCAAGGCGCTGTTCCCGCTGGACGAATACGCTCCGTACTGGCGGGCCAAGATGAACCTTGGCAACGGCCAGATGGTTCAGATGGATGCCGACACCCTGTCGCGGGTGATGATGAACAAGCATTTCATTGGCGACGATGCCAGTGGTATGCACATTGAGGGCTACGATCCCTCCATTCGCCATGCACTGATACCGCACCTTCAAGAAGCGATGCGGGTTCTGTCAGAGAGTTACCCGCTAAATAACAACCCCCGGGCGCAAGAGTTTTACGGCAAGGTCTTTACGCCCAACGCCGCCGGCATCCGGCAGTTGCAGCGGCAACTTGGGTTGATGCCGGCCCCGCTGAACAAGGCACCCGCCCCGCCACCGTTCGACGCTTCCATGTTGAACGACCTGCCCGTAGAGGGTTTTTCGCCTGAGTCTCTGGACTCCATCCCGGTAGCGGAACCCATGCCCGCACCCGTCCCAGTAAACCCAGCCGAACTTCCGCAGGGCGATATGAGCGGCCTAGAAGACCTCATCAACAAGAACTCCATGTACCGTCAGAGGGGGCCACTACTGGCCAGCCTCCTAGCCTAAGAGGATCACCATGGCAAAGAAACCTGTCGCCAAGCCCAAGGCTCCACCGGCTTCTGCGATTGTGCGGAAAAAGCTGGGCCTGCCCGCCGCCGAAGATGGTCCCGCCCCCGGCGAAAAGCCGCCGCAGATGCGAAGGCCGAAGAAGCAGCCGGCAGTGGAGTCCCGCACAGAGGGCACTGCCACAGGCGGCGACGAACTGGCAGACCTCCCCGTAGACGGTGTGCCGCTGGATGAGGCGGTAACCGGCACTTCTGCGATTGACGATGCAAGGGCAAAGATGGAAGCGGCCCGGGCTGGCGTTGGCAACGTCATTGCTGGCGAAACGGGAACGGCCCCGCAGCCCGCCAAGAAGAAGGGCAGCGGCACTAAGAGTGGCAAGAAGGGCGGGAAGGGTGCTGCGGCAACGACCACTACCACTACTCCCGCGCCCAAAACCAATACCACTACTACTACGCCGGCCCCCAAAACTAGCGCCATGGATATGGCGGCACTGGCTGCTACCAGCAACCCCAACGCTGGCCAGCTTGTCGGCCCCGTTCCCATGGATATGTCTAAGTTGGCGGCAGCGGCCACCAACGCGGGCCAGCCCACCCCGGCGCAGGTGCCCACCAACCAGAACGTCATCAACCCGGGCAAGCCGTCTGGCCTGCTTCCAGAACCACCCAAGCCGACCCCATCTTTGCTGGACCGCACTCTGGGCAAGACCATGACGGGGAAGGCCGCGATGTGGGCCGTACCCGAAATAATGACCGGTGCCGGCCTTATTGGGGGCGGGGCGGGGCTGTATCAGCTAGGCAGGATGATGTTTGGCAGCGGCGACGAAGGCGTACCGGACGCCATTCAGCAGCAGGCGCAGGCCGCGCAGCAGCTTGACTTCAGCAAGCCGTTGGATCAACAGATGCGGATGCCCAATCCCGCTGACCAGCAGCGCCGGCCAGAGGACACAATACGGCAGTACCGCCAGCAGGAGAGTTACTGATGCCGACTACGATTACCAGAATAGGCACTTCCTACGTTCCCATCACTTTCACCAGTGATGCCGCAACTACGGCAGGGTTCAGTCTTACGCAGGCGGCTGGTGCGTTGATCCTTGTGACGGCGACCTCCAGCGGTAGCACTATTACGCTGACTTGGCGTACTAAGGCAGACGTATCACTGACCGACTCCTATGTGCTTGCCGACAGTTCGGACGCACCAGTGACGCAGGTGGTGCAGCCGAATCGCGCATACGCAGTTCCCGCTGGCCTTGCATCTGCCAAATACATTCTGGCGACTACCGCCTCTGCCGGCCAAACCGTTACCGTTCGCGTTGTAACAAAGACGTAGCTATGTCGCTCTGGAAAGTATTCCTCCAGCCTATCGCCATTCGCAGGTTGGCACTGACCAGCGGCGGCTACTTTCGGACAGAAGACGGGTTGAGCTTTTTGGTGCAGGAAACCAACTACCGCTTTGTGCTGGAGAACTCCAGCTTCGCGTCTACTCTGGCTGCACAAGCACTAACGAACACAGCAGTTACTACAGGATTTCAGCCCCTCTTACCGTAGGTTGACAAATGGCAGACCCCAATCTGGTATCCGGTGCAATCACCATCAATGGCCGGTTTGGCTGGATGCAGGTGACTGACTCTGCCACTGCGCTGCTGACCAACCCAGCCAATAGCGGGAAAATCTTCCGCATCAACTCTTTGTTTGTGACCGGGGCGGGGGCGTCATCCAGCGTCACCCTGCAAATGTTCGACGGGTCAACCGCCATGGTGCTGGCCTTCCAGACCTCTGTGCCGCTGCGGTCTACCATCGACTTCCTTATCAATCGCCCGCTCTACGTTCCGCAGGGATACCAGCTACAGCTTGTGTCCACTGTGGCCAACGCTGCCAACGCATCTGTCAGCTATGAGGAAATTTCGTAATGGGCTACCGGAACTACATCGGGAGTGTTCCCAATCCCGCTGACGGTGCAGCCCCGGGAATCTACTCTGTCTTGGACGTTTACCAAGACATTCTGCAAAGCAGGTGGCCCGCTTCCCCGGTGCTGCCTACGGCACCGACCAACGTCACCGCTACGCCTAGCTACCACCAGATTGTCGCGTCTTGGTCTGCCCCGCTGACCCTAGACGGCAAGGCTGTCACTGGCTACAGGGTTTCTATTGCTACGGCAAATGGTACGCCAACCTTCGTAACCACTTCCTCCACCACCTACACCTTCACAGACCTCACCAACGACACCCCATACTCCATCCGGGTAGCTGCCGTAACGTCTAGCGGCACTGGTGCGTTTAGCAGCGGGACGATCTCTACCCCGTTCGCATCTCTGGCTGCGGCCCCCACAGCGGTCACTGCCACCGCTACCGGTCGATCTGTCGCTCTGTCTTGGACTGCTGGCACCGCCGGCACTACGGCTACTTCCGACTACTTGGTGCAGTACAGCACAGACGGGGCGGTTACTTGGATCGACACAGATGATGGCAACAGCAGCGCAACAACTGCCTCTTTCATCAATCTTGTGCCCACCAAGACCTACGTCTTCCGGGTCGCAGCGGTCAACGCACAGGGCACTGGCCCATACAGCGCGGTTAGCAACGCGGTGACAATCGTTGTCCCGATCATCACCGTCACCCAACAGCCGACCTCCCAAGAGTCTTTTGCGTTGGCAGCTACGTTCTCCACCAACGCAACCGTCACCGCTGGCGGCACACTGTCATACCAGTGGTACTTGGTGGGGGCAGAGTCCTCTACCGCCATCACCGGAGCGACCAGCCGAACTCTGTCGCTTACTGGGCTGACGGGGGAAGACAACGGCAAGCTGTACCAGTGCCTTATCAGCACAACCGGCGGCGGCGACACAGTGGCTACGGACACTGTGTCCCTGTCTGTGCCGACCCCCATCATCACCATCGACACCACACCGACCGACCAGACTGCATCGGCAGGAGCAGCTACGTTCACTGTGGCGGCATCGGTCACTCTTGGCGCAACTCTGTCCTACCAGTGGCAGCGGGGCATCTCCGGGACATACGCCAACCTGTCGGGCCAGAACTCTGCGACGTTGTCGCTCACCGCGCTCACCCACAACGGCAACGACGGGCAGACCTACCGCTGTCGCGTCAGTGCGTCGGGAGGGGCGGCAACCGTCACTTCGGGACCGGCCACCCTTACTGTCCCGGCACCCGTCATTACCATCGGCACCCAGCCTAGCAACCAGACGGCATCGGCCCGGGCGGCTTCGTTCTCAGTGGCGGCAACTGTCACCGATAGTGCGACGTTGTCCTACCAATGGCAAACCCCGGCCAGCGGGACGTTCGCGGACATTTCCGGCGCAACGTCTGCCACCCTATCGCTCTCCAGCTTGCTGTATACGGTCAACGACCAGCAGCTTTATCGGTGCGTTGTGTCCGCTACTGACGGGGCCAGCAGCGTAGTGTCCAGCACTGCCACCCTCACCGTTCCGGCTCCGCTCATCACCATTACTGCCCAGCCCACAGCACAGACCA
>Ga0114963_10000994_pt1 | contig 19534 bp, 18 predicted proteins | sample C_131016_EF_Meta_FD_87019 | JGI IMG/M metagenome (GOLD analysis project Ga0114963, IMG submission 87019) | Freshwater microbial communities from Lake Croche, Canada to study carbon cycling - C_131016_EF_MetaG | ecosystem: Environmental > Aquatic > Freshwater > Lake | place: Lake Croche, Canada...
CACAAGACCAGGACCACCAGGACCACTAGGACCACCAGGACCACCAGGACCACCAGGACCACCAGGACCACCAGGACCACCTGATCCACCAGAACCAGTCGCAAGACCTGCCGCAAGACCTGTGATAGGATTCAAAAGGCTTGCTCCACCCGGAGGCGCAGAACCACCTGCTCGTGTTAGAAGACTCGCTGCTAGCCCTGTAATAGAACCTAGAAAGCCAGGGCCTCCGCCAGGAGGCGCAGAACCAGCAGCACCTCGTGTTAGAAGACTCGCTGCTAGCCCTGTAATGGAACCTAGAAAGCCAGGGCCTCCGCCTCTACCACCCCCAATATGGCTGAATAAGCCAGTAAGACCCCCAGGATAATAGTATTGTAATAAGGCTAAAATAATCATAATTCCCAAGATTACCGCAATAATAATCGCAATAATCGATTCAACGTCACCTGGTTGAAACCCTCCCCCACCAACAGCAGCGGAATCCTGACCCATTTGAGCCGCTACAAGTTCATCTTGAAGAGTGGACGTAGAGGTGGCATCACCAATATTCACAGTGCCATCATGAACATCCTGATCCGGATCCAAGCGATAACACTTCAGCGCAGATGTAGGAGTAGCGGAACTATTCGTATCTGTACCTAAGCCCAGGTGAATGCCGTATACAAGACTGGTCTTCGTGACAAGATCTGCTGGTAAGGTCGTGACTGTCTGTAAGACGGACTTGTCAGATCCACCGTATCCCTTTAATCGATTCAACGTCGCAAAACTTCCAAGAATGCCCTGGCCTGTACATACAAAATAGGTGACGCTTTGTACAACAGGATCACACATCGCATTGGGATTGGGAGTCTTATAGGTGCGTCCTCGTAAATCCGCACCGACGTATTCAATAAAGGTATCCTCCTCATCAAACATACTCGTAAGAAGCGGTCGGTAGGGAATCGGCGCACTGGTACTCAAGGCTGTAAAATAGGGTGCTTCGGAATCCTGGCCTATCCCAACTCCAAGACAGAGACAGAGGATCTTTCCTGTCATGTTTTGCGACTGATTTCGAAAGTACAAACATAGTTCCGCAACGGGCAAGGTGCCTGTAAGATTGTGTAGGGCTGGAAAGACCAGACGTGAATCAATGAGCGAATACCGATACCCACTTGCGCTTCCTCGACTGTCGGACAGATGTAATTCGACCTGATTATTTTCATTTAGATTAATACCCTCTGGTAACGAGGATACAGGCCCTGTAGGTGGCAACTTCGGCGCAATCAGGCGCAACTTCGTCGCCTTGTCGACCGGTATTCCGCTCAAATCAAAGAGCGGCGGAATCGACAATGGCGTCGCTTGACAATTCAACGTTGCCATCACTCTCTGAATAGGCTATGGGTTTCCTTCCTAAGCGCATAGCGCATACGAAGGATCACGAGGGAATCCGTTAGAATAAGGTAGGAAGATAACGGGGTGTAGAATAGCGATAGATATTGGCTGTGTACGACTGTCCCAACACAGGGCATCCGACGGAATCACCATCAAGGACCTCGTCGCAGCCATTGTCGTCGTCACAGCTACGACGTTTGAATTGGACGGGAACTTGTACGGGATTCATACCATCGGTACGTGTGTAGTAATTCCACTTGTCACGATTGTACAGAACCCGACGACCGAAGAGAGGGAGAATGGTGCGTGTAGGAGAGCCGGATGTTTCAGTGCCACCGGGTGCTGTAAGAACACCGACTTGTTGATAGGTATCGGGCAGGCCCTGTGTTTGTACATTGATGGGGAAAGCACCGACACCGGCACCAATAGGAGGTTGCCCTCGGAGATCGGGAGGGACAGCGTATGATTTTTCGGGCGACAGGGGCGCAAAGCGTGGATCCATGGGGATGTAGGTGGCGGGACTTGGAGTTTTGGATTCGACGACCACAACAGTGGGTTTCTGCTGGCTTGTAAAGGAAGGCAGTGAAGGCAGTCCCTTGTAAAAGTACAAACCGGCGCCAATCAGGCCAGCGCCAATCAAACAGAGCGCCACGGTGGTGCTGTTGTCATCCATACAGATCTCACCGGTTCCACAGGCTCGTCTACTAGGAGTGGGCATAGAGCCTCCCCGTTGTTTCATCTTATGCGCAGGCATTACTCTGTTTCTCCCCCAGAATTTTGTAAATAATGACGTGCTAGTTCCATAGGGGACATGGTCGACATATGAATGCGCTCCGTCCACATAGTGGGCTGAATGAGATAGGATCCTATGCGTTTGACGTTGCTAACAATCGACTCGAGGGACCCCTCTTCTGTAGGTTCATTTGTAAAATGTTCCTTTGAATCGCAGGTTCCGAATTGCTGAAAGGCGACTACAAGTCCAAACGTAAACAGGGAACTCAAGAAGAGACCCACGACGATCAGGATCTGTGTCTTGTTCGCAGACATCTCTCTGGTACAGAATTGGAAATAGTTCAGAGTAACAAATCCGCAAAGCGTCTTTGTTACTGTGGTATCTAGACCTGTGTTTTACACTGTCGTAGTTTCCCCACCGCTGCCAAAGTAGGATTGAAAGGTATTCATCATCTCCTTTCCATCCATGATCAGGGGCTTCAGGGTCTGTAGGGTCGACATCAACTGCTTCTGCGTCTGCATCAAATCCTGGGTGTCCTTGGTCATTGCTGCCAGCTGATCGGGTTTCAACGATTTGTACGCATTCATGAAGGTAGAGCCGGCGTCGAGGTGGAAATCCGCATCATCGTCCTCACTAGGAAGTTTGTACTTCTTGCCGAGCTCGAGAAACTCGGCACGGTCTCCATTGTCGGGAGGTGCCATTCTCTTTGCCGCCTTCTTCGCCTTACGGGCGGGCTTTACGGGTCCTACTTCTTTTTCTTCGGTGTAGGCCTCCTTCATCTCTTCTTCATCTTCTTCATTCGCAAAGGGCTCCAGGGGATCTCGGAGACCCATGAAGTAGTCGATCGCAAAGAGCACAACCCCGAGCAGCAGCGCAATACCGATGGAGCCGGATAGAACTGCCGTGACAGCTACACAGGCGATGTTGACAAAGATGGCGGATGTACGGCGCTTGTACAGAGACACCAGAAGGGCCAGGATGTAGCCAACGACAAGTACACGTTCATGCATGACAGAAAACGACCCATCTACTCCTAACAGATGTCGTGTGGACTTTGTGACTCCGCTCAGGGAATGGCGGATTTTGTTGACGGTTTTCGTGGCCAAAGAGGACATCTTCTACTATAGTGTCGAGAATTCTAGATAAAGGAAGCGCCTACTTGTAAGGCGGCGAATAGGCCACCCGCAAACAGCGACTTGATAATGAGACCGAGATAGGACAATTCACCACCGACAGCAAAGGCCCAGGGAACGACCTTTGATACCACAGTGTGAAACCCGGGAAGTGATAGTACAAACATGAGAACCACCACAATCAGGGGATCTCGAATGTTGGCGAGAATACGACTCCAGATATTACCACGCTTCTGTTTGACCGGAATGACTTGTTCAGCGGGCTCTGCTTCTTCGACTGCTACGTATTGAGAATTCATGCTTGGAGGATTAGGATGCATTGTAGGCATCGGAATATTGGAGGGCATAGGATCCCTTTGTCCTTGGCCTTGGCTACCAGGCTCCTCCGTCACCTGCATATCCCGTAAGATGGCGGCCATACGAGCTTCATCGGCGGCGTTAGCGACATTCCCCGACTCTAGGGATTCAAGACTGGTACCTGCGTCTGACATGGTTGTATTGAGGATGCCGGAATTCCAAGCCTTAAATATCCGCAAAGGTCATTGTATCCACAATCGGTACATTTCCCGCCGACTTACATTCGACGGGTTTCGCAGTGAATTCTACACATCGTGAGCCGAATTGATACACCGAATTGCGAATCTCTTGTACGGGAGGGCCTCGCATAATGAGACAATCGGGGCCCTTACACAAAGGGCGAAACATGGCGGCGAGACCAAAGCCTAGCATAATACTGATGAGAGTTCCCATTCCTGATATTTTCAGAAGGGAGGACAGATCAAACATTCCTATCAGTATGCTACGAAAAAATCTCACGGCATAGTACAGGATGATTCTCCAACATCTGAAGTTTTTTCCCTTTCTGTGTGGACTGGCTGCGGGTATCTTTATCGTCTATATTTTGAAACCGAGCGCCATTGTTGTGACAAAGTATCCGAATGTTGAACAGGCGGAAACTACGGTATACCGTGATCGCAATGGTACGTGCTTTAAGTACGAAACTAAGACGGTCGATTGTGAGAAGAATGTCGATCGTATTAAGCCGTATCCTCTACAGTAAGACTCCCAATTCGCTTGGGCTCTAGAATCATCAACGAGGGAATCGCACGATCATCGTTTGTCGTGTAATCAATCGCATTCCTAGGAATTCCGTAGAGTGTCTTTACACTTCGGAGAGGCATACGTCGCTCACTGTAGGTTTGTCCAGCTGCCATCATCAGGCCTGTTTGTTTAGCGACTTCGAGGGCTGCCGTCATTCTCTGAGTCGCCGTTTTGGCTCGTTTCGCAATATCGGCGGCCTCCAAGAGGGCTTGCTCCGTCGACACAAACGCACGGAAGGCTTCATTCTTGGCGACATTGATTTGTTCAAGGGCTTTTGCGATTGTATCAAGAGCTTCTGTTCGAGTATCACCATCGGCACTGCTGTCGATGAGAGTAAGAAGCGCATCTCTCGCATACGTGTGTTTGAATCGTACAGTGGGTTCCTTCATAGCTCTTACAGGATCGTCCTTCATGAGTTTCGGGTCGAGTACAAGAAAGGACCCATCAGGACCGAGCCTGACATTTCGATATCGATCAAAGGCTCGTACCCATTGATCAAGGGATTTGATGTTAGCGGGTGGAATGGTGGCCATAGGGTTCTACCTACCAATATGAACTCTTTTGTTCCGTATTCCTAACCAACTCGGAACTTTACCGTAATTCTTTTCAATAGATAAGAAAGAAGCAATGAACAACACCTTGATTTGGGTCTTTGCGATCATGCTCGCATTTATTATGGGAATCTTGCCCTTTGGATATTTTACAACACTGGCACAGGTCTTGGGAGTTCCGGAGCCGTTGGGAATCCCGATGGTTCTCGGCTTCGTCATTCTCGTAGCCATAATCACCTTTGTATCCGCTCTAGGGTCGGGTGCCATGGCACAATCCTCCAACTGCGGTGAGGTGAAATCGATGAGTCATGTAGCCAGTAATGCTGCGATTGGTATGGCGATTGAAGTAGGCTTTGTTCTTGTGGGCCTCTTTGTGCCAGTATTGGGGACGATCACGAGTGACTACTTTCTGGCAGGATCTGCGGATACACTCATGAAGAAACAGGTGGATGTAGCCTTCTGGGCTGTATGGGGAGCTATGTATGGTGTTGTCGTGTCGGCAACGGGGTCCGCCACTTGTTAATCATATTACATTTCTGTATTGTTTTGAACAATATCAAAATGAGATCTTATTGAGGAGGTTCTTCTCCGTAGTAAATGTATTTCGGTCCATCGGGTCCGGAGTTGTTGCGAACGTAATACCCGGCTTTCGCATGTCGCCGTCGTAGTCGACGGCGATGATAGGGCAAGGAATTTTTTATGGAGGGCGCCTGTTCGGGAGTCATTTCGGATTGTTGCGGCGATTGCTGCTGTTGCTGCTGTTGTTGCGATTGTTTCGATTGTTGCGATTCCAACAGGGCGGATACTTGGTCTTGGAGCTCTAAGAGTTGCTCCTCTCTTCTGGAGGCGACCTTCGATGCAACAGAATTTGTAAGAGGTTGGTGTCCTAAGGCTAGGTTGGAGAACATCGTTACCAATAAAGATGCTACGCCGTATGATAAAAATGACCACAAGACAATAAACATCCACACCGGGAAAACCGTCGCCCTGGTTGTATTATGAAGTCCAAATTCCTTCCAGACCTTTCCGTCAAACATCATCTTGGGTTGTAGGATCAGCAGAGCCGATACCCCTACGATGTAAATCCCGAATGCAAACCACAGCACATTCATTCCTATCTAGGGGGGCTCAAAATTCATCCTCATCTTGCCGGATCCGATTCTCATACCCTTCTCGAGGAGCCGCAGTAACACTGTTGGACTCCGCACGAGGCCCGACCACGTGATCTCCAAAGTCATTAATACCCATAGCACGAATATCACTGAATTGTAAGCCGACCACCTTTTCATTGTATCCCACGAGGTTTTCGAGGCGTCCCTGTCCCCATACACCGAGTTTCAGTTGCTTCTTAATCACTTCCACATCGTGAAGACTCTTATCGTCCGCCTTTAGTCGTGACATTACAACTGATTTCTCGACTTCCTCCCGAACACGAAGCACGTGCGCAATCTCGTCGGGACTACGCTTGAATCGCAGCGCATAGAAAATCCCCGCATCGAGTACATCCTGTAGGAACGCAAGAAAGAAGATAGGTGCCGATGCCCGTTGCGCAGGGTTGACAATATCGGCATACAAGGGGCTCGCTGGTGTGAGAAGCGACAGCATGCCGGCACATACAAACCACTCCAAGATGATGGAGGCTTCTTCACCCAAGATATCCTCACTTGGTTTCAATACGTGAATGAAGAAGGATAGAACGCCCGATAACCACTGTGTAAATCGATGGAGAGCCTTGCGAAGAGGTTCCTGTGGCCCTAGCGCAGGACATAGATAGGGAATGTAGGGACAGACAGTGGAATCACTACGAATCCAAATCTTTCGTAAAATTTCCAAGTGATCACGATTAATGCTGGGAAACCATTTACTGAGTGGCAACTTGTTTGCGGATCCGTCCGCAGTATACGCATGTGAGAGGGCTTGTTGTCCGAGCACAACAAGGAAATGCTGACACAATTTGGCTCCCTCTGTCACATCTGTCAGTTCTGACCGCAGATCTCGCAACAAACTGGCGGTTTTCGCAGGATTCCCTTGGGAACCAAGGGGTTCACCACGAAACTCTTTGCTAAATCGGTTCAGTGAAACGAGAACCTCACTTTCCTTGCCGTCAACGCCGACCGCAATCATACGGGCTTCAAGAGCCTTTACAAGCGCATCTCGACTGGCTACAAAGGGAGAGAGTTCCTTGGCCCTTGCGATTCCTTTGGGAATCTTCTTCTCGTGAATCGTCTTGAGGGCTTTGACTAACTTCGCATACTCTGATTCCATACCTGTAGGAAGCACTTCGACCAGGCTAGCCGCCATGTCTTGTAGCAGTTCAATATTCGATCGTGGTTCATCCCGTAGAACTGGTAATACAGATAGATGACGTTTGACAGCGGCTTCTAGGGCCAAGAAGGTTTTGTCAGTAAGGACCACTTTTTGATCGACGAAGGCTTGGAGACAGATCTGCTTTCGTAAGACGGTTTGTGCGTCTAATTTCTTCGCAATCACGGATTCCTTTTCATCCGAGATTTCGGACAAGGTTAAATAGGCCAGTTGAGGCGGCAACTCAAACCCGCAGTTGCGACATTTGGAATCGTAGCCATATTCGTGACTTTGACCGTATCGTCGACCTTCATAACACTTCTTCATAAAGAGTTTGTAATAGTCTTCGGGTTCCAACGCAGGGATTTGCGTGATTTTGACAGGCGCAACCCATGGAACACGAATATGACTACTGTAGGGACCGCTTGCCAAATCCTTACGTTCGACCACGAGTCCGCCTTCGTGTAAGACATCGATCTCCTTCTTCATCGCTTCCGAAATGGCGAGGGACTTGTATCCCAGTCCCTTCTTAGCGACTGCTTGAAGAGGGCTGACACAGCAGATGCCTTCGGATTTGTGAGGATGAAGTACGGCGCCTTTCGCAGATTCTGAATGAAACTCCTTTACTAGGATGTGCGCAAGTTGTGTCTCTCGTTCTTTGATGTAGGGAGCCATCGCCATAAAGGGCTTTTCCTTCACATTCGCTATAAAACTGGCGACATTTTGAATGGGATCATCCGCAACAGCGGCCTTGAGAAAGGGAAGAGGGCGAAAGGAGGGAGGAATTATGTCTTCTTTGGACGCAAGTATTACGACAACCGCACCTTCGCCGACACGCTGGTCTCGCTTCTTCTTCAACCGTTCAGCATAGATATCCGTGACCTGCGCTATATTCGGAAGTTTGGGAAGCCCGAGCACCTTGAGCATGGCCTGTCGAATTTCGCCAGCGACCGCATCTCGACGCTTTCCAACATCACTCATACTTGTCCAGGAGGTGAGGCCCCAAGGGCTGTCCTCACGATAGATGCTAGCAATCACACATCCAATATAGTAGACGCATCCAAGACCGATTGTAGGATCCTCTCCATCCAGTGGAAACCCACCCAGGGAAAAGGGACAGGTGGCCTTGGGAAAGGGAATGGGGATGTCTGTCTCTGCTGTCTGTAACTCTAAGACGCACAACGCACCGATAACACCGATCTGTAAATTACAAATCAGTTTCCTGTATTCAGGAGGCACAGCGACCTTCTTACCGCTGGCCAAACCATCCGCAATCAGTTTCTGTCTCTGTGTTGTGTACGCCTGTTCCTTGGGCGCCTTCTCTTCTAGGTAGAGGGTGGCCGATTTGATGGTTCTTGCGTAGATCTCGTCATTTCCTGAAAATCCAGCGCCTTCAAAGATCGTGCGTGCGATCAAGTACAGAGTTTTTTGCTGTCCTGTATACACCATCGTCGATTCGGAGGCTGTAATTAAGGCTAGATCATCATCGTCATCGGGTTCTTCCATTACGGCTCGACCGGATAACGGAATACCATCATCGTCAAATTCCAGACTTGTATCATAGTCAATGCGTTGGATGGCTTGGCCACAGTATTTACAAATATAACGGCCTTCGAACACGTGAGGACTGGCGTAATCGAGCAACAAGGTTTTGTGAAGAATGGTGCCACGACCAGGGTGTCTTAGTTCTTCAATCAGGAGTTTTTCATGTTTACAGACGAGGGGAAGTTTACACAGTCCACACAGAATCCATTGATTGTGTTGGCCGACTCCGTTCTTCTGTATGAAGTCCTCGAGCAAATCCATGCGCTTCTTCACATCACGTACACCCCGAATTTGATCAAGTTTCACCACGTGAACGCAGGGATTGATCTTGGGCTTGCTCTTGAAGGCGGCTTCGGTTTCCAAGCGGGTTGTTTCACGGAAGGCGAGACGTTTGGATTCGGCGTTGGCGGAGGCTTCCAAGGTTGGGACAGCCTCTGTCTTCGCAGCCGTGGCGATCCAGAGAGGAAGGGCGGTACAGCCGGCGGCCTGTAAGAGGTCGGCGGTAATGCGGAGGGGGTCCGTCTCTTCTACTCCAGATGCTATGGGTACAGTCGTCGTCGTCAGCACAGACTCAGGGAAGAGCACTCCATATACGGGTTGACTGATATCTTGACGTGCCACATCGCTTTTCGCTTTCGCCGTGTTCATGGATTCCAACCAGGCGGCTTGATTGTCCTTTAAGTTCACAGCATTCAAGACGGAGGGCGACCACTCGAGGAATCGGAGTCCGAGACCATCGCAAAACGATTGTATTACAATGTCACTATATCGCAGCGCCTTGTGTCTGAGTTGCGCTCGAATCACATCCGCAAGGACGATGGTTTCACCTGGATTGACGACTCGCTGTTGGTTCCATTCGTTTTGTAATCGCCAGTCGAAAAAGGTAAGAGGCCTTCGAATAGCTTGGTTATTGAGAATGTCGTATAGAAGGACGGAGGAGCGTGTAGGAGAGCGCTGTTTGGCCAGATCCTGTGACAATAGGACGTGGGCTAAGGTAACCGCTGTATCAGCGTCCGCAATGACGAAGGGAACGCCTGTTTTTGTATCCATTAGAATACTGCCCGCTAGAAGTCGGGCGGAACGTGTTTGGATATCCGTAATTTGAAAGGAGGACAGGGACTCGATACTTCCTTTGCCACCGAATCGCAGGGGTTTGTAGCCGGGGGTCCCCGTCATACGATATCCTTTCACGGCTGTAGGAGGAACCTTGGATCGGATCACATCTTGATCCACACTGATGCGACGTCCTTCAGGCTTTACAGCTTGATAGGGGCTACCAAGGATTTGCTGTAAATAAGCGGCAAACGCATTGGTGCCAACAGCGTTCGAATAGGCCGAGGCGGCTTCCAGTTGCTTGAGTAAGGCTTCTGTGTCTTGTTTCACGAGAACGCCTTCTGCTGTGTTTCCCATAAGATCTGCGTATAAGACCTTATTCGTATTTATAACAGGCAAGAGCGCCGAAATCGGATTGGTAGTTTTCTCGGCAACATCTTGGAGTGTGTGGGGAACGTAGGAACGGGTTTCACCCAGAATGAGCGCCTGATCCGCATCTCTCACCACAATCGAGTTCTTGAGAGCTAAGAAGACATCCACCTGTCTGTAGAGTTTTGCCATTTGTCTGGGATCCTTTTGCTTTCTGTAGGGAAGCGCTTTCATCAACGAGAGGAACATGGATTCTCGCTGAGAGATGTCATCCCACAGTTTGTTGTCGTCGGCTTCGACACTGCTAAGACCCGCAGTCGTAAAGAAATCGTCGAGTTCGGGAACAGCCTCTTCCTCCTCGACCGCATTCAGCGCATCGGCGGCCTGATTTTCCTCATGGATCAGTTCCTCAGGATTGCCCATAGGAACCAGCACCAGATCCTTACTACCAAGAAAGGCAAAATCCATGATCTCGAGTTGGCCGTTTCGGCGTACAACAATCGCATCTTGAGATTCATTCGCATGAATCGCTTCCACCGTCAGAGTATCTGTAGGGGCTCCTTGAGAATCATAGGCTTGAATTTGATCTTTCGGAAAGACGGCGAGTTGGGCCGCAAAGGCTGGATTGCGACGCTTTTCGTGGATTTGGACTTCCTTGACTCCTAAGGACTCCAGGAACAAGCCGGATTCTGGATCTAAGGGAAAATCAATTGCGGTCGTACTACGTGTATCGGGTCGCACTCGGATAAGGGACTCATCACGGTACAGGATACGACCCGTGGTACTTTTAAAGACTTGGGACAGGATCGTAATACGATCTCCCAATTCGGGAATAAGTTCTTCATCAGACATTCGCCTCTATTTGAGTGAAACGTTTTGTCAGGGTGAACCAACCGGATGTGTGAAAAATTGAATCCTGTACAGGGCTTCTGTATTTCTGTATTCTTTCCTATGTCCGCTCTTATCCTTCTTTCTGACCAGGTGAAACACTTACAGTTATCGATTGAGTTACTTCGAACACGTCTTTCACTGGCCTTAGGTGCGCAACGTACAAAACAAAACGCCGGCTCCAATGAGGTGAAGGATATAAACACCCTCATTGAAGCGATTAATACTAAAAACGCATGTGGGATTCAATTAACCAGTGCTTATTCAGCAAAATTTCCAGGATGTGAACTTCTTAGCGCACGACATCGACAGGGTGCGAATCGAGGAACCCATTACGATTTTGAAGCTCTTGTCAAACATAACGGTGTCGAAGCATGGCACACCATTGAGCACAAGGGTTCTTACAAATACACACCGATCAAGGCGGACGAACGGCCCTGGGATGCGGGTGTTCAGTTTCACAACGGGGGATGTGAAAAGTACAATCTTACACGAAAGTATGCGAGGACATGGTACGATCAGTATATCGCAACGAATTATTTGAAAAGCGAATATGGTATAACCGCACCGACTCCAAGTTTCGAGGATTGGTTCAAGGGGGATTGTAAGGCGCAGGATGATCCGAAAACAGAGTTTGGGAAGGCATTGAAGGCGGCAGTTCGGGAACGCCATGGTCCTACCGCAAGTCTGTTGGAGAAGCGTCAACAGGTAAATGAAGCTTTGGATATTACGGAGGAGGATATTACGCTCTTGAAAACAGAGGTAATGGCAGTAGCGAATGAGGCTCTCAAACAGAAGGAGCGATGGCTTACCATTCGTGGGGATCTTACGGGGTCCTTTCATTGTGCGTGGTATCCGCAGTTTACAGTGAAGCACATTGAGGAGGTACGAGTCACAAAGAAAAAGGATATTAGTATTGAGTTTCGTTGTAATGACAACTTTGTCTTTGAAGGCTTATTACGATGGGGAAAGGGGGCTGGATTTAGCAATCTCCGTCTAGACATGCGATAGTTCATGATCGTCATCTTCATCATCCTCAGAGCTATCCTCATCCGCAACCGTTTGGGCCGTCGATTTGAACTCAACCCTTGTCAGAGATCTTACAATTCGTTCGGCAAGAGGCGGGGGTACCGCATTACCGATTTGCGCAATTTGTTCTTTTTCGGTTCCCTGCCACTTATAATCGGCTGGGAATCCTTGGATTTGTCCAAGTTCCTTTGGGGTCATACAGCGAATGTAGTAGGTGTTAGTTGTCGCATTGTGAAGACCTACAAAGAGTCGTGGGCACAGGTTATAGGTGCTAATGATGGTGTTACAGGAAATATCCGGGTTCAGAATCATACCATGGTATCCGCCCTTTCTTACACCGTAACTAATCAGACCGTGAGGCTCGGTCATCTGTTTCGGCGCACTTGGATTCGCTGTTCGCTCCTTGGTAGAACGATTACGAATCCCTAGGACAAGACGATCCAAATTTTTGTGGGGACTGCCTTGAACCGTCGTTTCTGTCGTGGGTATCCAATAGTGTGCGGGCTGTTCTTGAGGTTTGTACAGCGCCGGCAGAACCATGGCTCCTTGAAGATGAGGCTCTAAGAACGCACGTACGGATGTTTGGAAGGGAGTGGACGCTGGCTCCAAGGTGTCCCACGGCATATGGGGGTATTGATCACCACGATGTCCTACAATAATCAGTCGCTTTCGATGTTGAGGCACACCGATTTCCGTCACGTCAATCACCTTGTATGTAATCTTGTATCCGATTCGTTCAAACAGATCCTTGATGATGTCGATGACCGGTCTTAGGGGTGCGTCAGCGGGTTGATGAGGATCCTTACCCTTTCGGGCCAAGAGTCCCTTTACATTTTCACCGATAATCCACTTGGGCTGTATGATATTGGCGGCTCGTGCGAATTCGTGGACCAATTCATTTCGTAAGTCATCTGTCTTCTTCTTACCGGCATGGGAGAATCCCTGACATGGAAATCCCGCTAAGATAAGGCTGACATTTCCTTTATAGGGAGTGAACACAGAATCTGGAACCTTTTTAATATCTGAGTGGGCTGTCTCAGGATGTACCAAGATTGTAGAGTCTGGAAACATGATTGTATGAGTACGTGTCGCCGCATCATTAAATTCGTTAAAGGCGATAACCTTGTAACCGGCCCGTTCAATTCCACATGTATCGCCTCCAGCGCCACTAAAGAGACTGATCGCATTCTTCAGAGGGGGGGCTTGAAGTTCATTCACACGTTTCTCAAGGAGTTCGACAGAGGACGCAAGTTGTTGGACCTGCGTGGCTAAGGCGGCGACAGATGGCTCTGCGGGCACGCACTTCTTTTTCTTATTTAAATGGGTTGTTAGGTGTACAAAGTCTTTCTTACAAGTGGGACAAGTTGGCATTCTTGTAAGGTTGAATAATTTATGTGCAGTTACCGGGAGATGCGTTTTTAAGGGGAATTAGTCTGTTTCTCAATTTTTGCAGTTTGACGGACCTAGGGCCTAAGGCGGATGTTTATTTCCACTACTGCCACTCCTGTGTGGAAAACGTAGGCGCAAACATGCGTTCGAGTCCAGGTGTCCACTTATTGAACTCCTCATACTTCCAGAAGCGACCGTTGGATCTGTCTTCGACGCCTCCCTTATCAAAATAGGGATCATCGGCCATTTGATTGGAAATTTCGACGGAGGGCTTGGGATGTCCAATACCCTCTCGTAAGACATCCTTCTGTGTCTGCGCATCTTCCCACAGTTCCTTGCGGGATTTAGGTCGGAGTTCACTAATCTCGTATTGATTCTCACCCGTCTTTGTAACGATGGGTTCATAGGTTGGATCACCGGCATAGGTATCATTCACCAACTTCGCAACAGCCTCGGTTTCACTGTCGATGATGTGCTTGCTGATATCGGTGGGTCTATACTGAGACAACAGGGCTCGTTCCCGAGCCTTCGTAGCTTCTTCATCGGGAGTGGCGACTGTAGGGGTCTCCATGGTGGAAAAGAAGACACCTGATTTGGGTTCACGGAAGCCGGATTCCATACGGGCGGCACTGAAGCCATCTTCTTTATCAGCACGTTCCTGGGAATTGAAGGGGAGATTCGCCCAGTCGAGCACGTACTTACTCAACATCTCGCTCTTGCTTTCGGGTGTAAGGGCGTTACGATCTTGGCTCTCGGATTTGAAGATACGGCTGTATTCGTAATCATCAAGCCGATTAATCGGTGTCTTGGCGGATGTCTGCTCGTTGTTGGGATCATAATCGAAGACTGTACGAGTTGCATTTTGATCTTGGATCCCTTCGGGAGGTTCTACGTTGTTATTCAGGCCCCCGATGATGCCACGGGGCTGGTCGGGAGTGACCGGTAGGACTTGAGGAGGGATACATTTGGCTCCCTGTGCGTATAGATCACTCAGATAGGAGGTGTAATCGGATAGGGAGTTGAAGGTTTTACCACCGGCGACGATTTGGCCCTTGTCATTTCGTATAGCGGAAACAGGACATTCAGGCACAGCAAAGCCTTCCTTTACCTGTTTCAGAGCCATGACGGCGAGGCAGACAACTAACAGAATAGTGATGGGTACAACGATGCCGTTCATCTCTGCTTCTCTCCACGTTTTTTTTGTTGACAAAAGGTAAGATGTCCTTTGACGAAGTCCGAAACGAAACGGAAGCCAAACGCTTAGAAGAGGCCTTGAAGAAGAAGGACGGTGATGCCTTGTTGCTCATCTTTGCCGATTGGTGCGGTCATTGTGTAACTTACAAGCCGATGTGGAAGAGGTTGGCAAAAGTAGCCAAGGGTGTTCTGACAGCGGCGGTTCACTTTGATCAGGTCGATAAAATTCCTGCGTTGAAAGAGGCCAAACTTGACGGCTATCCCACAGTGATTCGAATCAAGGAGGACGGGTCGGTAGAAACAGTGTCATCGACGGATATGAGAGACGAGGTCAAGATGAAGATGCTCTTGAAGGCAAAGGAACAGGTTTCCCAACATATACAAAAAACAAAACAGTCCGGACTGATTGTAGGCGCACGACAGGATGGTGGTTCCTTAAGGAATAGAAAGCGATCCCTACGTCCTCCCGTATCAAGGAAGCAGCGCAGGACACGTCGTCGGAATACACGACGGGCGCAACGATTTTAGATTCTGAGTGAGTAATAATTTAAACATACAGAATAAGATGGCCACTGTTACAGAAGAATTACGAAGTCTCCTGGCGAGTGGAACCTCCAATCGAATCCGACTTGGATTCACCATGGATAGCAAGTCCTACATAACTGAATTTGATATTACAAGTGATGCAACACAATTAAAGGTGTTAAACCCCTGTATTAAAATTGCTTATGAGCATGTAAATTCAACTACAGGTCTACATCCGTACACCGGATCTCTTTTAGCCAATTCTGCTGAAAAAGGGTGTTTTACACCCACCTTGGTTCGTACAGACGAGTTTGGACCCCTTGATCTCTTACAAATTCTAAAAACTAAAATTGCCTTATTATTTCCGATGGGTGGACCCTTGTGTATTACTGATGTTGCAAGGAAAGGAGATGTGTTTTTGTCATCCTTCAACATTGTAAGAGGAGGGAATGCTGTGTATGAGAAATATGGATATGAATCCGTGTTTCTTAGCGAGGTAAAAGGAATTGTTCATGCGGCCTACTGGGATCAGTTCTTTGTAAAACAGTATTTACAAAAAGAACTTATAGACTTTATCAAGTTTGTGAACACAACCTTCGGAACACATTTTCTTACTGACCTGGATCCGACAATGCGATTGACAGATATTATGAAACAATTTTCAATCGAACATGAACAAGCCTATTATGAACATCAGAAGACCACTGTTGGAGGAGTTGTGTTGCCTATCAGTGACTTGATTGTAATTAGAACGGGAAATTATCGGGCGTTCATAAGAGCCCATGGATCCGCACCTGTTCCTTCCAACATCATGGAAGTTACTGAAGTTGGTCGCAATACAGCGTGGTTATTCTGTTTGAATCCTGAGAAGTGGTTGCCCTCGGATTCACGAATGGTCTTTACCTCTCTGTCAGTGTTGTCAGCTTCATCGTCATCGTCAAGAAAAAGGAAGCAACGCAGGACGCGTCGTAAGAACACACGACGTGCGCGACGGTTTTAGATTCCTCGTCTCCGTCCTAGATCTTGAATGCGTTTGGGGGATATAACTACTGGATCTGTGGGATCCTCTTGTTCAACCACAAGTTCAGGAACTATTGGATTATTTACAGGTGTCAAACTTCCTGTTACGATGGCAGGTGTTGAATTGCAGCCACCGATTGTTTCTACTATGGACATGAAATGTTCAATCTAGATTCCACGCTTTTTTGCAATGGCTTTTACACGTTTATTCGTTTCCTCGTCAATCTTTTTGTCAGCAGCACCCACTTTGGGCGCATAGTGTGTGATCGAAGCACCTAGATTAATGCTGCTTGAGCATAGAATGGGGAATAAGGCTGGTGTAGGATCATCGGGTAACAGTTTGATGACTCCTTGCATTCTTCTAATAGGAGGACCGGATAACTGTCTAAATTCCCCGGTTTTTCCCGATAGCTGTGACCCGTTTCACTTCTGTTTCTGTAAGATGACGTCCGCTTAACACGTTCATGGGTCGTAAAAAGGAGGCTGTTGCTGTGGCAATGAGTGGAGTATTTTCTACAGTTTCTATCTTTTCTGACTTTACTTGATGTGATTGTTCTGACTGTTGTTTCGACTGTTGCGACTGTTGCTGCGTTTGCGATTTTGAAGATCCCGAACCCATTCTACTCCTTCTTTAGAATGAGTTTACAAACAGCTGTCACCGTGGGTCCCACAGGAGGAACTGAGCCTACTCTAACAGTCGCAGCAACAGGAGTAGCAGAAGTAGCAGAAGTAACAGAAGCAACAGCAACAGAAGCAGAAGCAGCAGATCTCTCAGGATCTCAAGAAATTGACGATGGTACAAATTATGCAACCTTTCGAGAAGTTGATGCTCTTCTTACAAAGTCCTACAACAGTTCAAGCAACAATAATGCCACAATCTGTAATATTATTGCGGTCTATCTCAAAGGCCAGAAACTACTATACGCTGAAGCCAAGACGCACTGCGAGCAAAAGTTACACTTCTTGATGCTCCCCTCGATCTTTTTCACAGTTGTAGGAAGCGTGCTCAATCTTACAATCAAAGATACGACATATGGAAACACCATCGTATCTGGATTGAATGCCTTTATTGCCTTTCTCCTGGCCGTCGTGAACTACCTTAAATTAGATGCCAGGGCCGAAGCCCATCGCACAAGTGCTTATAAGTTTGATAAGTTAGAACAGCAACTTGTATTCAATTCAGGGAAGGCGATGTTCATGTCGTACCCGAAAGAACAGATGGAAACTCTCGTTACTTCTACGGAGAAGGATGTAAGAGAGATCAAGGAAACCAATCAGTTCATCTTACCGGAAGATATTCGATATTCTTATCCATTGCTGTGCGGCACCAATGTGTTTGCGAAGGTCAAGGATGTCCAAACAGAGGAAATGATGCTGACGGATGAGTTGAAAGACGTCTTGAATGATATGACAGAACTTGAATTAAAGAGCCCACCAACACTCGACGCCAACTTACATGAGTTGAAAGTGAGACAGAGAAAAATCCTTCGACAAATTCTGGAATTACGCAACCATTTCTTACGGATTGACACTGAATTTGAAGGAGAGATTCAGAGGAACCGTAGGAAGTGTAGTAAACGGTTTCAGATATGTGGATGTTTAAAGGTGTAACAGGCCTTTAGGCCGAAAAGCACCTAAAGCCCCCTCACATTCAAAAATTGACACCCCTTCGCCCGTCCCCATAACCAGCACAATGATAAACACCGCTGAACCACTCATCTTCCAGGTAAAGGATATCCTGGCAAGGGATAACTCCTTGGAGGACGATGACCAAGGGAGTGAAGAAGCAAAAAGCGATGATTACGAGTCAAGAGATAAATTCACAAACAAGGCGTATCAGATCATCTTGTTTGGGAATACCATTGAGGGGACATCCGTCAGCCTCACGGTCAACAAGTTCAAACCCTTCTTCTATGTCCGCATTCCGGACGCCTTGGCCGCCGATGCGAGTGCCAAGATAAAGTTTCAGGCGTGGGTTTCCAATAAGGTTCCTGAATCCTGCGATACTTCCACCACACTCATGTACGAACAACATAAGACGCTGTACGGTTTCAACGACGGAGCCAAGTCGACCTTTCTCCTTATCCAAACGCAAACCAAGGCACTGTCCATGTACTTGAAAGACATCTTCCTTACAAAGAATTCGACATCGAAACCACTGAAGATAAGTCAACTGTTTGGAGAGGCTGCGGTCTCCAAAATAGTGGCCAATCCTACAGGAGCCAGCGTCCAGGGTGACAAGGTGGGCCTGAAGGTGTACGAATCCAACATCGATCCCATGCTCCGATTCAATCACATTCAGGACATCAGCCCGGCAAACTGGGTCCAAGTCGCAGCAGATCTGTGGGAGGAAGATGTGGGGACTGATTCCAAGATGGAAGTCAAGGCCACAGCGGATTACGTAGATGTAAAGAAAGCCAAGGATGAAGGTATGGCTCCTTTCAAGGTGGCCTCGTGGGATATTGAGTGTACAAGCAGTCACGGTGATTTCCCACAGGCAAATAAGACATATAGAAAGCCGCTGAGAGAACTGGTGGAGAAAGGAATGCTTACCAGTATTGAGACCATGTGTGAGCAGATCTCAAAAGCGTATAATGGTACGGGCTCTCTCTCAAAAATCTATCTCAAACAGCCACGTACCTATCTGCCAGAGACACTGCGACTTCAATTAGTGGGTCGGGGCGTCTTCGAAAAGACAAGGAGCCTCCTGATCGCTACAGTAAATGACACATCCTCATCGCACCGTGAGGGAATCACGTTGGGATCGTCCGGAGAACTTGTAGCAGAAGAACACTCTGATGAAAGTGACGGAGAGGGCGGAACAGTAACAAAAGGCCCTCTAGAACTCTTGGACGAACTTCTTACATCCGTCTTCCCTCCTATTCGAGGCGATCCTATCATTCAAATCGGTACGGTGGTCTACTGTAGGGGCGCTCCTGTGAGCAAACATATCTGGGTTCTCGGCACCGTCGACGAGGCGTCTGTCCGACCTCCAGGCGCCTCTGTCCCCATCAGCGTCCACTCCTTCGGTGATGAACTCCTTATGCTGAAGGCCTGGTTTCAATGGATTGGACGCGCAAATCCGGATGTACTCATCGGATACAACATCTTTGGTTTTGATTCCAAATATGTATATCAGCGCATTGCGCAATATGTAGGGGATCGGGACGCTATTAAAATCTGTTCTCCTCTCTCTTGCCTTCGAAGCAGGCCTTCCAGGTTAGAAGAGAAGTTCCTTTCGTCGGCCGCCATGGGCGACAACACGATGTACTTCTTGAGCAGTCCGGGACGGTTACAGATTGACTTGCTTCCCTACATCCGGCGCAATCACA
>Ga0114963_10000996_pt1 | contig 19510 bp, 16 predicted proteins | sample C_131016_EF_Meta_FD_87019 | JGI IMG/M metagenome (GOLD analysis project Ga0114963, IMG submission 87019) | Freshwater microbial communities from Lake Croche, Canada to study carbon cycling - C_131016_EF_MetaG | ecosystem: Environmental > Aquatic > Freshwater > Lake | place: Lake Croche, Canada...
GCCAAGCACATCCATCACCACCCGCTCGTCATTCGAAACGGCTGTGAGGCTGTAACAACCTGGCAGGTCGAGAAGGTCCATTTCGATGCCGCCAGCGCACAGGAGGCCGGATTTTTTCTCCACCGTGATGCCCGGATAGTTGGCGATGTGCTGACGCAGGCCAGTGAGGCGGTTGAAAAGCGTGGATTTTCCGGTATTGGGATTTCCTACCAGCGCAACCAGCGGACGGCCTTGCCGCTTTTTCGGTGCTGCTTCAGTCGGCGCGTTCATTCGGCAATGTCCTTTACTTGAATAATACGCGCCTCGGCCCGCCGAAGGCTGATTTCCTGGCCATCGAGTTCGACGGAGATCGGGTCTCCGAGGGGCGCAAAGCGGGTTACTTTGACCATGCGACCGGGAATGAAACCCAAGGTGGCCATGCGGTTCGCACGGTCACAATCCGATGCGATGTCTTCAATTTCGGCGCGACTGCCCACCTTCAAAGTGTCCAGCGTGCGCTTCATGCCTTCGATTTTAAAATGGAATTGGAAATTCTCCCGAGCATTTCCACTACCATACGAGACTCCCTGCGGGCGTCAATTATTGAGATTACGTCTCAACTGATAGAGTTTCGCCCTCAGCACTTCCATCTTCAGAGCATCAGACCTTGCTGTTTCCCCACAAGCGCACCAAGGATAGGCCAAATGAGGTTCGCCTTTGCATCTATCGGGTCTCTTGGAGATTTGCATCCCGTGCTCGCCATGGCCGTTGCCGCTACGCGGCGCGGGCATAATGTCGTGGTGGCGGCCGCCCCCAGCTATGCGGCGAATGTGGCACGGGCGGGCCTGGCTTTTCATCCGCTCCGTCCAGCGATTCCAGAGGATGCCGAGTCTCTCGCCTATTATTTCGACATGAAACGCGGGCCACGGCGTTTGCTTCAGGACATGATTTTTGCGGATGTCGCCGAGACGCATGAGGACCTGTGCAGTGCCGCGAGGGGAGCGGATTTGCTGGTCGTGGGCGAATTGCTTTACACCGCGCCGATCGTGGCGGCGGATGAGAAAATCCCATGGCTGAATGTCGTGCTGGCGCCGACCTCACTACTCTCGGCCACCGACCCCTGTGTGCTGGCGCCGGCGCCATGGTTGCACAAGTTTCGGCATTTGGGTCCATGGCTGCACCGTCTCGCGTATTGTTTTGGACGAATAGAGGGACGCATGTGGGCCGGCGGTTATTACCGGTTCCGCCGCTCACTGGGACTGCCTGCAGGGGCAAACCCGATCTTCGACGCCAAGCATTCCCCATTTGGCACACTCGCGATGTTTCCAGATTTTCTCGTGGCCCCTCAGCCCGACTGGCCCGCAAAGACGGTGCAGGCGGGGTTTCCGTTTTATCATCAAGGTGGAGAGGTCGAAGTGGTGCGTGATTTTTTAAAATCCGGGAGCCCGCCCGTGGTTTTCACGCTCGGCTCGATCGTCGCGCATTTCGAGCCATCATTTTACCAGGCAGCTGCGGAAGCCGCTCAAATACTCGGCCGCAGGGCGATTCTTCTCACCGGACGGAACGCCGCCGTGCCTCAAAACCTGCCGGAGTCGATATTGGCGGTGAACTATGCCCCGTTGCATTCCATCCTGCCACAGGCCTGTGCCATCGTTCACGCCGGCGGCATCGGAACCTGCGCCGAGGCGCTCAAGGCCGGCCTTCCCTCGGTGGTCATCCCCTATTCCTTCGATCAACCGGATAACGCCGCCCGCTTGCGCCGACTCGGTGTGGCTGAGATTTTGCCCCGTAACGCGATCACGGCCCAGAACCTCGCCGCCAAGCTGGAGGTTCTTTTGAAAACACCAAGCGCCACCACCGCAGCAACGCGACTGGCAAGCATGATCCACCCGCAGGATGCCATGAACCAAGCGCTGGATAAAATGGAGTCCGTCGTCGGCACTGCATAGAAATTTATCATCTCTGCGCTATTGCCGAAATGCTTCGGGAGTGGCTATCCTCCGCGCTTTCCAAACCGCCAGATGAATATCCACGAATACCAAGCCAAAGAACTCCTCGACCTGTTCGGCGTCGCCAACAGCCCCGGTGGAGTTGCCTCAACGCCGGAGGAAGCCGAGAAAATCGCTGCTTCCTTGAACACTCAAGACCTCGTTATTAAAGCCCAGGTTCACGCCGGCGGCCGCGGCAAGGGGACATTTAAAAACGGCTTCAAAGGCGGCGTTCATCTTTGCAAAACGCCCGCCGAGATTCGTGACACCGCAGCCAAGATGCTCGGTGAAACCCTCGTCACCCACCAGACCGGCGAAGACGGCCGCGTTGTTCGCAAGGTGCTCGTCGCAAAATCGGTCGAAATCCAAAAAGAACTCTACTTCGCCATCCTCATCGACCGCGCTATTTCCGCACCGGTCATCGTGGCCAGCACCGAAGGCGGTGTGGATATCGAAGCCATAGCCGAGCATACTCCCGAGAAGATTTTCCATCTCCCCGTTGATCCGCTCATCGGCCTTCAGCCCTACGAAGCGCGCAAGCTCGCCAAAATGTTGGGCATTCCGACCGCCCTCCTCAAAAATGCCGCGACACTTTTTGAGAACCTCTACAAACTTTTCATCGCCCGCGACTGCTCGATGGTCGAGGTTAACCCGCTCGTCATCACCAAGGACAACCAAGTCCTCGCGCTCGATGCGAAATTCAATTTCGACGACAACGCCCTCTTCCGCCACCCGGATGTCCAAGCCTACCGCGACATCGAGGAGGAAGATCCTCGCGAGGTCGAAGCCTCCAAGCACAGCCTCAGCTACATCGGGCTGGATGGAAACATTGCCTGCCTCGTGAATGGCGCCGGTCTTGCCATGGCGACGATGGATATCATCAAACACAACGGCGGCGAACCGGCGAACTTCCTCGATGTGGGCGGTGGAGCCAGCGAGCAGCAGGTCACAGAGGCCTTCAAAATCCTCGTCGCTGACAGCCGCGTTAAAGCCATTCTGGTGAATATTTTCGGCGGCATCATGAAGTGCGATGTCATTGCCCAGGGAATCATCAATGCCGTGAAGGCCGTCAACCTCCCCGTCCCGCTCGTCGTGCGCCTCGAGGGCACTAATGTCGACGCCGGCCGGAAGCTTCTCTCCGAATCCGGACTCAAACTCACAGCGGCGACTGACATCGCCGACGCCGCACAAAAAGTCGTAGCAGCCGCAGCCTAACCTCTCAAAACCATGTCCATTCTCGTTGATAAAAACACACGCCTGCTCGTTCAGGGAATCACAGGCAAGTCGGGCGCTTTTCACGCCAAGTCCTGCATGGAATACGGAACCAATGTCGTCGCTGGCGTCACTCCAGGCCGCGGCGGAGAGGCTTTCGAAGGCAAGGTCCCGGTTTTCGACACCACCTACGAGGCGCGCAAACAGACCGGTTGCAACGCTACCATGATCTTCGTGCCTCCGGCGGGCGCGGCAGACTCCATCCTTGAAGCGGTGGATGCCGGCATCGAACTCGTCATCTGCATCACCGAGGGTATTCCTGTCCTCGACATGATGAAGGTCAAAGCTGCCATGGCGAAATCGAAGTCCCGCCTCATCGGCCCAAACTGCCCCGGCATCATCACTCCCGGCGCCTGCAAAATCGGCATCATGCCGGGCTACATCCACAAGGAAGGCAAAGTCGGCGTCGTCTCGCGCTCCGGCACCCTCACCTACGAAGCCGTCTGGCAACTTTCCAGCCGAGGCCACGGTCAATCGACCTGCGTCGGCATTGGTGGCGACCCCATCAATGGCACATCGCACCTCGATGTCGTGAAAATGTTCAACGACGACCCCGGCACCGAGGCCTTCATCATGATCGGTGAAATCGGCGGAACCGCCGAGGAAGAAGCCGCCGAGTGGATCGGAAAAAACTGCAAAAAGCCAGTCGCCGCCTTCATCGCCGGAGCCACAGCGCCTCCCGGACGCCGCATGGGCCACGCCGGCGCCATCGTCAGCGGTGGAAAAGGCACAGCCGCCGGCAAGATCGAAGCGATCCAAGCCGCCGGCATCGAAGTCGCCGCCACACCAGCAGACATGGCCGACGCCCTCCTTCGCCGCATGGCGAGGTGATAGGAAGTTTTAAGACTTAAGTTTTAAGTTGCGCTGCCGCGCAAAGCCAGTTTATGCGGGGCTTAGGTGAAAACCTGGCCCCGTATTTCTTTTTCACCCAGAGTAGGCCCCCTCGCGCAGTTTTTTGATCAGCGAGTAGGATCCGTCAGGCGATCTTTGGGATTTTCCAGGCGTTTTTTGATTTGATCCCAAGAGAGTTGCTCGGAGTGTCCATCAGTGAAGAGGTAGTTCGCATTGCCACCATGCCGATTGACATCAATAAATCCCTCAAAAGCTTCGGGAGGAACTTGATCCCCGTAGAACTCCGAGAAATGGAAGTGATCGGTGGAAAAAACTTTTGATGACTCGGCGAAGTAGATCGTCTCGGAGGGGCGGTCGATTTTTGAAAGAAAGGAGAAATCCAAAAACTCAGCTTGGCAGGGATTCGGCGTGAGCATGTCATTGATTGCAAAGCTCCGCTCACGAGACTTTGACGGATCGGATGGGCATTTGAACTTTATGGAATCCGACGCATACGGCTGAAGAGTGACGGCCCATTGATTTGCAGCCCCTTTGTGCGAAGTCATAGGGAGTTTCATAGCGTTGTCTGCGGCGTAGGACATGGCTGCCATGCCAATATTTCGCAGATTTCCAAGGCATTTGGTTGCGTTTCCTTTCTCGAGTATTGCGCGACTTATTGGAAGACCCAGGGCTGCAAGAATGCAGATGATGGAAACTACAACCAAAAGCTCGATGAGCGTGAACCCTGATTGTTCACGCAAGTCGGGAGGATTCGATGGATTGGAAAGAGAATTCACGCCCATGGCTACAAGCTTAGATTTTTTTTCGACGCAGGTTCACTACTGCAAATGAGACAAGAATAATGCCTAAAAGCGCATAAGTGGTTGGTTCTGGGACAGCGCTGAGCGCAACACTGGCCCCATAGTTACCTGGATCCATACCGTTAGAGTTCGCTCCACCAACGAAGACGGAATAGGAACCAGCAGATAGAGCAAATGTTCCCGTGACATTCCCGTCGGCATTCCCATCACCTTGGATTCCTGGAGCGGAGCCATAGTTCGCGGAAGTGCCGTCAACGGCATGGCCAACATACACCAACTCCCCAATGTCTCCCGCATCGTTTCCAATAGAAAAGCTGCCCAGAGTATTTAAGCAACCCTCCGAACCTGAACTGCGTCCGGCGCGCCAAGCAAGTGAAACAACGGACCCATCATGCGCAGATCCAACGGCCAGGCCTCGATAGATCGTGTAAGCAGGCAAAAACTGTGCTCCGATATTACTATCGAAGGGGTAGACTCCAGCCTGCGTCCCTGAATCTGTCCCGCCGCCGAGTATGGAGAGGGAAAATGTTCCGGGATTGTTTAATAGGAAGCTGAACCACCTGCCTTTGTGGCTGTCACCGTAGTCCGAGTCTGTGGCATCGGCCCAACCGAAATCAGAGGCGATATTCGTGAGGGTGATTCCGACAGAACTATTGGTCAGCGAACCGCTGTTTCCTGTTATGGTCCAAATGCCTCCGATTTCAGACCAAGTGCCCAAATTACGGCCTGAGTATCCGATGTGAGCGGAAGCCGTTTGCAATGCTGTGAGAGCCAAGAAAAACGCGGCAAGATTTTTTATCATTTTTTCCATAAGTAATTTTAAGTGTGTGTATTGAAAATTCATCCCTCCGCGTGGCGTTCAACATAGAACGCACAAAAGTGATGCCGCAGAGGAGCCCCAGGTTTTTCTGACCGCAAAGCAATTTGCTGCACCCGAGACGTGGGTTGATCCGAACGAGGGTCCGGATTTTAAGAGAGAATCCCGAGCCTCAGGCTATGGGCACGGGAGTGGCTGGGGAATGCGGGCGGGATTCCGCCGAGAGATTCCGGGGGAGAGGAAATTGGCACGGGGCGCTGACGAGCGCGGGGAGGACGCTGGCAGCCTCCAGAGCAAAGAGCTCGATTTTCTTAGTGGCCGACAAAATCTCGGGGGCTTTCTTTTCCTGCTTTTTGGCCTCCTTGATCGAATAGCACATGTTGCAGGGGTGCTCGCCATCGAAGGTTTTTTTCGCGCCGGCGAGAACGGATCCGTCCTGCGTGGTGTAGGTCCAAATCATGTTTGCCCAGGCCACGGTTTGGAGAACTCCCCAGTGGCCTCCAATGATAAAAAATAACGCAATGGCGGCTATGACTTGGCCGCAGGATGCGAGGATTTTTCGACGGAGCGTGGACACGGGGGCGGAGACTGGCTTCCGTGAGGGGATGGTGTCAATGCGAAAAAATCAGGCTGCTTCCTCGCCCTCGCCACGGTATTCGGCAAGCTTGTTGCGGAGTGTGCGGATGCTTATCTGGAGCAGCTCGGCGGCTTGGGTGCGGTTGCCGTTTGTGCGCTCGAGGGCTTCGAAGATGGCGCGTTTTTCGAGCTCGTGGAGTGGCATGACTTGGGAATTCGAAGCGGGAGCCGGAGCAGCGGATTCTTGAACAACGGGAGCCGCCTGCGGTGTAGCAATGGGTGCTGGCGGGGTGAGCCCCATGAGTTCGGCGCTGATGGGGACGCCTTCCTCGGCGAGGATGGCGGCGCGCTCAACGACATTTTGGAGTTCACGCACATTACCCGGCCAATTGTGGGCGAGCAGTCCAGCCATGCCGCTTTCGGAAAACCCGCCGCTTTTGATGCCGTGTTCCTTGGAAAAACGCTCGAGAAAATGATTGGCGAGGAGTTCGACATCCCCCGTGCGCTCGCGGAGCGGCGGGACTTGGATGGGGAACACATTGAGGCGGTAGTAAAGATCCTCGCGAAATTCGCCTTTCTGAACCGATTTGAGCAGGTCGCGGTTCGTGGTGGCGAGGACGCGGACATCGACTTTGATGGTTTTATTTCCCCCGACGCGCTCGAATTCCCGCTCTTGGAGGACGCGGAGGAGCTTGGCCTGGAGGGCAAGCGAGATTTCACTGACCTCGTCGAGGAGAATCGTGCCGCCGTCGGCCAATTCAAACCTGCCATCCCGCTGATCGGTCGCTCCGGTGAAGGAACCCTTTTCATGACCGAAGAATTCGCTTTCGATGAGCATCTCGGAAATGGCGGCACAATTGACCTTGATGAATGGCTTATTGGCACGCTGGCTATTCAGAAAAATCTCGTTGGCCACAAGCTCTTTACCAGTCCCATTCTCACCACTGATCATGACCGTGGCATTCGTCCTGCCAACACGATGGATCAGGTCTTTCAAACGGGTGACGGCGCTGCTGTTTCCGATAATTTCACGACGAGCGACGCTTTCACGGTTTAAAAAATCTGTGACTCGAACCGCACGCTGAAACTCGGCAGCCTTCTTGAGAATGAGGTCGATTTGCGTCATCGCAAACGGCTTCGGAAGGTAATCGAAAGCTCCCAGTCTCATGCACTCCACAACGGACTCGATCGATCCATTTGCGGTGATCATCACCACGAGCGGCTTGTTGTCATTGTGGGAAAGGCGCTCGATGAAGACACGCCCGTCGCCATCGGGCAGTTCCATGTCGAGAAAGATGAGATCGAATGAATTGGCCGCAAGGCGTTTTTCCGCCTCCGCAATCGACCCTGCGGTGGAAACAGCATACCGCTTCCCCCTCAGGCGTTCCTCGAGGGATTTGCGAATAATCGCCGTGTCATCAACTATCAATATGCGGTCTAGCGCCATCAGGTCTTAGCAGGAGGAAGATAAAAACATCCAACTTGTGACGCTACCAGAAGAATTCGGGCATTCAAGCTTCCCCCATCACAAACTTGACACCGCGTGAGGATTGGGATGTTGATGCACATGGACTATGAAATTAACGTCGTTTGGTTTTGTCGATTTGGCTGAAACGTTCCTGAAGGATGCACTTTCCTCAGCCCCCCTTGGCGGCGGTTCCTGGGGGTTTCAACGTTCGGTGAACTTCAGCGAACGCACGGGCTCGCTGCGTGTGGTTCTTACCAATTCTTCCGGTGTCGCTAAAACAAAGGCCTCGATTCAGGCGCGGCAGACCGGGACGGCGAAGGACTACAGCATTCAAGGCTGGACGGAACTCCCGGATCAGGACAAGCGGTCGGTGTTTGTATTGAAGGAGAGCAATCCCGTGCGTGTCGAAGAGGAGGTTTTTGAAATCGTGGACCGTCTTCTAGCCGAGATACCGGAGCGCGACCAATCTATGACATTTGAGCGCCCGGCCCCCCCGCCGCCGAAGTCCGCATTTGAGCCATTGATTCCCAAAATTCAGAATACTCCAGCGGAGCCTCCTGCAGATTCTTTTGATTCCGATCAGGCGTTTATCGATTCCCTGCTTTCAGGCGACAAAGAGACTCCAGCAGAGGCCAAGCCTCCAGCGGAATCCGCCGAGTCCGATCAGGCGCTTGTGGATTCCTTACTGTCAGCCAGTAACACTGCGGAACCAACGAGCACAGCCTCAATGGATGCGCAGGCCGAAGAGTCCCCTGCGGCAGATGAACTGGCTCCCAAAGCCAAGGCGACGAAGGCTAAAAAAACAGCGAAATAAATACGACGGGCTATCCGCTCTGGGCCATCGTGTCGCGGTAAAGGGCCGCATAGGCGCCGCCGCGCGCCACGAGCTCGGCGCCAGATCCATCTTCCACAACGCGTCCACTTTGAAGAACCACGATACGGCCGAGACCGTGAATCGTGGTAAGCCGGTGGGTAATGATAAGCGTCGTCCGGCCGCGCATGAGTTCCAGGATTGTTCCCATGATAGCGTGCTCGGTGCTGGGATCGAGGGCACTGGTCGGCTCGTCCAATAAAAGAATCGGCGCATTTTTGAGAAATGCCCTGGCAATACCGATGCGCTGACGCTGGCCGACGCTCAGGTGGCCGCCGCGCTCCCCAACTGGGCTGTCAAACCCCTGCGGCATGTTTTGAATGAAGTCCAATGCCTGAGCCTTTCTCGCAGCCTCCTCGATCTCGACATCCGTCGCGCCGGGTTTCCCATAGGCGATGTTTTCGCGGATCGTGGTTGAAAAAAGCAGCGTGTCCTGAAGAACCATGCCGATGTGTGAACGCAGGCTCTTTTTTGTGATGGAGCGCAGGTCGCGCCCGTCGAGCGAAACCATGCCGCTCGTTGGATCATAGAATCTGGGCACAAGACTCAGCAGAGTGCTTTTTCCGGTGCCCGTGCCGCCGACAAATGCGACGGTCTGGCCAGGTTCGATGGTAAAATTGATATCCTGCAGGACTCCCCGCTCTTCCGTGTAGCCGAAGCTAACCCCTGCAAACTCGATGCGTCCCCTCACCTCTTTCAAATCCACAGCATCCGGCGCGTCGGGCACATCATCCTGGCGGTCCAGAACCTCAAAGCACCGCTGCGCCCCGGCTGCGGCACCCTCAAGCGCCCACGCTGTGTAGGTGAGCTGCTCCAAGGGTTGATAAAGCATGAGGAGGTAGGAGGAAAAAACCAGCAGATCTCCCAGAGTGAAGGTTGCTGCGGGATTCATGACCTGGAGGGAGCCGATGTAATACATGAGCGCCGTGCCGGCAGCCATGAGGGTTCCGACAACCAAGGCGCTAGCCACGGAAGTCATGTTCAGCTTCATGTTCGCCTCCAGGCTGCGCGAGGCACGGCGATGGAATTGATCGACCTCGAAGGCCTCGCGTCCGAAAGCATGGACCATCCGAATCTGGCTCAAGCCCTCCTGCGCGATGGTAAGCAGATCGCTCTCGCGCTCATGGATGTCGGTGGATTGATTCCGAACCCGAACCGCATAAAATCGAATAGCCCAGACCACTGGCGGCAAAATCGCAAGGGAAGCCAGCGTGAGCGGCCAATTCATCCGCACCATCACAAAAAAGGTCGCCACCAGCATGACCACCGAAGACAGCACGGTCGCGAAACCTTTATTGTAAATCGTCTGAATACTCTGCGAGTCGTAGGCTACACGGAAGCTCGAGTCCGCACTGCGACGGGAGTCGTGGAACTTGAGAGGAAGGTTTTGCAAAGCCGTGTAAAGATCCGTGCGCAGCTTGAGCAGCGACTGGAGACCCACGCGGACGAAAAGGTAATTCGAACCCAGATTCACCAAGCCGGCGAGAAGGCTGATCAAAACCATCGCGAGGCAGAGCCAGAAGACAACGAGTGATGGCGAAGTGGCGCCGAACCATTCCTTCAAAAGCACACGCGTCTGGGCCGTTCCTGCCGAGGAATCCAATACACCATCGACGATGAATTTGAAGGGCCAAGGCTTGAGGAGATTGAATCCAATGGAAATCAGTGTGAGACCAACGCCTCCCGCAGTAGCCAAAGCGAAGGGGCGGAAATAGCGGATCGTTCTCGCGTAGATATTCACTCACCTCCTGCTAAGGCAGCAGCGAGCTTCAAGCAAGACAACAGAGGCTCGGGCACAACAAGATTTGATTTGCCGCAGCGCCCCATCCCTGCTCAAAACTCATCCCACTTTGGACAACATCTCTATTCAACGCCCCCGCAATCTCGACTGGCAGCGGGCTTCAGCACTCCTTTATGGCGACTGGGGAACCAGCAAAGCGTATGTCTTGGGTCTCGCCTTTGCCGCAACTGGCTTTGCGTCTCTTCCCATCATCTGCGCCGTGTGCGCGCTCACGCTGCTGGTCGGCATCAACTACATCGTCATCTGCCGCTGCTTCCCCGATGGCGGCGGCGTTTACTCGGCCGCTGGAGCCCATGGGAAGGTCCTATCAGTCGTGGCGGCGCTCCTGCTGGTGGCTGACCTCACCGTCACGGCGGCACTCAGCGGATGGGCGGCTCTGAGCTACCTTGGCATCCCGCAGGAATACATCATGGTCTCCACGATTGGGGTGATCCTGCTAATCGGGGCCATCAACTTGCTCGGCCCGCGACACAGCGGCAATCTGGCGGTGGCATTAGCGCTGCCGACATTGGTGGTCATTGTCGGAATCATCGCCCTGAGTATTCCGCACCTCACCTTTCACAACCTGAGACCCCTCGAGGGAACTTGGGGGCATATCTGGGTTTCCTTCGTAGGCGTGATTCTGGCCCTCAGCGGCGTCGAGGCCATCGCCAACCTCACCGGCACGCTCAAGCCAGACAAAGGCTCGCCGGTGGGGCACCCGAGAATCGGAAAAACATCGGCCAAGGCGATCATCCCGGTGGCCATCGAAGTGACCTTGGGAACATTTCTTCTGGGCTGGGCGATGCTCTCGCTACCCGAGTCGTTCGCACCCCAGATCGTGGAACGCAAGGAGGACACTCTGCGCTTCATGGCCGAGCAATACGGAGCCATGGCCTTCGGAAACACATTCGGGCAGGTATTTGGACTGATCGTCGGCATTGTTTTTGCACTACTCCTGCTTAGCGCAGTGAACACGGCCATCGCCGCACAGTTGGGCCTGCTTTTCATGATGTCCCGCGAGGGCGACATGCCGAAGCAGTTTTCCAAATTAAGCCGCATCGGTGTGCCGACGGTGCCTCTCGCAATCTCGGTGACCCTTCCGATCCTGGTATTGCTCGTCACAGACAATTTCGAGAGTCTCGCCAATCTCTATGCAATAGGCGTCGTCGGAGCTATCGCGATCAACCTGGCATCATCGACAACGAACAAGAAACTCGAGATGACCTTCCCTGAGCGCCTACTGATGGGCTTCACAGCGCTCATCCTCATAGCGGTCGAATTCACGCTCGCGCAGACGAAACACGATGCGTTGTTTTTCGTCGTCTGCGTCCTGATAGCCGGCCTCGGCCTCTGGGCCTACTCGCGGCGTTTGAGCGGGATTACCACACTCACGGTGAGTCGCGAGGTCGCTCAGATCGTCAAACCAGAGTTAGTCGAGAACCTGCGGAAGCCGGTGCAGGAAACACAGAAAATCCTGGTTTCTGTGCGTGGACTCACCCCGGCGCTGGCATTCGCATTCGACGAAGCCGAACTTCGCAAGGCAGCGCTCTACGTGCTTTGCGTTCGAGAAATTGCAGTCCTCTATCCCGGCACATCCTCGGGAGGGCCGACGAACTGGAGGGATGACCCAGAGGTCAGCGCGATCCTCAACACCGCCTTGCAGATTGGAAAAGCGCGCGGCATTACGACGATTCCACTTTTTGCAACCGCCTCGGAAAGCGCGCCGCTCATCGTGGACACAGCCGCGACAATTGGCGCCGACTTTCTAGTTCTCGGAGCCACGCACCGCAACTCGCTCGCCAAGGTTCTTCGCGGCAATGTAGCCAGCCAGGTCGCCGCCAACCTGCCCGACAATATTCAGCTCATCATCTACGGTTGAAGCGGCATCGCCCGCTCGTAGTCAAGGTGACGTGAGCAAATGCTGAAAAACTCATCCCGCGTGGCGCACCGGCGGATGTCATGCAGGAACGCAGCCGAATCATCGAGCCCCTCGCCGAGGAAATTCATATATTTTTTCATTTTCTGAACTTGGGCTTTTTCAGGAACACCGGGACTGCACACGGCCTCGTATAAGTCGGAGATATAGTCCAGAACCTGCCGACCTGTCGGCAAAGATACCTCACACCCAGCCAGACGATCGCGAATCTGCGAAAAAATCCAAGGATTGCGAATCGCCCCGCGCCCGATCATCAGACCCGCCGCGCCAGTTTGCGCCAGTGTTTCCACTGCGCTGGCGGCAGAGATGACATTGCCGTTCGCCTGCACAGGAAATGGCAGGAAGCGCACCGCCTGGGCAATGCGGTCGAGATGCACATGCGGACCGTATTTTTCAGCCACCGTGCGGCCATGCACCGTGAGCAAATCGAGGCGGTGCTTTGCGAAAACCTCCAGCAGCGCATCGAACTCGCCAGGGCTTTCAAATCCAATCCGCGTCTTGACCGTGAACGCCCCATCCACGGCATCGCGCAAGGCGGCAAGAAGGGCGTCCACCCTCGCCAGATCGCGGAGCAATCCACCGCCCGCGCACTTGCGGTAAACGACGGGTGCGGGACACCCGAGATTCAGGTCGATGGCTGCAACAGCGTGCTTCTCGAGCGCCTTGGCCGTCCTTGCCATGGCATCCAGATCGTTGCCGATGATCTGCGCCACGGCAGGTCGCCCCGTGGGATTTTCAATAATTGAACGCAAGATGTTTTTCTCCGGAACATAGTGCGGAGTGACCCGGAAGAACTCGGTGAAATACAAATCCGCGCCGCCGTATTTCGACATGAGTCGCCAGAACGGAAGGTCCGTGATGTCCTGCATCGGAGCGAGGGAAAGAACCGGAGATCCACTCTGGAAAAGGCTCCGCAGCGCCCCACCGCGCACTTCGGACGGTGATGTTAGATTTTCGACTTGATCCATCTCATCACACCGCCAAGCACCGGCAGATGTTCGTAGAAGCCGGCCGAGGAGTCCCAGAAATCCTGGTGAAGCACGACACGACCCGTCTTGTCAAATCGCAGGAGTGTCATGCCCATGGTGCGGACAGTTTCCTTCGCGCCCTTGTAGCGCACATCCATAATCCATCGCACATAGTAGTTCGGGCCGGAGTGGGAATGGTCGAGGATTTTGGTCCGCACGAAGTCGGTGTGCTGGGGCATGCGCAGCAGGTATGCCTCCACCGCTGGGCGGCCGCGCACCATTTTGAGCGTGTCATTGAAAAAAACATCCGGCGCATAAAAGCCGTCTATCTGCGAGCGAATGCTCTCAACGCTGACATCGGCAAAGAACGCGTCAAAGCGCCCGATCGCCTCCCTCTCGGTCTCGGCGTCGAGCACCACACCAGGCTTTGCAGCCTCGGCTTCTCCTATAAGCGCAGCGTGATCGTAAACGGCAGGCCCTGCACAACCGCAAAGCAAAACCACTATGAGCAAACCAGCTGAAATCCTCTTCATAGGCCCATGGAATACATGATCCGAAGGCGTTGAAAAATCTGTTTTTTTCTCTTGCAACACGCCAAATGATCCCTAACCTCCTCGTTTCCCGCAAGGTGTCGGTGGTGCGCCATTGTCAATATTTAGACAACGGAAATCCTATCGAATCACGCGAGTCAGAAAACGAGATTTAGAATGCCCACAATTAATCAACTCGTCCGCAAGGGACGCCAAAAAATCAAAGTCAAATCCAAGTCGCCCGCTTTGGCAAATTGTCCACAGCGTCGCGGCGTCTGCGTGCAGGTGATGACACGCACACCGAAGAAGCCGAACTCGGCTCTTCGCAAAGTAGCCAAGGTGCGCCTCACGAATGGACAGGAAGTCATCGCCTATATCCCCGGCGAGGGACACAACCTCCAGGAGCACTCGATCGTTCTCGTTCGCGGCGGCAAGGTCAAAGATCTTCCAGGTGTCCGTTACCATATCGTTCGTGGAACTCTCGATAGCCTTGGGGTTGATGGTCGCCGTCGTGGTCGCTCGAAATACGGCGCCAAGCGTCCGAAGCCAGGCCAAGAGGACAAGGGAGCCAAGGGGGCCAAGGGCAAGAAGAAGTAACCGCCAAGAATAGAAATTTTAAATAGATACACTAAGATATGTCCCGTCGCCGCAGAGTCATTCACAAGGAAGTCAAAAAGGACGCCCGCTACGCCAGTCCGCTCGTCGCCAGCCTCATCAGCAGCGTCATGCAGTCCGGCAAGAAATCCATCGCCGAGAAAATCGTTTACACAGCTATCGACAAAACCCGCGAGGGCACTGATACGGTCGATCCTCTCGAGACGCTCAACAAGGCCATCGAGAACGTGAAACCACGCCTCGAAGTCAAATCACGCCGCGTGGGTGGTTCCACATACCAAGTGCCTATGGAAGTTCCAGCGGGACGCCAAGTCGCTTTGGCCATGCGCTGGCTGGTAACTTTTGCGAACAACCGCAAGGGAGTTCCGATGGAAAATGCCCTCGCTTACGAGTTGAAAGATGCCGCTGCTGGTCAAGGCAACGCGATCAAGAAGCGCGACGACATGCACAAGATGGCACAGGCCATCCGCGCCTTCGCCCACTTCCGCTGGTAGCAAATTTCGGAAGGGCGGTTTTTTCCCCGGAAAAAACCGCCCTTTTTTTTACCGCCAGAAAGGTTTCGACCTTGAAGCAGTCCCTCCCGAGACAATCCCACTTACAATCTAAAAAAACACAACCTCACACGATCCTATGGCAGCCACGACCGACTCCACGAACCCGAACTCTCCGAACCGCGCGTTTCCGCTTGAGCGCACACGCAACATTGGTATTGCCGCCCACATCGACGCGGGCAAAACCACCCTTACCGAGCGTATCCTATTCTACACGGGAATGATCCACAAGATCGGTGAAGTGCACGAGGGCACAACGGTCACCGACTGGATGGAGCAAGAGCGCGAACGTGGTATCACTATCACTTCCGCCGCTACCACCTGCTCGTGGATGCAGCGCCCAGAGGAAGGCATCTACAAGGCCTACGAAGGCATCAAGATGCGCGTCAACATTATCGACACTCCCGGCCACGTGGACTTCACGGCCGAAGTCGAACGCTCACTCCGCGTTCTCGACGGAGCCATCGCCGTGTTCTGCGGCGTGGCAGGCGTGCAACCCCAGTCTGAAACCGTTTGGCGCCAAGCCACCAAATATGGTGTGCCCCGCATCGCCTTCGTGAATAAAATGGACCGCACAGGCGCGGACTTCAACAACGCTGTGAACTCGATGCGCCAGAAGCTCGGCGCCAACGCTTGGCCTGTCCTCATCCCTGTTGGAAAAGAGGATTACCTCAAAGGGCAGATCGATGTCATCAACCAGAAGGTCGTCATTTACCACGACAACGACGCGATGGGTTCGACCTACACCGTCGAGGAAATCCCGGAGGATTTGAAAGATATCGCTCAAGCCGCCTATGAGGACCTCGTGTCGCAAATGTGCGACCTCGACGAGGAAATCGGCATGCTTTTCCTCGAGGAGCAGCCCATCAGCATCCAGCAACTCAAGGCAGCCATCCGTCGCCAGACGATTGCCAATAAATTCGTGCCCGTCGCCGGCGGATCCGCCTTCAAAAACAAAGGCGTTCAATACCTCGTCGACGCCGTGGTGGACTACCTCCCCGGCCCTCTCGACATTGCCCCAGCCAAGGGTCAAAACCCTGACAGCGGCGAGCCGATGGAAGCCGTGTCGAACGACCACGCTAAGTTCTGCTCGCTCGCTTTCAAGCTCTGGAGCGATCCTTTCGTTGGAAAACTCGTTTTCTTCCGTGTTTACTCCGGCAAGCTCTCCAAAGGCGACACCGTTTACAACCCACGCACAAACAAACGCGAGCGCATTAGCCGTCTCATTCAGATTCAGGCCGACAAGCGCGAAGATATCGACACCTGCTACTCGGGTGATATCGCCGCCATCGTGGGAATTAAGAACATCACCACTGGTGACACGCTCTGCGACGAGGATCATCCGATTCTCCTCGAACCACCATCGTTCCCTGATCCCGTCATCTCCATGGCAGTCGAGCCAAAGACCAAGCAGGATCAGGAAAAAATGGGCATCGCCCTTCAGCGCCTTGCTGAAGAAGATCCGACCTTCCGAGTATTCACAGACGAGGAAACCGGCCAAACAATCATTGCTGGCATGGGCGAACTCCACCTCGAAATCATCCGCGACCGCATGTTGCGCGAATTCAAGGTTGAAGCGAACTCCGGCAAGCCGCAGATCGCCTACAAGGAGACCATCCTCAACGAGTCCGAAGGCGAAGGCAAACTCGTCAAGCAGTCCGGCGGTCGCGGTCAATACGGCCACGTCGTCTGCAAAGTCCGCCCGAACGAGCGCGGCAAAGGTCTCACGATCGATAACAAAGTCGTCGGTGGCACCATTCCCAAAGAATACATTCCCGCTGTCGAAAAAGGCTTCAAGGAAGCGATTCTCAACGGCGTTGTCGCTGGCTACCCCGTCATCGACGTCCATGTGGACATCACCGACGGTTCCTACCACGACGTGGACTCGAACGAAATGGCGTTCAAGATGGCAGCAATCTTTGCGCTTAAAGACGGCCTCAAAAAAGCCAAGCCGATCCTTCTCGAGCCGGTCATGAAAGTCGAAAACGTGACTCCGGATGAATTCCAAGGCGACATCATGGGCGACCTCAACCGCCGCCGCGCCCGTATCCAAGGCATGGAAACCAAAGGCAACCTCTGCACAATCAACGCCGAGGTTCCTCTGGCCGAAATGTTCGGATACGCCACCGCCATCCGCTCACTCTCCAAAGGCCGTTCCTCCTACTCGATGGAACCCTCGCACTTTGAGGAAGTCCCATCCCAGGTCAAAGCCGCCATCCTCGAGCAGAAGGCCTAAACTCAATCAACCCTTACAAAAAAGGCGGAGCAGCAATGCCCCGCCTTTTTTTGCATTCAAAGCCTCTCGATCAAACCGCCTTTGCCCCCTCCGACCTGCTGCGTGGTTTGCTTTGACCACGCGCACGAAAAGTCTTTAATACCCCCCTTTCCTCATATGCCTACCCAACCGACCATCATCTACACAAAAACCGACGAAGCCCCTCTTCTGGCCACCTATTCCTTGCTGCCAATCATCGAGGCCTTCACGAAGCATGCGGGGATCGCGGTGGAGATGCGGGACATTTCGCTTGCTGGCCGCATCTTGGCTGTGTTTGCAGACCGTCTGCCCGCGGAGCAAAAGACGGAGGATGCCCTCGCCGAGTTGGGTGCGCTCACGCTCAAGCCCGAGGCCAATATCATCAAGCTTCCAAACATCAGCGCGTCGATCCCGCAGCTGAAGGCTGCCATTGCCGAGTTGCAAAAACGCGGCTTCGCGCTTCCGGACTATCCCGAAGTTCCAGCCAATGATGACGAAAAGGACATCAAGACCCGCTACGACAAGGTCAAGGGCAGCGCGGTGAATCCTGTCCTCCGCGAAGGCAATTCCGACCGCCGCGCGCCGAAGGCGGTGAAAGACTACGCCCGCAAGCACCCGCACAAGATGGGGGCTTGGTCGATGGACTCCAAAACGCGTGTGGCCACCATGGGCAGCAACGACTTTTTCTCGAATGAAAAATCCGTGACCCTCACCGCAGCCACCACGGCGAAGATTGAGTTTACGCCAAGCGGTGGAGCACCGGTGGTGCTTAAAGACGGCCTCAAGCTCCAGGCCGCTGAAGTCCTAGACGCCACCTTCATGAGCCGCAAGGCGCTTGAAACCTTCCTCGCGACGCAGATCGCCACAGCACAGGACTTGGGTGTTCTCTTATCCCTCCACCTCAAGGCGACCATGATGAAGGTATCGGACCCCATTTTGTTCGGTCATGCGGTGAAGGTTTTTCTCGGCGACTTTCTTAAAAAACATTCCGCAGCGCTGACACAGATCGGTGTCGATTTCAACAACGGCCTCGGCGACCTCGCTGCCAAGATTCAAAAACTCCCCGCCGATGAAAAGGCCGCGATCGAAGCGGACCTCAAAGCCACCCTCGCCGCGCGCCCTGCTCTGGCCATGGTGAACTCCGAGAAAGGCATTACCAACCTTCATGTGCCGAGCGATGTCATCGTCGATGCCTCCATGCCAGCCATGATCCGCGAGGGCGGCAAAATGTGGAACGCCGAGGGCAAAACGCAGGACACCCTCGCCGTCATTCCCGACAGTTGCTACGCCGCCGTGTATGAAACCGTGATCTCGTTCTGCCGCAAAAACGGCGCGCTCGATCCCAAGACCATGGGCTCCGTGCCGAATGTGGGTCTCATGGCCCAAGCCGCTGAAGAATACGGCTCCCACAACAAGACTTTTGAAATCGCAGCTGATGGCACTGTGCGCATTACGGATGCCGACGGCAAAACGCTCATCGAACACAGCGTGGAGTCCGGAGACATCTGGCGCGCCTGCCAAACGAAGGATGCCGCCATCCGTGACTGGGTGAAGCTTGCAGTGCGCCGCGCCCGCGCCACTGGCTCCCCAGCCATTTTCTGGCTCGACGCCAAGCGCGCCCACGATGCCCAGCTCATCGCCAAGGTGGAAAAATATCTCACCGACCACGACACCGCTGGACTCGACATCCGCATTCTCCCGCCCGCCGAAGCCTGTCAATTCAGCCTCGAGCGCATCGTCAAAGGCGAGGACACCATTTCCGTAACCGGCAATGTGCTTCGCGACTACCTCACTGACCTCTTCCCGATCCTGGAAGTCGGCACCAGCGCCAAGATGCTCTCCATCGTCCCGCTCATGAACGGCGGCGGACTCTTCGAAACTGGTGCCGGCGGATCCGCTCCCAAGCATGTGCAGCAATTCCTTGAAGAAAATTACCTCCGCTGGGACTCGCTCGGTGAATTTTTTGCCATCGCCGCCTCGTTTGAACATCTGGCCGACACGCAATCCCACGCCAAGGCCAAGGTCCTTGCCGACACCCTCGATGCCGCGACGGGCCAACTCCTCGAGCACGACAAATCCCCCGCCCGCAAGGTCGGTGGACTCGACAACCGGGGCAGCCACTTCTACATCGCCCTCTACTGGGCTCAAGCACTCGCCGCTCAAAACCAGGACGCTGAGTTGAAAAAAATCTTCACTCCTGTCGCCGAAGCGCTCACTGCCAACGAAGAAAAAATCGTCAGCGAACTCGCC
>Ga0114963_10000997_pt1 | contig 19502 bp, 24 predicted proteins | sample C_131016_EF_Meta_FD_87019 | JGI IMG/M metagenome (GOLD analysis project Ga0114963, IMG submission 87019) | Freshwater microbial communities from Lake Croche, Canada to study carbon cycling - C_131016_EF_MetaG | ecosystem: Environmental > Aquatic > Freshwater > Lake | place: Lake Croche, Canada...
AGTTGAGCTAAGTGCATACCTATGCAGGAGTGTCTGCCATAACCAAATCCAAGATGAGGGTTTGCTCCTCTATCTAATTTGATTTGTTCTGGATCTTGAATAACTTCTTTGTCTTGGTTAGCTGAAACAAAAGATAGCCAGGCATAGACAGGTTGTTCTGGGTCTGTGGTTTGCGCAGCGTCAACTCTGTGCATCATCGGTAGTGGAGATAGGAATCTAACCATTTCGTTTATGAATTGAGGAAGAAGTTCCGGTTCTGCTTTTAGTTTGTTTAGATGTTCTTTGTTATTCGCTAAATGCCAAAGTGAACCAGACATGAGTTTCACAACAGTGTCACGACCTCCGGCTAAGACTAGGTTTGCCATTCCGTATTTTTCTTTACGGGTAAGATTTCTTCCAGCCATTTCAGCTCTGTTGAGAACACCAAATAGATCATCAGTTGGGTTCTGATCTAATTCATCAAAGGTCTTCTTGAGGTATCTATCTAAATGATCACCGTGACGGATACCATCTTCATCTGTTATCCAAGTATCCGGTCCCCAAGAGAACCATTCCTCAACATCCTGCGGCCTTCCAAAGACCACACCTAAACACAGAACAATCATTTGCAGAGCTAGGTCGTGCGTTACCTCAACTTCATCCGCAAAGGAACTTATGAGTGCTTTAGCTATCTTTCTGAATTCTGGTTCAAACTGAGCAACGCTCTCTCTACTGAACCAAGGGTTCAGCAGAGTTCTCATCTCCGTGTGATCTGGTGGGTCAACTTCTAGAGGGAGTTGTTTGTAATCTCTAACATCCTGATCCCCTTGCAGGTCACTCGAATACTTCTCGTAATCGCGAGCTGCTTCTCTAACGTTTCTTGAACCCTTGATAATGTTCATGCCAAATCCTTTAGTGCGCTTTCTAGCCGTTCAGGGTCTATCTTCCAGTAGTTATGGACCTGTCCGTTGATAAGTAAAACAGGGATCTCTTCCCAATACTGCTTATAAAGCTCTTCGTCTTCAAGAATATCTTTTTCAACAAGAGTGACTTCGATCTCTGGCTCCGTTTGTCGAAACTGACCTAAAACAGCCTGAATAACTAGGTCCGCCTCATCACAGAGATGGCAGCCTGATTTTCTGATTAGGGTCAGTTCAATTGGCTTTCGCATTCCACCAGATTATTCCAAAATTGAACCTAGACTTGTGACGTGGCGAAAACCCCTAAAAAGCCTGCGGCTGCTTTCTTTGATGTTGACAACACGCTAGTGCGTGGGTCGACCAGCTATCAGTTCGCCAAGGCTGCCTATAACCGTAAGTTCTTCCCAAGAAAAGACTTCATTGCTTTTGCTTGGCACCAGATAGTGTTCCTATCTAAAGGTGAAACTGACCACATGCTCTCTGCAATCAAGGACCGTGCCCTAGAACTAGTTAAAGGTCGCAGCTATAAAGAGATGAAGGATTTGGTTGCCCTCGTCTATGAGGAGAACATCAAAGCTAAGGTTTGGCCTGAAACAGCCAGACTCGCCCAGCAACACATTGAAGCTGGTCGTGAAGTTTGGATCATCACCGCAGCACCCCAGGAAATGGGTGAAGAGATTGCTAAGCGTTTAGGTCTAACCGGTGCTTTAGGAACTGTTTTGACTCACACCGGCGATGTCCTTACCGGTGAAATAAAGGGTAAACCACTGCACGGTAAAGAGAAGGCTAAGGCAATCCGAAAGCTTGCTAAAGACCGTGGCTTTAGTTTGAAGAAATCTTTTGCATACTCAGATTCACATAACGATCTGCCGATGCTAACTCTGGTGGGTCACCCGGTTGCAGTTAACCCTGACAAGCTTTTGAAGATTTATGCCAAGAGTGCTGGCTGGAAGATTTATGACTTCAAGCGCAAAGAGCTACGCCCAAATAAAAAAGCCATCAAAAAGGAAATCAAGATTGGTAAAAAGGGTTAAATGATTAAACCCGCCATTGCTGGCGGGTCAATCAAGCTCTAATAGTCAGTGACTATTTCTTATTACGACGCTGATGGCGAGTCTTACGAAGCAACTTACGGTGCTTCTTCTTCGACATACGCTTGCGGCGCTTTTTGACAACTGATCCCACAAAGACCTCTTTTAGTTGAATTTAGACGGTTCGCTTTATTCTAGCCGAGTTCACCTGCCCTTAATAACCTTAACGAAAGCCTGACCTCCCTAGATAAGCCTTGTTTTGGGCATAAACTCAACCTCGATGACCGAACATCAGCCCTACACCGTTGTAGCCAGAGAAGATGGCTTCGAGGTCCGTCATTACCCGGACTATGTCCTAGCCCAAGTAAAAACTTCAGGGGAATTCAACTCAGCAGCCAGCAGTGCCTTTAGGCCACTGGTCAGCTATATCTCAGGACGCAACAAGAGCAATACCCAATACGCAATGACCGCTCCAGTCCTGCACGAACCTAATGCCCAAGCCGCCGAGCACATAGTCAGCTTTGTTCTTCCTGAAGGAACATCTATCAAAGACCTACCTCTTCCAACCGATGCCGTAGTGACCCTCAAGCATGTGAAGGCTCATTATGCAGCCGCCATCATTTTCAGAGGGCTAGCTAACTACGAAAAATTCAATTCTTTAGGCAGTGAGCTAAAAGCAGCTGTCAAAAGCGCTGGGCTGAAAAGTTCCGGCGATCCATACTATGCACGCTTCGATCCTCCTTGGAAACCAGGTTTCCTAAGGCATAACGAAGCACTGATTGCATTAGCCGGATACTCAAAAGATAAGGAAAAGAAATGAAAATGAACACGCTAATTAGAAAAGGTATATCTGAAACCATTGGTGTTGCACTATTCGTAACCTCAATCGTTGCTTATAACTTCAACTCCGGTTTCCACAACCTAGTTCTTGCCACCACCCTAGGTCTAATGATCTTGCTAACTGCAACAGTTTCAGGCGGACACCTAAACCCTGCTGTTTCACTATTCATGTTTGCTCGCAAGTCAATTGACCTAACCACACTTATTGCTTACTGGATTGCTCAGCTACTCGGTGCTTTCATCGGTCTCTACCTAGGCTATGCACTCAGTGGTGCAGCAGTCACTGCTCAGTCAGCGCCAGCCACGGTTTCTCAGAGCGGTGTCTTCATCGGTGAAGCATTAGCAACCACAGTTTTGATTATGTTGATTGTTCGTCTTGCTTCAACCAAGCGTGAATCACTTATTCCATTCGCTGTTGGTGCGTGGGTTTTTGCAGCAAGCACCTTCACACTAACCACTGCCCAAGCTAACCCAGCTGTTACCTTCGCACTAATGATTCGTGATGGTTTTGATCAAAACCACCTAATGATTATTCTTGCTGAATTCATTGGTGCTCTAATTGCATTGATTTATGTGATGCTCCTAGACACCCCTACCAAAGCAAAAAAGAAAGCTTCTAAAAAGAAGTAGTTAAACATTTGATTATGCCCTCGGGAAACCGGGGGCATTTTCATTAGGCTGGGACTATGTCTAAACCAACAGTTCTCTTCGTGTGTGTTCACAACGCCGGTCGATCTCAAATGGCAGCCGGTTGGCTAAAGTCTTTAGCTGGTGACCGAGTGGAGATTCTTTCCGCTGGAACTCAACCTAAGAATGAAATCAACCCGGTTGCTATTGAAGTGATGGGTGAAGTTGGTATCGACATTGCCGACCAACAGCCAAAGGTATTAACCGAAGAGTCTGTGAAGCAGAGCGATTATGTGATCACTATGGGTTGTGGGGATGAGTGCCCATGGTTCCCAGGCAAGGTCTATAGAGACTGGGTGCTAACTGACCCAGCAGGTCAACCAATAGATGTGGTTAGAACAGTTAGAGACGAAATCAAGCAACACATTGAGGCACTAGTTGCCGAAATTGATGCTAAGAACGCTTAGCTTTCACTTTCGAAACAGTCTCGCTGACCTTCGTAGTTGTCTCATGCTTAGCATCTGAAAGTTTCTTCCCAAGTTCACGACCAACTTCTTCAGGATCGAAGTTGAGGTTAATCTTTGAACCAAACTTATCTTCAAGCCAAGTGGCAGCACTAGAAACCAGGGTTGCAATACTTTCCCCTAGAGCATCTGCCTGACCTGCAACGAAACTAGAACCAAACGTTCCAAACCATTTAGCTGCAACACCGAAACCTGTTTTGTTTAGTGAATAAGTGCTGGTCTTCCCCTTCACCGCAACTGAAAGTAATTCAGTCTTGACCAACATCTTGAGGTGCTTATCCAAAGCCGTCACTGGAAGCTTTAGTGACTTATTGATAGCCGAAGTTGTTCTAGGTTCTTTAGCTACCAGTTCAAGAATCTTGCGACGGTTCTCATCGGCTAGTGCATCAAAAACATCAACCATTACTTCATCTCCTGGGCTATTTCTTTAGCTCTCGCTAAAGCTGAGTTTGTTGCTTTCAAGAATAATTCGTGCAGATTGCCTTCTTCTAAAACAGCAACCGCACGCATTGTTGTTCCATTAGGACTGGTGACCTGTCTTCTCAAATCAGCCGGATCTTTCTGGCTTGAAACCAAAAGATCGCTAGCTCCAGCAAAAGTTTCACTAACCAGAAGATAAGCCTCTTCTTGAGTAAAGCCCATAGCTATCGAAGTCTTAATGAACTCTTCAATGAAATAGAACACGTAGGCAGGACCAGAACCAGAGATTGTTGATAACGCATCAATCTTTTCTTCAGGAATCACAATTGTCTTACCAACACCATCGAAAAGTTCTTGAGCGAGCTTTAATTGTTCAGCACTGACTCGAGAACCAGCTGAGATTCCAGTTAGTCCCTTATTAATTAGTGCTGGGGTATTTGGCATCGCTCTAACGACTGAAACCTTTGAAGAAACAAACTGCTCCATGGTCGCGGTTGTGACACCGGCAGCCACCGAGATAACCAATGCATCTTCACTTATAACATGTTTGATCTCACCAAGAACCTGGGTGATATACGCAGGTTTAACTGCAAGCAAAACTATTTGAGCACCCTCAACCGCTAACGCATTAGCATTCGGCTGGTAGTCGGTTGAATAAGCTGTGACATGAAATTTCTTAGCCAACGCAGCTGCAGATTCAGTTCGTTTAGCTGTGACCTTGATCTTTTCAGCCTTCACGTGGCCTTTGACCATGCCTGCAAGGATTGCGGTTCCCATAGAACCACAACCGAGGATTGCGTAAGTTTTATCTTCCATCTGTCTAGTTCAACACAAATTGCTGACCATCGCTGATGTTTCCATTAACTTCAGCAGTGAGCACGTAACTAGCGCCATTGGCAGAAACATCGGGTTGACCATCGGCTAGTGTGCAGCCACCTGAGGTTGATGACCTTACCCTCTGCCAATCCGATGGGCCATTACTCAGCGGCGTTGATGGTGGAAGGGTAACAGGGGCGTCAGATCTGTCTGAAGATAGATTGCAATCTTTTGAACTCCAAATGTTATCGCTTCCGCTTTTCACGTTGTAGTAGGTGACAGATGAACCAACGTTGAATTTGCAATCAACTGTTCCGGTGTTGGTGACGGTGAACCAGAAATAAGGAGTGTCACCTGGGTTGAAAGCATTTTGAATGGTCTTATCTGAAGTTCCTACGTGAGCTTCAATCTTCACCTGCTGTGGTTGACATTGCGCACCGGCAACCAGAGTTGGAGCTTGTCCAGGATTGAAGACCCCGCCAACCCAATTGACCACACCTAACACTCCAGCGATAAGTCCCCAGACTAATCCGATGAGAACTAAAAGGGCTGTGATTCTTCTGGCACGAATAACACCAGCTGAAGGTCCGTAATTGTTTGGCATGGCTTTATTTTGCCACCAATGCTCTTAGAGCTGGCGAAGCATGCGGGTATTGCCCAGTGTGTTCTCTTTAACTCTTGCTAGATCAAGGAACTCAGCAATACCGTCATCGGCCGATTGAACCATTTGAGCAAAAGTCTCTTCATCAACTGGAACATCGCTGATGATTTCAAACTTGCAACGAGCAAAGAAATCAACCTCAAAGGTCAAACAGAACACTCTGCGAACACCCAGGGTATAGGCACGCTCGATTAGAGCTTCGACGATTGCTTTACCAAGACCCATACCTCGAGCATTTGAATCAACAACTAGTGATCGAACTTCAGCTAAATCCCCCCACATAACGTGAAGAGCACCGGCCGCTAAAACCTGACCATCAGTAGATTCCGCAACAACGAACTCTTGAACTCGTTCATAGAGTGCGACCAGCTGGTGCTGCAATAGAACGTTGCTATCAACAAGCGGTGCACGCATCGCCTGGATAGCCGGAATATCGCTAGTCCTGGCTGGTCGCAGAATGAAGTTGTGGGGCATTGCTAAATGCTAGCAACTGCTCGTTCATTTGAGGTGAATATAAACTCACCGGCGATGACATCTGCAATCACATCACTTGCATTCTTGATTTCACCCTGCAGAATCTGCTCAGAGATCTTGTCTTCGATCTCACGCTGAACTGCACGACGAAGTGGTCTAGCACCAAGTGCTGGGTCGTAACCCAGAACAATCAAGCGTTCCTTCGCAGCTTCGGTTAGGGTCAATGTGATGTCGCGCTCTTCAAGACGGTTGTTTAGCTTCTTGATGAACAGATCAACAATCTCCATTAGCTCTTCCTTAGATAGCTGAGGGAAGACAATGACATCGTCAACACGGTTTAGGAACTCTGGCTTGAAGTGCTTCTTCAATTCATCGTTAACCTTGGCGGCCATACGTTCGAAGTCGTTCTGCTGGTTACCTTCCAAATTGAAACCAAGAGCGCCCTTAGAGATGTCCTTAGATCCAAGGTTGGTGGTCATGATGATTATTGTGTTCTTGAAGTCAACAACACGACCCTGACCATCGGTTAGGCGACCCTCTTCAAGAATCTGCAAGAGAGAGTTGAAGATATCTGGGTGAGCCTTCTCAATCTCATCGAACAAGACAACGCTGAAAGGCTTACGTCTAACGCGCTCGGTTAGCTGACCACCTTCATCGAAGCCAACATATCCTGGAGGAGCACCGAATAAACGTGAGACTGTGTGCTTTTCAGCGTATTCGCTCATGTCTAGTGAGATTAGCGCACCCTCGTCATCGAATAGGAATTCAGCAAGAGCCTTAGCCAACTCAGTCTTACCAACACCGGTAGGACCCGCGAAGATAAATGAACCTGAAGGGCGGTTAGGGTCTTTCAAACCTGCACGCTGACGACGGATCGCCTTTGAAATAGATTCAACAGCAGCCTTCTGACCGATAACTCTCTTGTGAAGTTCTTGCTCCATGAACACGAGTTTCGCTGACTCTTCTTCAGAGAGCTTGAACACAGGAATACCGGTAGCTGATGCTAGAACCTCAGCGATAAGACCTTCGTCAACAACGCCGTGAGCTGCAACATTACCCGAACGGAACTGCTTGGTTAGTTTTGCTCTTTCAGAGATAAGTTTCTTCTCATCGTCGCGAAGCTTGGCAGCGCCTTCAAAGTCCTGGCCTTCAATGGCCTTTTCTTTGTCCACTCGAACAGCTGCAATCTTCTCTTCAAGCTCACGAAGCTCAGGAGGTGAAGAAAGAATCGATAGACGCAATCTCGCGCCGGCCTCATCGATAAGGTCAATGGCCTTATCTGGAAGGAATCGGTCAGCAACATATCTATCTGCTAACTTTGCAGCAGCAACAATCGCCCCATCAGTAATAGAAACCTTGTGGTGAGCTTCGTAACGATCGCGAAGGCCCTTCAAGATGTTGATGGTGTGAGGGATTGAAGGTTCATTAACCTGGATTGATTGGAATCTACGCTCTAGAGCGGCATCCTTCTCAAAGTATTTTCTGAACTCATCCAAAGTTGTTGCACCGATGGTTTGAAGTTCACCACGAGCAAGCATTGGCTTCAAGATAGATGCAGCATCAACTGCACCTTCAGCAGCACCAGCACCAACAAGAGTGTGAATCTCATCGATGAAAGTGATGATGTCGCCACGACCCTTAATTTCTTTGATGACTTTCTTCAGTCTTTCTTCAAAGTCACCGCGGTAACGAGAACCTGCAATCAAAGATCCAAGGTCAAGTGTGTATACCTGCTTACCCTTAAGAGTCTCAGGAACATTTCCAGCAACAATAGCTTGAGCTAGACCTTCAACCACAGCAGTCTTACCAACACCAGGTTCACCAATCAAGATTGGGTTGTTCTTAGTTCTGCGAGAAAGAATCTGCATTACGCGTTCGATTTCTTTTTCACGACCAATAACAGGATCAAGTTTTCCTTCAGCAGCAGCTGCAGTTAGGTTCTTTCCATACTGGTCCAAAACAGTTGAACCTTTTTGTGGGATCTGTTCTCCACCAACGGTTGCTGACTCTTTGTTATCAAAACCTTGCAACATCTGTTGCACCTGAGCACGAACCTTGTTGGTGTCTGCACCAAGTTTGGTTAGCACCTGAGCTGCAACACCTTCACCTTCTTTGATTAGACCAAGAAGAAGGTGCTCGGTACCGATGTATGAGTGACCAAGCTGAAGTGCTTCACGAAGAGATAGCTCTAGAACTTTCTTAGCTCTAGGAGTAAAAGGAATGTGACCGGTAGGTGGCTGTTGACCCTGACCAATGATCTCTTTGACCTGGTCGCGAACCGCTTCCTTCGAAATGTTAAGTGCTTCTAGCGCCTTAGCAGCAACGCCTTCACCCTCCTGGATCAAACCAAGCAGAATGTGCTCTGTGCCAATGTAGTTGTGGTTTAGTGACTTAGCCTCTTCTTGCGCCAAGACGACAACCCTACGGGCCTTATCCGTGAACTTCTCAAACATCTTTACTCCTTTGGCACTATTTATGTGCTTACAAAATAGATAACCACGAAAAACGGAGTTTATTTCGGCTGTTCGCCATTGGGGGAACTACCAGAGCCAAACCGTCACAATAGCCGCTACAAATCCCATAACCACGGTAACGGTGCTTTCATTCCCTGATAACAGCGTGAAAAAGGGAAATTTGCTGGCCTTGTAGTAAGCCAACATCCGAGCCTTTTCCGCTGGATTTGTATCAAAAGAGATCTTGGCCTCTGCATAGCCATCAAGTTTCTTGGCATTGCGGTTGATGAATATCAATCCGGTGAGATAGAGACCGACCCCGAACGAGATGCCGAAAACCACTGAAAATGGAGGCCTGAAACCGGCCCAAACATATATATTTTCGAGTTTGAAGCCAATGCTTAGAAGAATAAGACCAAGACTTATGGCCAGACCTCTATAAACGTAACGGCTCAAGAAGGCCACGTAGTATTCAGCTAAATTTTCATCCTCGACTATGTTGTCCACGGTCTCCCCCTACTTCTTTTTGCTTGCTGCTTTCGCTCGTTCTTCTAGCTCTATTTTGGCCCTGACCTTACGTTCTTTAGCGTCAGCTCCAATAAGCGATTTGAAAAGGATATAGACAATACCAATCATGCCCAAAGGTGGCAGGATGCTCAAAAGTGCTGGACCTAAAACATCCCAGTTCATTACTTCACCAATGGGAACATGATGGTTTCACGAATACCAAGACCGGTTAGGCTCATGAGCAATCTGTCGATACCCATACCCATACCGCCAGTTGGTGGCATACCGAATTCCAGTGCCTTTAGGAACTCTTCATCAAGCTTCATGGCTTCAGGATCTCCAGCAGCAGCTAACTTAACCTGCTCAACGAATCTTTCACGCTGAATAACAGGATCAACCAACTCGCTATAACCAGTTGCTTGTTCATAGCCTCGAATATAGAGATCCCATTTCTCAACAACCCCTGGCTTTGATCTGTGGTTACGAACCAACGGTGAAGTGTCAACTGGGAAATCCATCACGAAGGTTGGCTTCTGAAGATTGCTCTTTACAAAGTGCTCCCAAAGCTCTTCAACATATTTACCGTGCTGCGGATGATCAATCTCTAGACCTTCTTTATCAGCAAGCTTCTTTAGAACAGCGATGTCTGTTTCAGGTGTGATTTCAACACCAGATGCTTCAGAGAGAGATTCAAACATTGAAACTCTTGCCCACTCGCCACTGAGGTCATTCACTTCACCATCGTCAAGTTGAACCTGAAGAGTTCCAAAAACATCCATTGCGGCATTTTGAATTAGGTCTTGAGTTAGCTTTGCCATGGTGTTGTAGTCACCGTAAGCCTCATATGCTTCAAGCATCGCGAATTCGGGTGAGTGAGTTCTATCAGCACCTTCATTTCTGAAGTTACGGTTGATTTCATAAACACGATCAATTCCACCAACGACTGCTCTCTTTAGGAACAGCTCTGGAGCAATTCTCAAAAACAGTTCGGTATCAAAAGCATTTGAGTGAGTCTTAAAAGGTCTAGCAGAAGCACCACCGTGGATGGTTTGAAGCATCGGGGTTTCAACTTCAAGATAGCTACGCTCAACAAAGGTCTTACGCATTGACTGCATGACCTTGGAGCGAATCTGAACCACTTCACGTGCACGATCTCTAACAATCAAATCAACGTAACGATGACGAACTCGATACTCTTCACCTAATTCATTGTGAAGGTTCGGTAGCGGTCTAATGGTCTTTGAAGCAATCTGCCAAGAGTCAACCAAAACAGAAAGCTCACCACGCTTAGAAGTTATAACCTCACCAAAAACAAACAGGTGATCACCCAGGTCAACAAGTTCTTTGTATTCTTCAAGTCTTGATTCGCCGACCTTATCCAAAGACAGCATCACCTGAATACGTTGACCACTACCTGCCTGCAAGGTTGCAAAGCAAAGCTTGCCGGTATTTCTCTGGAACATCACACGACCGGCAATACCGACCTTGTCACCGGTGGCAACATCAACATCTAGTTCTGGGTATTTAGCCTTGACCTCATCAATGGTCGAGGTAATCTCAACGCTTACCGGGTAAGCATCGCCTGAAGCAAGAAGACGCTCACGCTTTTGCATGCGAATAGCTATCTGCTCGGGCAGATCCTGCTCTTCGTCGCTAACTACTGGCTGCTCGTCGGTCATGCCGGCTCCTGAATACTGAAAGTTATGTTGTCGATAAGTCTCACTCCTGAAACCGTAACTGCGACTAGGAGCTGGGCTAAACCAGTGAAATCGTCAGCGATTGGTTGGAAAGTGTTCTTATCAACTAAGGCTAGGTAATCAAGTTTAGCCAGCGGTTCGCCTTGAAGTGCTCCTCTAGCCTGCTCTAGTGCTAAAGAAGGCTTGATTCCAGCACCAATATGCTTCTTTACGCCTAGAAGCGATTGATGAATCATTGGAGCAAACGCTCTACCTGCCTCATCAAGGAAACGATTCCTTGAAGACCTGGCTAAACCATCAGCCTCACGAACTGTTTCAACTTCAAGAATCTCGATTGAATCTTTGAATTCCCGATGAACCATACGTTTAATCAAATAAACCTGCTGGGCATCTTTGGCTCCAAAGACCGCAACCTCAGGTTCGATGGTTCTAAAAAACCAAGAGACAATATGCAGCATGCCATCGAAATGACCGGGCCTTGCTAAACCTTCAAAAACTACTCCAACTGCCCCTGCACGAGGTGTAGTTGCTTCAGGTTCACCTTCACCATAGATTTCCTGAACCGATGGAACAAACAACAGATCAGGGGATTTAGCTAAAGAGTTCAGCTTTGCAACATCTTCATCCAAAGTTCTTGGATAACGATCAAAGTCTTCCCCCTTCCCAAACTGGGTTGGGTTTACGAAAATACTCATCACCACAAAAGCATTCTCAACTTCAAACGCTTCTTCAACTAAAGCTAGGTGACCTTCATGCAGAGCACCCATGGTTGGAACGAAAACGATTCTGTTGTTTGAACGTGCTGTATCAAGCTGTTCTTGTAGTTCGGCTGTGGTGTGAACTAATTTCATTCAGTGTCACCATCAAGCAAATCTGCAGGATCTATCTCTGTGACCGAATTTCTCAAAGCTTCTTCAACGGACGATCTCAATATTCCAGCTAGCAGGTTTCTTGGCTTATCAACTTTTGCTTCTTCTAATAATTTGATTGATTGACCAACAATCAAGTTAGTGAAAGTTGAAGCCACTGAAATAGCCTCGGCGTAATTGGCTCTAGCTTCCGAAGGAACATGTATAGGTTCCCCACCTAATTCAATAGCAAGGGTTTGAACGATTGGCAAAACTTGCTTCGGTGCATCAACAGCGAAATAACTCTCATGCAGTCGTGCTCTATCAATTGAATTGAATCCGGTGAAACGCATCGCTGGATGCATTGACATTGGAACAACTCCCAAACTGAAAGCATCTTTGAAAACTTCATAGCCAACTTCAGGTGCAGTTGAAACAAGTAGTTGGCCTGGGATTAGTGAATCCGTTGCAACTAAACCTTTTACCAAATCAGGAATAACTTCAGCTGGAGTTGCAAACACAATCAGATCTGCACCATCAACCACAGAGGCAACATCACCGGTTCTAATTCCTGGTAATAGCGAGTTTGCCTTATCGATTCGTTCAGGGTCCGTTGTGGCTATCGCCATGACTGAATGGCCTGCGTCCGCAATGGCTTTAGCCAAGGCCAAGCCAACCGGGCCTGCCCCGATAACTGAAACTGCGAGCCTTGAACTCATTAGGCGGCTACCGCCCCGTCTTTGTTGGCATCATTTGGCAGCCTACAGATTTCAATCACAATAAAGGCGGCCGCTAAAAGCACTAGCGAAGCAATTCCAGCCACGATGTTTGGGGTGACGTTCTCCCGAACAATTACCGTGGTGGTCAGTTGCCTGATTATGACGCCAACATGCCAACCGAAGAAAATAGCTGCTGTAATACCAGTGGCTCTAGCCAGCAATAAAACCTTCACGGCATAAAACGGATCAACCGGAAGTGGTTTAGCAACCTGCTGGTTGGATTTAGCTTCTAATACTTTCTTTAGTTGACGCTTATAGCGATAGATCGGCCAAGCCATTGCTAGCAGAATAATCGTTGCCAAGAAAATTGAAATTGAAAGTGAAATACCACTTACTGGAACATGGTAACCATTAGCAGTTGCCCAAGAACTATAGAAGTAGCCAGTAATACCTGAAGCAATACTCCAGACCAAGACGCTTAGAACACCTAGTGATTTCATTTCAACTTCACCTGATCTTGGAAGATGTGAGCTAGCTTTTCGATTCGACCAACACCAGGTAGTTCAGCCCATTCGTCCATTTCATACCAAGGAACGATAACGAAAGCTCGGTGTTGGGTTTGTGGGTGCGGGAGTGAAAGAGTTGGTGAGGTGTATTTGATCTTGTCGTAATCGATGATGTCGATGTCGATATTTCTATCGCCCCAACGTTCTCTTCGTTTACGACCAAGATCAGTCTCAACCTTCTGCAAGAAAGTTAGTAGTTGCTCTGGCTTTAAATCTGTTTCGATTTGAGCAACGCAATTCAAATACTTAGGTTTACTAGAATCAATTCCGGCAAGAGTAAGCGCCTTTGATTCGTAAATACCTGAAACATTCAAAAGAGTAATGTCTTTGCTTTTACTGATGCGAGCAAGTGCTTGAATAATCCAATTACGTCGATTACCCAAATTACTTCCAAGAGCAATAACAACTTGTTTAGGCATCTCGTTTAGCCTTCACAGTGACAGAGATGTCTTCAAACTCATAGGGAATCGGAGCGTTAGGTTTGTGAACAGTTATCTTTGCTTTTTGAACCACTCCACCTTTGAAGTTCAATGCATAATCAAGGAGTTTCTGAGCGAGGGTCTCTAAAAGATCAACTGGAACAGATTTGGTGAGTTCAACTAGTCCTTTAGCTAAGTCGCCATAGTGAACTGTTTTCGAAAGATCATCAGCAAAAGCTGCTGCATCGCCTTCAATCCAAACAGTTGCATCTATATAGAAGTCTTGCCCGTTCTGTCTCTCAAAATCGAAGACACCGTGATGTGCGAAGACTCTTAGGCCTTTGATTGAGATTTTATGAAGCATGGTCTAATTCTCACCTATTCGGCAGAGCCATCACGCAGGGCTTGAACAATGTTGATGGCATCGAGGGTGGCTAAGGTGTTGTGGACACGAACTCCCCAAAGCTTTCTCTGCAGAAGCAGTGCTGTAAGGACCGCTGTTGCCATGTCTCGACGCTCATTGCCAACAGAACTAGGCTCATCCCCGTCTAGAACCCCCGCTATAAAGCGTTTACGGGATGCCCCGACCAGAATAGGCAAACCAAGTTTCTCAAGCTCATCCAGCCTTGCCACCAGCTCCCAGTTCTGCTTCATGTCCTTAGCAAAGCCCAAACCTGGGTCGATAACAATCTTGTCCCTAGCCACTCCCTGACTGATTGCCAGCTCAACCCGTTCAGAGAGTTCTCTAGCAACATCCTTGGCAATGTCCTGATACTGGTTCAAATCATCCATCAAGGTTGAATGTCCTCGCCAATGCGAAATAACCAGTTGAGCTTGCGTTTCTGCAGCAACAGCAAACATCTCAGGGTCAGCTAAACCACCAGAAACATCATTGATGATTGATGCTCCTGCTTCAACTGCTGCTTTTGCTGTTGCAGCATTCATGGTGTCAATGCTGATCTGAGCTAAACCAAGTTTGGAAATCTCCCTTATAACCGGAATAACTCTTGCCTGTTCTTCCTCAACTGAGACTCTGGTGGCTCCCGGTCTAGTTGATTCTCCACCAACATCGATGATTTCAGCACCGGTCATCGACAACAGCTTTGCTTGATCCAGTGCAGATTCAAGAGAGGTGAATTGATTACCGTCGCTAAAACTATCCGGGGTGATGTTTAGAACACCCATAATCTTTGGTCTAATCATTTTCACTTTGAAATTAGAGCCATGACTTCAGCGCGGTTTACCGCATCGCTATAAAGTCCTCTGGTTGCAACCGTCACTGTGTTAGCTTCAGGTTGTCTAGCGCCACGAGATGCAACACAGTGATGTCTTGCCTCAATCACTACAACAACACCTTTAGTTCCTAACCCTTGTTCAAGTGCATCAGCAATCTGAGCAGTTAGGTTTTCTTGAAGTTGTGGTCGAGCAGAAAGAATTTCAACAAGCTTAGGTAATCTGCCTAAACCAATAACTCGATCACTTGGAAGATAAGCAACGTGAGCAACACCGGTGAAAGGCAATAGGTGATGTTCACAAATGCTAACTAGTTCAATGTCTTTCAAGATCACAACGTCATTGTGTTCTGCGGGAAAAGTTTCACTTAGGGCTTCTAGCGGATTAACACCAACACCTGAAAAGAAACCAGCATAAGCATCCGCTACTTTTTGCGGTGTTGCTTTTAGCTCATCACGATTATGGTCTTCGCCGATAGCCTGCAGTAGTTCCACTACTGCAAGCTTGATACGTTCGGCGTCAATCACTTTTAACTACTATGCGGTTGCAGCTTTTTTAGGAACCGCAATCGGTCCAGTCCTAGGCTTTGGACGACTCTTCTTTGAAAGCCACTGTGAACGCTTAGGTAGTTTCTTAACCTGCTTGAAGATCTTTGCGATTTCTTCAGCGTTAAGAGTCTCGCGAATCATCAACTCTTTAGCTAGTGTGTCTAGGACTTTACGGTTTAGGTTCAGAGCCTTGTATGCCTCATCGTGTGCTGAATCTAGGATTGCACGAATCTCTTTGTCGATGTTCTGAGCGGTTGCATCGCTGTAGTCCTTAGCGGTAGCCATGTCACGTCCAATGAACACTTCACTAGCTCCAGCGAATGAAACAGAACCAACTACAGAGCTCATGCCGTATTGCATAACCATTGCGCGAGCAATAGATGTTGCCTTCTCAAAGTCATTAGATGCACCGGTAGTTGGGTCACCATAGATGATCTCTTCAGCCACACGACCACCCATTGCATAGGCAATCTGGTCTAGTAGCTGGTTACGAGTCACTGAATAGCGGTCCTCTAGCGGCAACACCATGGTGTATCCAAGGGCTCTACCTCTAGGCAAAATAGTCACCTTGGAAACCGGGTCGCTGTGGTTCATCGATGCAGCAACTAGAGCGTGACCAGCCTCGTGATAAGCGGTGTTTAGACGCTCATCATCTTTCATCAAACGACTCTTCTTAGCAGGGCCTCCGATAACACGATCGATTGACTCATCAAGAATCTCGTTAGTGATTTTCTTCTGGTTAGTTCTAGCAGTTAGCAATGCTGCTTCGTTTAGAACGTTAGCTAGATCAGCACCGGTGAAACCAGGTGTTCTTCTAGCAACAGTTGCCATGTCAACATCAGATGAAACTGGCTTGCCCTTTGAGTGAACCTTAAGAATCTGTTCGCGACCTTTCAGATCTGGAGCTGAAACTCCAACCTGACGATCGAAACGACCTGGACGCAAAAGAGCTGGATCCAAAATATCTGGACGGTTTGTTGCAGCAATAAGAATTACGTTGGTCTTTGAATCAAAACCATCCATCTCAACAAGCAACTGGTTAAGTGTTTGTTCACGCTCGTCGTTACCGCCACCGATACCGGCACCACGGTGACGACCTACAGCGTCAATTTCATCAACGAAGATAATCGCTGGCGCTGCAGCTTTAGCTTGTTCAAAAAGATCGCGAACACGAGAAGCACCAACACCAACAAACATTTCAACAAAGTCTGAACCTGAAATTGTGAAGAAAGGAACACCGGCTTCACCAGCAACTGCTTTAGCAAGCAGAGTCTTACCGGTTCCCGGAGGGCCATAGAGCAAAACACCGCGAGGAATCTTTGCGCCAACAGCTTGGAATTTTTGTGGTTCCTTTAGGAATTCTTTAATCTCTTCAAGTTCTTCAATAGCTTCATCAACACCGGCAACATCAGCAAAAGTTACCTTAGGCATGTCCTTGTTATAAAGTTTGGCTCTTGACTTACCAAACTGCATCGCCTTGTTGTTGCCAGATTGAGCACTAGACATCATGAAGTAGAAAATACCTACGATGATTAGGAACGGGAAGATAGATGCAAGTAGTGAAAGGTACCAAGGTGTGCTTGTCACCTGGTCGTTGTAACCCTTAGGAATATCTGCTTTAGCGATAACACCGGTTACGAAGGCTCCTCTAGGTGCTACGTAATAGAACTGAACCTTGTCGCCTAGCTTTGGGTCTTTCTTAGCAAGAACAACATCTACACGCTGTTCGCTTTCTGAAACTAGAACAGTTTTAGCCTGTCCGCTCTCGATCAAGCTCAGACCAACTGAGGTGTTTACCTCTTTATATCCAGATCCACTGAATGAGTTGTAACCGAAGACTAAGACAGCAATGGCAATAACAATCCAGAAGAATGGACCTCTAACAAGTTTGCGGCGTTTCATATTGGTGGTTAAACCCCAACCTTTCAAATAAAGCAGAACAACCTCTAGGCTACCTGCCCTTAGGGCTGGTGTCTAAGGCTGTTCGCAGAGAGAATAACTAGCTATAAATAGCTGGTGACAGGATGCCCACTGCCTTCAAAGTCCTGTATTTCTCGGCATAATCAAGGCCATAACCGACAACAAACTCATTAGGAATGTCAAACCCAACTAGGGCAACATCAACATCTACCTTGGCAGCGGCTGGTTTACGCAAGAAAGCCACAATTTCCACGGAAGCTGCACCACGGGCTGAAAGGTTAGAAGCCAACCAAGAAAGGGTCAAACCGGAGTCGATGATGTCTTCGACGATAAGAACATGTCTGCCTAAAACATCAGCATCCAGGTCCTTCAAAATGCGAACAACACCTGAAGATTGGGTTCCTGAACCATAAGAAGATACGGCCATCCAATCCATAGAAACCGGTATCTGCATTTCTCTCGAGAGGTCAGCCATGAACATGACCGCGCCTTTTAGAACACCAACCAACAAAAGGTCTTTACCTTCATACATCTTGTCGACGTCTAAGGCGAGTTCCTTAACCCTTGAAACGATCTGTTCTTCGGTAACCAATACTTCGGTTAGGTCGCTTTTAACCTGCTCTAGATCCACTTAACATGCTCCTGATTTTAGGGTTTTACTATTTTCCAAAACTATCTCATTACCTGTTCTCTCAACTCTAACCGAGGGAAGGCTCAAAGGTTTCTGTCCATGCCAATCAGTTACCAACTCGTAAACCGAATCAATCGAAGACTTTGAAGGTTCAGCGCCAAGCAGCAACAAAGCCTGATGAATAACTCTTGAGCCAATAGCTTTTGGCACTAAAGCTAATTCTTTAGCATCAAAAATAACTGAATTAGAAGTGGTTTTAGTTAAAGATTCAAAAGCTTGTTTAGTTTGAGATTCTAAATAAGAGCTGTCTTGCTGAACCAGTTCAGCAGTTCTAGCAAGGGCTTCTGCAATGCCTGGTCCCAGCTCTTGTTCCAAGATAGGTAGAACGTTCTTTCTAACCTTGACTCTTGAAAACTTGGTGTCATCGTTTTGGGGATCTGACCAAAACTCCAAACCACTATCCAAGCAGAAGCTGACGGTTGTTTCTCTACGAATATTTAGAAGTGGTCGCAAATACTTTCCATCAGCACTAACCATGCTCATGCCAGCAATACTTTTAGCACCTGAACCTCTAGCTAAACCTAAGAGCACTGTTTCAGCTTGATCATCTAGCGTGTGACCGAGCATCGTGTATTTAGCTCCAACTCTTAGAGCAAAAGCATCAAGCGCTTCATAACGAGCATTACGCGCAGCAGCTTCCATACCCAAAGAACTCTTTGGAACAGAAACAGAAATAACTTCAGCTTGCGAAGCACCTAAATCAATCGCAGTTTGTTTTGCTTTTTCAGCAACAACATCAGAGCCTGATTGAAGATTGTGATTCACAGTGACACTGGCAATCTTGATGCCTGCTCGATTACCTTCAAAAATTGAAGCTGCTACCAAAGCCAAACTGTCGGCTCCTCCAGATAGAGCAACAGCGATAACATCGCCCTCCACGACGCCAGCTTCACTCCACAGTTCGCGGATAGCCCTGCGAACATCAGCCATGGCTGGGGTTAGCCTAGGTCGTGTGGACACGCTGAACCTTTCGGTAGTCTTAATACATCAAGCCTATTTAGGAGAACCATGTCAATTGACGCCGTTATCGAGATTCCTCGTGGAAGCCGCAACAAATATGAAGTTGACCACGAGTCAGGCAAGGTCAGACTAGACCGCGTCCTGTTCACCCCTTTTGTTTACCCAGTTGACTACGGTTACTTCGAGAACACCCTAGGTGGCGATGGGGACCCGCTAGATGCCCTCGTATTACTTGAGTTCCCTGTATTCCCAGGCGTAATCGTTGAGGTTAGAGCTGTTGGAGTGCTACCTATGGAAGATGACGGTGGCATCGACGAGAAGATCCTTTGCGTTCCAGCTAAGGACAAGCGTTGGGCTCACATCCAAGACATCAACGATGTTCCCCAGCAGACCAGAAACGAAATCGAACACTTCTTCACCCACTACAAAGATCTAGAACCAGGCAAGTGGGTCAAGCTAGGTCAGTGGGCTGACAAGGCAACAGCTGAGAAACTGATCGCTGAATCTATCGAGCGCTTCAAAGCCGAGGGCTCGCACTAAATCTCAGTACTTAAAACTAAATGGGAGGGTCAAAAGACCCTCCCATTTATTTTGTTTTGCTTAGTTGATTCTTGTGATTCGTCCGTCTGTTGACATTACAACTGGTCCG
>Ga0114963_10000998_pt1 | contig 19496 bp, 14 predicted proteins | sample C_131016_EF_Meta_FD_87019 | JGI IMG/M metagenome (GOLD analysis project Ga0114963, IMG submission 87019) | Freshwater microbial communities from Lake Croche, Canada to study carbon cycling - C_131016_EF_MetaG | ecosystem: Environmental > Aquatic > Freshwater > Lake | place: Lake Croche, Canada...
CAGCGGAAGCTCCTACAGCGGAAGCTCCTACAGCGGAAGCTCCTACAGCGGAAGCTCCTACAACAGAAGCTCCTACAGCGGAAGCTCCTGCTGAAATAGTTGTACCCGTTGAATAAAGATTCTGCGCTTTTTTAAATATTTCATACTTCACAGAGAAAGTAGAACTTCCTATGTGTGGTGTGTGGGGATGCTTAGGACATCCAACATGGACACTTGAATCATCAGATGTAATAGAACAAGTGGAGACACTTCTTGCACGTGGACCTGAAGAAGTTTGTTATGCTGCTCCTCCCGACTCGAATCTTCTATTTGGATTTACACGCCTTGCCATTAATGGGGTAACACCTGTCAAAGGAGCATTCACAATGCAACCCATTCAACAGGGATATTGGACCCTTATGTGCAATGGAGAACTCTATAATCATCAGCAATTAACAGAAGAATTTAAATGGAATATTCCAGCAGGATCAAGTGATTGTGCTATTCTGCCATATCTCCTATCCACAGTACTTCCATCTCACGCATTTCGAATTATAGATGGAGTCTTTGCCATTTTAGCACATGATGCTACAACAAATACATTATTGGTGGCACGGGATCCCCTCGGGGTTCGACCGCTATTTGAAGGGGTTACAAAAGAAGGTGTAAAGATGTGGGCAAGTGAACTCAAAGCTCTTTCTCATTGCACTCATGTGACTCCTTTTCCTCCAGGAACCTGGAAGCGATATGATTGTAAAACCTATGAATGCATTAGTGGAGATCAGTATTATAAACTTCCTATTCATAAACAATACAGTTATACAGAAGAGGCAACAGCTTCGTTAGGGTTGCGTCGATCCTTAGAAGCAGCAGTACAAAAACGAGTCTTGATCACAGAACGACCGGTAGGAGCCTTATTGAGCGGTGGATTGGATTCAAGTTTAGTAGCAGCTCTTGCCGCAAAACACCTTCCTACAAAACTTCATACTTTTTCGATTGGTATGCCAGGATCCACCGATCTTATTTATGCAAAACAAGTGGCAGAGCATATTGGAAGTATTCATCATGAAATTATGTTAGAACCAAAAGACTTCTTGGACGCCATTCCTCATGTCATTAAAGCCATTGAAACTTATGATATTACCTCTGTACGAGCATCGGTTGGAAATTGGTTGGTTGGAAAATGGATTCGTGAACATACAGATATTAAAGTGGTATTAAATGGAGATGGAAGTGATGAAGTAGGGGGAGGATATTTGTATTTTTACCGTGCTCCTACAGAGGAGGAGTTTGAATCTGAATGTAGGAGGCTGTTGAAGGAGATCCATTTATTTGATGTGCTACGTTCAGATCGTTGTATTTCCTGCCACGGCTTGGAACCTCGCACTCCCTTTTTGGATAAACATGTGGTGGGAACCTGGTCAATGGCATCTACTGCATTGCGACGTCCTATAAAAGGATTTCGTGTTGAAAAAGAATTATTGCGCAATGCATTTGCTAAAACAGGTCTTCTTCCTGATGCAGTCTTATGGCGTCGAAAAGAAGCCTTTAGCGATGGTGTTAGCTCTACTCATGATTCTTGGTATAGCAAAATTCAAGACCATGTCAAATCATTGTGTCTTCCATCTGTTACCACAACTCACAACCCTCCAACATCGCTTGAATCCCTTTGGTATCGATCTTTATTCAATACATATTATGGGGAAACAAAGGCAACGGTGATTCCTCATATGTGGCTTCCTAAATGGAGTGGCGAGACAACAGATCCCTCCGCACGAACATTAACTCTTTATTAATGTATATAATTTATTTCACACAGTGTTACAGTGTGATATATTATGCAGATCCTAATTGTTGCTGAAGTCCTGCAATCGTAGAGGCAGATTGTTGTTGGAGGGTTTCTAACTGATTCACTCGTTGCATAGTTTGTTCCACCAAGCTCATCAGCTCTTGGGTGGCTCCATAGTGCATCGCATTGATTTGTCCTGTTTCAATCGATTGAAAATCATCATATCCAAAGGTAGATCGTAAAAAGATTGAGTTTGGAAAAACATGTTCAATATCTTGAGCAATAAATCCTAGTTGGTGATTATCTTGGATTAGACAAGTACTTTGAAATAGAGGATCCCATTGAAAGTATTTCAGATCAATTCCTTTCATAGTAGAATAACAAATTGATGTATTCGCACTCATAATATCTTGTTTTACACGTTTATCTGAGTTACCTGTAATACTCCCAGAAGCATAGATATTTCCAGTCACATCCAATGTAGCTTGAGGAGTCGTTGTTAAAATTCCTACACGGCTATTGGATCCTAAAAACAAGGGCGGGCTGGCAGCAGCTGCTCCTCCTGGATAAAATGCGATATTTGTGCTTGCAGGAGATTGCATTCCAAAATAGTTCGAGTAAGGAGCTCCTTGAAGACCAAATCCAAACCAACCAATATATGATGTGAGTGTTGATTTTTGAAAGGTTGTATAGAGTGAATTGGAATCCTGTGCACCTTGAAGTATAAGAACTCCTCTATCATTTTGAATCCGTGATTGTCCAGTTACATCCAAGGTATAGAGAGGATTTATAGTATTGATGCCTACCCGTGATGTTGAAAGTGTAAGAGGATAGGTATAGGTTCCACTGGAGATAGAACGGAAGTACAAATTTGTATTTGCATTAACTCCCCCAACATATTGGGTCATATCAAAATAAGCTTGTGCAGCGGCTCCAACAAAACATTTCATGGATGTGCTTGCAAATACGGTAGGACTCCACATGTTGAATCCCGCTGCCGTGACCTCGTTAGCATATGCAATAGGACTTTGATTTAGTCCAACTACAATGGTGCTTGCGACTAAAGAATTGAGTTGTGCATTCAGACTACTAATATTGTTTGATATAATGGAACTTGTTGTAAGGGAACCATTGATATTCACCGTTCCATTTACATCCAATCTATAGGCAGGAGTATTGCAGTTAATACCAATATTGGATCCATACGATGTAAGAAGAGAGGAAAGATTTATAAAGGTACCAGGTGCATATGCAGCTGATGCAGGAGATCCGCCGGTGGTTAGCGCAAGTGCTGATGGTCCTGAATCGGTCAAGGTGCTTGTAATGGCTCCTAAAAAGGCTACAGTTCCTGTAAGACTGGCAGCCACATTTGCTCCAACTGTTCCTACTGTTGTTATGGTTAATTGCTGTGTAGGAGGTGTAAAATTTCCTGTATAAAGTGCTTGACCGATCACCACACGAGCACTATTAATCGCCCCTAGCGCATTTGGATCAGGATAGGGATTATTAAATATAAAGAGTCGTTTTGATTCATTGTAACTATGGCTTACAGTATTGGTGCTAAGAATGGCAGTTCCATTTGAGTAAAGAAACAAACTTGTTGCTGAACTACGTACAAGGGCAAGATGATACCATGTATTTGTGGATAGTGTACTTGTTGCAGAAAGACCTGCATTTCCATCACTTGCAGCACCAGTTGGATACAAAAATCCAACACCAGATGTAGCAGATCGTTGTGATATACGAAATTCATGTCCATTTGTGGCAGTCGTTCCCAGAGACATAATTGTTCCATAAGTCGCAGGAGTCGCAGAAGGATTGAAATAACATTCCATTGTAAAGGTACTGCTTGCAATATTAAAATTAGCAACCGTGTTTGTATTAATAGAATCACTTGTGGTAGTTGTTTTCCAACTGTAAGATTGATTGGGAATATATAAGGTTGCAGTAGTGATGGAACTTGTTGTAAGCCCATTTATGGTTCCTTGCACGGAAGAAATATTTAATGCAATGAGTGAACTAACCTGACTTGTTAGACTGCTTAGATTGTTAGACACAATAGAACTAGTGGTAAGACCATTTATGGTTCCTTGCACAGAAGAAAGATTCAAGGTGATTAAAGAACTAACCTGACTTGTTAGACTGCTTAGATTGTTAGACACAATAGAACTAGTGGTAAGACCATTTATGGTTCCTTGCACAGAAGAAAGATTTAAAGTGGTTAAAGAACTGATTTGACTTGTTAGACTGCTTAGATTGTTAGACACAATGGAACTAGTGGTAAGAGCTCCTATTTGTCCTCTTAGTGAAGAAAGATTTAATGCAGTGAAAGAACTAACCTGACTTGTTAGACTGCTTATATTGTTGGACACAATAGAACTAGTGGTAAGAGCACTACTATTCAATGTACTGACATTGACTGTATTCACTCGAAGACTACTTGTTGTAACTGTACTTGCACTCATATTGACTGTTTGAAAGGTACGACTTCCTGCAATATATTGCATATCTGATGTACCAGATACAGAATTTGCATTATTGTATAATAATTGTGTACTAGATCCAGGACTTCCAACATTATTCATAAGAGTGGCAGTGAGATAGGGAGATGTTGGAAGAGTAGATCCAGTATATGGTCCAATCACACATGTATTGTAAAATAAAGTGGTTGCAGTTGTACCTGTACTTACATCAATAATAGGACCTGTTGTAAAGGGTGAAGATGCATAGGATCGCACATTAAACGTGCAATCAATAATGAGAGTCACTGCTCCTGTTGCATCCATCACAATGGCAGGAGGAGAGGCACTTCCTACACCGGCTGGAATCAATAGACTGGTGGTTCCAATGGTGTGAGTCGCAGGAGCAATCGGAGCAGATGCTAGATATAGGAGAGGAGCCGTAGGAGTTGTTTCATTATTGGTCAAGTTTGCACTTGTCATGGAAAGTGTAGCAGCTCCTGATGTACGTATAATTGCAAAATTAGGATTATTACTCTGTAATTGACAAGACGCAATTTGTAAAAAGACATTTAATCCTACATCGATGAGATACGAGGAAAATGTTTGGGCTAAAATATTCATTTGAGAAAAGTTTATTCGGATAAAAAAATCACAATAGGTTGCACCACTTGAACTTATAATGGATTGTGCAGATGTATTGGATCCATTGTCTAGAAAATAACATTGTGTAAAACAAAGCTGCCCTTTTGCAGTCGCATTTGCTGTACTCACTAAAAATCCAATATTTCCTGCTCCATTGGGAACTTGAAATCCAATTCCTGTAAATTCAACATTATTTACACTTCTACTCACACTGCTTGCACTAATTGTATGTGTTCCAATAATACGGGTTCCGTAGGTTGTAGTAGAATTATTAAACGATACAATTCCTACATTTTTTGTATCAATGGTCAAATTTTCTGTATAGACTCCATCAAATACAATAATGGTATAGGCTGCATTATTTCCAGTCTGTCCTGAACTAGGAACTTGATTAATGGCATGTTGAATGGTTAAAAAAGGAGACCCAATGGATCCATTATTGGTATCTTTTCCATTTTTAGCAACATAGAAAGTATTGCTAGCAAGAAAACTAGGACCCGTCGGACCGGTTGCGCCCGTTGCACCCGTTGCGCCCGTCGGACCGGTTGCGCCCGTTGCACCCGTTGCGCCCGTCGGACCGGTTGCACCCGTTTGACCACTAGGACCCGTCGGACCGGTTGCACCCGTTTGACCACTAGGACCCGTCGGACCGGTTGCACCCGTTTGACCACTAGAACCCGTCGGACCGGTACGACCCGTTGCACCGGTTGCACCCATAGATCCAGCAGATCCAGTCAGACCGGTAGATCCAGTCGCACCGGTCGGACCTCTTGGTCCCACTCCCCCTCCTCCATTTTCAAGATCAATATAAGTTCCATTTAGAAATAGACTGGAAATTGTTAAAATAGATGTTGATACAATATCTGCAAGGAATATTACTGTAGGAGCTGTAGAAATACTACTCACCTGTAAAAACGGGATTTCACTAATTCCACTATTATCTTGTATAATATAACTATACTGAGCTGTATCGGTTGAAAATTCATAATTGTTAATATGAAGACCGTATGCATTAGGGGTTCCAGTGTAGATCTCCGACAAGGTAATTGTGGACTGAAATGTGGAAAAAGGAGTAAATTCATCGGGAGCTCCCATACGAAGTTGATACTTCACTGCTTCTAATGGATTCGTATCTGCTGTCTCCAACCGTGATTTGGTAAAGGTAAGACGGTTAGGAGGGCGGTTGGACATGTAAGGCTGTTCTAACTAGAAACTAGGTAATTTTTGTATAAAATTGAATGTATATTTTATGAATTTAGCGTACTATGAATATCTTTTCAAAAATGTTTTCTGGAATACTTTCGAAACTGTCTGACGCTCTAACTGGGGCATCTCCTGATTGGACGTGTCCTAGTTGCACATATGCTAATGGAGCACTCGATAAAGAGTGCTTGATGTGCGGAAATGCTAAGGCTGGTTCTTCTGTTGCTTCCGTCACTGCTGCCTCCAACTCGAGCTCCAACTCGAGCTCGAGCTCATCAGTCAGCAGCGCTCCTGCTCCTGAGATCGTGTTAGCGGTTGACAGTTCAGGTAGCACTAATGGAAGCAACTTTTGGTTTAATAGAGTGAAAAGCATTGTTGATAGGTATCGAACGCAATTTCCTGATGCGAAGTTGAGCTTCATCAAATGGAGTGATACATTTAGTACAATTGAAGACATTGATGCCTTCATTCGTGCTAAACGTGGATCTGGATGCACATACTCCTCCATGATCGCTAGAGCAGTAAATGAGCACAATTTCACTGGACACCTTGTCATCATTACTGATGGACAAGTCGATAAGTCTGAGATTGCAAACTGTGCTACTATGCTAGGTTCACGCAAGTTTAGTCAGGTCGATTGTTATTTGATTAACACAGGCGGTGCAATTGAAGAGTCTGTCGGTGCCCCCTTTCAATGGGGTAGTCCTGTACGCACCGTGCGTTATGACCCTTGTACTGCATGCTCTGGCTCCAAAATGTGTCTTGACCATCACTATCGAGTGAGAGAGATCACAGCTCCCACATCTGAGCATCTAGATGTTCACAGAAGGATCACTACCATCACAACTCCTGAAGAGTTCTTGGGATCCTTTGAGGAGCTCAAGTGCCTCATTGTGACGCGTAATCTAGGGCGTCCTACGCGCGACAACGAGCTCCATGATGCTCTGGTTGCACTGCAGTCTCGCTTCTTTGGCACAGTACTGCGTTCCTTTGATCATGAGCTATCGCTCTCCTTTCATAATGCCGTGCGTTCATGTGATCCTACACAGATCATCGCTGCTATGCGCAAGATTCATGAAACTCCTGCGCCGATATTTCCTTGGTCAGTACCCCTGGCACAGCTCATCAGCTTTGCCGATTGTGGACTTGCTGGGGAGACATCCTCTGATGCAGCACGCGCAAAGAAGGCAGCACCCGTTGCCTCCGCGCCTCCAACGCGATCAGGCGAAAATGAAGATGAACCAACTCAGCCACTCAAAAGTACCTGCCCCATCACATTGGAGGAGCTTACTACTGGCAATACATTTCTGCCAGTCAAGCCAGGTCCTCCTCTGCTCAGCATTCTCACAGATCCTGATGATGTCCTTAACAGTCCATTCAACGCTCTTCGCGATCCCTCCCTTCTAGCTGCTCTCATCAAGCGACTTGACAAGCCTGTCAGTTGTAATGGCTACTTGGCGGCGGGACCCGACGGACTTCCGTTTAGCCCTGAGACACGGGCAGAGCTCATGACCAACGGAGTTCTAGTCTTTGCTTCTACCGATGCTGCTGTTCGCACAACGGACTGGACCTTGTGGCGCATGCTGAACCATGGCAAGCGCGCAGGGCGCGCGACCTCTTGGGTCGCCCTTCTCTGGTACCTTGTGGCAAGTGGTCAGATTCCTTATTTGGAGTCCATCGAGGAAGCCATCCGTGGACATCTCCTCTACCGTCTGCACAATCGCGAGAGTGACTTTACTACACTCAGCCTGTCAGGGAGCAAGAATCATCAGCTTCTGATGGCACCCACTGCGTGTGCCATTGTCTGGATACTCTTTGCAGGGGCAGTCCTTCGCCTTCCTACTGAGAAGGATCCTCTCCGCCTTCATATGGCAGCGATCCCTATTCTCCTCAAATTGCTGGAACTCCTTGGCATCTCCCTTCCCCCTGAATGCGAACAGCACATCCTCCGCACACGTGTCCTACTTGACATGCTGCGGGTTGTGGCGCAGAAGGAGGTTACACTTCCACAAATGAAGCGACACATCCGCGCGTTGTTCCAAAAATCCGTGCGCATGTCTGCTGGCGATTACATCCTCCTGGACGGTCCTGCCGCAGCAGATGTTTCTGCCATTCTAGCAGATCTTCCCCCTCTATGGCAGGGATTGTCGAAGGAGTGGCTCTGGACGCTTGTATGCTTGATCAATCCAAATAATCTTGCACCTGGCAACCTTCCAAATCTGTTTGAACCAGCTCCTGCACCACCTGTGATTTCCGTATGGACAAATATCACAATACGACTGCCTGTAAAGCCTCATCCTCGCACTTGTCGCCCTCTGACACTGGATGAAACGCACATAGGTGCTGTTGTTGGTATAGCCTATCCTACTCATGTGGGCAAGATCTTCTCCACCGACGAGTTATTCGCACAGTTCGTAGAGACACACAATCGCCTTCCCCGCGATCTCCATGAATTGCTCACATTCTTTGCGAGTAAGTCCGAGACTCTCCCTGCTGCCGTCATACAATTTGCGGAATCTGTTCTTGCAGATTATGTCCCGTTTATTCGGGCACTGGGAGCAGCCAAGTTTCTTCAAGTACGCGGGGTTGTTGCTATTTCTGCGAATGATGCCACTGTCTTCGACTATGGCATTTGTCGATTTATCGCACGCCGCGCTGCTTCCGTCAGTCGACTGAAGGATAAAGTTGATCCGAAAACTGGAAACATCCAACAACATCAACGTGCGAAGATTGAGAGTGGAGCCGCACCATGCGCTGACCCTTAGTCATATTTGCACATTCTACATAGTTTACATAGTTTACATTTTTTTAATGCTACGGAATATATGCTTTGCATATATTCCGTAGCAAAATTAGATGTCCAGTACTCCTGCCACAAGTTTAACCTTAGTAAGCAGCGGATTAGCAGAAAGTCGGTTGCAACCGCCGTTTGGTCGTCCTGAAGTATCGCAGTTTATCACAGTCGTTCGCAAAACCACACGATGGGCAGCCCAACACCGTCGTATAAATTTTGATGGTCAACCTACCTTTGGAACCAAAGTATCTTTGACATTGCCAAGACTTGCAGAACTGGTAGGAGATTTAACATTAGTGGTCACCCTCCCCGATCTCCTTACACCTCAATTAGCTGCCATTCAAGCAGCGGGTGGAACCAGTCTCACCGATCTTAGCGGATTCTTAGGACCGCTCTTCGGTTGGACGAATTGTATCGGTCATGCCATGATCAACATGATTGAATTGGAAATTGGAGGAGCCATTGTGGATCGCATGGATGGACGATTGTTGGAAGTCTTAGATGAGTTATATGAACCATTAGAAGCCCTTCCTGCAAAGAATCAAATGATTCAACGAAATCCAACGAATTATTCACCTCTAACATCGATCGGTCCATCTGGTGGATTGACCGTTTATGTTCCTCTTCCCTTTTGGTTCTGTTCTGGATCCTTAGCCCAATATCTTCCCTTGGATGCCATTTCAGCAGAATCGGTAGTGGTCCATGTCACCTTTAATCCATTAAATACATTGACGTATACGGATGCACGTGTCGATTCAGACACAGGAAGTGTCTACAATCCCGTGACATATCCTGGTGCCATGTTAATGGCAGTGGGATCTTCCTTTTGGAGATCTAATCCTGTGTCTGCTCAGCGAGTCTATGGATTAAATCGCACCATTCCCCCCACAGGGATTTCAGGAGAACTCATTCCAGGAATCACGATGCCAAACCTTGTCTTAGGAGATACCTATATTTTAGCCGAGTATGTCAGCGTGGAAGAACCTGAAGCCATTGCATTACGTTCCTCTGAATTAACCTATTTTGTAGAACAACACAATGCTGTTCCTGTCTTAGCATCGGAACGAGCCACAGAAATGCATATTCCCTTAGAACTTCGTAATCCAACCAAAGAAATTTTTTGGGTACTACAACGTCCTGAAGCCGCAGACTATAATGCATGGTTTTTATTCACACGCGATTTGTCAGGGGGTGGAGTTCAAGCTCCTTGGTGGCCTGATGCACAACTAACTCTTACGCAAGCAAATGATTGGATGGTCTTGCCGGCTTTTCGAAATAGCTTCTCAGAACCATTAGCGGGTGCTACCCTGCTGTACAATGGCGAAGAACGATTTGATCAAACAGGAGGATCCTTTTTTCGAACCTTAATTCCTACTTTGCATTATAAAAAAACAGCGGTACATGATCGGTATATTTACGCCTGGTCGTTCGGTCTTCGCCCGTCCTTGCAAGGAGATGAAGATTCTTCTGTAGGAGAATCTTACGCTCCACGAGGAACTGCCAATTGGGACAAGATTCCAAGAAAAGAATTGTATCTTCGCTTAACTCCTGCTAAAGGAGGCGGAACTCCGCCCTCTGTGAATGCCTATGTGTGGACCACTACCTGGAATGTGATGAAGGTGTTTGGTGGTCGTGCAGGAATGTTGTTCGACTATTAGAACAATATCATAATCTTATGTTGGAAGGTTCAAGATCTTTTTTATTTCATGAATTTTTTCTTCAGCAGTTTGTTTGGAATTGAGTATGGCGCGAATCTTATCTAAAAGTTCTTCCATAGATTCTTTTTCTTTTTCTTCTTCCTCTTGGTCATGACAATCGCAACGGCAGACTAGATTGTGGCAGTAACGACCACAATCTTCACACGTATCATGACAGGTGCAATAACAATCTTCATTTGGACATTCTTCACATTCGCAAATATCTTTGAGTTTACGTTTGCAATCATCTCCTTCACAGGTATTTATTGGACATCTTGATATATGATCCTCGTCTTCTTCAGGCGGTTCAAGGCAATCGCAATAACATTCGCAAGACATTTTATTACATTTATATAGTATAAATGTGATAAAGATCAATTTTTTTAATAGTGATTATAATAATATACAGAACATGCTTTTGCAGGAACTAGCACCATGGCATTGGCAGTAAACCATCCCATATGCACTCCTTTTTTCATAAAGGTGATCAGGTGTTGGGTGGCATCCGCATCGACCACCCACCCTAATTCATGAAAGCGACGGATCCAATCAATGCGCGGTCGGCAGTTGATATGACCGGTTCCTCCTTGTCCAGGCAAGGCTGCTGAAAAGAGTAAGGTATCACAATGATTGGTAAGATTTGTTAAGACCTCATTCCAATAACGATCATCAATATGTTCTAAGACTTCTAAACAGATCCCAAGGGTATTGGCTTTTTTTCCAAAAAACAGAGGAACCGTTAAATCTGTTTCAATGATATCTGAACAAAGCGCTGCTCTTACAGCCTCTTTGGAAAATTCAAAGCCTTTGCTTTCAATCGTTGGAAGGCGTTTCTTCACCTCACGTAAATATAATCCGGTTGAACATCCAAAATCATAAAACACAGAGGGTTTTATATATGTTTGAATATAATCCGCTAGCCGAACAGCTTGCGGCAGTTCGTCGCTTTCAATCGCTTTGTGAAAGGCGGCAGAATACATGATCTATGATCTAGTTACATGTTACATGTTTAAGTTATTTGTAATCGCTTCATACAATCTTCCAATAAAGCAGATTGAACTCGGATTCGTTCCTTGTGATCTTCTTGCAATTCGATTAATCCAGCAAAGCGATTATTTTGCCCTTTCCTGTAGTCTGAATGACCACTATCACAGGGTGTATTTGTGTGTGCATTCCATAACACAATGGATTTATCATTGCAAAGAAGAGGCAGCCATACGTGAAGGCGATGGGTTGTAACTGATTTTGCATGAAATAAATTATATGTATGCTGTACAGCATGGTAAATCCATTTTGGATGTTGATCAAATTTTCCTTCTTGGGTTACTTTGCAAGAAAGATCAGATCCTTTTAATTGGATAGGCATATCTACAAACACATGCGTGTCTGAATAATCCAATGTTGGTGTAAAGCCGAGTAATACATCATTTAAATTTAAAATCATAGTGAGACAGCCGCTAAAATAGGAGGAAATTCCAAACGCCTCTAACATGTGTGCTGTAGATTTGTCACGGCATCCAATCGGCTGATACTCTTTATAATATGCAATTGTTGCAGATGTCATCATTCGTGTATCTCCTATATGAACACTCACATACAATGGATGCATCCATGTTGGAGGCGGAAAATCGAAGTGACCAGAGTATTTATATTCAGACATCCACCAACCATTGCAAATAGTTACAACTTTCTTACATCCTTTTGCATCTGCTCCTGATAGATTATCTCGATCGATCCAAATAATCGGAAGTCCATTCATCATATTTGTTTTAATACAATCCTGTAGGAAGTCCGAAAAGGTTCCTTTTCGTCCAAAATGGTTCCACCAGACATAACAGGCTGCAGCCGTTTGGTACCAATCTCCAATATTATTTTTCCAATCTTTATTTACAAGTCTATAGACAAGAATTCCAATTCCATCCATCTTTCTTTTGCGTAAGATATAAACGATCCATTTATACCTTATTTATAAAATGAGCACCATCCGTCTCCACATTCCTGCCATTCCTCACACCCTTACGACGTTAGAGTACAGTCATTGTGCTTTTACGGGGAAGGTTCTCCGTTTTGCCCCGATGATGCGCAGTCGCGGCTTTGAAGTGTACCATTACGGAGTGGAAGGATCCGAATCAGGAGCCAATGAACAAATTCAGTTGATGACAAAAGAAGAATGGTCTACTATGCGAGAACAAAGTTACAAGGTTGTAAAACCAGAATTATCTATGGAAACGATTCGGGCAAAGTTATCCGATCCCACTCAATTTGTAGGAGAGCTTGCCAATTTTGATACTCCCTTATACATTGAATTTAATAAACGACTTCGTGTGCAACTTATGAAACATTATCGAAGTACTGCAACAGATATTTTCTGTCTTCCCTTATTTCCCTATAAAGGAATTGATGGACTTCCCATTGTTGCCGTGGAATCTGGTATTGGATATCCCAATTCTTCTTTAAACTATCGTATTTTTGAATCGTATGCCTGGTTGCACGCGCATTTAGAGAAAGGATTTGGAAAAGATTATTGGTTTGTGGTTCCTAATTATTTTGATGTGAGTCATTGGACCTTTAATCCTACTCCGAAGATAAATACCGTTGGATTTCTTGGACGAATCTACGATGGAAAGGGGTGTCATGAAATTGTGGAAATGGCGCGAAAGTTTCCCACTACACGCTTTGTGTTGTGCGGGCAAGGAGATCCCAGTCGTTATCTGGTCGAACCCAACATCTTTTACAAACCTCCCATTCATGGACTGGAACGATCTGATTATCTAGGATCCTTAGTGGCATGTGTTGCTCCGACGGGATTTGTAGAACCGTTTTGTGGAGTAGCGGTAGAAGCTCAGTTATGTGGAACTCCTGTGATTACCAAAGATTACGGAGCACAAACGGAAACTGTGGAAAACTTTATAACAGGACTTCGCTGCCATACCTTGGCAGATTATCGGCATGGAATTCAAATGGCATTGGATGGCAAGTTTGATCGCGCTTATATCCGTGAACGAGCTGTGAAGTTGTACGACATGTACAATGTTGCCAAACAGTATGAATATGTGTTCAAGACGATTCTAGATGTTCACAATGGAAAAAATGGATGGTATAGTCCTGATACACATATTACAGCCTTGCGTTCTTAAAATTGATAAATTCTAGAATAGATGTAGGAAGGGTTAAACAAGATGGACTTTCCAGCCTACCCCTTTGATAATGATCATATTGATTATAAACTGATATGGTATAGCCATCATCACACCTATATTGAAGATTATTTCAAACTAGTTACGACTCACTATCATGAATGGAAAAAAACAAAAAGTATCTATAATATGAATGATGCATTACATTATATAAAACATATCAGTGATTATACACAATCGCTAAAAAAGTATTTCCACTTGCATACAGAAGAGTTTCTAAAACTCTTTCCAAAAGACAATGAACATCACTTTATTCAGGATACAAATTTAGCCATCCGTGATATTCTTAAACAAACAAATCGAATCTATTGCAATATTCGACGCAATGCTCCTCATGATTTATCCTTGCTACCATCTCGCATATAAAAATTGAGTATACATATTTTTTTCTAAAATATGTATAATCATCATGTTTCTCATTCCTATATATCCAACGGATCCAGTAGAACGAGTGGAATGGTGCAGTCAATATGAACACAATATCATGTATTACGTTAATCAGATTTATTTTGAACATATGTTTTATAAACACTATCCACATACATTTGTCCTTCATAATACATTTCATGTAATTGATCAACTTATAAAAGAGATGAGAGCTTATATTATTGCTGTGAATAATTATATAGAAAACGAAAAATATTTACAATGTTTAATCTCATCTGATAAAATGACAAATGCAATTCGTCCGATTATAGATCGTATTGAATTTCATGAAAAAAATACAACAAATATTTACATGAAATATAAGAGACTTTATAATCAGTATCCTCCTCCCCCTCTTCCAACCTCTTCACCTATTGTATTGGAGGAAGATCAAATAGATTTTCAAATTCGTTGAAGCTGACATTGTATTCCCTTAATTGTCGAACCTTGTTGTTCGACTATTTCCATAAGTTTTTTTGTTGCTCCATAATGCATTGCATTTAATTGTCCAGATTCGATGGAACAAAAATCATCATATCCATAACTTGAGGTTATAGAGACAGAATTAGGAAAGATCTGTTGAACTTCTTGGGCTATAAATCCAAGCTGATGGCGATCTCGAATGATGGATGAACTTTGAAAATTAGAATTCCATTTAAAATACTTGAGATTAATCCCTTGCATGGTAGAATAGCAAATGGTTGTATCTGCATTTACTATATTTTCTTTGACACGCTGATCTGAATCATTAAAATATTGTCCAGATACATGTATATTTCCAAGGACATCAAGATTATATCGTGGAGCATTGCATCCAATACCTGCATAGTATACGCCAGCGGATCCTGACGGATATCCCAAATACAAGGATGGGTTGGAAACGGGGGCTCCCCATGCATAAAATGCAATACTTGTACTTTCACCGCTTTGCATTCCAAAAATGCTTGATACATTCGTTCCTTGAAGACCATTTCCAAACCAACCTACATATGCTGAACCCAGCGGTTTTTGAAAAGTTATATAGAGTGGATTAGAATTCTGTGCTCCTTGAAGTCTAAGACCCTCTCCATCTTTTAGAATCCGTGCTTGTCCAGTTATATCCAATGTATACGCAGGACTTGCTGTTCCAATTCCAAGACCTGTTGCATTTAAATACATTTTACTCGTGGGAGCTGCACCCACAGCTCCAATACTAAATCCAATACCTCCTGGTTGGATATCAATCTGAGATGTTGCTATTCCTGAATTTCCAATAAATGCATTCGAATTTCCTAAATTACAATTGATATAATTGTAGGACAAATGAATTCCATCTCCGAGTGATTGAAACGCTCCATACATGTATCCATACGAATTTCCACCCCCTAATCCAATGGCTTTGTATCCATTTGCTAAGGTTGGAATTACAACTCCTCCTAAGCCAAGATTTCCATTTATATTGGTAGCTCCATTCACATCCAATTGAAATTGAGGAGCATTGCAATTAATTCCTACATAGTTATTTGACGCTAAAAATAAGGATGGACTGGCTGCTCCTCCTGGATAAAATGCAATATTTGTACTTGCATCAGTCTGCATTCCAAAAATGCTCGAGAAATTAAATCCTTGAAGACCAAATCCAAACCAACCTACGTATGCTGTAAGTGTTGCTTTTTGAAAGGTTGTAAATAATGAATTAGAATCTCGCATACCTTGAAGTCTAAGACCTTCGCCATCATTAAAAACACGTGTTGTACCATTTACATCTAATCTATATGCAGGAGTATTGCAATTAATTCCTATATTAGATCCTAAACATGTAAAAAGAGTGGATGGATTTGTAAAGGTATCTGGAGAAAATACAAGAGATGTAGGAGATCCACTAATGTTGAGAGGAATTGCTGACGGTCCTGAATCAGTCAAAGTACTTGTAATAGCTCCTAAAAAAGCTACGGTTCCTGTAAGACTAGCAGCTACATTCGGTCCAGATGTTCCAACCGTTGATGCTGTTAATTGCTGTGTAGGAGGTGCAAAATTGCCTGTATAGAGTGCTTGACCAATCACAATACGCGCACTGTTGATATAGCCTTGTCCTGCTGCATCAGCATAAGGATTACTAAATAAAAAGAGTCGTTTGTATTCATTATGACTATGACTTACAGCATTGGTGCTAAGAATGGCAGTTCCATTTGAATAAAGATATGCAAAATTAGTGGATCGTACAAGAGCTAAATGACACCATACATTAGTTTGAAGAACATTTGATGCAGAAAGAAATGCATTTCCATCACTACTAGGACCAGTAGGAAAATAAAATCCAAGTCCATTTGTATAAACTCGTTGTCCGATACGAAATTCATGACCATTTGTAGGTGTTGTTGAAAGAGACATAATCGTTCCATAACTTGCAGGAGTCGCAGAAGGATTGAAATAACATTCCATGGTAAAAGTACTGCTTGCAATATTAAATGTAGAAACAGCTAATGTATAAATGGCATTATTGGTAGCAGTTGTTCTCCAACTAAAATTTGAATTTGGATTTGCAATTGTTAAACCGTTTGAATTTACAAACATTTTAGTTCTAGGAACTGTATTTGAATTTCCAACCGCAAATTGGATTTGACCGTAGCCAAGATCGAGCTGAGAGGTTCCTCCTCCTACATTTGGAATATAGGAGCGTATATCTCCATTTGCACTTGTTCCAAGATTGCAATTGATATGGTTATAGGATAAATGGATTCCATCTCCTAATGAGTTAAAAGCTCCATACATATATCCATAGGAATTACCCCCTAGTAATCCTAGTGCAGAATAATTTGTTCCTAAATCAGGAATGGGACTTCCTGCAAAGCTAAGATTATCATTCACATTAGCATTACCATTTACATCCAATCTATACACAGGTGCATTGCAGTTAATTCCCAAGGAACTAACCTGTCCTTTCAAGGAAGAAATATTCACAGCAGTAAGTGAACTGATTTGAGTTGTGGATGTTTGTAAAATACCTGGAATGCTCAGATCTTGATTGTTATTATCCCAAAAGATTTGCCGAGAGGAATCAAACCAGCGTCCACTCATTCTATCCTTATGACTGTTTTCCTGCACGAATGACCCGCAAGCGCACTTCTAACAGCTTCTCAGGATTCTTAGGACAATTCACTTCTGCCATACGACCAAATTCACGAAAGTCGATCGTTCCAGACCAGGCAGCTCCCGTTTTGACCCAGTCTGAAAGTCGGGATTTCAATTCCAATACTGCAGTACAGCCCATTGGCAGTTTTAAATCATCGCGTAGTTTTGTCATTACGGTCATCACCTGCTCTAAACGTTTGGTTGTCTCTTCCATCTTTCTGATAGACGAGACAAAGAAAAAATATATCTTCCTCCAATTAATGCCCGCCACCATTGATCTGACACGTTGTATTATTGCAATCATTCTTTCCGATAAAATAATTGTATTTGGCATCGTAGGAAGGAAAGGTGACTTTACAGGTGGTAGGGGTACAGGTGGTGTAAGAAAAACAATCTGCGGTCGGCTGTGCCGTTTGAAGTGTTGTTTTTTGAGCAAAATACCAGGCACGTGCTTTGCGTAGGCGGGTACGATCACTGGCGTCCATTTTCATCTATAAAAGGAGAGGATTTTAAAAAATTATTTAAATCTATTCATTCTCATCATCACTAATTTCTTCGTGGGGGTGAGGAGGTAAAGTAGGAAAGACTACAGGAGTAGATCTTGTTAGAGGAGGAGCAACACTGTTACTTCCATCTTCCGCAGAGGAAATCATTTCATCTTCCTCTGGATCTGCCGCAGCACTATTATTATAGGAGATCGGTTGTGACAAGGTTCGCATGTTTGCAATCTGTGTAGGAGTGCTGAAAGGGTCTGACATGTGAGAGACCAAGCGAGAGTGAAGAGGGGTCAAAGGAGGAGCAGATAATACTCCTCCTTGAGAGCTCACATAGGCGGTAGTGGAGGCTCCTGAGGAGAGCACACGCTGCAGCATAGGAGGAGGAGGGGGAATGCCACCAAATGCAGGATGATCTGCATACGGACTGGGGGCAAGACCTTCAATCATGCTGTCCACTTGGGCGCGGAGTTGAATAATCAATACACGTGCTTTCACAGCACTTGTATCCAAGGTTACTTTTAATTCTTCTAGAAGAGTTTTTCCTTCGTCATACTTACCTCGCATAAGTAAATCTGTTACAGTTGACAAGATTCGTGCAGTTTGAGCACGTAAGACTTGTTCTGTCAGAAGATCAGGTGTTTCCGTTGGTACAGGAGCAACACGCTCTACATGGTCGACTCCATCACTCCAATGAAATTCAATGTCTGTTGGAAGGGACGTACTGGCATCGACTGCTTCTAACAAGACCCAGTGCGTCTTTTCATCAATCAGGCGTCCAATGGATCCATCAAAATTTAATTCTAAGGATCGGTATCCAGATGGAACGATTAATTTGGTAGATCGTCCCACTTCGGTACTAAGACCTCCTAATATATTTCCAATAATTAAGGGAATTGATTCATTTCGATCAGCATAGGTATAAGAAGCATGGCTTCGTAATCCAAGATCACGTAAGAAGGTTTGATTATGGTCGGGACCATATCCTAATGTATGAATAGGTGTATCAGGTGGAAGAGTTAATCTAGCATAGGTAATTAAATAGGCTGGATCTGTATTTCCTTCTAGAATCATTCCATCCGTTAAAAGAAAGACAGAACTAGGAGGAAGGGTAATTTCAGATAGCTTGGATAATCCTGCTTCTAGATTCGTTCCACCCATAATATGGATAGAGCTGACAACTGACATATGTGCTGTTGTATCTCCTTCCATTTTTACAGAATTCAATAATATATGTCCAGTAGAATGATATGTAATAATCGAAATATAATCCATAGGATCCATCAATTTCATTAATTCAAGAATGGTATGCTTTACTTCATCAATTCGTTCACCTGCCATACTTCCACTAATGTCCACAAGGAGCACAAGATGAAAGGGGGTTCGAGCAGCAGACGCAGCTTTATGTGCGGTGATCTTTACACCAATCACATTTCCCATGTAGGAGGCAACCACTGTAACGGAGTTAGCGGACATTGTATCTATAGAATGATAGGATATGATTCTATAGATGATCAATTTTTATCAGAAGAAGAATGCGAAGCGTTCTTCTTCTGATAAAAATTACGTTGGTTAGATTATCTAACCTAGCAATTTTTATATTTTTATCAATGAGCCAGTTCTTCACGGTAGGAATCTTCCATGGCAGGATCGGCTAGTTCACGGTATTCACGAACACATAGTTCGACATCATTATATTTCA
>Ga0114963_10000999_pt1 | contig 19488 bp, 30 predicted proteins | sample C_131016_EF_Meta_FD_87019 | JGI IMG/M metagenome (GOLD analysis project Ga0114963, IMG submission 87019) | Freshwater microbial communities from Lake Croche, Canada to study carbon cycling - C_131016_EF_MetaG | ecosystem: Environmental > Aquatic > Freshwater > Lake | place: Lake Croche, Canada...
CCCCTACGCTCAATTGCGTTTGCCTTCGGGTGAAATCCGCAACGTCGACGCGCGCTGCCGCGCAACTGTCGGTGAGGTCGGAAACGCCGAACAGTCGAACATCAACTGGGGTAAGGCCGGCCGTATGCGTTGGAAGGGTGTTCGCCCGACCGTTCGTGGTGTCGCGATGAACCCCGTTGACCACCCGCACGGTGGTGGTGAAGGTAAGACCTCTGGTGGTCGTCACCCCGTTTCGCCGTGGGGTCAGTCGGAGGGCCGCACGCGCCGCCCGAAGAAGGAAAGCAACAAGCTCATTGTCCGTCGCCGCACCGTCGGTAAGAAGCGTTAGTAGGAGCCCGGAATGCCTCGTAGTCTCAAGAAGGGTCCCTTCGTCGACGACCACCTTTTCCGTAAGGTGATTGCTCAGAACGACGCCGGAACCAAGAACGTTATCCGCACGTGGTCACGTCGATCGATGATCGTCCCCGCCATGCTCGGTCACACGATCGCCGTTCACGACGGCCGCAAGCACGTCCCGGTGTTCGTCACCGAGACGATGGTCGGTCACAAGCTCGGTGAATTCGCCCCCACCCGTACCTTCCGTTCGCACGTGAAGGATGACAAGAAGGGTCGTCGCCGCTAAGCGGCGAGAAGGTGAACATCATGGTTGAATCCATCGCCAAACTCAAGAACATCCGCGTCACCCCGCAGAAGGCCCGTCGAGTGATCGACATGGTCCGCGGCAAGCAGGTCGAGGAAGCACTTGCGATCCTCAAGTTTGCCCCGCAGGGTGCATCGGAACCCGTCTATAAGCTCGTTGCCTCGGCCGTTGCAAACGCTCGCGTGACCGCGGACAAGACGAACGAAGCACTGAACGAGGGTGAACTCGTCATCGACAAGATTTTCGTCGACGAGGGACCCACGATGAAGCGTTTCCAGCCTCGTGCACAGGGTCGGGCATTCCAGATCCTCAAGCGCACGAGCCACATCACTGTTGTGCTGAGCACCCCCGAAGCCAAGGTTTCGGTTGCACCGGCAAAGAAGGCTGCCCCCAAGGCTGCCGCGAAGGCCCCGACCGCGAAGGCAGGTAAGTAGAAATGGGTCAGAAAGTACACCCCTACGGATTCCGCCTCGGAATCACGACGGACCACCGTTCGCAGTGGTTCTCGGACTCGACCAAGCCCGGTGAGCGATACGCCGACTACGTGGCCGAAGACGTCAAGATTCGTCGATTCCTTCAGGAAAAGCTCGACCGCGCTGGTGTCTCGCACATGGTTGTCCGCCGCACGCGCGATCGCGTCACGGTTGACGTTCACGTTGCTCGTCCCGGTGTGGCCATTGGTCGCCAGGGAACGGGTCTGGACCGCCTCCGCGAAGAAGCGTTTGCGCTGACCGGCAAGGTCGTCATCATCAACATCGTTGAAGCGCTCAACCCCGAGGCCGACGCCCAGCTCGTCGCTCAGGGAATCGCCGAGCAGCTCGGTGCACGTGTGGCTTTCCGTCGCGCGATGCGCAAGGGACTCCAGGGTGCACAGCGCGCTGGTGCCAAGGGTGTTCGTATCCAGGTTTCGGGTCGACTCGGTGGTGCGGAAATGTCGCGCTCCGAGTTCTACCGCGAAGGTCGCGTTCCGCTCCACACGCTTCGCGCCAATATCGACTACGGCTTCTATGAGGCACGTACGACGTTCGGCCGTATCGGCGTGAAGGTCTGGATTTACAAGGGCGACATCACCGACAAGGAACTCGCACGCGAACAAGCTGCCCAGAAGGCAGCTCGTGGTGGTCGCGATGGAAACCGTGGCGGTCCTCGTCGTGGCGCTGCACCCCGTGGCGCTGAGGCTCCGGCCGCTACCGCAGGAACTGAGGCGTAAACCATGCTTATTCCACGTAAAGTCAAGCACCGCAAGCAGCACCACCCGAAGCGTTCGGGCGCCGCAACCGGTGGCACCAAGGTCACTTTTGGTGAGTTCGGTATCCAGGCCATCACGCCTGCCTACGTGACGAACCGACAGATTGAGTCGGCTCGTATCGCAATGACCCGTCACATCAAGCGTGGTGGAAAGGTGTGGATCAACATCTACCCCGACCGCCCGTTGACCAAGAAGCCCGCCGAAACCCGAATGGGTTCCGGAAAGGGTTCGCCGGAATGGTGGATTGCGAACGTCAAGCCGGGCCGCGTCCTGTTCGAGGTCGCGGGAGTTTCCGAGCAGCTCGCTCGCGAAGCCATGACCCGCGCGATCCACAAGTTGCCGCTCAAGGCGCGCATCATCAAGCGTGAAGAGGGAGACGCGTAATGTCTGTCGGAACAAAGACCCTGAAGCCCGCTGACCTCGACACGTTCGAGAACGAGCAGCTCGTCGGCGAACTGAAAAAGGCGAAGGAAGAACTTTTCAACCTTCGTTTCCAGTCGGCGACCGGTCAGCTCGAAAGCCATGGCCGTGTTCGTGCCGTCAAGCGTGACATCGCCCGGATCTACACCATCATTCGCGAGCGCGAACTGGGATTCCGTGAGGTCAAAGCCCCCGTTGCGAAGCCCGCTAAGGCCGCGACGAAGGCTGCGTCCGCTGCACCAAAGACCGACGAAACCGCTGAGGAGACGAAGTAATGGCTACCGAGAAGAAGGCAGCAACCACCGAAGCTCGCCCCGACCGTAAGGTTCGACGCGGACTTGTCGTCAGCGACAAGATGGACAAGACCATCACCGTCAAGATCGAGTCCCGTGTCAAGCACCCGCTCTATGGCAAGGTCATGAGCCGCTCGTCCAAGGTCAAGGCACACGACGAAAACAACACCGCCGGCATCGGCGACCTCGTCGTTATCGCCGAGACCCGCCCGCTGTCCGCCACCAAGAACTGGCGACTCGTCGAGATCGTGGAGAAGGCGAAGTAATTCGCCTCTCGTACTAGGAGAACAACATGCTTCAACAGGAATCCCGACTCAAGGTTGCCGACAACACCGGCGCCAAAGAGCTGCTCACCATTCGTGTGCTCGGTGGCTCAACCCGGCGTTATGCGGGGCTTGGCGACATCATTGTTGCGACCGTCAAGGACGCAATCCCCGGCGGAAACGTCAAAAAGGGTGAGGTTGTCAAAGCGGTCATCGTTCGCACGGTCAAAGAAACTCGTCGTGCCGACGGTTCGTACATCAAGTTTGACGAAAACGCGGCAGTCCTCATCAAGAACAAGGAAGGCGAGCCACGCGGAACCCGTATCTTCGGTCCCGTTGGTCGCGAACTTCGTGAAAAGAAGTTTATGAAAATTGTGTCGCTCGCACCGGAGGTGATTTAGTCACATGCAGAACATCAAAAAGGGTGACACCGTGGTTGTCATCAGCGGTAAGCGCGAATACAAGGGCAAGACCGGTGAGGTCATCGAGGTACTCGTTGAGGCTCAGAAGGTCATTGTCCAGGGCATCAACATGGTGACCAAGCACGTCAAGGCCGGCGAAACCAACCGCGGCACCAAGACGGGCGGCATCGAAACGATGGAAGCTCCGATTCACGTGTCCAACGTGGCTCTCGTTGACCCCAAGACCAAGAAGCCGACGCGTGTCGGGTTCAAGGTCGAGACCGTCAAACTCAAGAACGACAAGACCAAGATCGTGCGTACCCGTTACGCCAAGAAGTCAGGTGAAAAACTCTAATGTCCGCTACTGCCGCAGCGGCTGGCAAAATCCAGCCCCGCCTCAAGGCCAAGTACCGTTCCGACATCGTTGGCACGTTGACCTCGGAGTTCGGTTACACGAACCCCCACCAGATCCCCAAGCTGGTCAAGGTCGTCGTCAACACCGGTGTCGGTGAAGCAGCACGTGACTCCAAGGTCATCGACGGCGCTGTTCGCGATCTCACGCTCATCACGGGACAAAAGCCCGTTGTGACGAAGGCGCGCAAGTCCATCGCTCAGTTCAAACTGCGTGAGGGAATGCCGATTGGTGCGCACGTCACTCTTCGTGGCGACCGCGCGTGGGAATTCGTCGACCGTCTCGTCTCGCTCGCACTTCCCCGTATCCGCGACTTCCGTGGCCTTTCGCCTCGCCAGTTTGACGGAAACGGCAACTACACCTTCGGTCTTCAGGAACAGTCCGTGTTCCACGAGATCGACCAGGACAAGATTGACCGCGTTCGCGGTTTCGACATCACTGTCGTGACCACGGCCAAGACCGACGACGAGGGTCGTGCCCTGCTCCGCGAGCTCGGGTTCCCCTTCGTCGCTGCGACAACCGTCGCCGAATAAACCACCCACTGACAAGGTCGACCTCCGCGTAACGGTTGTCGAAACCAGACAGAGAACAGGAAAAAACAACAATGACAATGACAGATCCGGTCGCAGATTTGCTGACCCGTCTGCGTAACGCGTCGAGTGCACACCACGACGCCGTCACGTTGCCATCGAGCACGATCAAGGCGGGAATCGCCGAGATCCTCAAGCGCGAAGGTTACGTAGCGGAGTGGAAGGTTGAACCCGCTCGCGTTGGCAATAGCTTGACCATCACCTTGAAGTACGGCAACGAGCGCAAGGCGGCCATTTCCGGCCTCAAGCGCGTCTCCAAGCCTGGACTTCGCGTTTACGCAAAGTCGACTGAGATCCCTACGGTTCTCGGCGGACTAGGCGTTGCCATTCTGTCCACCTCGTCGGGCCTTCTCACGGACCGCGAAGCACAGAAGAAAGGCGTGGGTGGGGAAGTCCTCGCCTACGTGTGGTAACCCTCCATGTCGCGTATTGGTCGTCTCCCCATTGATATTCCGTCGGGTGTAACCGTTTCGGTTGCGCAATCCGTCGTCACCGTCACTGGACCCAAGGGTGAACTCACCGTCAACATCGCAAGCCCCATCGCGGTAACGGTCGAGGACAACCAGGTCGTCGTGACCCGTCCGGACGACGAGCGCGCATCGCGCTCGCTTCACGGACTCACCCGCACTCTCATCGCCAACGACATCGTCGGCGTGACCGCGGGTTACACCAAGGCCCTCGAGATCGTCGGTACTGGTTACCGCGTCGCCTCGAAGGGCCAGGGCGTTGAATTCGCGCTCGGCTATTCGCACCCCATCACCGTTGACCCGCCGGCTGGCATTTCGCTCGCCGTCGAGGGAAACAACAAGGTCATCGTTTCGGGAATCTCGAAACAGGCCGTCGGTGAGGTCGCCGCCAACATTCGAAAACTCCGCAAGCCTGAGCCATACAAGGGCAAGGGAGTTCGTTACGAGGGCGAAGTCGTCCGTCGTAAGGCCGGAAAGGCTGGTAAGTAACCATGGCTACTACCTCAAAGTCCGAGCAGCGCACGCGCCGCCACTTCCGTCTTCGCAAGAAGGTCAACGGAACCGAAGCGCGTCCCCGCCTCGTTGTGACCCGATCAGCGCGTCACCTTTTCGTCCAGGTCGTGGACGACACCAAGGGTGTCACCCTCGCGTCGGCGTCGACCATGGAGCCGGATTTCCGCGCTTCGTCGGAAGACAAGACCGCAAAAGCCAAGAAGATCGGCGGATTGGTTGCCGACCGCGCAAAGAAGGCCGGCGTCTCCACCGTCGTCTTCGACCGCGGTGGTAACCGTTATGCCGGCCGCGTCGCAGCTGTTGCTGATGGCGCCCGCGAGGCAGGACTGACCCTGTGAGCGACGAAACGAAGGACAACACTGTGTCGGAAGAAACCACTGCCCCCGAGGCAGTAGAAGCAACGACGACCGAGGAGACCGCTCCTCGCGGTCGTCGTGGCGACAACAACAACCGTGGCGGCGGACGCACCGGTGGTCGTAACGACCGCGGTCCGCGCGACGTCGAGAAGAGCCCCTTCCTCGAGAAGGTGGTTGCAATCAACCGTGTTTCGAAGGTCGTCAAGGGTGGTCGTCGCTTTGCGTTCACCGCTCTTGTTGTCGTCGGTGACGGAAACGGACTCGTTGGAGTCGGTTACGGCAAGGCTCGTGAGGTTCCCCTCGCGATCTCGAAGGGCGTCGAAGACGCGAAGAAGAACTTCTTCCGCGTTCCTCGCTCCGGCGCGACCATTCCTCACCCGGTTCAAGGTGAAGCGGCGGCCGGTGTCGTTCTGCTTCGCCCCGCATCGGCTGGTACTGGTGTTATCGCCGGTGGTCCGGTTCGTGCCGTTCTCGAGTGCGCTGGAATCCACGATGTCTTGAGCAAGTCGCTCGGTTCGTCGAACACCATCAACATCGTTCACGCAACGGTCGCAGCCCTTAAGCAACTTGAAGAACCTCGTGCGGTCGCCGCACGTCGTGGCCTCGAGTTCGAAGATGTTGCTCCCGCGCGCCTCATCCGTGCCGAGGCTGACGCCGTGGCCGCTGCGAAGGCAGGTGCCTAATGGCTCAGCTCAAGATCACGCAGATCAAGTCCAAAATCAGCGAGAAGCAGAACCAGCGGGACACGCTGCGGAGCCTCGGGCTGAAGCGCATCGGTCAGACCGTTATCCGCCCGGATGACTCCGTCAACCGCGGATACGTCCGTACCGTCGCGCACCTCGTCACTGTTGAGGAAGTGAAGTAATGGCTGAAGAAAAGAAGCCCGCCGCTAAGCCGGCCGCAGCGAAGGCGCCCGCCAAGGCCGCCGCAGCAAAGCCCGCCGCCAAGGCACCTGCAAAGGCAGCAGCGCCCAAAGCAGCAGCAAAGCCGGTCGCTGACGCGACCGAAAAGGCCCCTGCCGCAAAAGCGCCCGCTAAGGCAAAGCCCGCCGCGACGGAATCTGGCGAGAAGGTCCAATTGCTTAAATTGCACCACCTCCGTCCCGCTGTCGGATCCAAGAAGTCTCGCACCCGCGTCGGTCGTGGTGAGGGTTCGAAGGGTAAGACCGCAGGTCGTGGAACCAAGGGTTCGAAGGCTCGCTACCAGGTTCGTCGTGGACTCGAAGGTGGAAACCTCAACTTCGTCATGCGTACCCCGAAGCTTCGTGGTTTCACGAACCCGTTCCGGGTCGAGTACCAGGTTGTCAACCTCGATCGCATCACCGAGCTCTACCCGAAGGGCGGGGATGTCACCATCGCTGACCTCGTGGCAAAGGGTGCCGTTCGCAAGAACGAAAAGGTGAAGGTCCTCGGCAACGGTGACATTTCGGTTGCCGTGACCGTCACGGTCGACAAGGTGTCGAAGTCCGCTGAACAGAAAATCGTCGCAGCTGGCGGTTCGATCAAGTAGTCAGTGAAACGGGCCGAGCCACTGGTTCGGCCCGTTTTCTACTAGATTTAGAGAGTTGGCCGACAGGCCCGTCACAGGAGGATCAGTGTTCAGCGCAATTCGTCGAATCATGGGGACACCCGATCTTCGATCGAAGATCGGCTTCACTCTCTTCATGATTGTCCTGTATCGCATCGGGTCCTTTATTCCTGCGCCATTCGTCAATTACACGAATGTTCAGGCCTGTCTCCAGGGAAGCGCCGGAACCAACGGGATTTATGAGCTCGTCAACATGTTGTCGGGTGGTGCGCTGCTCCAGTTGTCGATTTTCGCACTGGGAATCATGCCGTACATCACGGCGTCGATCATCACCCAACTCCTTCGGGTTGTCATCCCCCACTTCGAGACGCTCCACAAAGAGGGCCAAGCTGGTCAGTCGAAACTTACCCAGTACACGCGGTACCTGACGCTGGGCCTCGGTGTCCTTCAGTCGACAACGTTGGTCACGGTTGCACGAAGCGGGCAGCTTTTCGGTTCGTCGTCCAGCATTCCTGAATGTTCGCAGCTGATCACCAGTGACGCGTGGTACTCGATTCTCCTCATGGTCATCACCATGACCGCCGGTACCGGACTCATCATGTGGTTCGGTGAGTTGCTGACGGAACGCGGTATCGGTAACGGCATGTCGCTCCTTATTTTCGGTTCCATCGCTGCCGGATTCCCCGCGTCGCTCTGGTCGATTCAGCGCGCTCAGGGCACGAACGTGTTCCTCATCGTTGTCGCAATCGGAATTGTCATCATGGCGGCGGTTGTGTTCGTCGAGCAGTCACAGCGTCGAATCCCCGTGCAATACGCCAAGCGTGTTGTTGGTACTCGTACCTATGGCGGGACGAGCACCTACATTCCGATCAAGGTGAACATGGCGGGTGTTGTTCCCGTTATCTTTGCGTCCTCGTTGCTCTACTTGCCGGCACTTATCGCGCAGTTCAACCAGCCGGCATCCGGGCAAGTCGCGCCCGACTGGGTTCTGTGGATCAGTGCGAACCTCGCGAGCGGTGACCAGCCTTTGTACACCGCAATGTTCTTCCTGCTCATCGTCGGCTTCACGTATTTCTACGTTGCGATTACGTTCAACCCGGTCGAGGTCGCCGACAACATGAAGCAGTACGGCGGTTTTATCCCCGGAATTCGCGCGGGCCGACCGACGGCCGAATACCTCGACTTCGTGCTCACCCGAATCACGCTTCCGGGTGCAAGTTACCTTGGTGTCGTAGCGCTCATCCCACTCATCGCCCTCGCGACGATTGGGGCAAACAGGAACTTCCCCTTCGGCGGAACCTCGATTCTCATCATCGTCGGTGTCGGACTGGAAACGGTCAAGCAAATTGACGCACAACTTCAACAGCGCCACTACGAGGGGTTGCTCGGTTAATGGTCCGCATGCTCCTCGTTGGTCCTCCCGGGGCCGGGAAGGGCACTCAGGCGGTTCTCTTGTCGGAGGCCTTCCGTATTCCCGCCATCTCGACGGGCGACATTTTCCGTGCGAACGTGCGTGACGAGACACCTCTTGGGGTTGAAGCGAAGAGCTACATGGATCGTGGCGAGTATGTTCCCGACAGCCTGACCAACGCGCTTGTTGCGGACCGGCTCAGTCACGCCGACTGTGAGCGCGGATTCTTGCTTGACGGTTACCCTCGGACTCTCGACCAGGTTCGTGCGCTCGATGAAGTCCTCGCTGCACAGGGTAATCACCTGGACATCGTTGTCGAACTGACCGCAGACCCGGAAATTGTCATCCAACGAATTCGCCACCGCGCAGCCTCACAGGGCCGCACCGACGATACCGACGACGTCCTGCGGAACCGCCTCGCGGTGTACACCAGGGAAACGGCCCCGTTAATTGACGTTTATGGTGGGCGGGGGATCCTGGCCAGCGTGGATGGAATCGGTGCAATCGACGACGTGACCGGCCGAATCATGGAATCCATGTCCGCTCACGGGTTCTCGGCGTAAATCTCTACTTGCAAATCCTTGATTTGTCGCGTATTCTCGTACTTTGGTGTGTCGTGCCCTCGTGGCGTGTCCCGCCAGCCGCACGACGTGTGGTTGTGAGCAGCTAACGAACGGAAAAATTGGCTAACAAAGATGGCGTCATCGAGATTGAAGGCTCGGTCGTAGAAGCATTGCCCAATGCGATGTTTCGCGTCGAGTTGGCGAACGGCCACAAGGTCCTCGCACACATCTCGGGAAAAATGCGCCAGCACTACATTCGTATCCTCCCCGAGGACCGCGTGATTGTGGAACTTAGCCCTTATGACCTCTCACGAGGCCGGATCGTGTACCGCTACAAATAACCTCACAGAAGGAACGGCCCGGAATTCTTTCGGGTACGACGCCAGCGATCAGGAGAACACAATGAAGGTCAACCCCAGCGTCAAGCCGATTTGCGACAAATGCAAAGTTATTCGTCGTCACGGAAACGTCATGGTGATCTGCGACAACCCTCGCCACAAACAGCGCCAGGGCTAACGCACACACCCCACAACTGAATACATCACCTCGCCGCATCACAACCCACAACGTGGGGGACCACCCGAGTAAGAGGCTCGGGAAAGATGTTGGCTCAGACCTCTTCAATCACTAGGAGCAGCCTCATGGCACGTCTCGCTGGAGTCGATATTCCCCGCGACAAGCGCGTTGAAATCGCACTCACTTACATTTACGGCGTTGGCCGTACTCGTTCGGTTCAGGTTCTCGAAGAGACCCAGATCGATAAGAACATCCGCGTCAAGGACCTCACCGACGATCAACTGATCGCACTGCGTGACTACATCGACGCCAACTTCAAGGTGGAAGGTGACCTGCGCCGTGAGGTTCAGGCCGACATTCGCCGCAAGGTTGAACTTGGCTCGTACCAGGGAATCCGCCACCGTCGTGGTCTGCCCGTTCACGGTCAGCGCACGAAGACCAATGCCCGCACCCGCAAGGGACCGAAGCGCACTGTCGCCGGCAAGAAGAAGGCCGGCCGCTAGCCGCGGCCCTAGGAAAGGGAACTAGATCATGGCAGCACCGAAGGCGACCGCGGCTCGTAAGCCCCGCCGCAAAGACAAGAAGAACATCGCTGTGGGTCAGGCTCACATCAAGTCGACGTTCAACAACACCATCGTTTCCATCACAGACCCCACAGGAGCCGTCATTTCGTGGGCGTCCTCGGGTGGAGTCGGATTCAAGGGTTCACGTAAGTCGACCCCGTTCGCCGCTCAACTGGCCGCCGAATCGGCAGCCCGCCAGGCCCAAGAACACGGCGTCAAGAAGGTCGACGTGTTCGTCAAGGGGCCGGGTTCCGGCCGCGAAACGGCAATCCGTTCACTTCAGGCCGCTGGTCTCGAAGTTGGATCGATCACCGATGTGACGCCGCAGGCGCACAACGGTTGCCGTCCCCCCAAACGTCGCCGCGTCTAACGCGTCACGGATTTACCGCGGTACTCGGGGCGACTCGAACATCGCGGCCCAACAATTGAACATTCGCATTCAGAGAAGTGTCATATAGCGGACACTGACCGAAAGGACACCACGTGCTCATTGCACAGCGCCCCACACTCACCGAAATCACCGAATCCGACACTCGTTCGCAGTTCGTCATCGCACCGCTCGAACCTGGTTTCGGCTACACGCTGGGAAACTCCCTGCGTCGTACCCTGCTGTCGTCCATCCCGGGTGCAGCCGTTACGCGTTTTCGCGTAACCGGTGCGGCCCACGAGTTCACCTCGCTTCCCGGTGTTCACGAGGACGTCACGGAAATCATTCTTAACCTCAAGAACATCACGGTCTCCAGTGAGCACGACGAACCCGTCGTGGCGTACCTTCGCAAGAAGGGCGCCGGCGCGGCAACCGCAGCGGACATCACCGCTCCTGCCGGAGTCGAAATCCACAACCCCGAGATTCACATCGCGACGCTGTCGAAAGAGGGAAACCTCGAAATCGAACTCACGATCGAACGTGGTCGTGGCTATGTGTCGGTCGAACAGAACAAGATTGCGGGCGCACCGATCGGAACGATTGCAATCGACTCGATCTATTCGCCTGTTCTCAAGGTGACCTACCGCGTCGAGGCAACTCGTGCCGGTGAGCGAACCGACTTCGACAAGCTCGTTGTTGACGTCGAAACCAAGTCCTCGATCGTCCCTCGCGACGCGTTTGCGTCAGCAGGTGGAACCCTCGTCGAACTCTTCGGACTCGCGCGTGAACTCAATGTCGAAGCAGAGGGCATCGAAATCGGACCGCGCTACGAAGAAGTCGTCACGGGTGAAGGCCTCGACATTCGCATTGAAGAACTCGACCTCACCGTTCGTTCGTTCAACTGCCTCAAGCGCGAGGGAATCAACACCCTCGCTCAACTGGTCAACCTCACCGAACACCAGCTCATGAACATCCGCAACTTTGGCCAAAAGTCGGTCGACGAGGTTCTCGAAAAGCTTGTCGAACGCGGACTCCAGCTCAAGGACGGCGTTCCCGGAGCGGACTCGGCGTACTTCTACGAGGCCAACGAAGAGTAAAGAATCTGCGGGTGCCGTCGCGCTCGCATCTGACAGGAGAACCAAGACATGCCAAAGCCCACAAAGGGACCACGCCTCGGAGGCGGACCGGCCCACGAGCGACTGTTGCTCGCGAACCTCGCTGTTGCGTTGTTCACACACAAGTCGATCGAGACCACCGAGACGAAGGCTAAGCGCCTCCGCCCACTCGCCGAGCGTCTCGTGACCTTCGGAAAGCGCGGAGACCTTCACGCTCGTCGTCGTGTACTTGCGATCCTTCGAAACAAGGACGCAACTCACGAGCTGTTCGCCGTCATTGCACCTCAGGTCGAACTCCGTGAAGGCGGTTACACCCGCATCACGAAGACTCGCTTCCGCAAGGGTGACAACGCGTCGATGGCACAGATCGAGCTCGTTCTTGAGCCTGTCAACCCCAAGCCGAAGTCGGCCAAAAAGGTTGCCGCCGCCGCAGCACCCGTTGCGAAGCCCGCCGCTGCGGTCGTTGCCGATGAGGTCATCGACGATGTCACCGTTGAAGCACCCGTCGAGGACGTCGTCGAGACGGACGTTGTGGAAACGGCTGGCGCCGTCGAAACGGTAGAGGCTCCCGCGGAAGACGCTGCCCCCGAAGCTGACGCTGAGCCTGCTGTTGCGGACGAACCCGTTGCTGACGAGGCCGTTGCCGACGAGTCGACTGCCGAGGGCGACGACAAATAAGTTCATGATGCGCGGCCCGGGGGAAAACCTCGGGCCGCGCGTTGTTAACGGAGGTATCAAATGAGGTTGCGAATCGACTTCTCGTATGACGGGACCGATTTCGCCGGGTGGGCCAAACAGCCGGGCCTCTCGACGATTCAAGGTGATCTTGACGGTGCACTCGCCACAATCTTGCGAGCACCCGACCTGCAATCGACCGTCGCCGGTCGTACTGACGCCGGTGTGCACGCACACGGCCAAGTCCTCCATGTTGATGTTGACGATTCCGTCGAACCCGACCGACTTTTGCGCCAACTCAATTCGTTTCTCACGGGTGGGGCGATTCACGTCCACCGAGTCGCCGCGGCTCCCGAAGGTTTTGATGCCCGATATTCCCCCCTGTTTCGACGCTATGAATACCGAGTGTCGGATGCGGTGGGTAACCGAGATCCACGGACACGCCGCTTCACCTATTGGGCCGACGAGTCTCTCGACCTGGAACTCATGCACGAGGCGGCCACGTCGATTCTTGGACTCCACGATTGGACGACCTATTGCAAACCGCGAGAGGGCGCAACGCGGGTCCGCGAACTTCAAGTGTTCCAATGGCGTCGTGACGCGGACGGGACGCTCGTTGCGGAGATTCAAGCGGATGCGTTCTGCCACAACATGGTGAGAAATCTGGTCGGAATGTGTATCGCGGTGGGTCGTGGCCGACTGAAGGTCTCGGACGCGGTTTCGCTTCGCGATCAGCGCACCAGGACGGCCGCGTTCATCGTTGTTCCCCCGCACGGCTTGACCCTGCTCGAGGTCGGCTACCCGCCGGACGCGGAGGTCGGTTCTCGGGCCGAGTTGTCGCGTGCACGTCGTGAACCGGTTTGACCGAACACCAAATCCCTTGTAGTCTTGGTCCTTGGTGCCCGACCGGGTACCTGGTTGAGCCCTCCACCGAGTTCTTTCCTTAGAAAGCCTCACCGGAGCGGGATTCACGAACACTTTAACCGAAAGCGCTACGACTGTGACGCGTACATTCTCACCAAAGCCTGCTGATATCAAGCGGGAATGGATCATCATCGACGCCGAAGACGTTGTCCTCGGCCGTCTGGCAAGCCACGCAGCGATTTTGCTTCGCGGCAAGCACAAGCCGACCTTCGCCCAGCACATGGATATGGGTGACCACGTCATCATCATCAACGCCGAAAAGGTTGCGTTGACGGGCTCCAAGCTCACTCAGAAACTTGCGTACCGCCACTCGGGTTACCCGGGCGGACTCACGGCCGTCAAGTACTCGGAGCTTCTCGAAAAGCACCCCACTCGTGCCGTCGAAAAGGCCATCCGTGGAATGCTTCCGAAGAATTCGCTCGGTGCTGACCAGTTCCGCAAGCTGAAGGTGTACGCGGGTGCCGAGCACCCTCACACGGCACAACAGCCCAAGCCCTACACATTTGACCAGGTTGCGCAGTAAGCGCAAAGCGAAGGATTAGAACAGTGGCAAAAATTAGTGAAACCACCGCATCGGCAGCCAAGGCGCCGAAGCTCAGCCTCTCCGTCGCCGGCGCAGCCGTAGGACGCCGAAAGGAAGCGATCGCCCGCGTGCGACTCGTGCCCGGCACCGGAACCGTGACCGTCAATGGTCGCGCCATCGCCGAGTACTTCCCCAACAAACTTCACCAGCAGCTCATCATGTCGCCGTTTGCGGTACTCGAACTTGGTTCGGTCTACGACGTCATCGCGCGCATTTCCGGCGGAGGACCTTCTGGACAGGCCGGCGCATTGCGTCTCGGGATTGCTCGCGCACTCAACGACATCGACACCGAGAACAACCGCCCCACTCTCAAGAAGTCCGGGTTCCTGACTCGAGATGCACGAATCAAGGAGCGCAAGAAGGCTGGTCTCAAAAAGGCTCGCAAGGCTCCTCAGTACTCGAAGCGTTAATCGGGCATTCCTCGATGTCGCGTCTCTTCGGGACCGATGGCGTTCGCGGACTCGCGAACGACGCGCTCACGGCCGACTTGGCCCTCCACCTCGCTCAGGCCGCTTCTCAGGTCTTGACGCAGGGTCGTCACGCCGACGAGGTGCGACGAGAGGGCCGAAAGCCGCGGGCTATTGTTGCGCGCGACCCTCGGATTTCGGGAGAGTTCCTCGCGGCCGCGGTTTCGGCCGGATTAGCGAGTTCGGGAATCGACGTTCTCGATGCAGGAATTTTGCCCACACCGGCGGCAGCTTTTCTTGTCAAAGACATTCGCGCTGATTTCGGAGTCATGATTTCCGCGTCGCACAATCATGCGGCGGACAACGGAATCAAATTCTTTTCATTCGGCGGGACGAAGCTACCCGACGTCGTCGAAGAGCGCATCGAAAAGGCACTCGAGGGCCCTCGGCTGTTGCCCACTGGCGGAGGAGTCGGCCGAATTCGCCGGTTCGCTGACGCCGAGGACCGATACGTCCTTCACCTCTTGGCGACGCTCGACGTTTCCCTCGCCGGACTTCACGTTGTCATTGACTGTGCTCATGGCGCTGCCGCGGGAATTTCACCTCGCGCCTTTAGGGATGCTGGCGCACAGGTCACGGTCATCGGCAGCGATCCCGACGGACTCAACATCAACGAGGGATGTGGCTCGACCGACCTCGCGCTTCTGCAGCGAACCGTTGTCGAGGTTGGCGCCGATTTGGGGATTGCGCATGACGGGGACGCGGACCGTTGCCTCGCAATCGATTCCGCGGGAAATGTCATCGATGGCGATCACATCATGGCGATCCTTGCGGTGTCTTTGAACGCCCGCGGGTTGCTCACTGATTCGACCGTCGTCGCGACGGTGATGAGTAACCTCGGACTTGAAATCGCACTCGAAAAGAATGGGATCGCCCTGCGACGTGCCGCGGTGGGCGACCGCTATGTCTTGGAAGACATGGAGGCCGGTTCCTACAATTTCGGTGGCGAACAATCCGGTCACGTCATTTTCGCCGATCATTCGACGACGGGCGACGGGCTCCTTACCGGCCTCCACCTCGCGGCCGAAATGGTTCGCACGGGAAAGACCATGGCGGAACTCGCCTCGGTCATGACCGCGCTTCCGCAGATTCTCGTCAACGTACACGGTGTGGACCACACCAAGCTTGCGGCGGACGCGCCGATTGCCGATTTGCTCGCAGAGCTCAGCACCGAGCTCGGAGAGACCGGCAGGATTGTTCTTCGCCCGTCCGGCACCGAACCGTTGGTTCGGGTCATGGTCGAAGCGGCGACTCAAGAACACGCCGAGAGTGTGGCGAATCGGCTCGCCGATCTCGTTCGGGAGCGCCTCGCGCTCTAAATCTTGCGCAACAACACCGTCGTTACCGAGTGATCGCGGTCCTTCTTCAGCACGAGCTTCGCACGAGGACGGGTTGGTGCGATGTTCTCGACCAGGTTCATCTCGTTGATGGTCTTCCAAATGTGGGTCGCCTCGGCAACTGCTTCGTCGCGGGAGAGTGACGCAAATTTGTGGAAATACGAGCGCTCGTCCGCGAAGGCACCGGTTTGCAGCGCGAGAAAACGATTGACGAACCACGATTCGATGTCGTGCGGCCGCGCGTCGACGTAGATCGAAAAATCGAAAAGGTCCGATACGGCGATTGACTGGTTGGCCGTCGGCGGCTGCAACACATTGAGTCCCTCGACGATCAGGATGTCGGGGCGGGAAACCTCGATCATCTCACCAGGAACGATGTCGTATGACAAGTGTGAATAGACCGGTGCGAAAACCTTCTCTGCACCGGACTTGATATCGGTGACGAATCGCAAAAGTGCTCGACGGTCATACGATTCGGGGAATCCCTTGCGGTGGGGAATTCCCCGACGCTCGAGTTCCGCGTTCGGATACAGAAACCCATCCGTCGTGATCAACGCGATGTTGGGGGTTTCGGGGTCGCGGGACAGCAGTTCACGCAACAATCGCGAAACCGTGGACTTGCCGACCGCAACGCTGCCGGCAACGCCAATGATGAACGGGGTGTGCGGCTGAGTGATTCCAAGGAATTCGGCGGTGTCGGTGTGAGTCTGACGCGCGGCACGGGCATAGCGTGACAGCAAATTCGTCAACGGGATGTAAATACTGTCAACTTCGTCAATATCGAGCGAATCACCAAGACCCCGGATGCGTTCGATTTCCGATTCCGACAGGGGGGAACCGAGCGACGAAGCGAGAGCAGACCACCTGGAACGAGGGATTTCGTGAAACGGGGTGAGCCCAATCGAACTGTCAGCCATTTGCTCAACAATACTCCGCCCGAAGGGCGGTTAGACTTGGGCCTATGTGCGGCATCGTCGGTTACGTAGGCCCTCGGGGCTCCCAAGAAGTGCTTCTGGGCGGTCTCGGACGACTCGAATACCGCGGCTATGACTCATCTGGCGTCGCCATCATCTCGACCGATTTGCAAACCCGCAAACGCGCCGGGAAACTGCAAACGCTTCGGGATGAATTGATCGCCAATCCTCTCGATGATGGGCACACGGGAATCGGGCACACCCGCTGGGCGACGCACGGCGCGCCGAACAATCTCAATGCGCACCCCCACCTTGCGGATGGCGGAAAACTCGCCCTCATTCACAACGGGATCATCGAAAATTTCGCCGAACTCAAAGCCGAACTCGTCGCCGAGGGAGTCGAATTCACCTCAGAGACTGATTCGGAAGTCGCCGCGCACATGGTCGCGCGCGAATACCATCGCACGGCAAACCTAACCGAGGCGATGCGCGCTGTGGTCGCCCGTCTTGACGGTGCATTCACTCTGCTTGTGGTTCATGAAGATTCGCCCGGAGTCGTCGTCGGCGCTCGCCGAAACTCTCCGCTCGTCATCGGTCTGGGTGAGGGTGAGAACTTTTTGGGAAGTGACGTCGCGGCTTTCATCGAGTACACGAGCGATGCACTCGCGATCGGACAAGACCAGATTGTGACGATCACGAAAGACGATGTGTCGGTAATCGACTTTGATGGGAACAGGGTTGCACCAGAACCGTTTACGGTGACCTGGGATGCGTCGGCCGCTGACAAGGGTGGCTGGTCGTCGTTCATGGCTAAAGAAATCAGTGAAGAGCCGGCGGCCGTCGCCGATACCATTCGAGGTCGAATCAAAAACGGTGAGGTTCACATCGAGGGTTTCGAACCAGCGGCCTTCAGCGATGTGGATCGAATCATCATCATTGCGTGTGGAACGGCGGCGTACGCCGGACTCGTCGGCAAGTATGCGCTCGAGCAGTGGGCCCGAATCCCCGTTGACGTCGAATTGAGTCACGAATTCCGCTACCGCGAACCGGTCATCTCGGATCGCACCCTGATCGTCTCGGTGAGCCAATCCGGTGAAACGATGGACACGCTCATGGCCGTCAAGTACGCGCGTGAGGTCGGTGCGCGAACGCTGTCGATTTGTAACACGCAAGGAGCGACGATTCCCCGAGAGTCAGATGGTGTGATCTACACCCACGCTGGCCCCGAGGTTGCCGTCGCGTCGACGAAGGCGTTCGTCGCGCAAGTCACCGCTCTGTACCTGCTCGGTGTGGCAATTGCGCAGTCGAACGGCAAGGGTGACCCGGCAGTTCTCGCCGCCGTTGTTCGTGACCTCGAGGCAACTCCGACCATGCTCGAAACAGTGCTGAAGCACGGCGAACACATCAAGACGCTGGCGAAATGGATGGCGGACACTCAAGCGATTCTTATTCTCGGGCGTCACGTTGGTTATCCGATTGCTCTCGAAGGTGCGCTCAAACTCAAGGAACTTGCGTATATTCACGCCGAAGGCTTTGCCGCGGGTGAACTCAAACACGGTCCCATCGCCCTTATCGAACCGGGCCAAGTCGTGTTCGTGATTGTCCCGAGCCCACGCGACCCGCATTCCCTGCACGCCAAGGTCGTGTCCAATATCCAAGAGATTCGTGCGCGCGGCGCGCGCGTCATCGCTATCGCCGAACAGGGCGATGCGGCTGTCCTGCCCTACGCCGATGAGGTCATCCCGATTCCGCTCGCCTCCAGTTTCATTGAGCCCATCCTCGCTGTTGTGCCGTTGCACATCTTTGCGATGGAACTGGCGGCGGCAAAGGGCTTGGACGTTGACCAGCCTCGAAACCTCGCTAAGTCCGTCACGGTGGAATAACAATGGCGATAGTCGGACACGGAATCGACGTCGTCGACATCGCACGGCTCGACGCCACGCTTTCGCGAACTCCAGGACTTCGCGAACGACTTTTTGCCCCGGCAGAACGTGACCTTTCGATTGCGTCACTCGCCGCCCGATTCGCGGCGAAAGAAGCGCTCATCAAGGCTTTGGGCGGCAGTGACGCGGTGTCATGGGTCGAGATCGAAATCACGCGCGATGACGGCCGCCCGGAATTCCGATTTTCGGGGGGCACCGCGGCGCGAATCGACAACCTCGGGTTAGCTCTCCATCTTTCGTTGAGTCACGACGCAGGCGTCGCGATAGCGAGCGTTATTACGGAACAGCGATGAGCACGCCACTGCGACGCGTTTATGTCTCGGAATCGGCAATTCGGTCGAACGTCGAGCGACTTCGGGAGCTCGCGCCAGCGGCGGACACGATGGTGGTCGTCAAGGCAAACGGATATGGGCACGGCGCCGCGCTCGCTGCCCGTGCGGCGATCGCCGGTGGCGCCACCTGGATTGGCGTTGCGGACACCACCGAGGCGCTTCAACTTCGCGACGCCGGCATCACCGCGCCAATACTGGCGTGGCTGTTGGCGCCTGATGACGACTTCACGAGCGCAATTCGACGAGACATCACGCTCGGTGTATCGACTATCCACCAACTCAACGCCATCGCGGCCGTCGGGGGTGCGACGGTCCATCTCAAGATAGACACCGGACTCGGTCGAAACGGGGCGAGCCACCGACAACTCGACGAATTCTTGGAAGTGGCGGCGGCTGCCCACGCCGCGGGAGCGCTCGTCGTCGACGGTGTGATGTCGCACGTGTCTGGGGCATCTCGAGAAGCTGACCTTGCACAAGCCGAGATTTTCGTTCGCGCCCAGCAACAATTGGCCGAACTTGGCGTTCACCCGCCGTACCTTCACCTGGCGGCATCGGCCGCGGCGATCGACTACCCTTCGCTTCGGTTCACGATGGTACGGTTCGGAATCGCTGCCTATGGACTGGAACCGACCCCCGAACACGCGAAC
>Ga0114963_10001001_pt1 | contig 19476 bp, 11 predicted proteins | sample C_131016_EF_Meta_FD_87019 | JGI IMG/M metagenome (GOLD analysis project Ga0114963, IMG submission 87019) | Freshwater microbial communities from Lake Croche, Canada to study carbon cycling - C_131016_EF_MetaG | ecosystem: Environmental > Aquatic > Freshwater > Lake | place: Lake Croche, Canada...
CAGATATTTCCATGTTGAAAAAAGTCTAATGTATTTTATTATAGTCATATGAATGAAGAACCTTTTAAGTTAGAACCTATAAGAATACATTTTATAAAGACACATCCTGATGCAGTTCTTCCATCTAAGAAGAATGTAAATGATACTGGATATGATCTTTCTTCCGTTGAAGAAGTAGTAGTACCAGCTAAAGGAGCAGTTGTAGTTCCTACAGGATTACAAGTAGCAAAGACAGAAAGAGGATTATGGTATTTAATTCTCCCACGTTCAGGTATGGGATTCAAGCATAGTATCCAACCTCATTTAGGAGTTATAGATAATGAATATAGAGGAGATTTAGCAGTAAAACTTTACAATTTTTCTGATGTAGATTATAAGGTTAATAAAGGAGATAGAATAGCTCAGATTGCTTACTTTCCATTACTTTGCATAGAACCTACATGGGCAACAGAAACGGATGAAACATCACGTGGAGCCAATGGATTCGGTAGCTCAGGCTTCTAATGAGTAATCATTACGAAACACTTTGGGTAGAACGCTATAGACCCAAGACATTAAAAGACATTATTCTTACAGAAGAGAATAGAGAACATTTTAATACTATTGGAGAAGATACGCCTAATATTCTTTTTCACGGATCTCCTGGTACTGGCAAAAGTACTTTAGCTAAGATTATTGTTATTGATATTTTAAAGTGCCAATACCTTTATATTAATGCTTCAGATGAAAGTGGCATTGATACTATTAGAAATAAAGTTATTAGCTTTGCTCAGACTCGTTCAGTTGATGGTAAGAAGAAAGTAGTAATATTAGAAGAGGCAGATGGTCTCACAGGAGATGCATTGCGTATTCTTCGTAATGTCATGGAAGAATATGTAGACACTACTCGATTCATTCTTACAGCTAATTATCTCAATAAAATAATTGAACCTATTAGATCTCGTTGTATGCTTTTTAAATTACAACCTGACTTAGTAGGTTGTGTTACTAGAGTTGTAGAGATTTTAAAGAAAGAAAATATCAAGGTCGATGCTAATACTTCTAAGAGATTAGCAGAATTTACCACTGATAGATATCCTGATCTTAGACGTATCATTAATGATCTACAAAGATTTTCAGTATCAGGTTCTTTGGTTATTCCAGAGGATGATCAGATATCTGATTTAGCAGCTTACATTATTAAAGGATTAGCTATTTCTAAGATACCTTCTTTAGATCTTAGAAAGAAAGTTATTGAATCAGAAAAACTATTCAATAATGACTACCAATTGCTTTTAAAGCAAATGTTTGATTATGTATATGATTCTAGTTTAACAGAGAAGGAGAAGAAGATTCTCCTCGTAGACATAGGAGAATATATGTATAGAGATAATTTCGTATTAGATCACGAAATTAATTTCTTCTGTTGCCTACTAGCTATAGAAGCTTCTTTTAATTAAGCGTAACGCTTTTCCTTAGCAGGAGAAGCTGGAATAGAAGTATTCTTCTTAGGTAATGAATCATCTGTAGGACGATTATTTAAGATATCAAAATCATTCTTTAATTCGGTAGCTTTTGAATCACCAATAGGTCGTTCATACTTGTTAGGAACTCCTTGAACTGGTGGTAAATTATTACCGAAGTTTAACACTTCAACATACTCATAGTTACCAGGAACTGTGAATTCATTGAATTCTGTAGGCCATTGTAATGTGCGAGGATCTGTCTTTAAGGTTAATAAGATACTAGAACCTCCGGCTAAATCATTAGCATCCTTGGAACTAGCATTTGTTGAATTACTGGAAACCTCATGAATAAAGAAAAAAGTTTCTGGATTAGATTCTAAGATACCCTTGATCCATTGATCGAATACTCCATCTTTTTGATATCTCTCTTTATAGAAATTAGATTTGAAAAAAGCTGGTGTAAGCTTCACTGGGGAATTTGTACGAAAACCTCCATTAGAAAAATGGGAAAATGCTTTTTCGCACAATGTTTGGAATTTGTTGAATTTTTGACTCATATATATTGTATGTTAGACCTAAATATTTACCTCCAACATGGCAACTATTTACCTAGATAATTTATTTAATCCCCGCCAAATCCAGAGTTCTACTACTTTACCAGATAAAAACCCTACAAAAGTTGCTGCAATTTATACAGATTTGCATTTAGATTTAACCAATTCTAAGAATGTTGGTCTTGGATTAGACCCTCAAAATTCAAATGACATAGTAGTAGATAATGATTTAAATGCTATAAAAAATTCTTTATATAATATATTCACCACTATTCCCGGACAAAAAATACTCTCTCCTTCTTTTGGTTCTAATTTAAGTCAGTATCTTTTTGAAATTGTAGATGTAGTAAGAGGTAAAATTATAGGTGATAATATTTTAAAAACAATAAACACCTTTGAACCAAGAGTCGAGATACTAAATATAGAAGTATATCCGTTACCAGATAAATTAATGTATCATATTATTTTAATTTATAAGTTAGCTGGTAATAATAATATATTTAAAACACCAATACAAATATTTCCAAATAATATTCAAATATTATGAGTACAAATCCATTTAATCCAAATTCTTATGTAGCCTTCGATGGCACTAGTGTTAGAGATTTAATTATCGATAAATTAAATCAAGGCCAAATCTTCACTGACCAAAATTATCAAGGCTCTAATATTTCTGCTTTGATAGATGTTATTAGTTATACCTTTAGTACACTTTTATATTATTTAAACAAAACTTCTTCTGAAAGTATGTTTTCTGAATCTCAAATTTATGAAAACATGAATAGAATTGTAAAACTTTTAAACTACAATCCAAAAGGAAAAATAACTCAGTCTTTAGGTTATAATTTAAGTTTAAAACCAAATTTATCTCCAGGGAATTACATTATACCCAAATACAGTTATGTATCCATAGGCAACGTATCATTTTCTTTTAATAAAAATATAATGTTTACAAATTTTGCAGACGGATCTATAAAATTTCAAAACAAAACCACAGATTTTTTCTTATATCAAGGAAAGTTTCAAGAATATCCTTCATATAATGCCATAGGAGCCAACAATGAAGTATTGTATTTAAGCTTAGGGGACACTACCTATGTAGACAATTTTAATATATTTGTTTATGTTAAACCAAAAAGCACTGGAGTTTGGGAAGAGTGGACTCAATCTCAAAATTTATTTTTAAATAAATCTACAGATAAAGTATTTCAGACTCGATACAATCCCAATAAAAATTATGAAATAATATTTGGAGATGACATAAACGGCAAAAAATTAAATACAGATGACACAGTACAAGTGTTCTATCTAAACATAGACCCTACAAGTTCTACGGTTGCATCAAATACTTTAAATGATACATCTATTGTTTCATATAATAGTAATATTTATAATGAAATTAAAACGGATGCCTTTTTAGAAACCGGGACTTATATGTCTAGAAATCAATTAGCCTACGTAACATTAAGCAATGATTACCCTTCTAGTCCTTATGAAAGTGAAGAATCCGTAGATGATATTAGAATTAATGCTCCTAAAAATTTTAGCTATCAACAAAGACTAGTAACAACAAATGACTTTCAAACGTATATCAAATCAAATTTTAATAATGTAATCTCCGATGTTTATGTTGTTAATAATGAAGATTATTTAAAAGGTCATTTAAAATATCTATACAATATAGGTATAAATTATCCTCAATTAGACGGGACGGTTTTATATAATCAAATTAAATTTTCGAATAGTTGTAATTTTAATAATGTTTATGTATATCTATGCCCTATTAATAATAGTCAAAGATATGTAAATGCTTCACAAAAAGAATTAATTTTATCAGAATTAGAAAGCCAGAAAATATTAACGTCTCAAATAGTTCCTATAGACCCGGTATATATGTTATTTGATTTTTATGTAAAATCATCTTTTTCAAAAGCATCAACGTCTGATTTAAATTATAATAAATTAAGAATTTATAAACAATCAAATTCTAGAAGATCCTCTTCTGGAATAGTTGCTGATATAGTAAATTTAATTACATCAACATTTAGCAAACAAAATGTTTCTTTTGAAAAATTAATTAATATTAGTGAATTATCTAATAATATTTTAAATGTAGATGGTGTAGAAAAAATACAAACATATAGAAATGATACTAATGAATTTGTAGAAGGTCTTTCATTTTTGGTTTGGAATGAAACATACCCAGATTTAGATATTGAGACATACAATCAAAATTTACAATTAGAATATTTCCAATATCCGTCTTTTAATGATATTACAAATTTAATTTCTAAAATAGAAGTTATAGAAACATCTGGAGTTATACAAATAACAGATTTCTAAAAAATGCAAGCACCTTTTCCTTTATCATTAAATGAATCAATCTATTTTGATTATTGTCCTCCTCCTACATTTGCCGGACACATTAATAGATATCCTTTTAGAATTAATATAACCTCTTGTTTTGAGGGAGAACATAACATTAATTTAAGTGCAAAATATTCTAGATCCTATGACCCTCAAGAACCGATTAATAAATGGACTTTTCTTAGACCAGAATATAAATTTTATGATACAAATTTCAATAGAATTAATTCTATTAAAACAAAAGACACTAATTTGTATCTAGATAACAATGGTGCTTTAAATTCTATAAGTGGAACATTTATAGGTGTTAGTGGAACTGCAGAATTTTATTTTACAGATGATATTTATAATTTTGATTTAGTTTATAACAAACAACCATATACAACTATCTTAGCTACTTTAATAACAAGTGATGCTAGTGTACCAGATCCAAATTATGACACAGATTATATTAGCCCTAATCTAGGTAATAGTAATGCCATTGCTTATCAACCTTATATTTTATATTATAGACAACCAGACTATTTAAAAATATCTGAAAATGGTATAAGAGATTATATTAATCCGCGTTGGTCATCATTGATCCAACCAACAATATTTTCCGCCAATTGGTTTACTTATGGAGAACAATTTTTAGACGGCAATGATCCGCAACCTACAGAAATGGAATCAAATTTTTGTCATTATTTTCCTTCTATTGACAATACATCAGATATAACTATAAATGCTTATCTAAATAATTTAAATTGTCAATTTAATTCTGATTTAAAAATACAGTATAAAGATGCTGATGGATTTTTAACACCAGGTTATTGTAAAACATTTTTTAATGTAGCGTCTACTACAAGCCAAGATACAAAAATTACAGCATTTTGTAGTGGTATAGGTCCAGCTTTAAGTGGCAATGTATATACACCCAAACTTTGGATATCAAACCCAAATGCCGGATTAATGAGTATTGTAAATTATAACACACCTCAATTTTTTACAGACATCAATAATAAAAATTTTAACCCAGCCCAAATTTACAATTTCGAAGTACCAATTATTAATACACCGGATTTTACTAAAAATAGTTTTTTTGCAACTGGATTTCACGGCATAAACAGTGTAGCAGTATTACCTTCACCTAATTTTCAAGCTTGGGCAGTAGACGGGGAATTAAACTATCTTTATAAATTTGGTGTTAATGGAAAAATATTATCCGCTATAGATTTAAATAAAACTGTCAAAGACAATAATTTGAATTATTTAGTAAACAATCAAATATCACCAAATTCAATTGTTTTAGATCGTTCTTATAATATTTGGATAACATTATTTGATTCTTTATCTGTTTTAAAATTAGACAAAGATGCAAATTTCTTATTTGCAATTCAACCACCTTTATCCAACTTCACTCCCAATATAAATTCTGACTGGTATTTTGCAAATGAAGAATATCCTTTCGTAAAAGAAACACAAAATTTTATAGAACCTACTTATATAGATACTGATACCAAAAATAATGTTTGGGTTACATATTCTAATTATGCGAGTGGTTGTTTGATAAAATATGATAGTCAAGGACGTTTATTAAAAAATATACGTTATCCAATTAATTCTTCACCTCAAGATATAGTAATAGATAATAAAGATGATCTATGGATTGCATTATCAAATAATACTTGGGATTCAATGGGTACTTTAGAAAAGAGAAACACAAATGGAACCTTACTAAGTTCCTTTGGGCCTATTAGAGGTATTAATAATTTAACTGTAGATAATGAACAAAATGTTTGGTTTACATATTCTTATAATAAAATTGGAACTATTAATAAATCATCTGGTAATATTACTACGATAAATCTTTCAGACTTTAGTGATTTTTCTCGTTATGCTCCATCAGATTTAACAAAACCAAATATAAACACAGATGAAACAGCATTAGAAGGTATTACCTGTGATTTAAACGGATTTTTATATGTTATTAATTCTATAGAAAATCAAGTATATGTTTTTGATAGCAGAACCAAACAATTTTTAAATAAATTTTATGTAAATCCACAAGGATTTAGTTTTTATCCAGAACAAGAAAATGGAAACACCTCTATAGTTTACAATCAATGGAATAAATCTGCAAGAGCTTATGGGGATTGGTCCGGGAGCAGATGGCTCAATAAATATGGCAAAACTTATTCTTTTCTTTCAACAACAAATTTAGAATATATAGTTACAAATGATTATAAATTAATATTAGTAAACATAGATATATCTAATGAATCACAGCCAATATCATTATATGGTGAATCCAATACTTTAATGTTTAATAATAGTTGTGGTGATATTTTTAAAATTAATGAAAATCATGATTTTAAAAATCAAATGAAAGATTTAGCTTTTATGCCAATATTGAATGAAAGCCCTTTCTTATTTGATAATTTTTTAGGTTCAATTTATGGAAATTCTAAACATGATGATTTAGGCGTTTTGTCTTATGAAAAGATTTCTAATTTTTCCAAAAATATTTCAGATATAGATACTTGTGAAATAAATCAACTATATAGTTTAGCAGAGTCTGTAAATGAAAATACTAATGATTATCGCTTAAATTATCCATCAGAAATAGAGAGAATGGTCAATATTCTATCTATAAATCCTTCTAGATTGTGGGGAACCACCTTAAAAAATGAAAATAATTTTAAACGAAATTCAGACGAAGGTATTTTAAATAGGGGAGATTTGTTAACATTTAATTATACAGTTTCTGCTGGTGTCCCGGTTATCTTAAAAACTAAATCATTAAATAAATATAGCCTAATCCCTACTGGTTATATAAATGGATTGAGCTCTTATCCTTTACAAACACTAATAAATTTTATTGGATTAAATTTAAATGATTATGAATTTTATTATGAATTTTATCAATTTATTCCAGGAATGAGTAAAATTCAATCAGAAGGTATTATAGACTGGAATAATCCAGGAACAACTATTAATAAATCTTTATCTTCGTTTGAAGAATGGGTTGGAAATGAAAAAACTATTGATTCTTTATTTTCTTATCAATTGTATAAGGGTTTAGGGTTGATTAAATAAGGGGTTCTTTCTAAATATTTAAATAATGAGTAACGCTTTTACAGTATATGGTGTTGGTAACTATCCAAATGAAATATACCAATCTAGTCCTGTAGCATCATTTACAGATTTTTTAGGGAATCCTTATAATCTAATCAATACAACATCAATCTGTAAAAATTATCTTAGATATCAAAAAAGACAAACTAATGAAATTCTAAATTTTTTAGAACCTACTACTTATAATCAAGTTGTTTATTATACCGGCAATACAACACTTGTATACCAACAAGGTAATCTTTTTAACAATTATAATAATATCACTTTTGTAGATAGCACTGCAACTACGAATTTAAATATATCAGCTTTAAGACAAAACTGGCAAACACCTCCAGAATTTAATATATTTGCTATATCTTATGGTTATCAAACAATAAATGTAGATTTAACAAATCAAAATTATATAACAAATACAATTTTAAGAGATTATACTATTTCAGATAATACTTTTAGTTATAATGGAGATCTCTTTTGTGGATATATTTTATATCCACAAAAGTTATTTTTAAATCCAACCGGGTTATCATTTATTAACGGTTATTGGGAATTATCTGCTACTACAAAATTAATGGCGTCTAGTGTAACTTTTTTTAATTCTGATTCTATAGAACGAGATGCTTCTTTATATCATCAAAATTATTTAAATAGTGTACCAAATTTAATTGATTTAACCTCATCTCCTCTTTTAAATACATATTCTTTGGTTTATAATTTATGTGCTGCACGAACAGTAATAAATAGAAAAATTAGTCAAAATTATACAGCACCATTTTCTTTTATTTTAGAAAATGATGGAGTTATTAATCCAGATTCTACACTTATTTCTTATAGTGCAACGTATTTAAATTTTGCATCTGCTCCAACAAATTTATACATTACCAATGGTGTGGCACAACCTCAACCAGATGTTTATAATCCACCTGGTATACAAAAACTAGATTCTAGTTTTATTGTTTCTTTTAGTAGTATCAACACACAAACATTCCAATTAGCTCAATATAAATCAAATAGAAATTACGATTTAGGATCTAGTATAAATTGCGTTTTAAGTGCTTCTTTTAATTTAAAAAAATCAATTTTAAATTATGGTATAAATCCAAATATAGTTACTGTATCAAATGATGGGTTGGGTATAAATTATATAGCAGATTGTGCTACAATAAAAAAATCTTCAGAAAGTTGGCAAAGTACTTTTAATGGATTTAAGATTAATAATAATACAACTTCTTTAGGGTCTTTAATCCCAGTATCTACTGTAGCAAATAATAAATTAACTTGGAGAACAAAATATCCACCTCATTATTACTCTTACAAAGCATCCTTATTTTCATCGTCAAAATATTATGATTCTTTTGGATTAAACTTTTATTTAACTATCAGTGCTATAAATTATGATCCAAAATCTATTACTGTAAATTTATCTTCATTTATATCGTCAGACTATAATGCTCTTTCTTATGATTTAGCTTCTACAAGTAAAAATGATTTAATTAAATTTACAATACTTGGTGTAGAGTCTTTTATAGTAGCTCGTTTGAGCGCTACTTATGGCCTGAATAAAATTCCTTATAATCTATCTGTCACACCTTATTATGTACCAGTATCTGCCGCTCAATTTTTAACAATAGATTACCCCAATGCTCCTTATGGTGAAATATCATTTGCTTTAAGACCTACATTATGTTCTATAGCAGGTGAAATGGATGGTTTTGAAGCGGTTAATATAACACTAGCAAAGGGCGGATATCAGGTTAATAATCTATCTCCATTATTCTTAGAAATAGTAAACGAAGAATCTAATAGTATTACAATAGATTCTTCGTTTAATAATACAGTATCGTCTTGGCCTACCAGAGACTTAACTAATTCTTATATTTCTTGGTCTTATGAACCTTCTAATTTAAATTTATCGTTTGAAGCAGTTGATCAAAATGGTATTTATATACAAAATATTATACCTAATCAAGCATATAGATTTAATAACAATTCTTGGTTAATAAAGGTTTCAAATTATGGACCCGAAACAGTTGCTATTAAACTATCTTCTCAAAAATATAATGAAATATCTCAAGCGGTTTCTAGTAATAAAAACCTTTTTGATTATTTTTCTAATGGCAAGTTTACAATAACCCCTACAATAGCTTTAGATAATTTAGAAAAAACTAGAACAATAGAATTTAAATTACAAATACCTTTTGGTAACAAAGTATATGATATAAAACCTTCTTCAACTCCTATATATTGGGAATGGCTTTATGATTCTACAGAAGATTCACCATTAATTAAAGCTTATCAAGGAGGTAATTCGGATCCTCATCTTTTACCATATTCCTATAGTTCTAATACAAATGCCCAAAAAATGAGTTCTATTAGATTAGAGGTAACTCCAGAATTAAGCAATAAACCAAATTTACATAAAGTAACTTTATTAGCATATTCAAATATAAAATACCCTCCTGTTACAGGTTCTTATTCTTTTTATGTTGATGATTTCCCTTCTTCAAATCTTCTTAATTCGGATTTTACAACAACATACGATGCATTTAATAATACAGAAATAGCAAATACTAGAAAAAATATAAATGTAATAACAAGACCCACTTATTCAAATTTAAATTTTAATTTCAAAACAATAGATAATTTATCTATTTCAAATAAACAAACATTATGGACAATAAAAAACGGCAATTCAGTAACGACTTATTCTAATGATCAAGCCACTTATAATTTTCAAAATTTAGCAACAGACAATGAAGTAACCTTTAGTGTAACCGGGTTAGTTGAAGGGTGGCCTAATATACATAGAATAAATACAACTACATATGTCAATGTAATGGATCAAGTAGAATTCAACAAACCTTTGAATTTTATTATATTTCCAGAATATGCTTGGCTTGGTAGTAAATACGCTACGTTACTCGGCAAAAATAATTATACAACTTCCTATAGACCATCTGCTTATGGAAATAAAAAATCTGGTAGTCAAACTTTTTATGTTTCTGCAAATAAAAGTTTTAATGAATATAGATATGTAAATGATTATTCAGTCTATTCAACACCTTATTCTTTTGCGTTGTTAGATATATCTTATACAGATGATATAGTATTATATAATAAAGGATTAACTTTAAGTTTAACTGCATTTAATAAATATTATCCAGAAATAAATGGATTAAATTACTGGATACCTAATGGTTCAGTTTTAGAAAATAGACAATTCAATATAACATCTAATACAATATCAATAGATCAACCATCTACAAATAATTTCTTTTATTCACCACAAATATTTCCGTACAATGATTTAAGTTTAAATTTCAAAGTGCTTAATAGTAATATAAATTTAGATAATACTAAAAATGTTACTATATTACAAAATATAAGCACAAATCCTATTAACACACCAGCAGTTGTAATTGATGGAACAATAACTTATTATCTATCAAGTAGGTTTTGGACTGTAAGTTCTAGCATACCAGCTGTCAATGGTATATATGATATTTTTACACTAAACATAGGAGATCCTTATGTACCACTCTATACAGGAGATTTAGGTCCAGATAATTTTTACATTTATGCAATACCTTCTGTAGTACAGCAAATACCTGCGAGCACATTTGATAATTATTCAATAACCGAATATTCCAAAGACAGAAACCTCTGGAAACCAATTAATTTATGAGCATATCTGTTATAGGAAATACCAATTTAACCGCTTACACTAACGGAGTCGCTAGTCAACAAGTATATATGTCTACCACATATGCTTTGACCAATGAAATAGTTTTTATTAAATATAAAGCCACACAATTTGGTTCAAATATTCCTACAACCTATATTACTAATTTTGGAGAAAATAATTCTACTATAGTATCCCATCCAAAAGATATAATTTCTTATTCTTATAGTAAACCAGGATCTTATTATATATCTTATTCAGCTATTTATACAGATAATAGTTTAATATCTTATATTTTACCACAACCGTTTATAATTAAAGATAAATGGAATGAATATAACCAGGAACAACTGAGATTAGTAAATGAAATAACATTAAAACCTCCTTATACTCAAGATCAAATATACATTCAGCCTAATGAATGGGGTGTAGAAGATATCTTTAATACTTCTATATCTAGATTACAGGATAACTTAGATTATTTAATATCCAACACACAAACTATTAATACTCAATCCCCTATTAGTTATTTTGGATGGTTAGGAAGTAATACTAATTCTAGAGCATCTGGTATAAAATGGGTTACTAAAACTTATAATCAAACGTTTGTTAATAATCCAGAATTAGCAACTTCTCAAGGATCATCTTATTTTTCCAATATTAAAGATGCAACAGAAACCGCAGATCATATTTTAGTATTAGATGGTACAAAATTTAGAGCATTTTCTTCTACTGATACTCCTGTAGAAAGAAATTTTTTAAATTTTTCTGCAATATCAAATCTTTTAACAGGACCACAATCTTTAGATACAAATGATAGTGGGGATACAGTTTATATAGTTGATACACCGGTTAATAAAATATATAAGTTTTATTTAAATCTTTCTACTAGCCCTACAATAGACATACAATTGTCTATAGGAGGATTTGGTAATGTAAACGCACATGATAAATTTAATTCACCAACTGAAATATCCTTCTTGAATGAAAATGTATATGTTTTAGATTACAACAACTATTGTGTAAAAGAATTTAATCAAGATCTAAATTGGATACACACATATACATCCTCTTTATTAGATAATGATCAACCAGTAAGTGTGGCAGTACATCCTCAACATTCGTTTGTATATGTTTTAACTCAATCTCATACTTTATATATTTTTGATCACTTAGGTTCTGAACCCTTTGCAACAATTATTTTAAATGAGACAAAAGACAATTACAATTTAAATAAAATACTTTTTGATGATGTTGGGGATTTCTTTTATATATTAACAGATCAAAATATATACAAATATTCTAGTTCTAACATTTATATATCAAGGTTTGAAATTCCTAAAACAATTGATGTAGTTTATAAAAGTATAAGATCAACAAAAGATAAATCTTTAATTATAAGTTCTGATAGATGTTTACTAAAATGTCAAGACTTCGTAGAAACCTTTAAATTAGGAGAAGGATTACCTTTTAATTACTGGTCACGAGATCAATTAAAAGTATCTAAAGATGAATTTGTTACAGATTTTAATTATAATCGTTCTCTGGTAAGAACGGTTCAAAATATTAAAACATTTAGAAATACTTTAAATGCTAAATTTGTATATGCTACAGAAAAAAATACAGGTGGAATTATTTCATATTTTTCTAGAATGCCTATAAACATATCAGAAAGACCTCAATTTGAAAATGATATAGAAAACGAAACATTAGGTGTAGGTATTAATGAATTACACGTTCCAGTGGTCTTTAACAAAGAATTTAAAAAAATATATAATGCATTACAAATATTAGCAGACTTTTTATCTGTAAAAAATGTATCAATAGATGATTTAAATAGTATAAACAATAGTGCTTTTTGTTGGTCTTGGAAGGCCATGTCTTGTTATAATTTAGATTTACCTTTAATTAAGACTTCTAATACAAATCCCATAACATATGCAGAATTAAAAGATAATTTTCCTATAGATTATGCACCCTCAAAAACTTGGGAAGATGCCAAATCTAATTGTTGTGATCAAACTATCACAATACCAACAAATATACCAGTAGATAATATTATATTAGACACTGATGTAATTAATACTACATATACAACCTTTGATAATAATACACAAAATGTGGTTGCTTATATAGGAAGGAATATAGCTTTACAAATTTTTGATTATTTAATAGTTGATAAAAATATTATGAATTATATTGTAAGCAAATTAGATTTGGCTTATGGTTTTTATTACAAAGCAGTCAAACAATTACCAATACCATATAAGACATTACTAGGCAAAGGTACAATAAGTGTTGTAAATTCAACTTGTGGTGCTGGTTGCGGTTATCTCGGACAAACCGGAATAGAACTTTTATCCCCACATTGGGATATTTTATATAATGGAGTTAAAACAAATAATCAATTTGATCAAGTTTTATTTTATGAATTGGGTAGAAACTTCTGGGTAAATCCAATCCAGAAAATTGAATGCACACCAGGTGGCACTGTTACTACTGGTTTTGCTGTATTTATGAGATTTATGGCAATGGAATATGCTAATGTAGAGGGTGCTCCGTACAATGGCAATTCATTCACATCGTTTAAAAATGAAGTAAAAGGTTTACTGGCTACATATATTAATAATATTTCTTATAATTGGACTAATACCGTTTATGCAGGTGTTGCTCCTACTAATACAATGGGTCTAGGTGGCACGGATATGTGGGCTTCATTCATGTTTGATTTATATTCTCGATATGGAGATGCGTTCTTATATGGAGTTTGGAGTGCAATACCAACAATAAACATCACAACTGGTACAGCTATAGAAAATGCTTGTGATACATTTGCACTTGCTGCTTCAAAAGCATGTAATGCTAATCTCTATGATTTATTCAAATCATATTATCGTTGGCCAGTATCAAATTCTTTAGCAGCTTTAACATCAATCTATCCATGAGTTTAAGAATAAACAAATTATAGAGGTAAATATTATACAATGAGTAACCGTTTTCATTCTAAATTTCATAGATCCAATCACCACACAAATACAAGTGGAACTAATGCAGATGCGGGTCACGATCCAATCGCTAGTGCAGATAGTCCATTTCAAGGAGATTTTTACTTAAATGGCGATTTAAATACCACTGGAAATGCTTTAATTATGGGTAATCTTTCAGCATTAGGTACTTGGACAGAGTTGGACACCTATGTAAACGTTACAAGTGCTATGTCTATTACAAATGTTGGAACGGGTCCAGCATTATATGTTAAACAAACCGGTGATCAGGCAGTTGCCGCTTTTTATGATGATTCTAATATAGCCCTTTATGTTGATGGTCATGCCGCTCGTGCTGGTAATGTAGGTATTAATACAACAACACCTTCAACAAAATTAAATGTTAACGGAGCAATAAGAGTTGATAATGGTTATACATTAACAGTTTCGGATAAAGATAAGAATACAACTAATAATGGTTCCAATGGAGCGTATATAGTTTCTACAAATGATACTACAAATCCTTTGCAAGGTTATTTTACCATAGTTAGTTCTCCAACAGTAGATTTGCGTCGCATTAAAATAACTTCCGTTGAACAAAATGTGACATATAGAAATATAACACTTGCAGAAGAAGGTGGTAAAGTAGGTATTGGTACTGCAACCCCTGGTTCGACCTCTTCCTATAGTAATAATAGTAAACTAGACGTTCAGGGAGGCCATGTAACTATGCAATTTCCTACCAATACAAATGGTGAAGTAGATATTTTTATTGGCAAACAAACCAATAATGTTGTAAATGGTTATATATATGGCAACGATAATGAGCAAGGATTTTATTCCGGTACTAGCCGTTCTCAACTAGCTTTAGGAAAAACATCAAATAATCCTCTAGCGTTTATCAATGCAGGTATTGGTAGCAATGCATTTTTTTCCCTGGCTGTTAATAATAATAGTGATGTAATACGAGCTGATAGTAGTGGAAAAGTCGGTATGGGCGCATATTCACCAACAACAAAACTTCATGTAAATGGAGCTCTTACACTTAATGGTGAAGATTTAAGTGTGCCTCTAACCGAAGCAGGTAATACATCAGGAGTTTATATAAATTTTCCATCTGTAGGTAATTCTGGTATAACAGACTATGCTTTATTAAGACAAATTGGAGACATAGGTGATGGTACATATCCATATATTAATGGAAATTACCATATGTCTTTAGATCTATTTGATGATCCTAATAGTGCTAGTGGGGGTCAACAATTTTCTATAAGAAATGTTTCTTACAATGGAGCTAGTCCAGACACTATTACATCTAGATTCACTATAAATGGTCTAGGTGCTGTTGGTATTAATAACGCAAATCCGACCGCTAGATTAGATGTAGAAGGGAACATAAGATCAACGGGAGTTGCTGCATCGGTTGAGGTGGCTGGTGGTGTGTATCCTATATTACAGATTAAAAATACAGCCGCACCAGCTAATTTAAAATATTTCAGAACATCTGTAACAACCGCTGGAGTAGTTGAATTTACCAGAGTTACTGATGATTATCTTACAGCATATTCGGCTTTGACAATTGATACAAATAATAACATAGGTATTAATAATCTAACACCAACCAATTTTGGAACTAACTGGAAAACCTTACATATAAATGCTCTATCTGGTGGTGTTTTTAGAGCCTCTTCCACAAGCAATGTTTATACAGATTTATATAGTGATGCTACCAACGCCCTTGGAGTCATAAGAACTGGATCAAATCATCCACTTATATTTGGAACTAATACATCAGAACGTATGCGTATCGATGCAGCGGGTAGAGTTGGTATTGGCACAACCATACCGAATCCTAATTTATTATTAACTATAAATGGAGCTATATCCGCTAATGGAGATTTAATTGTTACTAGAACAGGTACTCCTGGTGGTGCAGTTTATTTAAATACATATAATCAATACATTTATGGAGATCAAAATGGTGCAGTTATTATAGGAACAGGCAATAATTACAACCTTACTATAGATTCTTCTGGCAATACTAAAATCAGGTCTTTATCAGGTACTAGTACTAGAACTCTACAAGCAGATGCAAATGGTACTATTAGTGCTGTAACGTCCGATAGCACTCTAAAGACAAGTGTTAGTGCTATTGATTATACACTTAATGATATATTAGCTTTAAACCCTGTTTCATATAATTGGAAAGATATTGAAAGATTTGGTGCTCAACGCGAGATTGGTTTCATAGCTCAAGAGGTAAAAGAAATTATACCAGAAGTAATTGGTACAAATGCAGATGGAACTTATTCTCTAGAATATTCAAAACTAACTTCATTACTTGTTAAGGGCATCAAAGATTTAAAAGGTATAGTGGATCAACAAGCATTAGCAATTTCTGATTTACAATCTCAAATAAAAGAATTAAAGAAGTAATAATTAATGTATGTATTCCCAAACAATATCATTAGTTAGTCAAACAGTTAACAATTCAGCTCCGTTTCAATTAACTATTAATCCTTCAAATTTAGCCTTACCTAAAAAAATAAGACAAATTGATTATATTTGGGGAGACGGTACCACAACATCTATAATATATAAACCAGATCCTAATCAAGATCTCAATCCTAAAAATTATCCTCAAACCAAAAAATTTTTATCAAAAGATTTAAGTCTTTCTGTTTATTATATAATAATAAATGTATATACATTTGGATCACCTACACCTAATGCTTATCTCATAACATTAAATTTAAGTAATCCAGTTCTTGAAAATTATTTTGAAAAGGTGCATTTAGCAAAAACTAGAATGTTTGGTATGGATAATCAAATAATATATACATTTGAAACACAAAATAAAGACAATGTATTATTGTCATTAGTGAATTGGAAAATTAAACCGAAAGAAATAAGCTTACAACAATTAAATAGATCTTATGAGATCGTAGCTCCTTTTGCTCAACAATTTAAAAATAATAAAAACGTAAAAGTGACTCCGTCACCTGATTATGTTCCGTATAGTCCAGAAGATCAGACCCTAATTAATAGATTATATCCATAATTATGAATTCTTATAGTGAAAATATACGCTCTGGTCATTTATGGTTAAGAGATTTTAATAATAATATAAAAACTGCCAATGTTGTTTTATCTTCTGTATATATAAAATATCAAAAATATGATGATTTATATGCAAATCTTACTACTAATAATATTATAAATTTTGATACTTTTTATGATTCTATTTTAATACAAACAGGTGCCGGATTTTTCTTTGAAAAAATAGTAGTAAAAGATTCAATAATAGAACCTTATAATCAATTTACTTCTTTCTTTGCCAATAATGATTTAAATATAGATTATTGGTTAGATGAAAAAGAAAAGAAAGTTTATTTTTGTGGATTCAATGATATTGATGGATTTAATTTACCGGAAATAAAATTTTCTTTATTTTTTAAAGAATTTGATATTAAAAAAGGAATTGTTAAAAATCATTTTGATTCTACAATAACTTTAGCTTTAAGTTCTGTATCAAATTGGAATAATTCTAATGGTAATAAAGAGAATCCAAAATTAACTTATAACCCTGATACAAATATTTTTAATGTTTCTTTTATAATAAGAAATACTATACAAACATTAGGTTTAATAAGTATTAATGTAAGTGGTTTACCTAAAATAGAAATAGAAGAAATCAATTCTTTTCTGCCATTTGCTATAGTTGATATTGAAAATTCATCTGTAATTTAAATATGTTAAAATGGATTTTTTAAGGATAAATATATAAAATGGCCTTTACAAGAATTAGAGAATTACCGGATAGCTCTGGAGTAAGAAATCCAGCAACACAAGACGAACTTGTCATAGAACAAGACGTAACGAGAAAAATTAATCCTTTAGAATTTTTAAGGACCACTGTTCCTCAATTAGATCCAGCAGGTGCTATTAACGGAGCAGATTTAATTCCTCTTAGTCAGTCTAGTGTAGCAAAAAATGTAACTATTTCAAATTTACTAAATTATCTCAATAATAATGATAACAATCCAAGAATTTACAATTCGGTTTATGTTGCTAAAGATGGTAACGATACAATAGATACTGCAGAAAGAGGTAGAAATGTACAAACTCCATTTTTAACAATCAAAAAAGCTGTAGCTTATATATCAACCCAAAGTCCTTCATCTTCAAATCCTTGGACAATATTTTTAAAGAATGGTGATTACACAGAAGTAAATCCCATCTATCTCCCACCACACACTTCTTTGATAGGAGACAACCTCAGAAGAACCACAATCAGACCAAGCAATCCAACTTATGATATATTTTGGGTAAATAATGCTTGTTATATATGGGGCGTTACTTTTAGAGGCCATAGAGCACCTTCAGCAGCTGTAGCATTTCCTTATTGGTCTGGTAATCAAGGATCTAATCAAGCTCAATATAATGCAGCTTATACTACAGCTAATTATACAATAACCCCTCCTAATGTTCAACCACCTATTACAGTTAGCCCTTATGTACAAGGTTGTACCTCCTATGCTGTCGCATCAGATGCTGATCAAAATACAGGTTTTGGTGGAAGTTTAAATGATGCAGGATGCGGAATGCGCATTGACGGAAGTTTGGTTAATAGTTCTATTAGAAGTATGGTACTTGATTCCTATACTCAAGTAAATCAAGGCGGAAAGGGTATTCACATTATCAATCACGGATATGCTCAATTAGTTAGTATCTTCACCGTATGTACGACAGAAGGAGTTCTTTGTGAATCAGGAGGCACTTGTTCAATTAGCACATCCAATTGTACATTTGGTCTTTCTGGACTTGTTGCTAGAGGAGCATCTTCTTCTGGGGCAATATTACAAGGCACATTCAGAGGATTAACAACCGGAGCCGATCCTAATATTAGAGATGTTATTACTATAGACACATTGACCAATGGTGGTACATATGCCACCGTACCATATTCTGGTATGTTCTTTACAATAGGAGCGCAATACAACCCTGCAGGAGGAACTGGAGGATTGCCTGAATCGGCAGTTAATCCAGGCAGTATGAATGGTGCTAGAACCCAATTATTCTACATTAACACTCCACCAAGTCTCGTAGGTGGTCAATATAAAATTACTTTAGATACTGGTATAGAATCTACTTTAGCTCTTTATGTAGGTCAGACAGTTTATTTTTATGCAAGAAGTATGATAGAAACTGGTGGTCATACATTTGAATATATGGGAACCGGTACTAGAATGAATACTTCTCTTCCAGCATTTGGTGGTATCGTAAATAGTAACAATGAAGTAGCATATGATGCAAAAGTTAATAATTAC
>Ga0114963_10001002_pt1 | contig 19466 bp, 16 predicted proteins | sample C_131016_EF_Meta_FD_87019 | JGI IMG/M metagenome (GOLD analysis project Ga0114963, IMG submission 87019) | Freshwater microbial communities from Lake Croche, Canada to study carbon cycling - C_131016_EF_MetaG | ecosystem: Environmental > Aquatic > Freshwater > Lake | place: Lake Croche, Canada...
AAGGAAAAGAAAAGTCGAAGCCCCTCACAGGAGAGCTTGTCAGCCGCTATACCTTTGAATCCTTTGTTGCCGGGGTGAACAGCCAGTTCGCCCATGCCGCAGCTACTGCCGTAGCGGATGCCCCTGCCCGGACTTATAACCCTCTCTTTATTCATGGATCTGTGGGTTTAGGGAAAACCCACCTTCTTCATGCGATTGGTCACCGGATCATGCAGAAAAAGAAGGGGGCCAAGATCGTTTATGTTACGTCCGAACAATTTACGAACGAGTTTATCTCCGCAATTCAACACGGGGAGCTAGTCAAATTTCGCCGTCGTTTCCGCCAAGCCGATTGCTTGCTGATCGATGACGTTCAGTTTTTCTCGGGCAAAGACCGCTCGCAAGAGGAGTTTTTCCACACCTTCAACACCCTTTTCGATGGAAACCGCCAGATCGTCCTTTCGAGCGACAGTCCGCCCGGAGATGTGGCCAACCTGCAGAAGCGTCTGGTCTCCCGCTTTGAGTGGGGCTTGAGCGCAGAGCTGCAATCTCCCGACATCGAGACCCGCTTGGCGATTCTTCGGAAGAAAACTTCCACAATGCAGGTTCGCCTCGGCGAATCGGTTCTCCACTTCATTGCAGAACGGGTAAAAACCAATGTCCGCCGCTTGGAAGGCGCTCTCAACCGCGTCGCGGCGTGGGCAGCTTTGCACGATCGCCATATCACCCCTGCACAGGTCGAAGAACTCCTCAAGGACTTCATCCAGCAGGAAACTAAGCCGATCGTCACGATCGAGCTGATCCAAAGGCGCGTAGCGGAAGGCTACGATCTCAGGGTGGCGGACATGACGAGCAAGCGTCGTCCCGCCCACATTGCGTTACCTCGCATGGTAGCGATGTATCTGAGCCGCAAAATGACCGGGAAGAGCTTGCAGGAAATCGGTGAATCGTTTGGTGGCCGCGACCACGGAACGGTTCTTCATGCCTGCAAAACGATCACCTCCAAGATGCAGGGCGACGATCGCCTGCACCAGATGGTCGGTCTTCTCACCCACAAACTCGAAGAGCCGGCCGAGCGCTAAACGCGCTCAGGCCGGTTTTTCGTCTTTTTGTTCCGATTTCTACCCACAGAAAATTTCTGTCCGTAGAGATATTCTTTGATCGGATAATTTTATTATGCCTTCCTATTTTTTTACGCACCTCTATTGCTTTTTGAAAAGCTGTTTTCCCAAAAAGATCTTGGGTTGCCAAAGAGTTATTCCAGTGGGTATCCCCACTTTGTGCCAACTTACTGACCGCTACAGAGAGATTTTGTTTTTCCTTGTGAATAGCCCCGAAATGATGACGAGGTTCCTGTGAGAAGAGTCACGCCGAACCAACAAGCACGCCTTTTTTTAAAAGCTATCCACGGCTTATTCCTGATCGAACGCGTTGATTCTGTCGGGCTTACACAGAATCTGGTGGCTTATCCACCTGCTTATGATTATGGTTTACTTGCTTCTATATCTACCTATCCCAATCTTCTGACTTTCCAAACTTTATGAAACTCATCCTCCAAAAACAAAAATTCCTGAATGCCCTGTCTGCCGTTCAAAATGTAGTTGGTTCAAGAACCCCAATCGGGATATTGAACAACCTTTTGCTCAAAGCGGAGAAGAACGAACTCACGATATCGGCAACCGATCTGGATATCGGAATTCGGACCTCGTGTGAGGTGGGGATGGAGAAGCCGGGATCAATCACCCTGCCGGCACGAAGACTTTTTAGCATTATCCGTGAACTCCCTTCAGAAGAGTTGAGCCTAGACGTAGACGCCAAGTTGGGTGCGACGATGCGATGTGGCGCGGCGTTCTTCAAAATTATGGGAATGCCGGCAGAGGAATTTCCTGCCATTCCAGAATTCCCCAGCAAAACGAGCGAGAAGAATCCGATCTACAAAATCGAACAGAAAGCCCTCAAGGAGCTCCTCAAGAGGGTTTCTTATGCAATGTCCGCGGATGAGAAGCGGTACGTCCTGAACGGGCTCCTGCTTTGTTTGAAGGATGGAAAATTAACGATCGTCGCAACCGACGGTCGCCGCTTAGCACTCACTGATCAAGAGCTGGACTTTCCGAAGTCCGGCGAGCGGGAATTCATCCTGCCTGCAAAAGCCGTGTTGGAGCTTCAACGCCTTCTCGGCGACAAAGAGGATGTTTCGTTTGTCATATTGGAAAACCAGATCCTCTTTTCGTTCGGCCACACCGAGATCGCCGCGAAAATGGTGGAAGGCAACTACCCGAACTACCGGCAGGTCATTCCTGCCGAGGCCAAAGAGAGAGTGACTCTGGAGAGGGAGCTTTTCCTGAATTCCGTCCGCCGGGTTGCACTCCTTTCCAGTGAAAAATCGAATTCGGTGAAACTGACCTTTGCAAAAAATAATCTGGAGATTGCGGCCAATACTCCCGACGTGGGTGAAGCGCGGGAATCGATCCCGGTACAGTACAAAGGCAAAGAATTTACAATGGCCTTCAACCCCGAATTTTTGGTCGATCCCCTGAAGAATATCGATCATGACACCATCCACTTTGACTTTATCGATGAGCTCAGCCCCGGCGTGATTCGCTACAACAAACCGTTTTTGTACGTGATCATGCCGATGCGGACGGCCTAAGCCGCCCCGTGTGCTTCGGCGACTTCGGCTTACCTCGTTCCGCTGTCACCCATCAATTGAGTTAGAGAATCTTGGACCGAGGGTCCTGCTCCGTGGAGCGAATGGACGCGGAAAAACTACCTTATTGGAATCGGTTTCCGTCCTTGCGCGAATGCGATCGTTCCGAACCCGTGCCTTACGGGAGTTAACTCAGCACGGAGCGGAGGGTTGGCGGGTCGAGGGCTCTTGGGCGGACGAAGCAGGGCCTGTTCGTTTGGGAATGATTTGGCGGGGAAACGGCAGGGAGTTGGAACTAGACGGAAGGACGGGGGTGACGGTCGACGAGTTTTGGGGTCGGATGATGGCGGTGGTGGCGCATGGGGGGGATACTGCGATTTTGGAGGGAGGGTCTGCGGAACGCCGGGCAGGCTTTGACCTCCTTTTGGCGGAAACCGAGCCCGCCCGATTGGGGGATCTGCGTGAACTCCGGGAAGTTTCCAGACAGAGGTCAGCTTTGTTGAGGCAACTGAGGGCGTCGCGAGACGAGTGGGAGGCGTGGACTACAAAATTGGGCGAGCTTGCGAAAATTCTGCAACCGGCCCGGCAGGAACTAGCTCGGATTTTTCTCCCGCATTTGGATGAAGCGCATCGCCAACTGACGGCGGGCGCTGAAAAGTTGAAGGTGACGTATCAGCCGGAGGATCTTGTTCCAGAACCAGGGTCGGCACGCGACCGGCTTTGGGAACAGGAAAAGGAGCGAGGTCTGAATCTCACAGGGCCTCAGCGGGACGACTGGGATTTTAAACTGGGGGGTAAAAGTTTGTCTCGGTACGGATCGGAGGGGCAACGAAGGTCGGCTTGTTTAGCGGTCCGCCTTGCCGAACTGGCTTTGCTCCGGCAGGGGAGGCAACGAACCCCGGTCTTTTTGTTGGACGATGCCCTGAAAGAGTTGGATGAGGAAAGGCGGAAGGCTTTTTGGCGAGCGATCCCAGGCGAGTGCCAAGTTTTGTACGCAAGTGCGCATGATCGACCCCAGAAGGGGGATTCTTGGGTTATTCTTGAGATTTCCCCCGGAGCTGTCGAAACCCGTGCGGAGTGAGCCTTGCCAAGGATGCGGGGCACCGCTTACGATTCACGCCCGTTTGATACCAAAAAACAAAAGGAGATTCACTCATGGCCACTGAAGTAGGACCCGTTAAGTCAGTCGAAGTGCCGCCGTTGCGGCCCTTGAAAATTCCCAATCGTCTCGCTGCGACCCCGACCCAGGGGCCGAAATATCCCAAATCGATCAGGAACCTCGCGGGGAAGGATGTTGTCTTGGCGGATCCGGTGATGACCCGGGCACTCGTGGCCTTAATGGATACCCACGCGGTGATCGGTGGCGCGGCGTGCCACTGGGGCGGTCCTGCGGCCTTGGCGGAAATCATGTCGGCCATTCATGGGGTAATGTTTGCCGAAAAAAACCGGCCTTGGCATGAGGCGTATAATTTCGTCAATGATGCGGGCCATACGGAAAACGGAATTTACGCACTCCGATCGCAATACGCGTTTGACGGAATGACCTTTGATGACTTGAAAAAGTTTCGTTCAATTGGGAGCAAGTTGACCGGACACGGTGAAAGCCACTTGAATCCGGAAGGTGTTTTTGTGAGCAATGGGCCACTGGGATCGGGCATTCCGGTGGCACAGGGGTTGGCGCTGGGGGACAAGCTGGCGAAGCGCGATCGTGTAACTTTTTGTGTGATTTCCGACGGGGCCTGCATGGAAGGAGAGGCGAAAGAGGCGATGGCGGCGATCCCCGGAATGGCCGGACGGAACGAGATCAACCCGTTCATTTTGGTGGTTTCCGACAATGACACCAAATTGTCGGGCAGGATTTCCGAGGACAGCTTTTCGATGGAACCCACCTTTGCCGGGCTGACGCAGTTGGGATGGAATGTTCGCCCCGTGAAGGAGGGGCAGAATCTTGAAAAAGTATACCAAGCAGTGGAACAAGCCTTGGCCGAAGCGAAAGGGGATCCCCGGAGACCGGTGTGTCTGTGGGTAAAAACAATCAAGGGATATGGCGTAAAGGAGACGGAAAAAAGTTCCTCGGGGGGACACGGGTTTCCGCTGAAAGACGGGGAAAAGATCGTTCCGTTTGTTGAGGAAATTACAGGGGGGAAGACGCCTCCTGAGCTAAAGGCATGGGCGGAGGGATTGCGGCGGGAGTGGGAGGAAAGACAGGCAGCTAAAAAGGCGGCGGCAAGCGCGACCCCTGCCGTGAAAAAAGAAAAAGTACAAGCCGGCTTTGCGCGTGCGGCTGTCCGGGCGGCTCAAGAGGGCTTGCCTGTGATTTCCATCAGTGCGGACTTGCCCGGCTCAACAGGAGTGGCGGCGTTTCAAAAAGCGGTTCCGGGTCGCGCGTTCGATATCGGAATCGCAGAGGCCAACATGGTGAGCACCTGCACAGGGCTTTCGAAAACTGGGTTTCTCCCTGTGGCCGACACCTTTTCCCAATTTGGAATCACGAAGGGGAATTTGCCGATCATCATGTCCGCTCTTTCGCAGGGGCCAATTGTGGGGGCCTTTACCCATGCAGGTTTCCAGGACGCGGCGGACGGGGCCTCCCATGAGGCGACGACTTACTTTGCCGCAGTGAGTGCGATTCCGCATACGCTGGCGATTGCGGTGAGCTGTTCGGAGCAGGCGGATGCGCTGATGTTTGCGGCGTTTCAGCGGCTGGCCAAAGAAAGAGAGGCCGGGAAAGATGGGGAGAGCGCGTTGTTTTTCGCCGGGCGAGAAGATTTTCCCGCGCGGCTGGGAGAACGGCCCGAGGGCTATCCTTGGGGTAAAGCGACGGTCCTCCGGCAGGGAAAAGATGGAGTGATTGTTGCGTGCGGGCCGATGGTACCGTTGGCGCTTGAAGCAGCGGAAATTTTGGCAAAAGAAGGCAAGCAGGCAGCAGTGATCGACAATCCATTTGTGAACCGACCAGATCTCGGAACGATTGCGCCTGCAGTGACAGCGGCAGGGGGCCGATTGGTTACGGTGGAGGATCACCAGATCACTGGAGGAATGGGGGCCATGCTGGTTCATGCCTTGGCGATTCAAGGAGTGGCATTAAAAACGGCAGCGATCGGCATGAATGGGGAATTCGGGCGATCGGCTTACAGCGCTCGGGAGCTCTATGAGCATTTCCGGATGGGTCCGAAGGATATCGCTGCGGCTGTGCGGAAGCTTTCTTCTTGATCGATCGATTTACCCCGTGGGTTCTGGGAGCTTGGCTGCTCTGTTCCAGTGCGGGATGGGCGGAGCTGCTGGTGCTGGAGTCGGAAGGGGGAACGGCTCTTGTCTCAGCCCAAGAGGTAAAAGAGGAAGGCGGGAAAGTTCTTTTCAAGGAGAACAGCGGAACACAGCGCGAGGTGGCGAAGAAAAAAGTCCTGAAGAAACTCCCCTCGCTTCCAGCGGCAGAGCAGGAGTTGTCTCGGGAGACGGCGGTAGGTGCCATCAACGCACTGTTGGAGGCCAAATCTCTCTACCCCAATCTTCAGGAAGCTTTGCAGAAAGAGGTGGAAGGCTGGAAAGGGAGGCTCGACAAAATGCCGAGCTCGCAAGATCCCGAGGCGCTGGCTCAAGCGGAGACGGCCTTTGTTGCGGCAACGGAGAAGGCGATGCCCAGCGGGCACGATTTCAGGAGAAGCTACACTCTGGAGGAGTTGGAGGGACAGTTGGCGGCTCTCAACGCTTTAAAAAAGGAATTCCCCGACCGAGCCGAGGAGGTGGAAAAGTTGGCCGGCCCTTGGCAGCTCGAAGAGGAGCAGCAACGCGCTGGCAAAAAAAAGTTCGAGGGACGGTGGCTGGATCCGGTGGAGTGGGAAAAAGAAAAGGGAGCGCGACAGGAGGTGGCGAAGGCGGCCTTTTTGGAAAAGATTCAAAGCCCTGCTTTGCCTCCGCTCTTATTCGGGCAGGCATTTTTTTTTGCAGGGCTTGGTCTGTTGGCTGGGGGAGGGTTGTTAGGATTCAGTTTTTTATTCCACGGAGTGGTGGAGATGTTGAAGCATCGAGCTTGGTGGAAGGGTTCTGCCTGGGCCCTGGCGGGAATGGTTCTTTTTGCCTTGGTTTCCCGTGCGGCGGTACTTGCAGTCACAACGCCCGAGAGGCTTGCAGGACCGGATCAAGTGGACGCGGCCCAACTGGAGGAAATGCTCTGGCAGCAAGCGGGATTAGGCCAATCGATGCCAGAGCAGGTTCGGTTGACGGACTCAGAAATCAATGCTTGGTGGAGCAGGAGGTTGCGCTTTGCTCCGCTGGGAGTGACCGATGTTTTGGCGGCAAGTACGGAAGGGTGGAGGATTCAATTTCTTGAGGGGGGGTTAACACTGGATCGAACAGGGCGTTGGTTGGGGCAAAACCTTCTTTTGAGGCATCGGCTTTTTTTTAGTCGGTCGGAAAAAGGGGAGGATGTCTATCGGGTTGAGGCAAGTTTGGGCAAACTTCCTCTGCCACCAGCGCTTGTCCTAAGGACGTGGAACCAGTGGGTTGAAAGCATTGTTCAGCAGGCGACTCTTTTCCCTGGCGCAAAGGAGGCACGATTGGAGAGGCTGGAGAAAGGGGCGGTGGTTTTTTCGGCAAAATAAAAGGGGAGGTTCAAAAAAAGAGCCTTCGCGGGGGTTGAAATCCTATACGGGGTTGGGGATATTATGATGAAGGAGGATTCTGACTTATGACAAACGGCAAAGAGTGGGCACAACGAATTCGGGATGAGGTGCAAAAAGCTATCATTGGGCAGGACGAGGTGATCGAAAGGCTTCTTGTAGCTCTTTTGGCGAACGGGCACGTCTTGCTGGAAGGATTGCCTGGGTTAGCGAAGACGCTTTTGATCAAGAGTCTGGGATCGGCGATGGGGTTGGATTTTGAGCGAATTCAGTTCACGCCCGATCTTCTGCCGAGCGATGTGGTGGGGACGATGGTTTTCCAACCGAAAGAAGGGACCTTTCGCGTTCATCGGGGGCCAGTTTTTGCGAATCTGGTGTTGGCGGACGAAATTAACCGCGCTCCTGCCAAAGTGCAGAGTGCGCTGTTGGAGGCGATGCAGGAGAGGCAGGTGACGATCGGTGGGGAGACGCACCTCCTGCCGAAACCCTTTCTCGTGATGGCCACACAAAATCCATTAGAGCAGGAGGGGACATATCCTTTGCCCGAGGCTCAGACCGACCGGTTCCTGTTCAAGATCCTCGTGGACTATCCATCGGAACGCGAAGAGCGGGCCATGATGGAAAGGTGGGGGCAGTTGAGCATGCAACCCAAACTCACCGCCGTTTCTTCTGGAGAGGAGCTTTTAAAAATGCGAAGCCATGTGGACGAGGTTCATCTCAGCCCGCCGCTGCAGTCGTACATGTTGGCCTTGGTCAGGGCGACTCGCGAGGCGGCAGCAGCAGAAGCAGGGAATGGGGGAAAAGTTTTGTCGTATGGTGCGAGTCCGCGGGCCTCTTTGGCACTGGTTCAGGCGAGTCGGGCTTTAGCGTGGTTGCACGGAATGGATCACGCCACGCCGGAGGTGGTGCAGAATGTATTTTTGGACTCCCTACGCCACCGGGTGGGATTAACCTATGAAGCCGAGGCAGAGGAAACAACAACCGACAAAATTTTGCGGGGAGTGCTCGACCGAATTCCCGTTCCTGCCGGGTACTGAGGAGGGAGGGGCGGACAGCGATCATGAGCACGGCAATGGCGCCTGGGGAGGTGGCTCGAAAAGCCCCGCTTGCCCTTTTGCGCAAGTTGGAGTGGCGCGTCCGGATGGCGGCCGACTCTTTTCTGGGAGGGGAATATCGGTCGGCTTTTCGCGGGCGGGGAAGAGAGTTTGATCAGGTCGTAAAATACGAGTTCGGGGACGATGTGCGGGATGTGGATTGGAATGTCTCGGCACGCCTAGGGGAGCTTTATCGAAAAAAATTCATCGAGGAACGGGAGCTGACCGTTGTGATTCTACTGGAAGATACACCCGCCCTGCAGTTTGGTTCCGGACAACGCACCAAGAGAGAGGCCTTGTTGGAGTTGGCGGGGCTGTTTGCTCTGACGGCTGCGGGAAATCGGGATCGCGTCGGATTTTGGCACGCCACCCCTGCGGGACATCATGTGCGTCAACCTGTAAGGGGAAGAGTGAATATTGTCCGGACTGCGGCAACGCTGCTGGGCCAACCAATTCCCAAATTGGAGGACGGGTCGGAAGCCTCTCTGGAATGGAAACTTTTTTTCCACGCTTTCCCCAAGCACAGCATTGTTCTCTGGTTGGGAGATTTTCCACCGAGACCGGTGAGTCCAGGTTGGGCGGCTTTGCGGAAGCGGTACGAGATCATCGGGGTGAGGGTGGATGATCCTTGGGATATTCAGCTGCCGTCATTGGGAATTTTACCCGCGGTAGATCCAGAGTCGGGGGAAGTTCTCGCCTTTGATACAGGGACAAGAGAAAGCCAGCAGAAGCATGCGCAGTGGGTAGCGGAGAGGGAGGCGGCTTGGCTGGAGTGGTTTCCCAGTCCGTTGCAGAGATTGACCGCGAGTACGGAAGGGGATTTGCTCGATCCGCTGATCACCTTCTTCCGTCGAAGAATGCAGGGAGCAAGAAAATGAGTCCGACGCTTTTGCCTGGGGGATGGACTTTAGCCGACCCGATCTGGTTGTTGGCGCTCCTTCTCATTCCTCTTGCGGTGTGGTGGAGGGGCAGGAGGGCGCGGCCCGTTTTGGTTATTCCACGGGTGGCACGATGGGCAGGAACCCCTGCGATTTCTCTTGGTCGGGGGCCGTCGATCCTTGCGGGATTGGGCCTCGCCTTGCTGATTGTTGGATTGGCCCGCCCCCAACAGTTGGAGGAAAAAAAACAGGTTCGACAGAAAGGGTATGATATCATGCTAGCGATCGACCTTTCCCCCAGCATGTTGGCGGAAGATTACGAGGGGCCAACGGGAAGAATTAATAGACTTCAGGCGATTCAGCCAATCATAGAGGCGTTTATATCAAAAAGGCCAACCGACCGAATCGGAGTGGTGATTTACGGGGGTAGAGCCTACACCCTGTCTCCACTCACTTTTGATCACGAGTGGTTGGCGCGGCAGATTCAACGGCTGCGGGTCGGACTTGTGGAGGATGCGACAGCAGTGGGAGATGGGCTGGGGCTGGCTGTATCTCGGTTGGAGCAGGCGGAGAAAGAAAAAGACGGACAGAGAAAGGGGGCTTTCATCATTCTTTTGACCGACGGCTCGAACAACAGCGGAGTGTTGGCCCCGCGACAGGCAGCAGAGTTGGCAAAAGCGAAGGGAATTCCCGTGTATACGATCGGGGCGGGACAGCCCGGGGTTGTGCCGATGCCGGTAATTGACAATGCGGGGAGGAAGTTGGGATACCGACAGGCGATTTCCGATCTGGATGAAGACACTTTGCAAAGGATTGCAGAGACCACGGGCGGAAAATTCTTTCGCGCAATGGATGTGGGAACGGCAGAGGCAGCCTTTGCAGCGATCGATAAACGGCAGAGAATCGAGTTTAGCGCCAAGGCACAGCTTCGCGCGCACGAATGGTATTTTGCATGGGTGGGACCAGGAGCGGCGGCATTTCTGGGGGGATTAGCATGGTCGCGACCCGGGCGATGGGGGAGGGTGGCATGAGTTTTTTTGGCGTGCACTGGGAAGAGCCCGCGATTTTTCTGCTGCTTCCACTGGTTCCGGTTGCGTGCTGGCTGATTTTTCGCGGCAAGGGCGGCGGATCTGGACCTCTGCCCCTTCCAAAGATTATGAGGCGTTGGGCAGGGGCACGGGCGGTGGAGGATCGACCCAGAGCAACGCGACGAAAAGGAGGGTTTTGGTTGGGCACGGGAATGGTGTTGGCTTTGGCCGCGTTGGCCCGACCCCAGTATGGAAATTTGGAGGAGACGGTATTTGATCAGTCGCGAGAAGTGCTTTTGGCGTTGGACTTGTCGGCGAGCATGTTGGCGGACGATGTGAAACCAACTCGGTTAGCACGAGCTAAACTTCTGATCGGGAATCTATTGGATGAGCTTCAGGGGGAGCGGGTAGGGTTAGCAGTTTTTGCCGGCACATCTTTTTTGCAAGTTCCGCTCAGCTCCGACTATGAGGTCTTGCGAGATATTCTTCCAGGGTTGGACCCCTCCTACCTTCCGCAGGCGGGAACCGATTATGCGGGGATGTTGAGGGTGGCGGCGGAAGCATTTGGACAAAGCTCGGCCGCGGACCGTTTTCTCATCGTCCTGAGCGACGGGGAGGCCCATGACCCTGGGTGGAAAGCGGCTTTGGAGGAGTTGAAAAAGAAAAAGGTGAAGGTGATTTCGCTGGGGATCGGAACCGCGGCAGGGGCACTTTTGCCCGATCCACAGGGTGGAGTGATGAAGGACGAGAGAGGGGCAGCAGTTTTGACGCGATTGGAGCCATCCACTCTGGATGCGTTGGCATCTGAAACTGGTGGGGCATATCGTGAAGCGTCCAACTGGGTCGACGTGAAGGATCTTTTACAGGAGACGATTGAGCAGGGAAAATCAGGAGAATTTTCAAAAACAAGGGAAGCACGCCAAGCCGAGAGATTTCAGTGGGCCCTGGCACCTTCGGTATTTCTTCTGGCGTTGAGCCTGGTCCTCGAAATGCCCGTGTTGCCGAGTCGGCGTCGTGTTGCGATGGGTGCGGCCACCCAAGATGAGGCGGCATTGCCAGCGGTGATGAAAAAGAGCACAAAGCTGGTTTCCAGAGAAAAAAGGGAGAATGTCCTCGCATGAAAGGGTGGAGCACGATTTTTATTCTGGGACTTGGTTCGATCGGGGCGGGTGGAGCGATTTTGCCTCCAACCACTCCGGGAGAAAATTCTGCCTCGGGGCTAACGGCAGCGGTTGCGGCAATGGCAGAGAAGGGAAATAAACCCGCAAAGGACTACGCCGCGATGGCAGAGGAGACCATCCGTTTCGGGCAGAGGCCGGATGCAGTCGAAAAATTAAATGAATCGAGCAAGGGCACAAAAGATGCACAGGCTCCGTGGCGAAACATGGTCGGGGATGCTTTGGCGGGGGTGGATGAAGGGGAGCGGATCGATGAACGTGCCGCGGATTGGGCTCGTTTGCGGGATGAGCTAAAAAAACTTCAACCTCCTCCCCCTCCTCCCTCGCAACAGAAAAAGGACTCGAAGAAAGACTCCTCCGAAAAGGATAAAAAAGATAAGGAGAAAAAAGACAAGAAGTCGGGCGACGGGAAGGGAGATCCGCAAGAACAGCAGAGCGGAAAGGGCGAGAAGTCGGAGAAGAAAAGCGAGGGCGGGGAGGGCAAAGATTCCCAGAGTCCGCCATCGCCTGGAGAAGGAGGTCAAGGTGAGGAAAAGGGGGAATCAAAAGGGAAGCCAGAGGGAGAGGGCTCTGAAACGGACGGCAAAGGAGGGAATCAAAAGCAGCAAGAGGCAAAAGGAAAAGGCAAGGATCCGAACCAGATCAAAGATTACAGTTCAAGCAAGGAGCAGGAGGGAACCATGAGGGATCGGGCAAAGGAGGATGAGTTGGCCCCGATTCAGGACAAGAACGCCGGCTTTGGAAGTATGGGAGAGGAAAAAAAGGAAGAAGGAAAAAAAGAGGCGAAAAAGGGGACTGACAAGGAGCGGGACGATTCGAAAAAATCGGAAAAGGAAGCGGCATCGGGAATGCGTACCGTGGGAGGGGGAACAGGAAAAAAGAAACAGGAGGATTCAGGGGATGCTTACACTGTTGAAGCAACCGCGAGGCTGGATCAGGTGAGGCAATCAGACAGTCCGGCCCTGTTGCAACAAAGGCTGCAACCGAAAGATCAAAGACCGTCGCCATCTTCAACAGCCAAGCCATGGTAACTTTTATGAAAAAGTTTCTACGAAGCGTCGTGACGGGGATGGCCTTGGGGGCAGCAGCCTATGGGCAAAGCGTGGCGTGGAATGACCCAGGGCAGATTCCTCCCCAAGCAGGAGTCCAACTGGATCTTGTTTTTACAGATTGTCAGCCCAAAGGGAGCGTGAATCTGCCTTCTGTATCGGGTCTGCAGTTTTCAGCGCAACCTGGAAGAGCCACCAGTTTTTCAATGATCAACTTTCAAACTAGCTCCTCCACCACGTTGACTTACACAGTCCAGGCGGGACAAAGCGGGCGAATCAAAATCCCATCTTTCGAAGTCGTAACCGACAAAGGAAGGATTGCCGTGCCCGCACTCTCTTTGGATGTCAGCGCAAGCGTATCGCAGCGGTCGAGGCAATCGAATCCGATGAGTCCAAATTTCCCCTTTCCTCCAAACCCATTCCAGAACCAGGCGCCGAATTCTGGAAGTCAGGTGGTACCGCCCGATGCGGTGCAGGCCTCGGCAGAGGCCGAGCCACGCCGGCCTTATCTCGGCGAGATCTTTGATGTGAACTATCGGGTGGTGATGACGGGGAACCGGAGTGGTCGGGTAAAAACCACTCCGTTGTGGGACGTTCAGAACTTCACGGCTGAGGCGTGGGATCGGGGGCAACAGATCGGACCGGGAGGAAGCCAAGGATTGCAATTCCACACTCGTGCCATGGCGCCAAAGGTGGGACTTTTCGAGCTGCCGTCGATTCGGCAAAAACTGGATATCGACACGGCGGCAGGGGGAAGATCGTTTTTCTTCACAGCACCAGGCTCGGTGGAGGTGGAGGCAGTTGCGGCTCCCGTCCCAATTCAAGTGGAACCACTGCCGGGGAACGCCCCTGCCGGATTCAAGGGAGCGGTGGGGCAATTTGTTTTAGAATCGAAGATGGTTCCGGAGCAGGTGGGCGAAGGGGAGCCAGTGACTTGGACCCTAACCTTGCGGGGAACTGGCAACTGGCCGATGGGGGTGGAGTTACCAGCTCGATCGGTCCCAAACCAGATACGAACAATTCAGCCGAAATTGCGCAGGGAGTTCAACGGGACGGAGATTTTCACAGGAGCGATTGTGGAGGATTTGGTAATGATTCCGACCCAGAGCGGGGAGTTTGAACTGCCGCCGGTGAAATTCACCTATTTCGACCCCAAGAAAAAATCTTACGAGAGCATCGAGGCTAAGCCGCCAAAGATTTCCGTCAGCAAGGGAGCAGGGGGACTTTCGCTTTCGAGTCCGGCACCCACCAGCACGACCACGGGCACCTCAACGACCAAACTACCGATACCGCAGGCGCTCAAGCCGGCGGCCCCTCTCCAGTATGGGGAGCCTGCTTTGCCACGGGAACCGGTGATTGGAAAAGGAAGAGGATGGGCTCCTTTACCGGCCGGGGGGGTCGCGGTGGGCGGAATTCTCCCGTGGCTGGTACTGATGGGAGCATGGTGGCGCTGGGCCAAGAAGCGGGCGATTTTCACGGATGAAGAAAGAACAAGAAAAGAGGCTTTGGATGCGTGGAAGATGGCTGTGACCACAATCCGTAAGGATAGCGAGGGCGAACGAGCTCGGGAGAGGGCACTTCTCATTTGGCAGAAGGCGGTGGCGGAAACTTTGGGAGTAGAAGGGGCAACTCCATCTTGGGGAGCGATCGCACAGGGGATTCAGACTTTGTCCCAATCAGACCAAGAAGAGCTGGGCAAGTGCTGGGAGGATTCTGAAAACGGGCTCTATGGACGAAATCCTAATCTGGATGGAGGTTGGTGCGACCAAGCGGAGCAGTTGGCGATGCGAATCGACCTGCCAAAACTGAGTTTTTGGGCGACATTCCGGTTGCGAAATTTGATCCCGTGGCTGATGGGAGTGTTTCTCCTCTTGGTGCAAGTAACCCCGCTTGTTGCTGAACAAAAACAGGAGGAAGTGAAGAGTTCGAGGGAGGCAACAAAAGAGGATCCGCTGTCGCTCTATCGTGCAGGAAACTTTGCCGAGGCTGGGAAGGTGTGGGAAAAAAAGCTGCCAGAAGACCGAAGAGATCCCCTCGTGCGAAACAATTTGGCATTGGCATATTATCAGTTGGGGGACAAGGAGAGGGCGCTGGCGTACGAATTGTCAGCTTATCTACTTTCTCCCAAGACATCGACGGTTGCTTGGAACACAAGAATCTTTGCACAAGGGGCGGATCAGTTGGATCGTGTCGTGCTGGCCCTATGGGACGATCAGGGGGCGGCTTGGTTGACGAGCCGTTTTGGGGTTTTTGGGTGGCAGGGGATTTTGATTTTGGGGATTGCGACGTGTGCCCTCAGCGTGGGTCTCGGATTGGCTTCCGGATATTTTGAAAAGAAACGCAAAATCCTTTTCCGGCTTGCCACGGGAACTTTGGTGGTTGGACTTCTTGGCGTGGGAGGAGGAAGTTCGGCTCTTGGAATTTACGGAAAATTGGCCGATCGGGACGCAGTGATGATTGTGGATGTAGAGCCGCTGCGGTCTGTTCCAACGGAGGTGGAGCCTCAGGCGGAAAAGGCCTATCCCCCAGGATCAATTGCCCATCTTGAGAAAAGCTTTTTGGGTTGGAGTAAAATCCGAATGCCGAATCAGGATGCCGGATGGATCCGGACAGAGCATCTGGTGCCTTTGTATTAAGGACGGCGGAGCTGGATTCGATTGGTCGAGGGGATGGGGGCTTCCTCTTCGGGCTGGGGAAACCGCGAATCTGGAGATTGGGGAGGAAGCTGGTCCATGATGGAGGGGTTTTTGTGCCCCGGGAGAACTTGGACAACAAAATTGGTCGTTTGGGCAGGGGGAACGGAGGAGGCTTCCCAGAGGCGCCGATAGGAAAACTTTAAGTTAAAGCGGCCTTCCCTCGGAAAAACAACGCGAAGGGTTTGTTGGCCTGGAGCCCCTGGCAGGGAGGGCGACGAGTAGGATTCATCCAAGAAATGGGCAGTTTGGAGGGGAGGGTCGAGAACCCATCGGTATCCGGTAGAGAAGTTGGCTGGCAGGACAATGGCCAGAGGCTGGGCGACAGGAATTTTTTTGTCGACGCTCGGGCGAAAAAAACCACACCCTGCCAGGAGAAAGAAGGTTCCGAGGAGGACGAGAGGAAGGTCTTTAGGACTTTTCTCTAAGGGGAGCAAGGTCGGCATCCTCCTTGGCAACGGTAGCCCACGACTCATCCAAGCTAATGGCAGCCTGCAGATAGGAGCGAGCTTTATCCAGGTCACGCAACTGGCAATGGTAACAGCCGAGCTGAAATTTGATATGAGGATTGTCGGGGAATTTACGCTCTGCCTCTAAGAGGATCGAGCGGCCCTGTTGAAGGGAGTCTTGATGACGGACTGCATCAGCCAAGGAAACCCAAACTTCTGGCTCTTCAGGGCGCTGGCGGCGTAGTTGTTCCGCTGTTTTCTTTAGCTCCACAAAGCGACCGGCAGCACGGAGGATCCGGGTACGCAAAAAATCCAAGGTAAGGCTGTGATCACCCTTTCGGCGGGCTTGGGTGATGCGGCGGAGCGCCTCGTCATACATTCCCAAACCGCAGTATCCTTCCAGCTCTTCCTGAAGTTTTGCGGGGTTGACCATGTGTTGAGTTGGAATTTTGCAGGCTTTCGGGAGAGCACAAGTGCGGCTGTCATTTTTGTTCCCATCCGGCATGGAGTTGCTTGCGAGCAGTTTTTCGGCCCGGATAGGGGAACGGGAGTAATCTGAGGCTGTTGCGCGGGCGGGATCGGCTCATATTCGAGGGTGATGATTCTAGGTATCGATATCGGCGGAACGGGGGTGAAAGGCGGACTGGTGCAGCTTCCCCAAGGGGTGTTGAAGGGTGATCCTGTGCATGTGCCGACTCCGCATCCGGCCTCCCCTGCGGCACTGACTCGGGCGGTGAAAAAGCTGATGGAGCACTTTCAGTGGAAGGGGGTGGTCGGGGTGGGATTTCCCGGGCCGATCCGAGTCGAGATAGTCGAGACAGCGGTAAATCTTTCTCCGCAATGGGTGGGCAAAAATCCGGCCAAGATTTTCGAGAAGGCGACGAGGCAAAAGTTTGTGGTGATCAACGATGCCGATGCGGCTGGACTGGCAGAAGTGCATCACGGGGCGGGAAAAAAAGAGAAAGGGGTGATCGTGATGATCACCTTAGGAACAGGAATCGGGAGCGCCCTATTCCATCGAGGGGAGCTGATTCCAAATACGGAGCTGGGGCATCTGACGATTCGTGGGAAGGATGCGGAAAAATCGGCCAGCGCAAAAGCTCGGGAAGATCACGATTGGAGCTGGAAAAAGTGGTCGCGAAGGGTTCGGGAGTATCTTCAGCAGGTGGACCGATTGATCAATCCTGACCTGATCATCGTCGGAGGAGGGGTGAGCAAGAGGGCGGAGAAGTGGTTGCCTCGAGCTTCTCAGGGGGTTCGGGCGAAAGTTGTTCCCGCCAAGTTGCATAATGAGGCAGGAATCGTGGGCGCAGCCATGGCCGCGTGGAAAAGTAGGAGGGGATAATCGTTCCTCCCGATCCCGATTCTATTTCAAATACTGATTCACTCCCTTGACACATCGGACTTTTTTTGTCCGAAGAGTTTCTTCGAGGCGAGCCTTGCTTTTAGGAAGGTGGTCACGGCTGAGGATCGGGTGGTGGAGGTGATAAAGGATTGACCGTCCATAAACAAACTTGCGGGGTCGACCCAAGTGGTAGAGCCGCGAGCCGATATCCGAGTCTTCGCCCAGGCCCCAGCCTTCGTACTCTTCGTCCCAGCCATTCACGTCGAGGAGGTCGCTCTTCCACATGGCCATGTTGCAACCGATGATTCCGCGTTGGGCGGTGTTGCGGCCAATCAGAGGAAAAGGAAGATGAAAACCTTTTGCAGCACCCGATAAGTGGCCGGAGAAAAAAAGGCGAAGGCTCGGAACGGCTTGGTTGGGCTGGAGATTTTTGGAAGCGGCTGGCGAAAGATAAGAGCGGCGACCTTGGACCCAGAATCCGCGTTCGGCTAAAGAAGCGTGGTCCTCGATAAACTGCGGGTGGGGGATGCAGTCTGCATCGGTAAGGACGAGATAATCCCCCTTTGAGGCAGCGAGAGAGCGGTTGAGGATGGCGTTTTTTCTAAAGCCCTTGTCTTCGTGCCAGAGGTGGTGGACAGGGCAGGGAAAGGATGAGGCAAGACGGGCGATCAGATCGCGAGTGGGGGAGTCGGAGCCATCGTCGGCGATAATGATTTCCATTGGCTGAGTGGATTGTCGCCGAAATCCAGCCAAACAGAGCTCCAGAGGACGGACATGATTGTAGGTGCTGATGACGAGTGAAATCTGGTTCGAGGAGATCATGGGGACAGTTCCTGAACTTTCGATTCGAGAACTTTGAGGTGGGCTTCGGGGTCGAGGGGTTTTCCTGTCGCCTGCTGGACAAGGTCGGCGGCAGTATAGCGGCGGCCGTGTGAGTGCACTTTCTCACGAAGCCAGCGGAGGAGGGGCTGATAGTCTCGGTTGTCGATGAAGGAGGAGAGGGTGGGGAGATCCCGTTGGGCGGCCTGCCAAAGTTGGGAGGAGGTCAGGTTGCCGAGAGTGTAGGTGGGGAAGTAGCCAAAGCCTCCGAGGGACCAGTGGATGTCCTGGAGGCAACCGCGCGCATCGTCAGGAACTTTGACGCCGAACAATTTTTCAAAAAGCTCGTTCCAAGCAGCGGGGAGATCGCGGACAGCAAGATCTCCATTAAGGAGCTTCGTTTCCAATTCAAAGCGCAAGAGGATGTGGAGATCGTACGTGACTTCATCGGCTTCGACCCGGATGTAAGAGCGCTCCACCGCATTGGAGGCGCGCCAGCACTGTTCGGCGTCTCGGCCGGTCAGGTCGGGGAAGGCTTGGATGAAGTCGGGCCACCAGGCTTTCCAGAACGAGCGGGATCGGCCAATGCGGTTTTCCCAGAGGCGGGATTGGGATTCGTGAATTCCGAGGGAGGCAGCTTGGCCGAGCGGAGTGCCAAGTTGCGATTCGGGGAGACCTTGGTCATAGAGTCCATGGCCGGCTTCATGAAGGACACCGTAAAGGGAGACCATGAAGTCGGTTTCGTCGTAGCGGGTGGTCATGCGGGTATCGCCTGGGCCGAGACCTGAGCAGAAGGGGTGGGTACTGGAATCGAGGCGGCCGGCGGAGATGTCGAAGCCGATTTTTGGAAGAAGGGATTGGAGGAACTTCTCCTGATCGTGGCGGGGGTAGTGGCCCCGAAGATTTGCGCGGGAGGGCGGGGAGGGCAGGGCGAAGGCTTTCTCGGCTAGAGAGACGAGGCGAGGTCGGAGTTTTCCAAAAAGAGTAGTGACGTCCTTCGCGAGCCAGCCTGGTTCGTAGCCTTCGAGAAGGGCATCGTAAGGTTGGTCGGCATAGCCCCAGAGATCGGCCATTTGGCGCGATAGGGAGAGAAGTTTTTCAAGATGCGGGGCAAAGGTGGGGAAATGGGAGTTTTTGCGGGCTTCGACCCAAGCGGTTCGTGAGAGGCCGATGGCGAGCTCGTTTTCTTCCACGAGTTCTGCGGGAATACGAGTGGCTCGTTCATAATCATGTCGCCAGCGGGAGATGGAGGCCGCTTCGGGGGAGAGGGGCAGAGGGGAAGTGCTTTCGCACTCATCGAGCCAGCGGGAGATGTCGGTGTGGGTCGCGAGTCGATGGGAAATGCCGGCGAGTAGAGAGGACTGCTCAGCGCGGAAAGAGTGGCCTTTCGGGGGGAGCAGAGTTTCCTGATCCCAGCTAAGAAGGCCCGTGGTGGCGCCGAGGAGGGCAAGGTCTTTTCCGCGGGCGCGGAGTTTTTCATAGGCCTCGGGAAGTGGGGACATGAGTTGATGATGAAACAACATAAGGTTCTATGGAATGTTTTCTTAAGAGGCAACGGATGTCGCGCTGATCATCCTACATTCCCGGGAAAGTGGGACGGTGGTGGGTTATGGGGCAGCTTGAAGTGCGTTAGGGGGAAGCAGGCCGCGAGAGATTAGTTTTTGGGCGAACTCGATCTGGCTGGGGGC